>JAABUN010006461.1_pt1 | contig 13484 bp, 16 predicted proteins | sample 5559311 | NCBI WGS metagenome assembly JAABUN01 (sample SAMN10711877, study PRJNA513370) | rock metagenome | isolation source: Antarctica rocks | place: Antarctica: Victoria Land, Siegfried Peak sud | reverse complement strand
ACGACCTCCGGGCGAGCTTCGTCCACCGCGGATCTCACGGCGTCGGCGTCGAGCAGGTCGACTCGCGCGCCCGTCGTGCGCGAGAGGTCGGCCACATCATCGCCTTCGGCCAGACACGCCGCCGCAAGGTGGGAGCCGGCGAAGCCGGAACCCCCGGTGATGAGGACCCGGCGGCTCAGTTCACCGGAGTGCCGACGAGGTGCTCGAGCGAGCCGTGTCCGTTGGTCTGCGCCGTCTCGTCATCGACCGGCGTGAGCGGCTCGCCGGGTGTGTTCAACCGCCGCTCGAGCTCACCCAACACCGTCCCGAAGAGCACGTGGCGCCAGGTGGCCTGGGCGAAGGCGCTCTTGTCTCCCCACAGGGTCGGGAGCTCGTCCCGGGCCGGGTGCAGCCGGTCGGTCACGCGGGTACCGGGCCAGGTCAGCAGGTGCTCGGCGAGGCCCGCCGCCGGCCCGCGCGCCCACGCGGGCATGGGCATCCTGGGCGCGACATTCGCGTAGAGGGCGCCGAACAGCGCGCCGTTGGAGAGGTGCAGGACGGCGCCGGCCAAGGGCCACGCGGGACCCCGCGTGAGCAGCTTGCCCAACAGCTCCGTGTCGTCGTACGGAACACCGAAGATCCGGCGGTCGAGCGGCTGCTGCGCGCTCCAGGCGGCTGCGGCAGCGGCACCAGCGAGGGCGCCCCGAAGGGTTCGCGTCGAATCGAGGACCATGGGGGCCGAACTGTAACGGGGGGTGCATGCGCGGGTACGCCTGATCGAGGGAGCCAACCCGTCATGAACCCCGCCGCCCTGCACGAGCGCGCCCGCCACCAGGGCGCCAACCCGCTGGTCTACTGGCTGGTACGCGCCGTCTTCCAGCCGACCTTCCACGTGTACCACCGGCTTTCGCGCATCGGTCTCGAGCACGTGCCGAGGTCCGGGCCGGTGATCTTCGCCGCAAACCACCGGTCCTTCCTGGATCCCTTCGTGATCGCGGTGATCGCGCGGCGCCCGCTCTACTACGTGGCCAAGCGCGAGTTGTTCTCGCACCCGCTGATGGCATGGCTCCTCAACTCACTGGGGGCCTTCCCGGTGGATCGCGGCACGCGGGACTCGGACATGGTCGATACCGCGAAGGCCATACTGGCGCGCGGCGATGCGGTGCTCATCTTTCCTGAGGGCACCCGCGTGCGCCCGGGCCCGCTGAGACAGCCCCGGCGCGGCGTCGGGCGCCTGGCGCTCGAGACCGGCGCTCCTATCGTACCGGTCGCGGTGATCGGTACCGAGGCGGTCCGCAATGGGTGGCGGTTCCGGCCCCACAAGGTGCGCATCCGCGCCGGGCGCGCACTGAGCTTCCCGGTCGTCCACGACCCGTCGCCGCAACTGGCGGCGGCGGTCACCGCCCGCATCTGGCCGTCGGTCATGCTGCAATGGGAATGGTTGGGCGGGCAGCCGCCCCTCAGGCGTGCCGCTTCCGCTCCCGCCGTCGAGACGCTGACCGGTGAGAATGAGATCCGCGCCACGGGCCGGGCAGCCTAGGTAGCCTGCGCCGTGGATGGCGATTCCCGATCAGACGCGCGAGGACAAGCGACGGCTCGACAACGAGTTCTCAGACCTCTACCGGGCCCACCTGCGCGACGTCTACTCCTACTCGTACTACCGGGTGGGCAACCACCACGATGCCGAGGACCTCACCGAGCAGACCTTCCTGCAGGCTTATCGCCATTTCGAGCGCGCGCAGCGGGAGTCCAACGGCCGCCCTCTGCGCCCGTGGCTTATCCGCATCGCCCACAACCTGGCGGCCAACTACTACCGCGACCGCTCGCGCAAGCCGCAGACGCCGATCGACGATGCGGGAGCCTTGTCGTCCCCGCACTCGACCGAAACACTGGTCGAGGACCGCGAGGACCTCAAGCGCATCCTCGAGTGCGTCCAGGAATTGCCCGACGATCGTCGCGAGGCTCTCATCATGCGTTTCGCCCTCGGGATGGACAACCGGGAGATCGCCCGAGCGCTCGGGCGGACCGACGGCGCCACCAAGGTGCTGCTGCATCGCTCGATACGGCAGCTCGAGCAGCTCGTGGCGAAGGCGGAGGGCCCGACCGAGCCGCCGTCTCCGGACCGAGCGGGGGCTAGCTGATGGGCGCCGACGTCGAGTCGCTGCTGCGCCAGGCGCTCGCGCCGATCGACCCGCCCGCGGAGCTCGAGGCGCGCGTCGAGCAGACCCTGACCTCGCTCGTGGAGCTGGCCGCGGAGGAGCTCGAGGCCTGGGAGCTCTCGGCTATGAAGGATCCGCGCAACTGGCCGAGACAGGCGGTCGGCCCAGCCGCCGCGGTCGTCGTCGGCTCGGCGGCGGCGGTCGGGCTCGTCGCCGTCCGGACGCGCAGCAAGCGCCACAGGCGGCGGGCACTCTCGGGCGGAGTCTTCGAGCTGGCCGGGCGCACACTGCACGACGTCGCCACCGAGGCGCGACGGCTGGTGGACGAGTCGCGCCCGCGCTAGCCCCTCGCTGAGCGCGGCCGGCCTTTGAGGCGGCGGAGCTCGAAGCAGCCGGTCACCGCTCGCAGGGCTTTACGGCTCGGCGTCGAAAGCTGAAAAGCACCGGAATCTGATCCACCGTGCCCCGGGCAACGTAAGAACCGGGGTGCCGTCTCTGCGCATGCCGACTCGCCAGACCACCCAGGATCTCCGGTCACTCGCCGACGAGGACCTCATGCAGCTCGTGCGCGGCGGCAACTCCAAAGCCTTCGAGGTCGTCTACGAGCGGCATTCAGGCGTGTCCTACTCGCTCGCGTACCGCATGGTCGGCTCGCGCAACGCCGCCGAGGACGTCGTGCAAGAGGCGTTTCTCTCCATCTGGAGGTCGGGCGCGCGCTACGAGCGGGCCCGCGGCTCTGTCCGCACCTGGGTGCTCGGCATCGTGCACCACCGGGCGATCGATGCCCTGCGGCGTTCGTACGTCCACGACCGTCGCCGCGCCTCCGACGAGGGAATCGAGGAGCGCTTCGAGGCCAAAGAGCGCACAGAGTCAGAAGTGGCTCGCCGCGACGAGGCCAGGACGGTCCGGACGGCCATGGACACCCTTCCCCCCGAGCAGTGCCAGGTGATCGAGCTGGCATATTTCGGAGGCTTCACCCACACGGAGATCGCAGACATGCTCGAGACGCCGATCGGGACGGTCAAGGGCCGCATGCGTCTTGGTCTTGAGAAGATGCGAACACAGCTGCGTGTGCTCGAGGTGTCGCCATGATCGGCGAAGGCCACGAGCGCTGGACGGATGCCGTCGGCGCCTATCTGCTGGAAGCCATGCCCGAGGACGAGCGCCGGGGCTTCGACGGCCATCTCGATGGCTGCACGGTGTGTCGCGCCGAGGTCGACTCGCTGCGGGTGGCTTCCAACGCCCTGCCGGCTTCGGTGGAGCAGCTGCTGCCACCGCCGGCCCTGAAGGGCCGCATCATGGCGGTCGTCGAGGCCGAGGCCGAGTTGCTGGCCGCGGCGTCGGGGAAGCGCGCAGACCTTCCCGAGCGCCGCCGCCGCCGCCGGTTCGCCCTGCCCTCGTTGCGCCCCGCGACGGCGCTCGCCGTCGTCGTTGCCGTGCTCGGTATCGGCGTAGTGGTCGGCGGGCAACTGGATGGCTCAGGGCCGTCGACGCAGACGATCGCGGCGCAGGTCAATCCGGCCCGGGCGAAGGGCGCGCAGGTCAAGCTGATCCGCACCGGCGACGCCGCTAAGCTCGACGTCCGCGGAATGCCGGCGCCCCCGGAGGGTCGCATCTACCAAGTGTGGCTTAAGCGCGAGGGCCGCAAGGCGCCCGTGCCGACTTCGGCGCTCTGGGCTCCGCGCAAGGACGGGTCAGCTTCCGTGGACGTGCCTGGGTCGCTCAAGGATGTCGAAGCCGTCCTCGTGACGGGGGAGCCGGTCGGCGGTTCGAACGCCCCGACGCAGCTTCCGCCGACCATCACCGCTCCGCTCACCTGAGCCCTCGGCTCCCTTGAGGGAGCGCAGAGGTTCCGGTGCTAGCTTGGCCGCCGGCATGGAGACCTGTTACCGCCACTCCAACCGTGAGACCGGGGTCTCCTGCTCCAACTGCGGCAATCCGATCTGCACGGACTGCATGACGCCGACGCCCGTCGGGATGCGCTGCCCAGATTGCGCCAAGCAGAAGACCAAGGTCCGCACGGCGGCCGCCGTCGGCGGTGGCGATCCCATGGCCACGTACGTGTTGATGGGTCTCTCCGTACTCGCCTACCTGGCCGGCGGTGGCGGGTTGTTCGGCGGCGGCGGCTCGGGGGTGTACAACGGCGGGTTCCTCTCAGGGCCGGCCGTAGATGTCGGCCACGAATACTGGCGGCTGATCACCTACGGCTTCCTGCACGCCGGTCTGCTGCATATCGGCTTCAACATGTACATCCTGTACTTCCTCGGGTCGATGCTCGAGCCGTCGCTCGGTAAGGTCCGGTTCCTGGGGCTCTATTTCGCGTCCCTGCTGGGGGGAGCGTTCGGCGCCCTCCTGCTCGATCCCGACAAGGCAACGGTCGGCGCGTCGGGCGCGGTGTTCGGATTGATGGGCGCCGCATTCGTCCTGCAGCGCGCTCGCGGAATGGATCCCATGCAGTCGGGCATCGGCCCGCTCATCCTCATCAACCTGGCACTCGGCTTCATCATCCCGAACGTGTCGGTGGGCGGCCACCTGGGCGGGCTGATGGCCGGCTGTGCCGCGGCGCTGCTGATCGAGGAGGTCGCCAAGCGCCGGGGGTCGCAGGTTCTCGCCCTGGCGGGCTGCGCGTTCGTCGCGGTGGTCGCCGTGGCCGGCTCGCTGGCGGTGGCGGGCAACGCACAGTCCCCGCTCGGGATCGGCGCCCTGCTCTCGCTCTTCTAGTGTCCTGAGTCAGAAGTTCGCGGGCATCCGGCGGCGCCGGGCCGCGTCTGCCGGCACCCGGCATCCACGGCCGGACCACCAGTACGACAGTGGTTGTCGGTCACCGGCATACGCGCCCGGCACTCGCCAGCTGCACACGAACTTCCGACTCACGCCACTAGCCGGTTTCGGCCCGCCGCTTGAGTCCGGCGACGACGCCGTCCATCAACTTCTCGGTGCCCTTCTTCAGCAGCGGCCCTGGCACGTAGAAGCCGAGGTCTGACTCGAGGCGGTAGGTGGCACGGGTGCGCTGGGGCCCGCCGAGCTCGTCGAGTGCGAACTCGCCGTCGCCCGACTTGATATTGCCCTCGACGAGCTCCCACCACATGCGCTCGGGCACGGTGTACCGGTAGCGGACGGTGTAGCGGATCTCTTGCACGAGGGCGTCCGCTGTGAATTCGACCAGGCTCCCGCGCCCTTCGTCGTCACGCTCATGCACTGCGGCGCTCTTGAGTGCGGGCTGCCACTCGGTGTAGGCGTCGAAGTCGAGCAGGACGGCGAAGCACGCCGCACGCGACGCATCGATCTCTGCCACGCGCTCCGCCCGCTGGACCCCCATCAGACGAGCACGGGCACAGACGAGGCCGCCACGGGCAACTCATGGGTCAGGTCAGGGTGAAGTATGTGCGCGAGCAGCTCGAGGCCGTCGATGAGCCGAGGCCCGGGTCGGGAGAAGTACGCCGACGCGTCCACCGCCACGATCCGCTTCGCGCCGACCTCGGCCAGCTCGTCGGCGTAGGTGTAGGCCTCCTCCTGGGCGCGCTCGGTGTCATACCCGCACGGCATTGCGACGATCACCTCGGGCTGCGCCGCCGCGACGTCGATCCAGCTCACCCGCTCGGAGCGCTCGCCGGGCAGGCCGAGGACGTCAAGGCCGCCCGCGTACTCGATGAGCTGCGGCGTCCAGTGGCCGGCGACGTAGACGGGATCGAGCCACTCGAGCGCGGCCACGAGCACGGGGGCAGCTCCATTCACCGTGGCCCGGACCCGGTCGATCCGCGAAGCGGCGTCCTCGATCAGGCGTTCGCCGGCGTCCCTGGCGCCGACGGCCGCTGCCAGCGTGCGGATGTCGGCCAGGACCTCGCCGAGCGTAGTGGGATCCAGCGAGACCACCTCAGGCTGCGGATCGAGCTTCGCGGCAAGCTTGCGGACGTCGTCGGCGGAGACCGCACAGACTGCGCAGAGCGCCTGCGTGACGATGAGGTCGGGGTGCAGTGCGGCCAACTCGCGTTCCTCGAGCTCATAGATCGCCTTGCCCTGCTCGGTGAGCGCACGGACCGCTGCGTCGATCTCGTCAGCCGCCAGGCCGGGGCCGATCACGTCGCGCGTGACCCTCGGGAGGTCGAGCGCCTCGGGCGGGAAGTCGCACTCGTGGGTCACCGCGACTACTTCGTCGCCGACTCCCAGGGCGAAGAGGATCTCGGTGGCCGAAGGTACGAGGGAGACGATGCGCACGCGCGAGACACGGTAGCGGCGTGACGCCGGATCGCTGCTACCGTTTCGGCGTCGCCCCGATGAACGACGACGACTCCTCTCGAAGTAGCGGCGCGCAGCCCGTCTGCGCCGCGCTCATCCCCTGGTCCGTGCCGTGACCGCGCTCCTGTTGATCGCGGTCCTCGTGCTCGTCCTGCTCAACGGCTTCTTCGTGGCGTCCGAGTTCGCTCTCGTTCGCGTCCGTCGCTCACGCGTGGAGGAGGAGGCCGAGCAGGGGGTGCCCCGGGCTTCGTTGGTCCTGCGACAACTCGACGAGCTGTCGCGTTACCTGGCGGCCTGCCAGCTCGGCATCACGCTGACCTCGCTGGGTATCGGCTTCCTCGGCGAGCCGGCCGTGGCGACCATCTTCGAAGGGCTGCTCGGCGAGAGCCTCGGGGAGGGTGTGACGCTGGCGATCTCGCTCGCCCTGGCCTATCTGCTCACAACCGCGCTTCACATCACGATCGGCGAGCAGGTTCCCAAGATCTACGCCATCAACAAGGCGGAGAGCATGGCCCGGCGGATCGCCCGTCCGCTCTACATCTTTACGAGGACTTTCAGCCCCTTCATCGCGCTACTCAACAACGCCTCCAACGCCATGCTGCGCGTGATCGGGATACGCAAGGGCGGTGAGTTCGACGAGGGCGGCTCACCCGAGGAACTCAAGGTGCTCATCGCGCAGTCCTTGGCCGGCGGCGAGCTCGAGCCCAACGAGGCCGGGATGCTGACCGGCGTCTTCCATCTGCACGAGCAGCAGGCGCGCCAGGTCATGACTCCTGCGCCCGCGGTGGTCACCGTGGACACCTCCGAGGACGTCGAGACCGCACTGCGACGCTGCATCGCCTCGGGTCACACCCGGCTGGTGGTCACCGAGGGCGAGAACCAGGACCGCGTCCGGGGGATCGTGCACTCCAACGCGCTCGCGCAGCTCTATATGTCCGAAGGGCCGCAGGCGTCAGTCGAGTCGATGGTGCGCGACGCGCCGATCGTGCCGGAGACCAAGCCGCTCGATGATCTGCTCGCCGATCTTCAGCGCCAGCGGACCTCGATGGCCGTCGTGATCGACGAGTACGGCCGCACGGCGGGGATCGTCACGGTGGAGGACATAGTCGAGGAGGTCGTCGGAGAGATCGACGACGAGACAGACCCGGCGGGCGGTGCGGTACGCCAGCTCGCCAACGGCGACTGGTTCGTCCGCGGTCACGTGGCCATCACCGATCTCTCGGACTACGGGCTCGAGCTCCCCCACGACACGGATGCCTACAACTCGGTCGGGGGCTTCGTCTTCGGTGAGCTTGGCCGGCTGCCCCGGCGGGGCGACACCGTGCAGCACGACGGCTACTCGATCCGCGTGGAATCCGTCAGTGAGAATCGCATCGAGGCGGTTCGGATCCGCGAGCGTCGTTCTGCAGCGTAAGTCTGCTGACGCGCCTCCGACCCTCGCAAGTGCGGATCTGCACACGAGCTCCGCTTTTTCGCTACGGTTGCGTGATTCCGCCGCACCGCCCTCGGCGGTTGAGGAGGAGAGAGGAAGATCCTGGGGAGGATCGACCCGAGAAACACGAAGAGCCCGGCTCACGGGGAGCGAGCCGGGCTCGACGTGTTTCTTGGAGGAGGGTCGCGATGAAGGGGATTCGTCGCACCCGGCATAAGACACCACGGTTCTCAATCTGCGCTAAATGATGCGAGCCGCCCGTAGACTCCGGCCCATGCGTCAGCGCACCGGCCGCGAGGTCGTCATCGTCGAAGCGGTCCGCACTCCGATCGGGCGCGGCCACCCCGTCAAGGGCTACTACTCAGACACGCATCCGAACGAGCTGCTGGGCAAGTGCTACACCGAGGTGATCGAGCGGGCGGGCATCGCGGCCGACGAAGTGGACGACGTGATCACGGGCTGCGTCCAGCAGCTTGGTGAGCAGGGGTTCAACGTAGGGCGGAACGCGTGGCTCCAGGCCGGGCTTCCGATCGAGACTCCCGCCACGACGGTCGACCGCCAGTGTGGCTCGGCCCAGCAGGCGGTCAACTTCGGCGCCGCGCTGATCGCCGCCGGAGTTCACGATGTCGTCATCGGCTCCGGTGTCGAGCACATGGGCCACGTCCCCATGGGCGTCGGTTTTAAGTGGGTGGACGACGTCGGCTCGCCGTGGCCGCCCGAGCTGGTGGAGCGCTACAACCTGGTACCGCAAGGCATCTCGGCGGAGATGATCGCCGACCAGTGGGAGATCCCGCGGTCAGAGCTCGACGAGCTGGCGGTGCGTTCACACCAGCTCGCGGCCCGGGCGACTGAGGAGGGTCGCTTCGAGCGCGAGACCGTGCCCTTCCACGTCAACGGTGACACCTTCGTGGCCGATCAGGGGATCCGGCCCGACACGAGCCTCGAGGCGCTGGCCCGGTTGAAGCCGGCCTTCAAGGACGACGGCAAGGTGACCGCCGGCAACGCGTCGCAGATCTCCGACGGGGCCGCCGCGGTCCTGTTGATGGACGCCGGCAAGGCGCGCGAGCTCGGCCTCACCCCGCGGGCGCGGATCGTCGATCAGACCACGGTGGGAGTTGATCCCGTCATGATGCTCACCGGCCCGATCCCCGCGACGCGCAAGCTGCTCAAGCGCAATCGGATGACCATGGACGACATCGACGTCGTCGAGGTCAATGAGGCCTTCGCGTCCGTCGTGGCCGCCTGGAAGCGCGAGCTCGATCCGGACATGGATCGCGTCAACGTCAACGGCGGCGCCATGGCGCTCGGGCACCCGCTCGGGTCCACCGGAGCCCGTCTGATCACCACGCTGGTGCACGAGCTCGAGCGCTCCGACACGGAGATCGGTCTCGTGACCATGTGCTGCGGCGGCGGGCTCGGAACGGGCACGCTGATCCAGCGCGTCTGACGTCGATCGGGTCGATCCGGTGAGCTGAGCCGTGGTCGAGCGTGCAGCGGTAAGCTCGCCGACGGATGGCCGACTCGGATCAGGAGCCCGAGCCCACCGGCCATCCGGACGCCCAAGCGGTGACCCTGCGTGCCTCCGACGCCGAGCGGGAGGCGACGGTCAATCGCCTGCGCGACGCCGCGGCCGAAGGGCGCTTGACGTTCGAGGAGCTCTTTGACCGCATCGAAGCCTCGCTGCGGGCCGGACTCGGGAAGAACTGGCGCAGGTCACGAACGACCTGCCCGCGCCTGTCGTGGGGCCGGCAATCGCTCAGGCACGCTCAGGGGAGCTGCCGACCCGGCGTTCGACGATCTTCGACAATGTCCGTTGCACCGGCGCGTGGCCGGTGCCGGCGGCCGGCAAGTGGGAGAGCCTGTTCGGCGACGTGGTCCTCGACTTGCGAGCCGCGACGGTCAGCGAGCAGGAGATGCGGATCGACGCCGGCACGGTCTTCGGCGACATCGAAGTCCTGGTGCCCGAAGGCATCGTTGTCGAAGTCCACACCGGACACTAGGCCGCAGGAGCGCGACCTGCCTCGAGCCGGGCGACGAGCTCGTCGAGCCGCAGCTCTTCGAGGCCGGTGCCCACCGCCTCGAGCTCCGTCGCGCAGAACTCGATGAGCGTGCGGCCCTCCTGACAGAGGTCGAGCGTCTCGCGCAGACCTGCGTCGCCCGAGTCCAGCCGACGGATGATCGTTTCGATACGCGCGCAGGCCGTTTCGTAGGTCGGCTGGCCGGCGGACTCGCTCACGCTCATAAGGGTAGGCTCGATTGCCGCGGCTCGCGTCGCACGGGAACTCGCCCGTCGTGTAGTCGCAGGACCAGCGCTTCGGCGTCTCGGGCGGCGGCCGCCGAGGTGACGGGCTTCCCGGCTGAGTCTTCGACGAGCGCGTATCCACGTTCGAGCACGCGCTGTGGATCGTGGGCGTCGAGCGTCCGGGCGAAGCGCTCGAGGTCTGTGCGGCGGCGCTGGACGGCCGACTTGCGGTGGCTTTCGAGCACCGCTCCATCTGAGTGGGCGCGCCTGTCGCCGCGCGCCACCGCCTGCGCCATGGCCTGTGAGCCGCGCTCGACGGCCAGCAGCCCGGCTTCGGTTCGACGCTGTTGCTGACCCATGGCCCGGCGGGCGCTCGCCCTGAGCTCACGGGTGTGCTGATGCAGCCGCGTCCGGTGACGGTCCACGTGGTGCGCGGGCGCCCGCGAGAGTCGTGACAGCGTGCGGGCGCGCTCGAGGATGGCGCGGGTGCTTTGACGCTCGAGTCGCGCGCCGAGAGCGTGCAGGCGCTCGCGCGCCTGCACGCAGTCGACCGGCACGGCCGCCTCGGCGGCGTGGGTGGGCGTAGAGCAGCTCACCGCGGCGACATCGTCGATGAGCGTGTGGTCGGAGTCGTGACCCACGGACGAGATCACGGGTACCCGCAGCAGGGCGACCGTCCGGCAGAGGCTCTCGTCGCAGAAGGCGAAGAGGTCGGCGAGGGAGCCGCCACCCCGCGCGACGACGATGACCTCGACCTCCGGACAGGCGGCCAGGTCCTGGAGCGCTCGTCTCACCATGGGTGCAGCGCGCCGATCCTGGACGGGTGCGAAGGCCCACACGAGCCGGCCGGCCCAGCCGCGGCGCCGCAGGCCGGCGAGCACGTCGTCGCGGGCCTTGCCGCCTTCCCCGGTCACGACGCCGATGACCCGCGGAAGTGGCGCCCGCTCGAGCTGCTTCTGCGGCTCGAGCAGGCCTTCGGCCGCCAGGGTGCGTCTCAGCCGCTCGAGCTGCGCCAGTAGGTCGCCCTCGCCCGCCACTCGCAAGTCTGAGATCGCGAAGGAAAAGGACGGCGAGGCGCTGTGAGAGCCGGCGTAGTAGTCGCAGCCGCCGGCGACCACGACGCGTGTGCCGTCGGCGACCCCGTCCGGCGGGAGCCTGAGCGCGTCGAAGTCGCCCCGCCACATCGAGCAGGGCAGGGCACCGTCCGCATCACGCAGCTCGAACCAGACCTTCACGCGGCCCAGCTTCAATCCGAAGACCTCGCCGAAGACCTGCACCCGGACCATCGACCGCAGCTTCTCACGGAGGCGGGCGGCGTAGGCTCCAACCGGCCACGGCCCCGTGAGCCCGGACCCGGGGATGCCATCTGGGCGCTCGAGTTCGGACACGAGGCGAGCCAGCCTACTCGCGGAGGCGGTCGTCCCCGTCGGTCCTGCTCAGCGTCGTGTGGCGTCCTCGACCTTGGGGATCAGGGCCGATTCGCTCACGCTCGCGAGGGGCGCCATTCCGTCCTGCGCATCCTCGCCCCGGACCTCGCCGGTGACCGCGATCTGCTCGAGCCGGGCGATCTCGCGCTCACCCATGATCCGGGCAGGATCGTCCGTCGGGAGCGCTGCGATGAGCCGCCGGATCCGGTTGCGGAGCTGCAAGGCGAAGTGCGGGGTGGAGCCGCCCATGAGCTGTCGCACGTCGTCCACAGTGACCTGGTGGCCGGGACGGAGGCGCTCGGGCTGCTCGGCTTGGGCCATGGTCAGGGGGTGGTCTGGTCGGGGTCGACGGGCTGGATCTCGAGCAGGGCGTCGATCCGGGACTGGATGTCGACGGAGAGCTCAGCCCCATCGCCCACCAGCCAGCCGTGATTGTAGACCCCGCGCACCGGGTCTGAGTCGTAGCCGGGCTGCACGTCGAGGAGGTAGTCCTCGACAGGCTTGTCGAGCCGCCGATCGTCTGAGAGCAACAGCAGCGGGCCGTAGGTTCCGCTCGCCGACAGCGGCGCCGCGGCCACGGCAGTCAGCGGCTCGGAGGCGCGTGCGAACACGAAGCCATGGCCCGGATCGACCGCGTTCCAGCCGAAGCCCGCGTCGGCATAGCGGGCGAAGGCGACCGCGGTCGCGACGGCGTCAGCCCCCGCGATGCGCCGCACGATGCCGAGCCGGGCGAGCCGGCTCGCTACGGATCGCGGGATCGCCGATTCCGGTCCCAGCAGGTAGATCCTGGGCCGGCCGTGGTCGCGGATCGCGGCGAGCGTGGCCGCAGGGATCGCGTCCCCGCGCACCCACAACACCGGCGAGCCCGCCTTGGCGGCCCAGCCGGCCGCCGGCATGGCGATGTCCGGCTCGTCCGCCGGTGCGATCAGCACCGCCCCGCTCGGCTTGCCCGTCGCTGAGGCCTGCAGTCGATCGATGGCCTTCGCCCGAGCCGCGTAGTCGCTCCCCGCCGGCTTTCGGGTCTTCAGGCCGGCTGGGGCGGGGGCGGCGCCGAATTGGATCGCCTGGAACCCGCCGAGCCCCTTGGCGCCGGTCGGGGCGAGCGCCTTGAGCGCCGACGAAGTGGCGGCCGGCAGAGCGCCGGCCTGGCTGAAGAGGACGGGTGCACGTACCGGCCGGCTCATGAGCTGGGCCGCGGAGACCGCGGTCCGCCAATCGTCGCGGTCGACCAGGGAGATCGCGGCGGGTCGGGTCTCGCGGGAGCGCGAGGGAAAGACCGCTAGCGCGACCCCGGCCGCATTGGCCACTGGATCTGATCCCCCGACCCGGGTGGTGTTCTTGGTGGCCGAAGCCGGAAAGCCGAGCTGGGCCGGAGCCGCAGACGGCCGGCTCGCGGGCGTGCGCACTCCGCCACCACCGCCGCCGCCGCCGAGGGCCGGGGTGGCCGGCTCGCTTCGATCCTCTCGGGCGGCCTGGTCGTCGCCACTGGAAGGGCCGCATCCGCTGAAGAGCACGGCGGCCAGCGCGAACGCTGCGAGCCGGCAGTCCTGTGGCTCGAACCTCACGATCAACGAGGCTAGTGCACCCGTGACGCCACCCGACTCGCCATAACGTCACGACGTCGACCGGGCGCACCCGCTATGTTGCCCGCCATCGCCGAAGTCCCGGGATGAACCTGGGGCGCGGGGGACCCGAGTTGTGTGGGGCTAATCACGCTGACTTCAGCGTGAGGCGCGAGCTCTTTCAGCGCCAGCCCGTCAGCTAACCCCGTAGGCCGTCGAGAGAGGTCAAGTCCGTGCGGGCCAGCGCTCTGTTTGCGTTCATGCTGTGGTTCGGGATCGTCGTCGCGCCGGCTGCGGCGCAGGTGCCCGATCCCACCGGCGGAGTCCGGCGGGAGCGAAGGCGGCCAACCCTGCAATCAAGACGCTCAACGGTTACTCGCAGGACTTCGTCGATCAGGCGAAGTGCAAGGAACTCGCCCTCAACCAGATCGGGGAGGGCTCGCAGGT
>JAABUN010006460.1_pt1 | contig 13486 bp, 11 predicted proteins | sample 5559311 | NCBI WGS metagenome assembly JAABUN01 (sample SAMN10711877, study PRJNA513370) | rock metagenome | isolation source: Antarctica rocks | place: Antarctica: Victoria Land, Siegfried Peak sud | reverse complement strand
GGCGTCTACGAGACGTGCGAGGAGCTCGTCGACCTCGAGGACAACTTCCAGCTCTGGCGGTTCCGGCACCTGCGGGTCGTCGAGCGGACGATCGGGCACCGGCGCGGCACGGGCGGCTCGAGTGGGGCCGACTTCCTCCGTCGGGCGCTCGACCTCACCTTCTTCCCCGAGCTGTATGCCGTCCGCGGACAGATCGGCGGGTAGGGCGGCAGAACCAGGCACTGACCTCGACAGACGCAGACGTTCCGACTGCGGCCCGGGCGCGCCCTCTGTCGTGCGCGAAGGCATGGATCTCCTGGGGTACGGGTCTGCCATTGAACGAGGAGACGTGACATCAGGACTCGCGGATTCCAGGCTCTCGGACTGGGAGACCCCCTTCATGGTGGCAGTCCAGGCGAGGGTGAGTCGGCCATCGGTCGTCACGGTGGCCCGGGCACTGGGTGGCGTCGGTGAGCATGCCGCGCTGTGGCAGGCGCCTCATTGAGAAGAGCCGAAAATGGAAAAGTTGTGCCCAAGTACGTCGTCGATCGCCCTTCGTAGCAGCAGCCCTCGGTCACGCGTGCGCGTGACGATCGCGACCTCGGCCGTAGTGATCTAGGTTGTCATTTTGCGCTCGCTAACAACACCATCGCCGTTGCACCCGCTAGCCGGTCAGTCGGTATAGCCACACGCCGCCCTCGTGCGTGCCCGCGGATCCCGAAACGCGGGCTGACCACCGCTCGATTCTCGTGAAGTCATTGCCGGGCTGCGGCACGACCAGCAAAACGGTCACGCCGAGATCGAGTAGCTCCTGACGAGCCGCAGCGACGTACCTGTTGTCCGGGGGTGGCTTCCCAGCAGCAAGGTCGAAGCAGGCGGCTTCAAACTTGTTGATCGGCGTCGAGAACAGAATGGGATGCGTTGGGTCGGATGTCAGGAACGAACCTCCTGTGCTGCGGTAAGCAAAGCCGCTGTCAGCCTGCCACAGCATGGGCAGACCGCCGCCCACCCACGTCGCATCTGGCCGAGGGAAGGTCACGACAACATCGTCGCGCCTTAGATGGTCCGCTGCAGTGGCGAAAAAGGGAGGCGAGGTCGCTGAAGCTGTCTCCGCGCCACCAGCGGGAAGCCACGAGACGATAGCGATGGTGGTCAGCAGGCGGGCGCCTACCCTGCCAAGGAACCCGGGCGGTAATGTGGACAGCATGTCCAACCACAACGCGACGATCATCGCGATGCACAAGTCGATGAAGATCTGCAGTCGGTTCGGCTCAGCCAGCGAGAGCAGGGGCACGTTGCTTAGTAGTTGCCACGGAAGCCAGATGTGAAGGTCCTGGCGTAGCACCGTCAGGCTTGGTCCCAGCGAGAAGACAAACGTGATCAGACCGACGACCGCAACGACACGCATCACCGTCGTTCGGCCGAGAACCACCGCGAGCGCCAGCACAGCCAGCATGGCCAAGCCGATGTAGCCGCCCTGCTCCCCCTCGTAGGAGTTCATCCGCAGTGCCGTCGCCGGGAGACCATGGACCCAGGTCAGCGCCGTAGGCACGACGGCGTTCACGGGGTCAGCACGAGTCTCCAAGCTGGGCCGGATTTCGCTGCCGCTGGGGCGCGAGGGCCCGAAGAACAGCAGGTACAGCGGATACGCACATAGCGCTACGTATGTCACCACGCAACAGGCTGCCGCCCGCCCCAGGTTCGGCAGCCGCTCAAGGACACCGTGCGGGTGGCGGACTGCTAGGACACCAGCCGTGATGACAAGGACGAGTGCTCCGAGCGCGAGTGTCTGCGTGTAGATGCCTGTCTGGACGGCTAAGACGACACCCACCAGCGCGCCTATGCGACCCGGAAGACGCGGCCGACGAATGAATACAGCGTTCACCGCGTAGAGAAGCGCTGGCGGTAAAATCGCCCAGACGATATTCAAATGCCCGACAGAGAAATGTGCGATCTGGAACGGCGCAAAGGCGTACAGGCCACCGGCGACGATTCGCGATGCCCACCGCTTGGTCCACGGCACAAGCGCGATCGCCATAGACACACCGGAGACGACGAGGCCCAGCATCATGGCGATGTTATAGGCGGCGACGGGGCCGATCGTTAGAGTGACCGGCAGCATCAGTAGTCCTAGTACCGGAACGCCGATGTTCCACATGCCGTTCACCCCGTAGGGGTAGTGCGCGTAATCCGTGAACAGCGGGCTTTCGCCGCGCAAGATCGAGGTGGGCAACCACTTGAGCCACCAGACGAAAGCGTCAGAATCTGCCGATATCCAACCCATAGTCGACGTGTTGAGCTGCGTTAGCACCTCGTGTCCTAGCGCCAGAGCTGCGAGCAAGTAGATGCCGGCCGCGAGCAGTAACGGGCGCAGACTCGGAGTGCGACTCGGGGGTGTTGGCCTGCGGCGCCTTGCGCCTCTTGTAGGGACATCGTCCGTCAGCGTCTCCGAAATCGCCACGGGCATCACGATACGTTGCCGGTCTCGTACTGGCCGTGGGGTGCGTCCACCTGGGGTCGCGAAGATGTCCGCCGCTTCGATGACATCACCCGATCCGGCCTGGCACGGCGACGATCTCGCGGACACGCCGCACGGTGACGGGGTCGACTTCCTCCGCCGCGCGCTCGACCTCACCTACTTTCTCGAGCTGTATGCCGTCCGCGCCCAGATCGGTGCCTGACCGGCGTACCGGCCGCCGGCGCGGTGACGGCGCCACGCCCTGATTTTCGCCGGATCGCGGGGCTGTCGTGCCGGGAAGGATGGATTCTCCTGGGGTACGGTGCTGCCAACCAACGAGGAGAGATGTGACATCGGGACGCGCGGACTCCAGGCTCTCGGACTGGGAGACCCCCTTCATGGTGGCCCTCCAGGCGAGGGTGAGTCAGCCGTCGGTCGTCTCGGCCGCCCGGGCCCTGGGCGGCGTCGGTGAGCATGCCGCGCTGTGGCAGGCCGTCGCGATCGCCGGGGCTGTCGTGGACCGGCCGCGTCGAGGGCAGTGGCTGCGAGCCCTGGTCGGAATCGTCGGTGCCCATGCCACGGCGGTGGTGGTCAAACGCCTGGTCCGCAGGCCCCGACCGGCAGCCCCGGGGCTGGAGCTGCTCGTGCCGACCATGAGCGGTCTCAGCTTTCCCAGCTCGCACAGCGCCTCGACGACGGCCGCCGCCCTGTCCCTGGGCCGGCTCACCGGGTTGCCGCTGCTTCCGGTGCTCGCGCCCGCCATGGGGGCTTCCCGGGTGGTGGTCGGAGCTCACTATCCGAGTGACATCCTCGGCGGGGCGCTCATCGGGTGGCTGGTGGACCGTCTCGTGCGACGCTGGGGCAGATGACATGGGAGAAGCAGACGTGAGCAGGACAGACCTGCGGGGTCAGCCGCCGCTCGGGGTCCAAGCTCCCCGTCGCACCCCCTTCACGGTGATCGGTGGCCTGGCTCGTGGGGCCCGGCCACGGCAGTGGGTCAAGAACGGGCTGGTGGTCGCGGCGCCGTTCGTCGCCGGGCGGCTCACCGACCCGAAGGTCATCTGGCTCGTCTTCCTGGCCTTCGTCGCCTTCTGCTTTGCCGCGTCGGCGATCTACCTCATCAACGACGTCCTCGACGCCGAGGCGGACCGGGCTCATCCGACCAAGCGCAACCGACCGATCGCATCGGGGCTGGTCCCACCCCGGGTCGCGCTGGTGGCCGCCCTCGTCCTGCTGCTCGGGGGGCTGCTCACGGCGTGGCTGGTCACCCCGGCACTGTTCACCGTCCTCGCGGTCTACGAGGTCATGCAGATCGCCTACTGCGTCCGCCTTAAGCACGAAGCCGTCGTGGACCTCGTCATCGTGGCCATGGGGTTCCTGCTGCGGGCCATCGCCGGCGGAGCAGCGGTCGGGATCGACCTGTCCCAGTGGTTCCTGCTGGCGGCGGCATTCGGGTCGCTCTTCATCGTGGCCGGCAAGCGGTACTCGGAACATCGCCTGGCCGAAGAGTCCGGCCAGGACATCCGACGCTCGCTGCAGCGATACTCCGACTCCTATCTCCGCTTCGTGTGGAGCCTGTCCGCCGCGGTGCTCATCATGACCTATGGGCTGTGGGCCTTCGAGCTTCGAGCGAAGACCGGCTCGATCTGGGCAGCGATTTCCATGGCGCCCTTCGTCCTGACCATCCTGCGGTATGCCGTTGACGTCGACGGCGCGAGGGCGGGCGCGCCGGAGGAGATCGCCCTGCGAGACCGGATTCTGCAGATCGTGGGCTTGGCATGGCTCGCAACGCTGGCGATCGGTCTCTACCTCTGAGCCGGCCCCTCTGAGCTGACCTCAGACCCGCTGGAGCAGCTGCTCGTAGGCGTCGAGGACGGCGTCGATCGAGAAGAGCTCGCGGGCAAGCTCTGCGCCTCGGGCGTGGTCGGGGGGGTCGTCCCGCAGCTGGGCGAGCACGGCGGCGATGGCCGCCGGGTCCTTGGGGGGGACCACGGCGCCGAAACCGGTCCGCAGGACCGGCTGACGCACTCCTGGCAAGTCGGTCGTCAGGGCTGGCACGCCGACCATCATGGCCTCCACCTGCACGATGCCGAACGCCTCGAAGGCGTTGACCGACGGCAGGGCGAAGACGTCGAGCGACGCGTAGAAGTCGGCCAAGTCCTCGTCCGCAATGAACCCCAGCAAGGAGATCCGGTCGTCGGAGCCCATCTTCGCTCTGACCCGGTCGACGACGCTGCCTCCCGCGACGTTGGTGAAGTCGCCGCCGACGAGGAGGCGCGCTTGGGGGTCGTCCAGCGCCAGGAAGCCCTCGACGAGGTACTCGACACCCTTCTCCTCGACGATCCGCCCGAGAAAGCCGACCTGAAGCCCGTCGCCGCGGCGATAGGCGGGCGAACCGCCGGCACGTTCATGGCATGGCGGCGGGATGACCACCTGTCGACCCCGGATGCTTTCCCAGACCCGGCTGTGCCGCGCGTAGTCCTCGCTGGTGACGACCACCGAACGAGAGCGGGCCAGCGCGACTCGGGTCGACGCGTCCACAAGACGGACCTGGGCCGTGTTCACCAAGCCGTTCGGCAAGCTCACGTCGCAGTGGTACGTCGAGACGATGGGAGTCCGTAACACACCGGCCAGAGCGCCGGCTTCGACCATCGGCAGGTGCAGGTTGACGAGTCGGCTTCCGTGTGCCGCGCGACGTGCCAGCGGGAGAAAGCCGGGGCTGATCGCGCCTTTGCCGAGATGAGCGACCACGGGCGCGCGCAGCACCCGCACGCCGTGGAGCAGCTCCTCAGCTGGCAGCTCCGGGTCATGTTGTGTGGTGACGACCGTCACCGTGTGTCCTCGCGCCGCCAGCCCCTCGGCCACGTCACGGGCATAGTTGGTGAGCCCGCTCACGTAGGGCGAGTAGTAGGTCAGCACGATCACGAGGTCGCTCGGTGGCGGTGTGAGCACGGGGCGATTGTGCCGTACCGTCACGGGAGTCGACGATCCGCCGAGCGGCGCACGCCGCGGGACATGCCGATCGTGCCGGTCATCGCCCCCACCAGCGAACCGACGAGGAACGCCAGCTCCGCGCGCAGGAGCACGGGCTGGACGACGAGGAACACAGCCGCTGCCGCCACCAGCCCGGTGATCCACGCCACACCAGCACGGCCGTGCAGGTCGAGTGCCACCAGGGCCTGGGTCAGGACGAGCAAGCCGACATGGACACACACGCCGACGACCATGAGCGCAAGGTCACCGCTGGGCACCAGCAGCTCTGGCCCGAAGAGCAGGGCGAGCACCGGGCGCCCCACGACGAGAGCGGCCAGACCGCCGACGACTGCCGCGCCCGCCGTGACCGCGCCCAGTCTCGCGACCAGCGACAGGACCCGGTCGGATCGGCCTTCCCGCACGAGCCGCGCCAGCGGGGGGACGAGCGCACTCTGGATGGGAACCGCCATGAACAGGGGGATCCGAGCGACCGTGAACGCGGCGAGGAACGGTCCGGCGGCGTTCGCCTGTGCCCCGGTCGCGACCAGCGCCACCGCGAACGGGGCGCCGTTCTGCAGGACCTGAGCCGCCAGGCTCGCCGGGAGCAACCGTAGCCAGCCGCGCACCGCCACCGTGCTGCTGGCCGTCGTGCCACCAGGCAGCGGCTCCGGGGACCTCGGGGTGCGAGCCAGCACATAGGCCAGCGGCAAAAGGTGTGCCAGGAGGATCGCGACCACCAGCGCCGTGGCAAAGGGCAGTGCGCCGTGAATGCCGGACATCACGAGAAGGGCGGCGAAGCCCAGGCGCAGGATGCCGTCCGCCGCGAGTGCGGCGACATAGGCCCAGCGATATCCCAGACCCAGCATCACTCCCCGAGTGAAGAACTGGATCGCCGACACCAGGGCCAGCACGAGAAGCAGGATGAAGAGGGAGCCCTCCTGCCGCAGGGCCGGCAACAAGACCGGGAGGCCTGCCATCAGGGCGAGCGCCGCTGCGAGAGCGGCCACTAACGCCACGCTGGTCAGCGGGCGGAGCGCGGATCGGGACATGTTGGGTCCCAGCAACCGGCCCCCCTCCTGCTCGAGCGGCAGGAAGAAGCCGAAACCGACGACCAGGGCGACCGACCAGTAGACGGAGAAGTGACCCCACTGGTCGAGCGTCATGCCCCGCTTGGCCAGGACCAGGTAGCCGTAGACCCCCAGGCCCGCGGCAACGCTGGAACCGAACAGGACAGCGGCGTAGCGCGGCCCAGCCCCACGTCTGGCAGAGGTCGGTCCAGAAGGTGTGTCCGTCGAGCGCTCCGTCATGAAACCGGCGTGTGAAAGCGGCCGTTCATGCCGATCAACGGAATCCGCTGGTTGCGGCGAGACGGGCCTGCGGCGTTTCGGCGCGACGGGCCTGAGGCGTTCCGGCCTGCCGCGGGACGGCTCCCTTGACGGACCATGCGCCTCAGGGTACGGGACGCCAGGTGTGACTCGTCGGCTGCCATCCCTAGGTTCCAATAAGTGATGTGTGCCCCCGAGGTGGTTTCGTCTTGGGCTGCCATCGCGACTTCCGAGCCACGCGCGGTCATACTGCGGCAACCGGATACGATCCCGGCATGCTCAGAGCGTTACGAGGTTCGCGCCCTCCTCGATCAACCGTGTCAACGGTGTGGAAAGTGCACGCCCTCTGGGCAGCAGCAGCCAAGGTACGCCACGGGCTCACCCTCCGATGAGGCGACCGAGACTCCCGCCCACGGACTGGTCGCCCGACTCTCGACACATCCTCGTGGCGGCCGCAGTGGCAGTGGTGGCCGCGATCCTGCTTCCTTTCGCTCCAGTGATCGGTGAACGCCCGGTCGTCTCGTGGCCGCAGTCGCCGACTGCCCCGGCATCGACCGCGCTACTGCTCACCAACGGCACGCCGGAGAGCATGGATCTGCGGTTCAGCTGCGCGGCCGCGTTGCGGGCTCAGGCCGGAGGCGGAGTGCTGCTGAGCACCATGCGACCTGAGGACCCGATGTCCGAGACAGCGGGCTTCGTGGTCAGAGTGACCGATTCGACGATCACGTTGGCCACGGCGGGACGGGAGTTCGCTCTCGGCGCCGCCAACCAAGGCAGCTGCGAAATCGCGGCTCGGGTGGATGGTGCCGGGCTCACCGTCACGCGCAACGATGAGCGGCTGTTCCGGGAAGCAGTGGCCCTACCGAACGTCGAAGGACTGATCACGGGGGTGGGGGCATCTCCAGGGGCGTCGTCAGCCGACCTGTCGGTGCGGGTTGGCGTGGTAGACGTCTTCGCCAGTTCGCCCACGCCGTTGAAAAGGGCCCTGACCCTAGTTGTGGCGCTGGCGGCCCTGTCCGTCCTGGCGATGTTGTTCTGGGTGGATCGGTCCGCCGCCAGGGTGTCACCGCGGACCGGCGTACCTCCCGAGAAGTGCTCGGAGGCTGCGGCCGGTCGGGGGGGAGGTCGCCGTCGAGCCCGGCTCCGGTCGCGGCTGCCGGACCTCTTCGTCTGCGTCATCCTCCTCGTATGGGTCGCCATCGCGCCCACGACGGATGACGACGGCTATTACGCGGCGATGGCTCGGAACGCCATCGAGACCGGTTTCGTCGGGAACTACTACCAGATGTGGAACCAGTCGTTCACACCGTTCGCGTGGCTCTGGCAGGCTCTCTCTGTCTGGCAACGGCTCGGCGGCGACTCGGTGGTGTGGTTGCGGCTTCCCGCCCTGGCCGCAGGCGTGGTGACGTGGTTTGCCCTACGGGCCTTCACGAACTCGGTCGAGAAGGCAGTGGGTGCGACGGCGCGGCGTTGGATCGGTTACGTCCTGGCCGTGTGTTTCCTGGGATGGTGGCTTCCGTACTGCATGGGAGTTCGGCCAGAAACCATCGTTGCCATGTTCGCCTCCTTGGCCCTGCTTCTCGTCGCCCAAGCCGTGGAGACCGGACAGCTCAGCAGGGCTGCATTGGCGGCCACTCTCGGCGGTGTGGGTGTGGCGGCGCACCCGACCGGGTTTGTCGTTCTCGCGCCGTTGCTGGTCGCCTCTCCTGCCCTGTGGCGGCTTGCCCGGAGAAGTCATGGGCTTCGCAGTGCGCTAGTCCGCGGTGGTGCCGTTTTGGCTGCCGCGACGCCCGCAGGTATCGCAGCATTCGGCGACGGGACGTGGCACGATTTTGTCGCTGGTCAGGCAAGGTTCCAGGCAGTCGAGACGCCGCTGGACTGGACCGACGAGCTGCAGCGATATCAGTTCCTGTTGTCGGACATTCCCATGGGCTCCTATGCGAAGCGTCTTCCCATCCTGCTGGCTCTCACCCTGCTCGTATGGTTCCTGGTCCTTCATGTCGCAGCACGGGTCGCACGCGCGCCGCTTCCGTGGCGGACCTCGTTCGCTGGCTGGTGCCTTCTGGCGTCGTTCATCCTGCTCTGGGTGACTCCAAGCAAATGGACTCACCACTTCGGCAGCCTGTCGGGTATCGGACCAGCGTTCATCACCCTGTTGCTCGTCACCGGCATACCGGCGACGAGGGAGCTCGTCCAGCGGCAGGGCAGCGTCGGCGTGCTCCCGTGGGTGTTTGCCGGCTCTCTGGTTCCGCCCATCGCGCTCTCGCTGCAGGGACCCAACATGTGGGCCTACTGGTGGAACCTCGGCATGCTGCACCCCAACAAGGCTCCGTTGATCTGGAACGTGCAGCTGGGCTCTCCCGCGTTCGTCGTCGTGGCCTTCGGCATCGTCGCGGCAGTTGTGGCGGTCTGGGTGCGCCGCTCCCCCCGGAATCGGCCGGCGTGGGGGTTCATCGTCTCTGCCGTGGTTATCGTCGGCGTTCTCGGAGGGTCGGTCGGTTACCTCGTCAGGTCGTTCGGGCTGTCCGCGGCCAGGACGATGAGCACCTACTCACCAGGCGCATCGAACCTGGAGGATCCGCTGGGATGCTCCGCCTCCAAGGCGGTCAGTGTCTACGACGACAAAACGGCTCACCCCCTCGAGATTGCCGTGCCGGCGGACCCGGGAGGTCGGCCAAGTCCCTTCGTCTCCGGTGGCGGCTACTGGGTTGGCTCGCCACCACCTGGGAGTGGTGGGGACGGGCCGACCCGCCAGGTTTGGGGCAGCCTCACCGGCAACCGAGAGGAGGCGACGGGCGACTTCACGAGCAGCTGGTACGCCCTTCCGACCGGCTCCCCCCGCGACCGGGTGGTGACCTTCGTCAGCGGACGGGCAAATGGATCCAGCGCCTTGACCATCGAGTTCGGACGACGCCAGGGATCCGCGGTCACCAGCCTGCTCCTGCGTCGGGTCGACGATCCCGAGAGCTCGACCGGCTGGCGGGCCAAGCCCATCGCCGGCGGCGACGATGTGCCGGCCGGAGCAGACGTTGTTCGGCTCGTCGCTCACGACGGGGAGACCAACAGCGGGGGCTGGGTTGCGTTTACCGCCCCGGAGAGGCAGAGCGCTGTCCCGTTGACCAGCTACATCCCCGCTCACGCGGCCGTCACCGTCTCGTGGCAGTTCGCGCTTCTCTTTCCATGCATGGACGTCATCACCATCGACCACGGGATCACCCAGCCACCGGAGTATGCCGTCACTTGGCCGGTGCAGGTTCTCGGCAGCGAGGTGACGTGGCAGGTCCAGCGCGGCGGACTGACTGCGGGCGCCGCGCGACTGGGTTCTCTCGTATCCCCAGCGAGCTATCTAACCCACGACCCCGGAGTGACCTGGGGCGATGTGTACCGCTTTCGATATCCGTACAGTCGGTCTGCCTACGAACTGACGGTGGAACACGAGCAAGTCCCCGGGTGGCGGGGCGTTGTCCCAGACCAGGTCGGTCTCAGCAGCGTCCGCAACCCCTGATGCCTCGTTCGTTCGGCACCTCGTTACCGCGTTCGAACCACGAAGAGGGAGGACTCGCCAGAGCCCGGCGGGAGGAGCATCCTTCCGCTGAGGAACTGAGTGAGAGCTGGCCCTGAGCGCAGCGCCGCATCCATCAGTCTGGGAAGTCGACCGTACGGCGGGTTCCAAAGCCCATCACTGGCCTCCTCTACCACGGACAGCCCCCTGGCCTCCATGAAGGCTCGCCAGTCCTGGTGCGACTTGAGGTTGATGTGGCTCGGGTCAGTGAAACCTCCCCAGCCGCTGCCGCTCAGCCGGTGGGCACGACCGTTGAGGTCGGGCGTCACCACCAGCGCCCCGCCACCCGGCACGAGGACTCTCCGCCAGGTCTGGATGACCTCTTCGGCGATGTCGTCGTCCACGTGCTCGATGACGTGAATGGCGGTGAGGTTCTGGAACGTCCGGTCCGGGAGGTCGGACATCGAGGTTGCCACCAAGCAACCCGGGGCCGTCTGGCGTGCGGTGGCCGCCGAGAACTCGGATATCTCGAAACCGGCAGCAGGCCCTTCGGCCGAGAGCCGGCGCAATAGGTGTCCGGTCCCGCACCCGAAGTCCAGATACGGACCCTGACCGAGATACCGACGGACCAACCGAACGTAGAACCCCAGGGCAGGCCGATCGCCCAGTTGACCGTTCGCCCGGTAGTAGTCCTCGTCGTATTCGGTCATGCCGTCTCCGTTCACCATGATGTGGATGGGTTGGTCTCTCTGTCCCGCTAGTGGCATGGACAGCCATTCGGTGACTCGAGTTCCCAGGGACTCTAGTGCTGCCCGGACCACCGGCGACGAAGGACCACCCGGGCGTGGCACACGGCGGCTTGGTCCGTCAGCGCAAAGCCAGGTGCTACTACGTCCTGGAGAAGGCGTCTCCTAGAACGGTGTCAGCACGACGTTGGCATCGTCCTGGACGACGAGGTAGGCGCCTGGGCTGTACACCGCCGCAGCCTGCCAGGCGCCGTTGTAGAGCACGAGGTTCCCGACGGTCTGCATGGCCAGGTGGGTGGCCCGGTCCACCGAGCTCATGGAGGTGCCGAGGCCAGGCTGACCACCTCCGTCGGCGGACGGATGTACCGTGCCGGGTGACCTGCGAAGACCGCGCTGTCTCCTCAGTGCGGCTCCGTGGGCGCGCAGAGGACGAGGTTGCTATCGTCCTGGATCAGCAACTTTGACCGGTGGTCTGCATCGCGGTCTCCAACAGCGCGCACCCGCGGCGTTTCAGAGCACGACGTTCCCCTCTCCCTGGACGTGCAGCGCTGTGACGGTTCCGAGCGAACCGCGGCCCTGACGCAGAGCACAATGGCCAACGTTGCAGGTTTGCGACAGCCGCCCGCGACCGGTTGGGACCCCGTTATCTGACATCTTGACGGGAGGGCGATCCCCGGCCGACAAGACCGTCCCGGGCTTGGCCGCTGCAGCCGACTCGCCGAGCTTGGTGCCTTGACGGGCTAAGAGCCGTCATGCTGGTAAACAAATGTGGTTTAAGTGACCATTGTGGCGTTTGTTATGCGAGGGTAGGGCGCGTTCGCCCGTCCCTTCTCCTCGCTACAGGGAATGACCATGATCCGTGCCCGCCTCGCCGTGGTGCTCGCCCTCAGCACCGCTTCGTTCTTCGCGCCAGTGGTGACCCCCGCCTGGGCGGAGCCCCGGCCAGTCACGCCCTCGGTCCACCGCCACCCGATCGCCGGGGTGGACCAGAAGGCTCTTGCTGCCGCACCGTCAGCGTTCGACCCGAAGTCCCTCGTCGCTGACGCGCAGCGACCCGCGTCTGCCGCTCCGCCGGCGCGCGCCGCCCGGACGAGTCGCCCTACCGTCATGACGGCACAGCTCGAAACCGGACGGTTCACGGCGGCCGGGGTGAGCTGGGCTGCCCGCAACGCGCCCAGCGAGATCGTCGTCCAGATCAGGGTCCGTGAGGGCGGCAGGTGGACGGACTGGCAGGAGCTCGCGGTCAGCGGAGGGCCGGACGCCCGCAGTACCGAAGCGGGGCAGGTGCCGGACGAGGTCGCCACCGAGCCCTACTCGACGGGTTCGGCGGACGCCGTCCAGGTCAGGGTGGACAGTGCCGGGTCGGTGGCTCCGTCGGGGCTGGCGCTGCTGACGATCGACCCGGGCACCTCACCGGCCGACGCGAACCCCACCGCGGCCCCGGCCGCGAAGGCGCAGGGGGCCGCGGCACAGCCCATGATCATCACCCGTGCCCAGTGGGGCGCGGACGAAAGCCTGCGCGACTGCACTCCGTCCTACTCCCCGACGATCAAGGTCGGCTTCGTCCACCACACCGTGGGCAGCAACACCTACACCGCGAGCCAGTCGGCGGGGATCCTGCGGGGGATCTACGCCTACCACGTCAACGGCAACGGCTGGTGCGACGTCGGCTACAACTTCCTCGTCGACCGCTACGGACAGATCTTCGAGGGACGGGCAGGTGGTGTCGACCGCCCGGTCATCGGCGCCCACACCCTCGCGTTCAACTACAACACGTTCAGCGTCTCGGCCATGGGCACCTTCAGCACGGCAACCGCACCTCAGGCGATGCTCAACTCGATGTCGCAGGTGCTCGGCTGGAAGCTCGCCATGTACGACCGCGACCCCCGAGGCACGCAGGTCTTGACGTCCGCAGGAGGGAGCGGAGCGAGGTGGCCCTCCGGGACCAACGTGACGTTCAACGCCATCGCCGGACACCGCGACGCCTACGCGACGGAGTGCCCCGGCGACGCGCTCTACGGCCAGCTGGCCGACCTGCGCGCCATGGCGTCCAGCTACATCGCGGCCGGTGCCCGCCTGACCGTCCCGGCCACGATGCGGGCCGGAGCCCCTCCCGTCCTCTCGCCTGACGGCCGGTTCCGGCTCACCATGCAGGCCGACGGCAACCTCGTCATCTACGACTCCAGTGGGCGAGCGCAGTGGGCCACGGCCACCTTCGTCCCCGACAGCTACCTACGGGTCCAGCCGGACGGCAACGTCGTGATCTATGACTCCGAGGACGGCTTCCCCCTGTGGACCGCCGGGATATACAGCCCGGGCGCCACGCTCGAGATGCAGGACGACGGAAACCTCGTGCTGTACTCGCGCGACCGGGCCCCGCTCTGGGACAGGTACGGTTTCACCCACCACCAGGCCAGCTGGCTCGTGCCGAAGAGGGGCTTCACCCACCTGTACTCCGGCGAGAAGGTCTCCTCCTGGAACGGCCTCTACAGCGTGACGATGC
>JAABUN010006458.1_pt1 | contig 13491 bp, 12 predicted proteins | sample 5559311 | NCBI WGS metagenome assembly JAABUN01 (sample SAMN10711877, study PRJNA513370) | rock metagenome | isolation source: Antarctica rocks | place: Antarctica: Victoria Land, Siegfried Peak sud | reverse complement strand
TGCGCGCGGTACTGGCTCATCGGCGAGACCACAACGCGGTTCCTGAGCGGCACACCGCGCAGCGTGAACGGCGCGAACATCGTCATCGGGTACGACCCCTCTCGACCCTGAGCCTTGATGCTTAGCCACGGCCAGGATCAGCCACGGCCAGGATATGGCGGCTCGTGCCCCGTCAGGCAACCTTCGCCCGCTTGATGATCTCAGCCCTGACCCGGGCCAACTACCGCTGCAAGCCACAAGACAACTGCTCCCGCTCGAGCTTCCGTCCGGTCCGCTGCGTCTCGTAGACGGTCCATCCTGGGATAGCAGTGCGTGCCGTCAAGTGGGCCGCTGACGAGGTACGCGCGGCAAACGGCGGGCCCTGCAGGTCCTCCGGAACGGTGACGTGGCGGTCGGGGCCGGGAGCCGGGCAATCTCAGCCGCGGTCGGGATCGTCGTATTTGAGGACGCGTCCCTGCTGCGCGTCGCAGGTCCAGTAATGCCCGCGGTCGTCAGCGGTGAGGCAGTGCCCGTCCCGTGGCGCGCTGACCTGGCGGACCAGGGTCAGGCCGTCGCCGGAGGGCTGGAGAGTGACGATGTTGGTGCCGGGGTCGGAGCGGACGTAGAAGTGGCCGGTGCGTTCGGAGTAGGCGGGTAGGGCCTCGCCGCCGCCGCCGATCGCGTAGCGGCCCAGCTGCCGGCCGTCGTCCAGGTCGAGCAGGGAGACGGCGCCGTCGTCGGCGCAGCTGGCCAGGACGAACCCCCGGCGGTCATCGACCCGGGGAAATCCGTGGGTGTCGGCGCAGCCGGTCGCCCACCGCGCGGTCACCGCGCGCCGGGCGAGGGCGAGAACCACCAGGTCGCCGCCGGCGTGGGTGTAGGCGGTCTTTCTGGCAGGGCTGGCCGCGAAGCCCTCCGGCCCGTCGGGCACCGGGAGAAACCCGACCCGGCGGGCCTGCGGCGCGGGCCCCGCGGTGAGGGCGAAGACCTCGATGCCGGACGGTGAGGCTCCCGGCTCGGTGACCCACAGTTCGTTCGTCGCGGGGATGTAGCGGACGTAGTCCGGTGCCGCCGAGGTCGCCACCGAGGACACGGCGCGACCGTCCTCCGGGTTGACGATCGTGAGAGTGCCTTTGGTCCGGTCGGCCAGGAACAGCAGGCCGCGGCCCTCGTCGGCGGAGGCGACGCTGCCGGCGCCCTCCAGCCGGGTCGCGGTGGCCATGTCCGGGTCGACCAGGTACAGCCCGCTGTCCCGAGCGGGGACGAGGACGCGCCGCAGCCGGGGCGAGTACACGATGTCGTCGAAGTCGATCTCGTCGGCGGCGCTGGCAAGCTCCACCGCGTGGGCCCCGGCGGGAACGTTCCCGCCGTCCTGCCCGGTCCCGCCCTGCCCGGTCCCGCACGCGGCCAGCACGAGGAGCATCGGGGCGAGCAGCGCTGCCAGCCGGGCCGCCGCCCGGTGAGGTCCCGGTCGGCGAGATCCTGCGCGGCGGTGCCGTCTCCGCCTGGTTCGTTCCGGTTCGTGCGGCTTCCGGTTCCGCCGGTGGTCGGCATGGTGCTCTGGTCCTCTCGGATCGCAGGCCCTGGGGACTGCCGGGCGGGTTGCTGTGCGGGGGCGGCCTCGGTCGCGTCGACGGCAGTGCGCAACGTCTTGGCGAGCGTCATCCCCGCACCACAGGTCCGCGACCTTGGTCGCGGGGGGCACCAGGGGCTCCGCAGCCGGACACGGGCAAAAGCGGTGAGGGCGGCCAGGACGGCGGCCGCCAAGGCAGGTCTAGGTCTAGGCACGGGACCCCTTGCTGGTGAAAGTAGCGAGCGCAGGCGTCCTAACAGGCTGATGCCAACCGTCGTTGCGCCAGCGGAGCGAACCACCCGGAGGTGTCGACACCGCGGCCAAGGGGCCGCAGACGCTCGTACCGGACTGACCTGGGGGTCGGTCACATCCGGCCGTCGACGAGGTACAGGACCAGGATGACGGCCAGCATGCCCAGTAGGAGCCAGAAGACCGGCCAGACACGGCGTCGGCTCGCTCCGTGGCGACGGCTGCGGCGGCGCTGTCCGGGGTCGGCGAGCGACCCTGACCGGCCTGACGCGGACAGCTGCTCGTAGCGCTGGGTGGCGACGAGCTCGGCCAGGGCCTGGTCGGACACGTCAGGCGGGACGGGGAGCGGCACGAACCCGACAAGCGTCCCGGCCCGCAGCACCCGGGCCTCCAGCAGGTCGCCGTGCAGGTCCCACAGCGCCGCGCGGTCGTGCTGCAGTGGGACCCGTAGGCGGTAGCGGGATCTGACGTCCCGCTCGAGGCGGCAGCTCACGCCCCGGTTGCCCAGCTCCACGGCAATCGCGAGTGCCCGGTCCTCCTGCATGCTTCTCCTTCGCACGATGCGTGCTCGTCGGGCCCGCCGTGCCGGTATGGCGGCCACCGCTCGGTTCTGCTAGATGGTCACGACGTTGACGGCGAACGCGAGCAGCGCTGCGGCTACTCTGGTTCGGCGCAGCGCGGCGCCGGGTGGTTGTAGGCGTAGGCCGCTGTAGAGCGCTACGGCCACCCAGGTGACGGCCGGCGCCAGGCAGTCGTTGGCGGAGAACCCGGGCAGGCCGTCGTCGTTGAGAGCGGGCATGTTCGCCGACCGGCGCAGCAGCCAGGTGGCGGCGAAGGTCAGGACCGTCACCGCGACCAGGTCCAGGCCGCGCACCTTCACCAGGGTGCCGGCGACCAGGGCGAGCACAGCGGTCAGGCCGGCGGTGAGCAGGATGTGCCGGGGGCTGAACGTGCCGGCCGCAAGGGTGGCGCTGCCGGCCGTGAACGTGCTCGTCATCGGGCTCCTCGTCGGACCGGCCAGGCGGATGGGTCGGTGGTTGTGTTCGGCACAGGTGTGCGTGACCCCGGCTCAGTGCAGGGCGATCCCGGCGGCGGCGCAGGCGAGGACGACGTAGGGCTCCTTGACCTTGAAGCGCAGCAGCACCCCGAGCGTGGCGACGGCGATAACCAGCGTGGTCAGGTCGACGACGACCTGCCGGAGAAGCACGACGGTGGCGCCGGTCAAGGCCCCGGCGGCGGCCGCGGTGGCGCCCTTGACGAAGGCCTGAACCTGCGGATTGTCCTTGTGCCGGACGAACCAGCGGCCGGGCAGCACGACCCCGAGGTAGATCGGGACGAAGATCGCGATGGTGGCGACGACGGCTCCGGCGAAACCTGCGGTGAGGTAGCCGATGAACGTGGCGGTGATGACGACCGGGCCGGGGGTGATCAGGCCCATCGCGACAGCGTCGAGGAACTGCCGGTCGTTGAGCCAGTGGTGCTGGGCGACGACGCCTTCGCGCAGGAACGGCACGATTGCCAGCCCGGAGCCGAAGGTGAACGCGCCGGTCTTGAGGAAGAACAGCGCCAGCGCGACCAGCGTCCCACCACTGGCCAGGGCGCCGAGGGCGGCGGCCGCGGTGCTCGTTGCCCGGCCTGGTCGGGCGGGCAGCGCCAGCAGAGCGGGTAGCGCCAGGGCTGGCAGGGCGCGGGGCCGACGCAGGAAGGCGGGCGGCGCGTCGAGACCGATCATCAGCAGGCCGGCGGCGAGGAACAGCACGGCGATCTCGGCGCCGGTGGCCGCGGTGACGACCGCGAGCACGGCGCTGATCGCCCACAGCCGCAGGTCCCGGCGGTTGGTGAGCTTGGCGAGCTTGTACGCGGCGATCGCGATGATTGCCATCACGCCGGGGGCGACGCCGTAGAACACCGCCTGCACCACCGGCAGGCCGGAGAAGTGGGCGTACAGGACGGCGACGGCGAGCACGAACAGGAACGACGGGGCGATGAACGCCAGCGACACCGCGAGCGCTCCCAGCGCGCCGCGCTGCAGGAACCCCACCCACATGGTGACCTGCGCGGCCAACGGGCCGGGCATCGTCTGGCCCAGTGCGACGCCGTTGAGGAACTCCTGCCGGTCCAGCCAGCCGCGCCGTTCGACCAGGTCCCGCTGCATGTACCCGACGGTCGCGATCGGGCCGCCGAAGCCGGTGCTGCCCAGCACCAGGAAGTAGCGGACCAGCCTGCGCAGACCGCCGACAGAGCCAGCGCCGCCACCGGAGGCGCCGCCGCCGGAGTCCTGGCCGCTGCCAGCGCCCGTCACCTTGCGCACTACCCGTACCCCGTCCAGTCCGGCAACCGCGGTTGGTTGGCTCGGTGGGACTTTCTACCCCTCCGCGGGCGGCGTGTACAACCGCGGTTGCCCGGTAGGGTGCGGGTGACGGCCCATGGCGGTGCGGTCAGGACCAGGCGGGAGGACTGCGGTGGGGGTGGCGGCGCAGCGCAGCTGGGTGATGATGGCGTACCGGATGCCGCGTGAGCCGTCGACGCCGCGGATCGTGGTGTGGAAGCGGCTGCGCCGGCTCGGGGTGGCGCAGCCGGTCGACGGCCTGGTGCTGCTGCCGGAGATGCCCAGCACCCGGGAGGGCCTGGAGTGGGTCGCCGAGCAGGTGCTGACGGCCGGCGGAGAGGTCACGCTCTGGACCGCCACGCACGTCTCGTCGGCGGACGAGGCGGCCACCGTCGCGGCGATGAACGCCGCGGTCGCCGCGGAGTACACCGCGCTCGCCGCTGATGCGCACACCGCCGCGGCGGAAGCGGACCTGCTGGCGGCTGGCGCTCCAGACGGCCAGGGCGCGCCGGAGGCGAAGGGTGGGTTGCGGGCGGACCGGGCGGACCGGGCGGACCGGGCGGCGCTGGGGCGCACGACGGGCCGGCTTGGCCGGGCGCTGGCGCAGGTCCAGGCCCGGGACTACTTCGGCGCCGCCGGCCGCATTGATGCCGAGCGGGCGGTTCTGGCGCTCGCCTCCCGGGCCCGGGGACGAGACCGGGAGCCGGCCCGGTGAGGTGGGTGACCCGCAGCGGCCCGCACGTGGACCGGATGGCCTGCGCCTGGCTGATCCGGCGGTGCGTGGACCCCGACGCGCAGTTCGGCTTCGTCACCGACCCGGACGCTGTCCCGGCCGGCGCGGTGCCGTTCGACATGCGCGGCGCGGAGCTGTCCCACCACGGCCAGGACTGCACCTTCGAGACCATCCTGCGCCGCTACGGGCTGGACGACCCGGTGCTGGACGAGCTCGCCGCGCTGGTGCACGAGGCCGACCTGGCCGATGACCGCTTCTTCGCCCCCGCGGCGCCCGGCCTGGATCTGGTGACCCGCGGCCTGTCACTGATCTACGACGACGACGAGGCCCTGGCCGTCGGGATGCGGATCTTCGAGGGGCTGTACGAGCAGAGCCGGCAGCAGCTGCTGCGGAACTCACCCGCCACATGAGCGGCAACCGGGGACCTACCACGCTTGTCCTGGCCGTGGCCGCCGCCATGGCCGTGACCGGGTGCGGGGCGGCCCAGTCCCACGCGGCCGGTACCACCGACGCCGGCCGACCGGCGACGCCTGCGGTGACCGCGGCTGTCGCGCCGCGCGCCGTCGGTGTCACCGGTCGGGCCATCGCGGCAGCAGGGTGGGCCCGTCCGGCCGACCAGGACGCCCGGGTGCACGCCGCCGGCCTGGACCTGCTCGCCGCCGAGAACCTCACCGTCCACTACCACGCGCACCTCGACGTCGTGGTCGACGGCCACCGCGTGCCGGTGCCGGCCGGGCTCGGGATCTCCGTTCCGGACGCCGAGGGCCACATTCCGGGGACGCACGATCCCGCCCAGCCAGGGATCGCGCCGCTGCACACCCACGACACCAGCGGGATCCTGCACGTGGAGTCCCCGACCGACCCGCAGTTCACCCTCGGCCAGCTGTTCACCGAGTGGGACGTCGCGCTGGCGACAAGGCAGGTCGGCAGCTACCGCGACGGTTCTGGCACCAGCGTGCGGGTGTTCGTGGACGGCCAGCCGCTGAGCAGTGATCCTGCCGGTCTGGTGCTGCGCCCGCACCAGGAGATCGCCGTCGTGGTCACCACCGGCGGGCGGACGACCACCGTCCCGCCGTCGTCCTACCCGTTCCCGGCCGGGCTGTAGTGCCCGGCTGGTTGCGGCGACCGACGGCGCTGCTGGCGGCCGGGGCCCTGGTGGTCCTGGCCGCCGTCGGCGTGGCGTACGGGGTGCACCGGGCCACCGCCCAGCCGGGGGTGATCGCGTTGCCGCTGCGCACGGTGGCGCGGGTGGCGCTGCCCGGCAGCACCAGCCGGTTCGACTACGCCAGCATCGACCCCCATGCTCGCCGGCTGTTCCTGGCCCACCTCGGGGACAGCGAGCTGCTCACGGTCGACACCGCCACCAACCAGGTCGTGCGCCGCACGCCAGGGCTGGCTGACGTACACGGGGTGCTGGTCGTCCCGGCCCGGCACCGGGTGTACGCCACCGCGACCGGCACGAACGAACTCGTCGCGCTGGACGAGACCAGCGGCGCCGAGCTGTGGCGGGCCCCGACCGGCGGCTACCCCGACGGCATCGCCTACGCGCCGACGACCGGGCAGCTGTGGGTGTCGAACGAGACCGGCGGCAGCGAGACCGTGGTGGACGCCGGCACCGGCCGGGTCGTCGGGACCGTGCCGCTGGGCGGCGAGGCGGGCAACGTCGCCTTCGATCCCGGCGGTGGCAGCGGGTCGGGGGCGGTGCTGGTCGATGTGCAGTCGGAGAACCAGCTCCTCACGATCGACCCGGCCAGCCGGGCGGTGCTGCGGCGCACCGTGCTCCCCGGCTGCGATCACGACCACGGCCTGGCAGTGCTGCCCGCCCGGCGCCTGGCGTTCGTGGCCTGCGACGGCAACGCCGCCCTGCTCGTCCTGGATCTGACCGACAACACCGTCACGCAGCACCTGCAGGTCGGGCGCGACCCGGACGTGCTCGCCGTGGATCCCGACCGGGCGGTGCTGCTCGTCTCGGCCGAGAGCGGCTTCGTGACCGTGGTGGACGCGCGCGACCGGCCGGTGCGGCTGCTGGGCCGGGGGCCGCTGGCTGACGGCGCGCACGTCGTGGCGGTGGACCCGGGCACCGGCCGGGCGTACTGGCCGCTCGCCGACGTCGACGGCCACCCGGAACTGCTCGTCACCACCACGCCCGCGCCGTAGCCCCGCCTGGCGCACACGCCCTGACCGGCACCCGGCCGGGCAACGACCTGAGCGATGAGAGGCACACCTCGTGGGACGCGCTGACACGTACAGCCAGCCGGACGCACCCGACCCGGTTCTGCCCGACGACCTCGTGCTGGGCCTGGCCCGGGCGCACCTGTCCCCGCCCGACCGGGTCGGCGCGGTCCTGGCGGTGGACGAGTCCGGTGGGGAGGCGCGGGCGTACCTGCTCGACGGGGGTGTCGTGGTCAAGACCCAACGGCCGCACCGGCTGCGACCACGGACCAGCCTGCCGAAGGAAGCCGCGCTGCTGACTGCCCTCGCCGCAACGCTGCCGGGGCGGGTCCCGACGCTGTTCGGTTACGACCAGATGGACACCGGGGCCGGCCAGGTCGAGCTCCTGGTCATCAGCCGGGTCGCCGGAAACGCCGTGGTCACCCGATCGACCGGGCTCGCCGGGCCGGCCCGGGCGGAGGTGCTTCGCGAGCTCGCCGCGGTGCTGCGGGCCGTCCACGCCCTCGACCTGACTGCCCTGGTTCCCGCAGGTCTGCTCCCTGTCGACGGCGGCGCCGCCGGGCTGCGCCGCCGCGTCGAACTGGGCCTGGCTGATCTCGTCGGGCACTTCGACTCCCACCCGGGCAGCTGGCCGCTGACTGTCCCGCCGTCCCAGGTCGCGGCCGCCGCACTCGACGCGCTGCCCAGGCGGCTGGAGCAGCCGCCGGTCGCGCTGCACTCCAACCCCGGCCCCACGCATGTGTTCGTCGACGACGGTCGGGTCTTCACTGGGCTGATCGACTGCGGCGACTCTTACGCCTCGCACCCGGCGCTGGATCTGCGGACTTGGCCGGACCCAGCCGACCGCCTCGTGCTGCGCGAGTGCTACCTCGACGGCCGGCCGGCCGGCACCGAGTGGGATGCGGTGTGGACGGTAGCGATGCTGCAGGCCGACCTGGCGGTGCTCGCCGGCCGCCGCCCCGAGCTCGTCGACGCCGCCGCCGCGGACCTGACCGGCCGGCTCGCACAGCTGTGACCAGCCCGCACCGGCGGGCGGCGTGACCTCCTCACTGTCGAACCCGAACCCGAGCCCGAGCCCGAGCCGGACCGGGAGCGGCGCCGCGCCTGCGCCGCCGGTGCAGCGGGGGCTGCTGTCGGTGATGCGCCCCTACCTGCGGCAGGTCGCCGGGCTGCTGACCGTCGGTTCGGTGTGCGGGATCGTCATGAACACCGCGGTGGTCCTCCCGGCCGTGGCCCTCGGGCACGCTCTGGACGTCGTGCTGGCCGCCCGGCGGGGACAGGCCGGCAGCGCTGCGGTCACCTGGGCTGTGCTGCTGCTGCTGGCCGGAACGCTGGCGACCGAGCTGCCGCGGGTCGGGAAGCGCTGGTGGCTGGGGGTGTGCAAGAACAGGGTGCGGGCGAACGTGCGGGCGGACGCGCTGCGCGGGGTGCTGTCCTGGCCGCCGGAGCGGTTGCACACCACCTCGGTCGGGGACGTGATGGCGCGGGTCATCGGCGACGTCGAGGTCCTGGGCACCGGCGTCGGGGAGGTGATGGTCGAGACCTGGGACACCCTGTTGTTCTCCGTCTCGCTGGCAGTGGCGATGCTGCTGTACGACCCCGGCCTGGCGCTGCTCGCGCTGGCACCGGTGCCCCTGGCGCTGCTGCTCGCCAAGGCAGTCGGCGCGGCCGTCACCGCGCGCACGACGGCGGCGCGGCAGGCGAACTCCGCGTTGACGGCGTTCCTGCAGGAGGGCCTGTCCGGTCTGCGGGTGCTGCGGCTGTCCGGACGCGGCGACGCCTACACCCTGCGGCTGCGGGCGCTGGCGGAGGCGCAGGCCCGCGCCGAGCTGTCGGCCACCCGGCTGGCCGCGCTGCTGGCCCCGGTCTACACCTCACTGACCACCGCCGGGGTGCTGGCCGTGCTCTGGCTCGGCGGCCACCGGGTCGCCAGCGGATCGCTCAGCGTCGGTGACGTCGTGGCGTTCCTGGCGCTGTTCGGCCGCTTCACCGCCCGAGCTTTCCGGATCCCGCAGATGCTCAACCGAGTACAGACCGCCCGGGCGGCCTACCAGCGGCTGGCGCCGCTGCTCGCCCCGACACCACCGCTGTCCACCGAACCACGCTGCGCCTCCTGGCGCGCTGGGCGCGTCGCCGGCGGCCCACCCGCCGGCGCCGAGCCGACCTCGCCCCGTGCTGCCGGCCCGGCGATGGTCGCACTGCGGGGCGTCACCTTCACCTACCCGGGAGCGGCCGCACCGGCGCTGCGCGACGTGGACCTGGATCTGCCGGCCGGTGCGCTGGTTGCGGTCACCGGGCCGGTCGGGGCCGGCGCCTCGGCGCTCGCCCGGCTGGTCCTGGGGCTGTTCGCACCCGACAGCGGCACTGTCTTGGTTGACGGCGCCGAGCCGCACCGCTGGCAGCCGGCGGACCGCGACGACGTCGGCTACCTGCCGCAGGGCCACCCGGTGTTCGCCGGCACCGTCGCCGGCAACGTCCTGCTCACCGAGGCACCGGTCGGCGCCGAACCCCTGGCCACCGGCCCATCGCCGTCCGCGGCCAGGCTCATTCGCGCGCTGGCGGTCGCGGGGCTGACTGAGGACCTGCTCGCGATGCCGGCCGGCGCCGCGACCCCGATCGGTGAGCTCGGGGCGAAGGTGTCCGGCGGGCAGCGCCAGCGGATCGCGCTCGCCCGGGCTCTGGCCGGCCCGCGGCAGGACCCACGACTCGTGGTGCTCGACGACCCGTTCTCGGCCGTCGACGTCGACACCGAAGCCGCGCTCATCAGCGCGCTGCGGGCGGCCCTCGGACCGCAAGCGCCGCCGGAGCAGCAGGCCACCGTCCTGCTGTGCTCCGCCCGGCTCGCCGCGTTTCCGCAGGCCGATCGGGTCGTCATCCTGCGCGAAGGGCGGGTCGCCGAGCAGGGCACCCATGAGGCGCTGCTGGCTGCCGGTGGGCACTACGCCTGCGCGTTCACCGCCCAGGGCACAACGGGACGACCATGACCGCCAGCGCGCCGCCGCTGACCGACGGCTCGACCCGGCAGCCGGACCCGCCGGGCGGCCGCGCCGCTCCGCACCGCTTGTCCCGCCACCTCCTCGCACTGGTCAGGCCGTGGCGGGCCCGGCTGCTGGTCGTCGCGGGCTGCGTGCTGGCCGCCGCCAGTCTCGAACTCGTTCCGCCGCTGGTCGTGCGCCATGTCGTCGACAGTGACCTGACGCGCGGCAGGACCGAGGGACTGGCCGGGGCCGCCGGGCTCTACCTGGCGGCGACCGCTGGAGTGGCGGCGCTCACCGCCGCCTACGCCTACCTCGCCGCGACTGTCGCCCAGGCGAGCCTGGCGCGCCTGCGCGCAGCGCTGTTCGCGCACCTGCTCGCCCTGCCGACGAGCTACCACGACACGACCCCGCTGGGAGACTCGGTCTCCCGCGCGACCGCGGACGTGGAGACCATCGACGACCTGTTCTCCTCCTCGGTCGCGTCGCTGCTCGGCGAACTGGTCCGCCTGGGCACCGTCCTGGTCGCGATGCTGGTGCTCAGCCCGCCCCTGACGGCAACTGCCGTCGTCGTGGTCCCGCCGCTGGCCGCGGTCACCGCGGTCTTGCGCCGGCGGGTCCGGGATGCCGAGCGCGACACCCGCGTCGCCGTCGGAGCGCTCAACAGCCAGCTCGCCGACGACCTGGCGGGTGTCGAGGTCATCCGGGCGTTCGGCCGGCAGGCCGGGTTCGCCGAGCGGTTCCGGCTCGCCCTGACCGGCTGGCTGCGGGCCGCGAACCGGTCGGTGCTCTACAACTCCTTCTACGCCCCGAGCCTGGCTGTGCTCGCCGCCGCCGCCACTGCCCTGCTGCTGTGCCTCGGCGGCCACGCAGGTGCGGGCAGCGGCCTCGGCGCAACCGTCAGCATCGGCACCCTCACCGCCTTTGTGCTGCTGTTCGCTCGCTTCTTCACTCCGCTGATCAACCTCGGTGACGAGTGGCAGAGCGTGCAAGCCGCTCTGGCCGGCGCCGAACGGGTCTTCGCTGTCCTCGACCTGCCCCCAGACCGACCCGACAGGCAACCCCAGCAGGGGGCATCGCAGCCAACAGCCCCGCCGGCTGCCTTCAGCGCAGCCCTGCAGTTGCGGGACGTCACGTTCGGCTACACCCCGGGCAGCCCGGTACTGCACAACGTCAACGTGAGCGTGCAGCCCGGCCAGCACGTCGCGTTAATCGGCCGGACCGGAGCCGGCAAGAGCAGCGTCCTGTCACTGCTCGGCGGCCTGTACACGCCGTGGACCGGCCAGGTCCAGCTCGCCGGCCGCGACCCCCGTGCCCTGGACGACGACCAGCGGCGCCGGCTTCTGGGCGTCGTCCCGCAGAACATCACCCTGTTCCCAGGGACCGTCACCGACAACATCACCCTCGGCGACAAAGAGCTCCGGACCGCAGAAGTCCGGCGGGCCGCGCAGATCGCCGGCGCCGAGGTCTTCATCAGCGCGCTCCCCGAGGGCTACGCCACCATCCTGGCCGACTCAGGCCGTGGCAGCGGCGTCCAGCTGTCCGCCGGCCAGCGGCAGCTGCTCGCTCTCGCACGAGCACTCGTGACCGGCCCAGCGGTGCTGCTCCTGGACGAAGCCACCGCCCTCGTCGACGGGGCCAGCGACGCCGCGTTCCGCGACGCACTGCGCGAGCGGGTCCTGCCCACCGGTACCGCGGTGCTCACCGTTGCGCACCGGCTGGCAACCGCTCAGGAAGCCGACGTGGTCCTAGTGCTCGACGGCGGCCGGGTCGTGGAGCAAGGTCCCCCCGCCCAGCTGCTTGCCGCCGGCGGCCCGTTCGCCGCCCTGGTCGACCTCGAACAGGAAGGCTGGGACTGGAGCCGACAAGACCTGGGCTGAGCTGAGCGTGTCTCGCACCAGGTCGGACTGTCCGTCAACGATCCCTTCCAGCAATGGCAGCGCTGGGCGGGTGACCCGGTCCAGCAAGTGTGTTCGCCGCAGCTGTCCACTCCGGCCGCCCGGCGACGCCTGTACCAGTGGCGGCGCCCTGTTCCTCGACCACGGCCCGTGGACCTGCAGCAGCGGACCTCTACAACTGATCACCGACAACCGACGCCACCCGTTGCTGACTTCGCGGTACCCCCAGTCCGACCGAATGGAGCACCAATGGAAAGTAGGATCTTGCAGCTCAACGGGCCGTTTACCGGTGGCCTGCTGGTCGGTCGGCGATGACGAGCCCGCAGCAGCGCCGCGACCCGCAACCAATGTCCCGCGGCGCCGAGGTCGCCCTCGTCGCGCTCGCCGGCGCCCTGATGATGCTCGGGCTGGCCGCGCTGGCCGCGCTGGTCGGACTGGGCGCCGCCGCGGCGCTGGTCGGGGGAGGCTGGGTGTGGCCGGACGGCAGCGACACGATCGGCAAGTCCTGGGGGGGCTGCTGGCCGGTCACCCCCGGGGCCGGTCTCCCGTCCGAGCTGGCTGCCCGGGTGCCCGGGCCGGCCGCGGTCTACAGCGGCGTGGCCGTCGCCGAGCTGGCGACGCTCATGGTCGCCGGCTCCAGCGGCGTGCTGTTCTGGCGCTACCACCGCCCCGGCGACGCTCGCCGCGGCATGGCGACCCGCGGCGAGGCCGCGCAAGTCCTGGGCCAGTCCCGGCTGCGAGCGGACCCGCGCGATCATCCGGCCCGACCTGCACGGCCCGGCCAGCAGCGGGAACCGACGGTGACGGCGTCCCAGCAGACCGGCGCTGCACGGGTCCGCCGACACCGTCGGCAACACCGTCACCACCGTGCAGCAGGCGATGAGCCTGTTCTTCCAGCCGGCGGTCCGGGCCCGCTGCGTGCCCGGGCCCGGCCGGCCCGCGACCGACATCGCCGACCTGCTGGCCCGCCGGGGCACGGTGTACCTGCTGGGCCGCGAGGACCCATACGCCTCCGCGAGCCCGCTGATGACGGCGGTCGCCGAGCACGTGCTGGACACCGTGCTGGCGATCGCGAACACCAGTCCGCACGGCGGGTCACCCCGAGCTTCCTGGCGTGTTTGGACGAGCTGCCGTCCACCACGCCGCTGCCGACGCTGCGGGTGCGGATGGCCAACGAACGGGCGCTGGGGCTGTCGTTCGTGTACGCGGCGCAGACCTGGCGGCAGATGGTCGTCTGCTACGGCGAGGACGAAGCCCGCAGCCTGTTCGGCCTGACCAACAACATCGTGATTTCGGTGGCGGGAAGGACATCCACTTCTACAAGGAGGTGTCCGACCTGCTCGGCACCACCCGGGTGCCCCGGCAGAGCGTCTCCGACGGGCCCGGCGGCGTCGGCACCAACCGCACCGTCGAAGACGTCCCGGTACTGCGGCCCGAGCAGATCCGGCTCATCCCGGAACGCCAGGCCCTGGTCGTCGCCGAGAACGCCCCACCGCTGATCGCCAAGCTCCGCCGCTGCCTGGACGGCCGAGCCGGCCGGGCGCTACTCACCCGCCAGGCCGCCGCCCGCGACCAGATCGGCC
>JAABUN010006457.1_pt1 | contig 13493 bp, 14 predicted proteins | sample 5559311 | NCBI WGS metagenome assembly JAABUN01 (sample SAMN10711877, study PRJNA513370) | rock metagenome | isolation source: Antarctica rocks | place: Antarctica: Victoria Land, Siegfried Peak sud | reverse complement strand
GATCGACCTCGGCCGCCGTGGGCTCGAACCCGAGCTCCCCGGCGACGCCGAGGAGGCCGGTCGCCAGGATGCTTCGATATCGAAGGAACGGCCCGGCTTCTGCGGCGGCCTCGTAACGGGCGTATCGGGCGAGCAGGTCGTCAGAGTCGGCGGCACTGGCCCGGGCGCGGCCGTGCGCCTCGAGGACGGCACGGAACGCGTTGGTGAGGCCGGCCTCCCAGTCGATCAACGTGCCGTAGCAGTCGAAGGTGATGGCCTCGAATTGCGCGTAGTCGATCGGGTCGGTGGCGGTCATGTACCCGAGGATGCCACGAAATCGCGCTTCCGAGCGGCGCCCGTGTGGCGCGCCCGCACCGAAACCCGCTGTATGCCGGAACCCGAGATGGGGCACCATCGTCACACGCCCATGACCGACCGACTCCGCCGCGCCATCCGCCGCCCCCGCCGCCGACCCATCCGCGTGCCGCTCGGGTTGCTTGGCCTGGCAGTGCTCCTGGCCGCCTGTTCCGGCGCGGCCGTCGCCTCGCCAGGGACCACCTCGCCAGGGGCCACCTCGCCGTCGGCCAGCAAGCCCGCGGCCAGCACGCCCGCCGCCAGCCCCTCCGTGGGCGGCGCCGTCACTGGTCCCGAGGATGCGCTCGCTCGGGTCGTCGCCCATGAGCCGCGCTTGGCGGGGATCACGGCCCTCGATACGAACCTGATCGGGCAGTCGTCGTGGTACGAGGTGGCACCGGGCTCCGGGGCGGGGGAGTACCTCGTGTCCGTGCGGGTCGGCTGGGGAGACTGCATCGCGGGCTGCATCAACAAGCATGATTGGCGGTACGCGGTGGCGGCCGACGGGACCGTCACCGTCCAGAGCGAGACCGGGGATCCCGTCCCGGCTGAAGTCTGGCCGGCCGCGTCGCAGCCCGGCGGCCAGACGGGTCTCCAGCTCGTGGCCACGGCCGGTCCGGTCTGCCCGGTGGAGACGAACCCGCCCGATCCTTCGTGTGCGCCTCGGGTCGTGCCGGGCGCTCAGATCGTCGTCCAGGACGCCTCGGGAACGACGGTCGCCGAGGTCACCCTGGACTTGGGCGGGCTGGCATTCGTGGCACTGCCGGCGGGGAGTTACACCGTGGTGGCCGGCCCGGTGGACGGCCTCATGGGCACCCCGGCCCCGGTGGGCGCATCCGTGATCGAGGGCGCCGCCGCGGTCGTCGAGCTCAACTACGACACGGGGATCCGGTAGGGCCGCGAGGCGCTCACGTGGCTCGCGCGGCGCCCGGGAGGACTCCGCCGACGCGATGTCACTCCGCTACATATCAGCGGCGGGCCTCGCATCGACGGGTTCGCGAAGAGACCCGCGGAGATCGCGCCGGACCGCGGGGATCGAGTTGGAGCACCGGAAGCCACCTCGGGACGTGATGTCACTCGGCTACACATCCGCGGCCAAGGCAGCCCCATTTGCGCCCCACAGCCCGACTTGCGCTCCCATGCTGCGAGGGATGGTGCGGGTTGCAGCGAACCACGCGATCTGTCCCGGCTTTCGGTCAAGGGTCGGGGACGACGGAGAGAATTGCGGGCGGCGATGGACGGGTCGCTCCCGGCGCTCGTCTGCTGGCCTCTGCGCCGGATTTATGTAGCCGAATGACATCACTTGTCGAGACGGTGTGCCGGACCGCGGCGTCACGCGCCACGCGCCATGCCGGACTGCGCCGCCGCCAACGGGCTCGCCCCCAACGGACCCCGGCCGCCACCGCAGCGTACGATGCGGTCATGCGGTTGCCCGTGGCCCTGGTCCAGCTTGATGCGACCGACGACGTCGCCGCGAACTTGGATCGCGCCACCGCCCTGACGGACCGGGCGGCCCAGGAGGGCGCACGCCTCGTGGCCCTCCCCGAATACCTGCACTACCGCGGCCCGGACGCCGGCTTTCGAGCCAGCGCGCAGCCCATCCCGGGGCCCTTGACCGACCCCTTCGCCAACGTGGCCCGGCGCCACAAGACCTGGATCCTGATCGGCAGCGTCGCCGAGACCTCGGACGACCCCGCCCGCCCCTATAACACGAGCGTCCTGATCGCGCCGGCGGGTGAGGTCGCGGCCACCTACCGCAAGATCCACCTGTTCGATGTCGCGGTCGACGCCGGACCGGTCGACACGGAGTCGGCGAGAGTGGCGGCCGGCGACCGGCCCGTTTGCTTCGATATCGAAGGAGTTCGCCTGGGCCTGACGATCTGCTACGACCTGCGCTTCCCCGAGCTGTATCGATCGCTCGCGCTGGCCGGCGCGGAGGTCTTGACCGTGCCCGCGAACTTCACCGAGCGGACCGGGCGCGATCACTGGGAAGTGCTCCTGCGTGCCCGCGCGATCGAGAACGGCGCCTGGGTCTTGGCGCCCTCACAGATCGGCGGACCGCCGGGCCAGCCGGCCTTTGGCCGTTCGATGATCATCGACCCGTGGGGCACGGTCGTCGTCCAGGCGGCCGACGAGGTCGGCATCATCACCGCGGACATCGATACGGACCGCGTTGCCGCGGTCCGTCGCCAGATCCCCGTCCTCGCCAACCGGCGCCCGGAGGCCTACCGGTTGGACTGAGGCTCAGTCGATGACTACCTGACCAGACCCAGGGAGAACGACGTATCCGTCGGGGTCGGAGGTCCGGACCCGAGGCCGCCCGGCACGGGGTTGGCCGTGAAGATCTCGACGAAGTAGCCGCGGATGTTGTCGACGGCCGGCTGCTCACGAGCGGTGAGCACGAACGCGGCCACACCGATGACGTGATAGCTCGCGCCGTTGCCGTTGCCTGTCGTCGTGTCGTAGATCGGAATCAGCACGGTCTGTCCCGAAGCGATCCATTTATCCAGGCATGCCCGCACGCCGCTGGCGTTTGTCTTGCCCGGATCACCCGGGAAGTTTGTTGGCAAGTTGAACTGCGGGTTATTCGGCGTGCACAGACTGGTTTCGAGGTTACCGGCGTTGTTGGCGCCGGTCCAGGAGATATAGCCGAAGCCGCCCGGAAGGTCCTTGCCATCAGTGAGGTCATAGACCTGGCCGGGCTGATACGCGGTCGCCGGGTCGCCCTTGAACGCGATCGGCAGCAGTTGGCCAGCGGGCGCCACCGTGGGGCGCTGCGCGATCGCCGTAGTGCTCCTTGAGCAGTTCGGGCGCGGTCAGCGTTTGACGAGCTTCACCGTCGTGCTTCGCGAGGTGGCGTCGGCCGTTGACGTTCCCGTGATCGTCAGGACGTAGGTGGCCGTGGGGGTCGTGCGCGGGACGTCGACGGTCAGCGTCGAGGTCATCCCGTTGCTTGTCAGCACCTGCGGCGAGAACGAAGCGGTCACGCCCGCGGGCAAGCCCGAAACCGTGAGGCCGACATTGCTGCTGTAGCCGTTCGTGCGGGCGGCATCGATCGTGTACGTCGCCGTCCCGCCGCGCTTGACGGTGACGGAAGCGGGGCTGGCGGTGAGCGAGAAGTCCGGCGCCGCCCCGAAGCTGGCGACATTCAGCAGGCGCTCGTGGGTGGCGTCGGGATCCGTGTTGGTGAACCAGTCCAGCGTGCCGGCTGCCTGGAGGGCGGACTTGACTTCGGTCGGGGTGGCCGCCGGATTGGTGGCCTTGTACAGCGCGATCGCGCCGGCGACGTGCGGGCTGGCCATGGACGTGCCGGACAAGACGGCGTAGCCCGTGCCCGTGCTCTTGGCCGTGGAATAGGTCGAGTAGATGCACTTGCCGGGCGCGATCAGGTCCACCGCCGGCCCGAAGTTGCTGAAGTCGGCGAACGTGTCGTCGGAGTCCGCCGAGCTGAAGGATGAGCAGGTGGAGGCCGCGCCACCGCCACCGGTCCCGTTGAAATCGGCCAGCGCGGACACGGTGATGACCTCCGGATACGCGGCTGGGATCCATTGCGAAGCATCCGTTCGGTCATTGCCGGCGGCGACGGCGTAGGTGGTCCCGGCGAGAACGGAGGCGCAGATCGCCCGGTGTTCGGCGTCGCCGTTCGTGTTCCCGCAGTTGCCGTCGTTCGAGCCCGCGTCACGCAGGCTCATGTTGGCGGCTTCGAACCGGGGCTTGCTGGCATCGAGCGGATCCTTCTGTGCGGTCACCCAATCGATCCCGCAGACGATCCAGGAAAGAAGGCTGTAGCCGTCGGCGCGGAAGACGCGGACGGCCCAGACGCGCGCCCCCGGCGCGACGCCGACCACGCCGACGCCGTTGTCCAGGGCGCCGACGATCCCGGCCACGTGCGTACCGTGCCCGCTGGTCGCCGTGTCTGTGCAGTTGACGCCGCCGGCGACGTTGAGATCTTCGTGGTCCTTCTGGATTCCCGTGTCGATGATCGCCACGTCCGCGTTCACCCGGGTGTCCGTGCCGTCGATGGCGGCCGTGGGTGACAGATCGGCGTCCACGCGGTTGATGCCGGTGGGTAGCACCTGGCCCGCCAGCTGGACGACGCGGTCGGCCTCGATGAAGGCGACGGCGGGATCCGCGCGAAGAGCGCCGAGCTGACGCGGTGTCAGCGCTGCGGAGAAGCCCTTGATCGCGTTGCGATACGTGTGGGTGGGTGCGACTTCAAGTCGGGTGCGCGCCCGCTGTTCGACCACGCCGACGTCCGCATCGCCGCGGAGGACGACGAGGTAGCGCCCGGCGGGATTCGGTCTCGAGATGGCGGCCGCGGGCGCGGCGAACGCGACGGAGATGAGGGCAAGGGTGAGGAGGCCGACGGCGGGCAGACGCGACATGGGAATCTCGCAGTTCGGTACGGTGCGGCGTCGTGGGGGCTGTAGGAGTGTACGCCCCGGTGTCCACCTTGCCGCCTACGGCGCCCTGGGGTCCACGAAACGGCACCGTTCGCGGAGCGGGCACGCCCCGTGGTCCGGCCTCTGGGCGTGGCAGACCTTGCGGCCATGCTGGATGAGGTTGACGTGGGCCTCGTACATCTGGTCGGGCTCGAACATGCCGAGGACCAGGTCGTGGCCCTGGTCCATCGTGGCCTTGGGCGGCAGGATACCGACTCGGCGCAGGACGCGGTCCACGTGGCGGTCGATCGGCAGGAGTGGCTGGCCGAAGCAGAACAGCAGCAGCACGGACGCGGTCTTCTTGCCGATGCCGTCGATCGAGGTCAGCCAGTCGCGTGCCTCGAAGGCGGTCAGGTCGCCCAGGAATTCGAGCGAGTAGTCGCCCCGTTCCTCGCGGATCCGACGCAGGGTCTCCTGGAGGCGTGGCGCTTTCTGATTGGCCAGGCCGCCCGGACGGATGACGTCGGTCAATCCGGGGAGTGGCGCGTGTTCCACGGCGGCCCAATCCGGAGCGGCGCCATCGGCGAGGCCGGTGCCGCCCCAGCCACTCCCCGGGTTGTGCGCCACGGCCGGACCCTCGCCCGGATAGGCTCGGCGCAGCGCTTCGAATGCGACCTCGGCGTTCGTGTCCGCGCTGTTCTGGGTTAGGATCGTCAGGATCAGCTCGCTCGTCGGGTCCAGCCGGCGCTCCCAGGTCGGGCGCCCGTAGCGCCCCGCCAGCCCTTCCAGGGTGAACGCGACGAGCCCCGGTCGATACCGCTCGAGGCGCTTCGCGTAGCTCGCCGCGGGATCCGAGAACCTGCGCTTCTTCGGCCGGGCCCGCGCCTTCGGCCTCACCAGATCGTTTCGACGTCGTATCGGGAGATCGCGGGATCCGCGGTGAGGATCGGGATCCCCTCGACCTGCGCCTGCGCCACGAGCATCCGGTCGAACGGGTCGCCGTGGATGCGCGGAAGAGCACCCGCTCGGAAGGCATGCCGAAGCTCGATGGGAATCAGTTCGAAGCCATCGTGTCGAAGTCGCTCCGGAATGTAACGCTCGACAGCATCGGGCAGGTCCATCCGACCGACTCCGACCTTGATGGCGATCTCCCAGACCGAAGCGAGCGACAGGGCAACCTCATTCGTCCCGTCACCCAGCAGGTCGCGACCTCGATCGGACAGTCTTGCGCCTCGCTCAGACGCCCACCAAAGGAAGGCGTGCGTGTCGAGCAGGATCCTCAACGCAGGAGTTCGCGCATGGGATCTTCCGGATGCATGTAGTCGGGGTCCCACTCGGGGATCGGGTCGTCGAAATTCGAGTGGATGATGATCTTGTCCATACCCGGCACGCGACGCTTGGGCCGATCCTGGATCGCGGACAGGCGGGCGATGGGCTTGCCCGCCTTGGCGATCGTGATCTCCTCGCCGGCCTGGACTCGCTCCAGGAGTCGCGAGAGGTGCGTCTTGGCCTCATGGATATTGACGATATCGCTCATGGTCGGAGTGTGGACTTAGTCTGTTGACTTAGTCAAGTCGAACAAGCGGGCGAGGCGCTCGCCGCAGCGTTCGATCGGGGTGGTTCCGGCGGCCATCGCCTGCTCGATCGACTGCGGGCGCTCGACGACGGGGACGGCGACGGCACCGACGGCCGCCAGGGCCGCGATCCCGTCCGGCTCCACCCCGCCACCGACCGCGATGCAGGGCACGCCCGCGGTCCTGGCCCGGAGCGCCACGCCGAGCGCGGTCTTGCCGAAGCCGGTCTGGGCGTCGATCCGGCCCTCGCCGGTGATGACGAGGTCCGCGCGGGCGAGTCGGGCGGCGAAGTCGGTGGCGTCCATCACGAGAGCGATGCCCGGGCGCAGGGCGAACGACGCGAAGTGATCCTGGATGGTCAGCAGGGCGTAGCCGATGCCGCCGGCCGCACCGGCGCCCTGGGTGTCCCGTTCCCTGCGGCCGGCCGCGGCGTCGAGGGCGTCGGCGAAACGTTCGAGCCGGAGATCGAGGTCCGTGACGTCTGCCGGGGTGGCGCCCTTCTGCGGGCCATAGACCGCGGCCGCCCCGGTCGGGCCGAGGAGCGGGTTCGAGACGTCGCACGCGACCTGGAGGTGGATGGCGGTGAGCCGCGGGTCGAGGTCCGCGAGGTCGCATGTGCCGGCATCCCGTTCCGTGGCCGCGCCGAGGCCGTTGAGGAGGCCGGACCCGCCGTCCGTCGTGGCACTGCCACCGATCCCGAGCACGATGCTCGTGACGCCGGCGTCGACCGCGGCCCGGATCAGGTCGCCGGTCCCGATCGAGGTGGCGGTGATGGCGTCGCGGTCGGATGGCGTGACGCGGGAGAGACCCGAGGCTTCGGCCATCTCGACGGCGGCACGGGTCCCGTCGGCTGAGCGCAGCCACGCGGCGCGGATCTCCCGGCCGTTCGGGTCGCGGGCCGTTGCGTGCTGGCGGGTCCAGCCACCGGCCGCCTCGATCGCCGCGAGCGTGCCCTCGCCGCCATCCGCGAGCGGGCAGAGCAGGATCTCGTCCTGGGGCCGAGCGCGCTGCCAGCCGGTGCCGAGCGCGCGGGCCACCTCCACGGAGGTCAGCGACTCCTTGAACGAGTCCGGTGCGATGAGGACCGTCGTCATCCCGCGCGAGGTCGCGCGTCTGCCGTTCAACGGAGGGATTTCCAGAAGTAGGTCGTGGAGGTCAGCGTTCCGTCGGGCATCAGGGCGAAGTCGGGGACCTCGCCGACCTCGTTCCAGCCGAGGGAGCGATAAAACCTGTCCGCGTCGGAGCCGGTGACGGTGTCCAGGATGAGCAGCCATCGACCGTCGGCCCGGGCGTGCGACTCCGCGGCCAGCATCAGTTCGCGGCCGAGCCCGCGCCGCCGCGCGGAGGAATGGACGAGCACCTTGCCGATCTCCGCGCGATGGGGCGAATTGGGCGTCGCCGAGTAGATCAGCAGCACGGAGCCGACGACCCGTTCCCCGTCCGCCTCCAGGGCTACGATCGGCACGATCATGCCGTCGGCCACCTGGTCGGCCCGGGCGAGCCACCACGCGCCGGTTTCCGCGGTCGTCACCCCGGCCAGGAAGTTCACGCCCGCGCCATGCTCGACGGCGTCCACGAGCAGCTCAGCCAGCCCGTCGATCGCCGAGCGATACCGGGGCGCGTCGAGCGCCTCGACGACGACGCTCACAAGACGATCTTGCCGCGCTGGCGCTCCAGGTATTCGGGGATGCGGATCATCGGCGGGCGTTCCTGGTCGGCCAGCTCGATGACCTCCAGGGACAGGCGGCCCTTGCCGGAGCGGGGCAGCTTCATGGTCGACCCGAGTTCCGCGAACAGCCGCGCCTTGCGGCGTTCCTCGATCCGCTTCATCACGGCCTGGAGGATCACGAACGACATCCGTGACAGGCCTTCCAGCTCCTGGTTCCGGTGCACCCGCCGCTCCAGGTCGACCTGGCCGAGGCCTTCCAGCCCCACGCGCTCCGCGGCGTCGATCAGGTGCCCCATCTCGACCGCGTAGCCGGTGAAGAACGGGATGGCCTCGAGAAGGGAACGGCGCCCGGCGTACTCGCCCGCGAGCGGCTGGATGAGCCCGGAGAGTTCCGGGTAGAACAGGTTGATCAGCGGTCGAGCGACGAGTTCCGTGACCCGGCCCCCGCCGCCTTCGGTCAGGACGCCGGCATGGACGATCGGCCGCTGGTAGTAGGCCTTGACGTACTGGAGCCGCGGCTCATGCAGCAGCGGCCCGAGCGTGCCGTAGACCATCCGGTGGTGCCAGTGCTTCACGTCCGTGTCCGCCCACACGATGATGTCGCCGGACGTCTCGTAGACCGACTTCCAGAGCGCCTCGCCCTTGCCGGTGAACGAGCCGTAGCGCGGCAGGATGTCGGGATGCTGGACGACCCGGGCGCCTTCGGCCTCGGCGATCTCGCGGGTGCGGTCGCTCGAGACGGAATCGATCACGACGATCTCGTCCAGGAGCGGCACGCGACCGACCATCTCGCGCATGGCCTTGCGCACGATCGGACCGATCGTCTCCTCCTCGTTGAGGGTCGGCAGGACGAGCGAGACCGTGACGCCGAGCTTCTCCTTGAGCTGGACCAGGCGACGCAGGTCGCTGAACTCGGCGTGGTGGAAGTTCGATTCACCGAACCAGCGCTCGACGCGGGCCGGGATGGCTCGGGCGTCCTCCGCGGCGCGGTCGGCCGCGATAAGCGTCTCCGCCTTGGCCGCGAGCTGATCGAAGGTCGCGCGACCGATCGTCTGACGGGTCTTGACCACGACGACGGTCGGCTTGGCCCGGGCGGCGACGGCCTCCGGCAGCGAACCGAAGAGGTACGAGTCCGGGCCGTCGCCGCCCGGCACGGCGGACGCGCCCATCACGACGAGGTCGGCCGTCTCCGCCTCGCGCAGGATCGCGTTTCGGACGTTGGGTGCCTCGCGCAGGACGGCCTCGCCCTTGCCCCGAAGGTGCTGCTTGATGAAGCTCGCGAGGGCCCGTTCCGCCTGGGCGCGAACCGCCGCGGTGATGGCCGGGGGGACGAGATGGAGGACCACGACGGTGGCGCCGTGCCGAGTGGCGATGGCATCGGCGAAGCGCATCGCGAGCTCTGCATGGGGGCCGCCGCGAACCGGGACGAGGACCCGCTTGATCTCGCCCGACCCGCGCTGCTTGACCACGGCGATGTCGCATGGGGAGTCGCGCACGACCTCGTCGATCGTGGGCGAGAAGACGGTGGGTCCGATGGGTCGACCTTCGCGGGTGCCGGACGGGGCCTTGCCGCCCCAGCCGAAGATGATCAGGTCGGCTTCCTGCTCGGTCGAGGCCTCGATGATGCCCTCGGCGGCGTGCCGGCCGATGCGCACGATCGGGTGGATGGACGTGCCGGCCGGGGCGTAATCGAGCACCTTCTGGAGGAGCCGGCGGGCGTGGCGGGCCCGGGTCGCGCCTTCGGACAGGGGCATGCCTTCGGGGACTTCGACGATGCCGAGGGCGGACAGTTGGCCGGCCTTCGGGTCCAGCAGGGCGGCACCGAGCCGGATCAGTTCCTCGGCCGTGCCGGGGTTCGCGACTGGGATCAGGATACGCGCGGGGAGCGGCGACCTGGCCGTCATGCGGCGGTCACGTGGCGGCCGCGGCGCCGGGCTTGGCCGCGTTCCCCGGCTCGGCCGCGTTCCAGCGCTCGATCAGGTAGGGCTTCAGCAGCTCGAACTCGCGCGCCTGGCGCTCCACCCGATCCTCAGCCTGTTCCGTGGTCACGTTCCGGTTCTCGATGATGAAGCTCGCCACCCGGCCGAAGTAGATCGGCACGAGCGAGGCGACCAGGTTCTCGAGCGGATGCTCCGGGTTCCGGGCGGTGACGACGAGGTCGTAGATCAGCCGGGTCCACAGGTCGTCCGGAAAGTGGAACGCGCTGACCGCCTCGGCCATCTCCAGGGTTGTCGCCGAGGTCGAGCTGACATCTCCGCCGATGCCGAGCTTCGCGCGAGCGGCGTCACCCAGTCGACCGGCCTCGGCCGCGAGCTCCATGACCGTGACGAGGGTCGCCGGCGCGAGCATGGACCGCCACATCTCGGCGAGGCTCAGGGAGCCGGCATGGAACTCCGAGAGCAGCCGAAGCGTGTTGACCTCGAGCGGCGGCGGGTCGATGATCCGCTCGAATCCGTAGGCGGGGACGTCGTGGCTGGCGGTGATCTCCAGCCAGTGCGCGCTGTGCTTGTCGGCAAGCCGCAGGATCGTGCCGACGACCTGGCGGAACATCGGGCCGAGGTCCGAGCCCGGGTCCTTGGGGTCGTGGATCTTGGCGCCGAGTCTCGTCTGGCAGACGGCGAAGCCACCGGCCAGCGCGGACGTGGTCATCCAGATATCGATGCCGAACTTGCTGACGTCCGTGGTCCAGTCGTCGAGCGTCAGGTAGTGCCGAACGAGGTCGCCGCTGACACCGAAGTCGCCGCCGATGGGCTGGCGGATGCGGTGGCCATAGAGGGCCCGGGTGAGGGGGTAAGTGACGGTGTTGGTGATCGTGCCGTCGTACTTGTAGCGGGCATAGAGCGGGGCCACGAAGTCGTAGCCGCCCTTGAGGATGGGACCGGCCAGGAGCTCGACCCATTCGGGGACGATGCTGCGCAGGTCCGAGTCGACCACGACGAGGGCCTGGACATCCAGGGCCGCGGCGATCTCGAAGATCGTGCGAAGCGCGGCGCCTTTGCCGCCGACCCCGTCGATCTCGGGATAGGTCAGGCTGACGCGTTCGAGCTTGTTCTTCGGGCGTACGAGGAGGATCTGCTCGATGTAGTCCGGGGGCTCGGTCTCGATGACGACGCGACCGGTGCCGTCCGGGGAGCCAGCGTCCGAATTGACGACCACAGGATGGAGGTCAGGGAAGTACTGGACGAGGCCGGCCTGGGCGGCGCGCACGACGTAACCGATGGTCGCGGCGTTCTTGAAGCTCGGGATGCCGACCATGATGTCGGCCTCGCCGAGGCGGGCGATCTGCGCGCGGATGTCCGGTGTCAGGGCAGGCTCGGGCACCGGGCCACCGTACCACGGGGTCCGCGTCCGGTCCCCGTCGGGCGGTCGGGGTCGGGGTCGGGGTCGGTCAGCGGCGGGGCATCGGGGCGGTCGTCCAGTCGGTGGCGGGCTCGCCGGGTCGATAGCGCGAATTCGCCGCCTTGAACGTGAGGCCGGCGAACCCCTGCGAGCGCCAGGTCCCGATCCAGCCGTGGAGTGGCGGTCGGACGTACGTGCCAGAGCGGACGAGGTCGCTGACCGGCAGGATCGCGTCGAGCAGGCGCTTGCGCTCCGCGAGGGGGACGTCCAGGAGCCACTCCCCGTCGAGCCAGAGAAGGTCGACGACGACCAGGTTGACCGCCTCGTCCGCGGCGAAGGTCCGCTCTTCCCGTTCCCGCTCGACCCGCTGGGCGAGCTCCGCGGCCCGGTCCCGCCGAAAGCCGAGGAACATGGACTGGGCGACGAGCTTGCCGGTGGATGGCAGGGGATCGGGATCCACGAGGTTGACCGGGTCCTGTTCCGTGGCCACCTGCTTGGTCAGGTAGGCGTCGAGGATCACGCCGTGGGTCGTGGTCTCGGCGACCGCCGTGGCGAGGGCCTGGGCCAGGTGGGGTTGGTCTTGCAGCTCGTTGCCCTGGTCGAAGAGGGCGGCACCGGCGGGGTGCGCGGCGGCGATGAGGCGGATGCCGCCCCAGACCGGCTCCACGATCGGGTCGACGATGCGGTCCGGGGCGACCTTGGCGAACGTTTGCGGCCGCAGTGAGCGGGCGAGGTCGATGGGATGGTCGGTGCTCATCAGGGCGGCATGGTACCCGCGGCCCCCGCTAGTGGCGCGTTCTGGTCCGGGACCTCGGTTCGGGACCATGCCGCCCAGGCCCGCGCGACGCGGCCAGGAGCGGCCCTTGCCATGCGATCCGCCCCCCGCCCCGTCTGTGCGTGGGATGCACGCAACCGAGCCTCTCCGGCCTGGAGTTGCCCCGGCTCCGCGGACGGTCAGGTTCATGCGGCGGGCGTCGCTGAACGGTACCTCCTCTCGAATTCGTCGGGGCTCAGGTCGCCAAGCGCCGAGTGGAGCCGGGACCGGTTGTAGAAGCGCTCGATCCAGTCGAAGACCGCGAGGCGGGCGGCGTCATGGGTCGGCCAGGCCGAGCGGTCGATGAGCTCGGTCTCGAGCGACGCGAAGAAGCTCTCGGCGAGGGCATTGTCGTAGGCGGTGCCGGGCGAGCCCATCGACGCGGCGATCCCGGCCTCGGCCAGCCGCTCGCCCAGGGCGACGCTCGTGTACTGCGTGCCGCGGTCGGAATGATGGATCAGACCGAGTGCGGGATCGCGCGCCGCAAGGGCGATGTCGAGGGCGGCGAGCACCAGGCTCGTCCGCAGATGATCGGCCATCGCCCATCCGACGACCCGCCGGCTGAAGACGTCGACGATCGCCGCAAGGTGGAGTGGGCCCTCGGCCGTCGGGAGATCGGTGATGTCGGCGACCCACAGCCGGTCCGGGGCGTCGGCCGTGAAGCGCCGCCGGACGAGGTCGGGCGCGGTCGTCATGGCGCGATGGGCGGGTCGGGCCGCGGCCGAGCGATGCCGGCGCCGGTGGACGCCGACGAGGCCGGCTTCGCGCATGAGCCGGGCGACCCGCTTGCGGCCGACCCGCCACCCCTCAGCCCGCAGGCAGGCATGCACCCGGGGCGAGCCGTACGTGGCCCGGCTCGCCCCGTAGGCCTCCCCGATCGCGGCCCGCAGGGCGGCGTCGTCGGCCGCTCGCGGTCGCTCCGGCCTGCGGATCCAAGCCCAGTACCCGCTCGGGGAGACGCCGAGCACCCGGCACAGGGTCGCCACGTGGTGAGAGGCCCTCTCTCGCTCGACGAAGCGGTACGCGATCACCGCGCCCGCCCGGTCTCCCGATCGAGGAAGGCCGCTGCTTTTGCCAGGATCTCCCGCTCCTCCTCGAGCACCATCACGCGGTGCCGCAGGGCGACGAGTTCGGCATGCTCCTGGCGGGCCAGGGATACCTCGGGATCGGCCGCCTCAGCGGCTTGGCGTCGTCGCCATCGACGGATCGTCTCGCGGCTCACCCCGAGGTCGTGGCCGACCGACTCGTTGGTCGCACCGGGTTCCGCCAGCAGGCGTACCGCCGCTGTCTGGAACTCAGGTGAGAATCTCGATTTCCTCCCCATTGGACACCTCCTGGGTCACGCACACAATTCGGTGTCCACAGGACCGGGTCAAGCTCAG
>JAABUN010006456.1_pt1 | contig 13496 bp, 17 predicted proteins | sample 5559311 | NCBI WGS metagenome assembly JAABUN01 (sample SAMN10711877, study PRJNA513370) | rock metagenome | isolation source: Antarctica rocks | place: Antarctica: Victoria Land, Siegfried Peak sud | reverse complement strand
CGCCCACAACCTGGTCAAGATCGGAGCCCTGGCCAGCTGATCGGGCCGAGGAGGAAGACCGATCCCTCCCGGATCGGCCGCCGCCGACACCTCGATCTCAGCCCAGCGGGTTTTTCAGGTCGAAGTACCTAAACCCGCTTGTCTTTGTTGAGCTCCCAGCGGAGGCCATCGTCCTCCAGCGCTGGACCAGCTCTTGTGTCTAGCGAGAATCACCCGGTCCGTTCTGGCGCTGGCCAGCGCGCTCCTATGTCAGCGAGCTGGGGCGGTTCCGTGCCGGTGGCAGCCAGGTCAACTACGCCGTCTACTACGAGACCTACCGGCGCACCGGCGACGGCTGGCGGTTCGCCAGCCGGGAGTACCGCTTCCTCTACGTCGACGAGACGCCCCTGCCCGGTCGTGCGACCGGCTCCGCCTGAGCCGGTCAGGGACTAGCGATCAGAGTCCCCTCCATCCCGAGGTCGCGGTGCTCGCCGTCCTCTTCGGAGCTGTAGAAGGCGAACGTGCGCGGGTCGGCTGCGAGCACGCGGACGACCGCCTGCCGACCGGACGGGACGACGACGTCCACGTCCAGCTCGGCGATGACGAAGCGGTAGGTCTCGGTGTCGTCGTTGACGAGCAGGACGGCCAGCTCGGTGCCGGCCTGTGCCTGCAGCACGTCCGGGGCGTAGCGGTAGTCGTCCATGACCACGCGGGGGAAGACCGCGACCTGCTGGGCGCTGAGCTCGGCCCCCTGGTCGGCCTGCGCCTGGGGGGCCAGCAGCCCGAGCAGGGCGGCCACCAGCAGCGAGGAGCCCAGTGCCGTCAGGACCCCCGGGCGGGGCACCGCCACCCCGTACGCGAGGGCGGTGGCCACGGCGCCGGACGCCGCCGCGACCCCGACGACCACGAGGGACAGCAGGCTGAACGCCAGACCGCCGGTCTCGTCGGGTCGTTCGAGGCTGAAGGGCACGTAGACCCCCAGCCGGTCGACGACGGCGACGCCGAGCGGCACGGCGAGCAGCGGCGCCCAGCGGACCCCGGCAACGACAAGCCCGGCCACCGCCAGGATCAGGAGACTGCCGGCGGCCAGCCCGGGCCGCGGCTCGGCGCAGACGAACAGCACGTAGGAGGCGTAGAGCGCGGCGATGCCGGCAATCCCGGCCGCGGCGACCAGCTGCAGCGGCCGGCCGACCGGCGGCCCGGCCTGCGCAGGGGCGGTGGTCAGCCCGGCGCTCACCGTCGGCGCCGGGCGGGGGCGACGAGCAGCAGGACGAGCGCCGCGAGGGCGAGCAGCAGCAGCGCTGCGGGTGCGCTGCTCCCACCGGCGTCGTGGCCGGCGTGCGCCAGCAGGATGGCCGTCATCGCAGCGAGAAGGTCGAGGCGACGGCGGGTGCCTCGGCCAGATGGATGGTGTGGGTGGTCGCGATGTGCATCCAGGCGTTGCCGGTGCGCAGCGTCGTGACGGACTTGACCAGGCCCCAGAAGGCAATCTGCATGAACCAGGCCAACGACAGCAGCAGCTGCGCGGTCGTGCCGAACGCCAGGATCGCCTCGGTGATGTTCAGCACGGCGTAGACCAGCGCTGACAGGACAGCGCCGGTGACCCAGCTGCCGGCGAGCTGCGCGAGCCGGGGCGTGAGCAGCGACTGCGTCACGATCATGATCGGCAGGAACGAGCCGACGGTGAACAGCAGCAGCGTGAGCAGGTGCCCCGACAGCGGGACGTCGCTGAACTCCGGCGTGAGTGCGAAGACGAAGCCGAGGGTGCCGACCACCGCGAAGTACGGCACGAAGACCCTCGGACGGGGGAACCGGAGCAGCATGTCGCCCGCGCTGTAGCCCAGCCGGTAGCGGAAGAACAGGAACGGCGCGGCGGCCAGGCCGACGAAGTTCCAGGTGGCCCAGACGACGGTGCTGCGTGCCGTCTCCCCGTCCCAGATCTCCTGTGCTCCCTCGCTGAGCCCGACGAAGGCCAGGTGGGTGCGGATGTCGAACAGGCTGCCGACGGCGACGACGAGCGCCATCCAGGCGAGCAGGCCGGCGGTCTCGCGACGGGCGTCGCGGGCGACCGGGCCCACGACGGCGCCGGTCGCGGGGTCCGGGCCGACAGGGGCGGTGCCTCTCATGAGCCGGAACAGCACGACCATGGTGAACGTCCCGCCGGCGATGCCGGTGAAGTAGCCGGTGGGTTCCTGGTCCGTCAGCGGCAGGACGCTGCGGTCCGACAGCAGGATGTAGGCGACGGCCAGGGCCCATGCCGCGAGGAACCCCAGCACCCAGGGGCTGGTCCAGAACTCGCGGGTGGGGCGCCGCGACGGCGCGTGCAGGGTGCCCGTGCGAGTGGTGTCTGTGGTGGTCATGTCAGTTCTCCTTCAGCAGGGTGTGGCGGAACCAGGTGGTGGTGCGGGGGACGGCGATCTCGTGTGGAGTCGTGGGCAGCGCCCCGAAAGCGGTGGTGAAGGCGGTCGTGTCGGACGTCCACGGTCCGGCCCACTGGTAGGCGATGTCGGCCAGCTCGGCGACGATTGGCACGTGCGCGCCCAGCGCGCGGGCCTGGGCCTCATCCATCGCGTCGACGTCGTAGGCCGAGCCCGCGGCCGCCAGGTCCAGGAACTGCCGGCCGGTGATCGGCGGGGCCGCCGGCAGGTGCCAGGCCCGGCCCAGGGCCTGCTCGTGCTCGGCCAACACCACCAGGCCGCGCGCCAGGTCCGGCAGGAAGTGGGCTGTGTGCAGGGCGTCGAGGTCGCCGATCCACGGCACCGGTCCGCTGCCGGTGAGCAGCGGAAGCATCGTCTGCGCGCCGTAGCTGCTGCTCGTCCCGCCCGGTCCGTAGTAGTCGCTGGCCCGCCCGAGCACTACCCGCAGCTCGCCGGCGTCGTGGCGGGCCAGTAGACGGGCGGCCTGTTCGGCCCGGAGCAGGCCCTTCTTGTCCGATGCGCGTTGTGGGGTGTCCTCGCGCAGCGGACCGTCGTGAGGGCCGTACATGTACAGGTTGTCGGCCACGACCAGCGTGGCTCCGGCCCGGGCCGCCGCGTCGGCGACGGCGTCGTTCAGGGCTGGGAAGTCCTCGACCCATCGGGTGTAGTCGGGCTGTGCAGCGTAGAACACGATGTCGGCGTCGCGGACGGCTGCGGGCAGCGCACCGGGGTCGGTGCTGCGGCCGGCCACGACCTCGACGCCGGGCGGTGCCGCCGGGAGATGGCCCGTGCGGGTGACGGCACGGACGCGGTGGCCTCGGTGGGCCAGCTCGGCGACGAGGGCACCGCCGATGCCGCCTGAGGCGCCGAGGACGACGTGCAGAGGGGTGGACATGATCTCCTCCAGGGGGGTGGTGTGTGCAGAGTGAACACCGCTCGCAGTTTGAGCGCAAGACCCAAAAAAAATTGCGTTCGCTCTGCGTCGGTCGGACTCCCTTATTCCGCTGCTCGCGGTGCGTGCGCTAGGGTCTACGAGACGACCCGTCAGGAGGGCCCCGTGCCGCCGAGCCAGAGCACCGCCGCCCCGACCGCCCCGACCGCGCCGACTGCTCCGCCCGGCCGCCGGGAGCGGCTGCGCGCCGAGGCGATCGAGCAGATCAAGGCCGCTGCGCTCGAGCAGGTCCGGGCGGAGGGGGCCGGCGCTGTTAGCCTGCGCGGGGTGGCCCGGGCGGTGGGGATGAGCGCACCCGGCCTGTACCGCTACTACGCCAGCCGCGACGACCTGCTGACCCAACTCATCAGCGATGCCTACGACCACCTGACCGCCGCGCTGGTGACGGCCCGGGACGCCGCTGGCCCGGCCCGGCGCGACCGCCTGCGCGCCGTCGCCCTGGCCTACTTCGACTGGGCAGTGACGCACAAGAGCGAGTGGGCGCTGGTCTTCGGCGCGCCGGTGCCGGGCTACGACGCGCCCACCGGTGGTCCTACCACCCAGGCCGCCCGTCGGTTCGCGGTCGTGTTCACCGACCTCGTCGCCGAGGACTGGGACGGCTGTCCGTCCCGCTTCGCGAGCCCGCCCGTGCTGCCCCGCAAGCCCGGGGGAGTGCTGGACTTCGGCGGTCGCGAGCTCCCTGACGACCCCCGCTTCCTCGGTGTGGTCAGCCGGCTGTGGTCACGGCTGCACGGCGTCATCGCGTTGGGTCTGTTCGGTCACCTGCTGCCGGCCACGCTGGCTCCGGAGTCGGTGCGAACGCTGTACGAGGCCGAGGTCGACGACCAGCTTCACGTGCTCGGTCTGTGACCCTCCGGCGGCGGCGTGGAGGTCACGGGCGGTCGGTGCGAAGGGCCCCCGGAGTTGCGGCAGGTGCCTGCCCGGCCGTCACGCCCTGGGTCACCAGCCCGACCAGGACCAGCCCGGCCCCGGCCAGCGCGACGCCGCCCAGCCGCTCGCCCAGCAGGCCGACGCCGAGCAGCGGGGCGACCAGCGGCTCGGCCAGGACCGGGTGGTGACCGCACCGGCGGGGCCTGTCAGGTTGGCTGTGTAAGGGCCTGACCGTGTGATGGTGTCAGGCCTTGTCGAGCCGGCCGGGAAACATGATGACGAACTGGTTCATCGCGATCTTCCAGGAGTAGGCGCCTCGGCCGCTGCCGTGCCCTCGGGAGCGGCTGCTGGTGCGGCCCGTTTCTTTGCAGCCCAGGTAGAGCAACTCGATGAGGGTGTCGTGGGGGAAGTGCCCGCACGTCTTGCGGATCTTGCGGAGCTGGTAGTTGATGCTCTCGATCGCGTTGGTTGTGTGGATGACCTTGCGGACCTCGGGTTGGAAGGCGAAGAACGGGGTGACCTGCTCCCACGCCGCGTCACACTGCCTGCGTATCGCGGGGTATTGCCGTCCGACCTCGCTGTCGGTCCAGGCGTCCAGGGCGTCGCGGGCGGCCTGCTCGCTCGGGGCGCCGTAAATGAGCTTGAGCTGGGCGGTGACGCGCTTGCGGTCCTTGTAGTTCACCCAACGCAACGAGGCCCTGGTCAGGTGCACGATGCAGGTCTGCACGATCGCCTGCGGCCAGACGCTGGTGGCGGCCTGCGGCAGGCCCGTGAGGCCGTCGCAGACCACGATCAGGACGTCCCCGACGCCGCGGGCCTTGAGCTCACCCATCACGCGGGTCCAGAACTTCGCGCCCTCGGTGGCCTCGACCCAGATCCCGAGGACTTCCTTGCGGCCCGTCGGCGTCGCCCCCGACGGCCAGGTGCGCGGCCTTGTTGCGGACGGTCCCGTTCTCGCGGACCTTGCAGACCAGCGCGTCAAGGAAGATCACCGGGTAGACCGCGGCGAGCGGCCGGGACTGCCACTCCCTGACCTCCTCCAGGACCGAGTCGGTGATCTTGCTCAGCAGCTCGCGGGACACCTCGAAATCGAACGTTTCCTTCAGCTGCGCCTGGATCGCCGACAGCGTCAGGCCGCGTCCATACAGGCCGATCACCAGAGTGTCGATGCCTTCCCGGCGGCGTTGGCCCTTGCTGTCGGCGTACGACAGCGGGGGCGGTTGGCCTCATACTTCATGCCATGCCGTTGTCGTCGAGTGAGCTGGGGGCGTTCGCTGGTCTGTGCTTCGTGCTGGCAGCGACGCCGGGGGCCAATCTTGCCTGGTGCTTCGGTGCGCCGGCTCGGGGGGGCAGCGCGCTGCGGTGGCTGCTACTGCCGGGCTGACGGTAGGGAAGGTGTTTGGGCGGGGCTGTCGACGGTGGGGCTCGCCGCGCTGCTCGCCGCGTCGGCCACCGCCTACCAGGCGGTCCGCCTGGCGGGGGCGGTGTACCTGGTCTGGCTGGGTGTGCAGGCGCTGCGCTCAGCGGGCCGGCACCCCGGCGCACTAGACCGCGGGGCCGAGCGGGTGCGGGCGACGCGAAGCCTGTCGGCGGGGGGCGGCTTTCGCCGAGGCCTGCTGGGCGACGTCCTCAACCCCAAGATCGGGCTGTTCTACACCACGGTCTTCCCGCAGTTCATCGGGCCGGAGGACCCGCTGGTCACCACGGCCGTCCTCCTACTCCTCACGCACGCGGCGGTGCTGCTGGCGTGGTACCCAACTGTCAGTGCCGTCGTCCTGCGGACGGGTCGCCACGTGGCGCCGAGAATGAAGGCCATGATCGAGCGAGCTTTGGGTGCGGTCCTGGTAGCGCTCGGTGTGCGGTTGGCCGCCGCGTCTCGGTAGTCAATGCGGAAGCAGTTGCTGCCATGGACCGATTAAGTACTGCACAAGGTGCAGTCCCCTGACCGGCGATAGGGCCCCGCGGCGAGTAACACCGCATGCCTTGGGGGCGGCATCGGCGGCTCGGCCCGCCTCGCTCCTGCGAGGGCCTCAGGCCGGCCGCCGTCTCGCCTGGGCCTTGATCTTAGGCCCTCAAGTCCATCGTGGGGACCTGGAGTAGCACCTCGCTGCCGACCCGCGTGAAGCCCAGGGCGAGGAAGGTACGTAGCGACCGCGCGTTGCCCAGCGACACGGCTGCGAACACCGGGCCGGTCTCGCCGAATAGTGCGTCGCGGACGAGCGAGCGTCCCTCGCCCGTCCCGGGCCGTAGGGCCTGAACGGGGATCTCGCGGCGGCCCGCCAGGCCGACTTTAAGGTCACCAGGCCCCGCTCGTCTCCGCGCAAATACGACGTCGCGCCGGACCGCTCGGGCGTGCCGGACGCGGGGGTGGCCGTCGAGGTCGTGGCGCACGCACTCTGCGACGTCCCGATGGGGGACCGGTTCGCGGACAAGATCACCGCTGCCGTAATAAGTTAAGTGAGTGCCCGGTAGCGGTTCGGCTACCGGGACGGCGGTCGGGCCGTGTGCGCCGGCAGCCACTGCTGCGAAGTCCACAGCTGCGGGTGGTGCATCAGTCGCCCGACTCGGTGGCCCAAGGCACTGGTCCGGACGGACCCGGTCTTTTCGAGAGCATTCTCCAGCGCCGGGAAGTCCTCGGAGGTCGACGTCGTCCCACGTGACCTACTTGGCAGCACCGTCTACCAGGACCGGCGCCGACTGCCGCACAGCAGGTCGGACGCGGGGCGGTACTCGGCGAGGTGCAGCGGGGTGTTGTTGTCGTGGCCGACCCCGAGCACCAGGACCCGGCCGTCCGGCTCGTACAGCCGGGCGAGCGGTGATCCTTCGCCACATGCGTCGCTCAAGCGTTGGTCGGCCGTGAGCTGCTGCGCAGCCGACCCGACCGCGGCGAAGGAGAACTGGGGGTGGCTGCTGCGGTAGGCGCCCGGCCAGGTGCGCACGAGCTCGCTCGTGCGCCCATGCCGAGCGACGGCGTGACCCTCGGGTCGAACGGGGGCATCGTGTCGCCGATGGTGGCCCACCAGGTCTGCGGGACGGGCGGATTCCGCCAAGTCGAGGGGGCGCTCAACTCGGCGGTGTGTGTCGGCACCAGCACGCTGCCTGTCGGTCCGAGCACATTCAGCAGCGCCCGGAGCACCGCGACCAGCCCGCCACAGGTCCAGCCCAGCCGTGATAGCGCGACGTGGACGTGGACGAGGACGCGTCACCGTCGGTCAACGCTAACGAGCGCAGCTGCGTCGGAAGGGTCCGGTAGGTCACCGGAGCGGCGGCTGCTGTCCGTATATGGGTGGCGTAGTCACGTCGACATCATGCTGGCAGCTAATCACTGCGGTTGATGAGCGAGAACAAGCGTTTGGGGGCCACCCGCGCCCCGATCTGCGAGAGGCGTCCAAGCCCGATCGGGATCTCGTCCTTACCTGCGTCCAGGCCCCGCATGGCCCGGTCGAGGAAGCGTTCCAACGGCATGGCCATGGGGGGCGCTGCCGGCATGTCGCGGTGCAGTGGCGTGTCGACGACCGGGGGGATGATCTCGACGACCTGGACGGACAACCCGGCCAGCTGCCACCGCAGGCTGACGGTGAAGGAGTGGACCGCAGCCTTCGTCGCAGAGTAGACCGGGGCCTTGGCATACGGCACGAACCCCAGGCCTGAGCCGACATGGACCACGCGAGAGCGGGGAGACCGACGTAGCAGCGGAAGCGCCGCCGCGGTGACGTGGATGAGCCCCGTGAGGTTGGTGGCGACCTCGGAGGCGACGTCGGTGACTCGGGGCGGCTCGGCGGCAGTGAAGTCGAGAAGCCGCTGGATCCCTGCGTTGTTGACCAGGGTGGTCAGGTGCGGGGTGTGTGCCGCCACCTCAGCAAGCCCACGTGTGACGGACTTCGGGTCGGCGACGTCCATCACGACCAGTGACATCCCGGGGTGTCGAGCCGCCACCGCGTCCAGCCGGGCCCGGTCCCGGCCCGAGATGATGACCTGGGCCCCGCGCGCATGCAGGCGTGCGGCGAGACCCGCGCCGATGCCCGAGCTGCCTCCGGTGACGAGGACGACGCCGTCGACGACGCGCTGCTTCATCTCGTCGACCTCCTGTCAGGACCTGGGGGACCTCAGGCCAGCGACCCGGCGACGATCTGCCAGGCCAGGGCGGACTTGGCTGCCAGGCTCAGTACCAAGTAGACCGACTCCCCGAAGCCGTAGTCGCGCCACGGGCCGATCTGCCGGTACTGCAGCCACTGGTTGACCGCGAAGCTCATGAAGAAGGCGAACAGCGAGAAGAAGATGACGTAGACGAAGGTCGGGACGTCGTCGGAGCCGACCAGGTTGACGGTGATCGCCACCCAGGGCGCGGCGCCGGCCACACACCCGAACCAGAACGGCGCCATGTCGGCAGGTCGGCGGCCCGGGGGGTTGGTGCGCTCTTGGACCCAGCCGAACAGGATCATCGCGACGTTGGCGCCGATGATCGCGATGACGGCCGTCAGCTGGTTGACGCCCGCGTACAGCGCGATCAGGAGGATCATGATGGTCGAGCTCACGCTGTACTCCAGCCATCGGAACGGGTTGACGCCCCGCGCCAGACCGCGCTCGTAGCGGCCACGGAGCACCACGCCCGTCAGCAGGTGGTCCAACGCCGCCAGCCCCAGGAAGACCGCGATGGCCGCGCCGATGGCCACCTCGAAGGCAGGCACGGCCTGAGGCACCTCAGTACCCGGTGGACCGGCGGGGTAGGCGGTGGTCAGGTCGATCGCGAAGTCGCTCGCGATGACGAGCACGGCGACGGCCTGGGCAGCGTGCAGCACGGTCAGGGCGACGTTCCAGGTCCGCAACCGACGAAGCCGGGGCGCTGTCAGGTCGTGCCTGGCGCGGCCGTCGGACGCTGTTCGGTCCGGTCGTTCGTCGAGGTGTGTGGCATGGTCTGGCAGGGTCGACATGATCTGACCTTTACACGTTGTAAAGTAAACCGCAAGCACGTGTGCAGCCGAGGAAACCCGACGTGGACATCGCTCCAGCGATACCTCGAGACCGCATCATGCTGGCCGCGGTCGAGCTCGCCGGACAGGACGGCGTGCACCGGGTGACCATGTCGGCCGTCGCGGCGCGGGCGAAGGTGTCACGCCCCACGCTGTACGGCTACTTCCCCGATGTCGCCCACGTCCTGCAGGCCTGGGTGGAGTCCGAGGTGTCACAGGTGCAGGCCCGGCTGCGGGACGTGCTGGCCACCGACGCCGACCCGGTCGAGGTGCTGTCGGCCTACATCGACCTGCAGCTGGCGTACTTCGCCGACTCACCGACTCGCGCCCTGATCACCGTGGCCGCCCTGGGTTCGCCGCCGCAGATCATCGCGCGCCACATCGAAGTCTTCCAGGCCGACGTCCGGGGACTGCTCGTGGACCTGCAGACGCGGGCGCGACTGCGCCCGGGGGTGGACGTCGACCTGCTGGCAGGATTGGTCGTCGCCGGCATCACCGCGGTGGCACCGCACGTGGTGAACAGGCGGCTGACCGCGCTCGAGGCGCGCAAGGGCTTGCTCGACCTGCTGCTGCACGGGGCACTGCCAAACGATCGCGGCTGATCGTCCGGTCGGCCCGCGACGCCGCGTCGCAGCCGCCCGGTGCGGGGATGGCCCGGTCGACCGCGGCTCGCGCCAGTCGCCTGGCGCGACGACTGTTAGCGAAGTGTCCCAGTAGCCGATGGCGGGCTCAGTCGGTGGTCGCAACACCCCCCTGCTGAGGTGAGGTGCCGCTCATGTGGTCCAAGAAGGAGTTGATCGACAAGCAGGCCGCGTTCTGGGTGTTGATCGCCAACGGTTCGACGCTGCAGGCGGCCTGTGATGCTGTCGGCGTGGATCGACGAAGCGGCCGGCACTGGCGCCAGGCGACCGGAGGGATGGTTCCGCGCACAAAAAGCCCGCTCCGTCGGGCCGCTACCTCCAGCTGGAGGACCGGCTGGCGATCGCCGATCTGCACGTGGCCGGGTCCGGGGTGCGATCGATCGCCGCGCAGCTGGGTCGGTCGCTGTTCTGCGTCTGACTTAGCCCGGTCACTCGAGGTGGGAAATACCCAGCCAGGGACGGCGTGCCTGAGCCGGCTGGAGGCTGGTGCAGATGTCCACTTCAGGGATGCCAAGCAAGCGCAAGCGGCGACTGTCGCCGAGCGAGAAGTACGAGTTGTTCGTGTCGGTGCTGACCGGGCAGGCGACGCAGCGGGAGGCCGCCGACAAGTACGGCGTGGACCGCTCGACCGTGGTGCATGCGCTGCGGACCGCGAAGCAGGGCGCGCTGGATGCTCTGGCGGCGGCGGTCCCCGGCCGGCCTGGGGTGTCGCGGGAGCAGGCGGCGTTGGAGGCGGCGCAGGTCGAGATCGAGCGGCTCCGCGTGACGGTGACCGAGCAGGCTGTGGCGCTGCATCTGCACGAGGGAAAAGCGCGTTGGGACTGACCGCCGGCCCGGTCCCGCCGCGAGTCCAGGCCGGCGTCAAGCAGGGATTGCTCGAGCTCGTCGACCACGCCGAGGATGCCGGCTGGTCCAGGGCACGGGCCTGCCGGCTTCTTGGGTTGGACCCGGACCGGGGCGCCGGCTGGCAGGAACGTCAGAGTCGCGATCGGCTCGAGGACCTGCCGTCCGGCGGCGGGGCGGCGCACGGCCTGCTCGAGACCGAACGGGCCGCGATCTTGGAGCTGTTCGAGGGCTGGGCGCAGGTCGACCGCAGCTCCCGGCTCACCGTAGAGGGCGACCGACCCAGCTGCGCGGCGATCGATCGCACCCCGGACCCGGCCACGTGCAGATCGGCGATCGCCAGCCGGTCCTCCAGCTGGAGGTAGCGGCCCGACGGAGCGGGCTTTTTGCGCGGAACCATCCCTCCGGTCGCCTGGCGCCAGTGCCGGCCGCTTCGTCGATCCACGCCGACAGCATCACAGGCCGCCTGCAGCGTCGAACCGTTGGCGATCAACACCCAGAACGCGGCCTGCTTGTCGATCAACTCCTTCTTGGACCACATGAGCGGCACCTCACCTCAGCAGGGGGGGTGTTGCGACCACCGACTGAGCCCGCCTTCGGCTTGCGGGACCCGGTCGCTCCTTGGTCTTGGACCCGGCTACTGGGGGGCGGGGTGGCTGCTTTGGCGGTCCCCGCCGCGGCCCGGCTCCCGGTGATTCGGCGGGCCGCTGGCCTGTATCGGGGTGAATGACCTTACGGGCGCCAGGAGGCTGCCCGGCGTAGAGGGCACTGGCTAGGCGGAAGCGCAGCTCGGTCAGGCTTTCCTTCGCCTGCTCGAGTTCCCGGCGGATACCGCGCAGTTCGGCGACGGAGGCCGGGCCGGGCCCACCCGTGCGTGGGTGCGTGCTGCTCCAGCCCTTCGAATCGACGTCGCAGCCGACGAGCGCGGCCAGCGCCGCGTCCGGGTCGGAGCTCTCCAGGGCAGATGTCACTTCGACGGCGGGCGTGATGGCGTCCCGGCCGGTCAAGGTCCATACGCTGTGCATCGCTACGTGCCGGTGGTCGAGAGCGGCGTAAGCGGTCTGCACGACGACGCGGGCGTGATCGAGCAGTTGCCCCTCGAACAACTCCTTCACCCGGTCCACCGACTTGTCGCGCAGCCAGGCGCTGCTACGGCGGCGGAGGTCCTTGAAGTCCCAGTCGGCGCGGTCGCCGGCATGGAGCCCGGACAGCAGCAGTGCGTACTCTTGATCCACGCGAGCAGCAGCGATGGCGACGCGGCCGATCTCTGCGGAGATCGCGGTCGCTGGGTAGTCAGGGCCGAGGGCGAGGCCGCTGAGTTCGAAGCGCACTACGCCGACGGCCTCAGGCTCGTGGGCCTCGTCACGCTTGCTGAGCTGGGACTCCGCGTCGGCCATCGCGGTTCTCCTTTGGAATAGGTCCCCGGCGCCGCAAGCTGGTCATCATCAACGGGGAGGTCTTCAAACTGGGTGGGGCGGGTGGCACCAAGCCATAGCGGCTGGGTTACGAGCGCTTCGCGGGCAGGGGGCGCTTCCAAGTCCTGCGATGCGCAGCGCCCTGCGGCTCAGCCCAGGAGACCGTCAAAGTCGTGTCGCTCACTTCCATGGTCACCGCGGTCTCGAAGTGCAGGACCTCGCCGGGCTCCATGGCGTCGCGGTCGAGCACCTCTCCGAACGCTCCGCCCAGTTGACCGAGGTCTAGGTGGACCGCATAGGCGGTTGCGCTGGCAACGCACGTCAGCACGTACGTGTCGCCCGCAAAGTGTTCCAGCGTCCAGGGCTGGCGCACCGGTTGCGCTGCTGCCATCTGCTCCTGCGCCCGGACGGCCCGCCGGGCGATCTCCTCCGCTCTGTCGGCCCGCGCAGCCGACTCTGCTGCGGCCCTGTCGGCGTCCTCCCGGTCGGCCCGGCGGTCCCTCCGACTCACGAGGAAGCCGAGCCCGGCGCCCGCGAGGGGCCACGAGCGAGCCGGCAAGCGCGGCAATGTCCACGCGCACCATCGTGACTGCCTGCTGTGTCCGCGGAAGCGCGCCACGCCGGGCTACTCGCGGACGAGCGCCCTCCCTCCGATGAGGACCAAGTTCATGCCACAGGCTATCGGCTAGCGAGACGGCCTGAAACGCCCGGCCGCCACATCCCCTGGCGCAGCCACCACTACGGTCCGGGGCTGGCTGATCAAGCGGACTACGGCTTCGTCGGGCGTCAACCTGAGGAGCCGCCGCCCCAGCTGAGCGAGGAGCAGGTGCGATGCTGTGCGCCTACATCGAGGCCCTGGCGACCGTCAGAGCGCAGCAGCTCTCAGAGCTGGGCCTCGCCGAGCAGGTCGCGCCAGCCCAGTCACCGGACAGGATTCGGGAACACGCCAAGTTCCTCAGGAACCTCTACCGGACCGAGGGCGTGACAGGGGCATAGCCCACCGGCCGACCCGTTCGTCCGCTGTCGCGGATCGTCATGACCCGTGCCGACGCCTCTTGCGGATCCGGGTGCCTCTCGCGAACAGACGTGGCCCTGGGCCGACCTGCTGCACAGGGGTCCAGGCGGGCCTGGACGTTCGGCGGCCGGCACCGGGCGCCTGAGCCGCGGGTCACCGGTGCTGTCAGCCGGGGACGCAGTAGGGCGGCAGCAAAGCCTTCAGGGCGGCCGCAGCGGCAGAGGCCGCGCCGAGCCTGGCCGCCCCGACCCCGACCCCGGCATCGACCCTGACGCCGGTGCCGGTGGGCCATGCCACGGAGCCGGTGGCGCCGGCTGCCGCCTTGAAGGGCAGCGGCGTCGCGGCGGGTCAGGGGCAGCGGGGCGGTACGACGCCTGGGCACCTCGGGTCGATC
>JAABUN010006455.1_pt1 | contig 13498 bp, 11 predicted proteins | sample 5559311 | NCBI WGS metagenome assembly JAABUN01 (sample SAMN10711877, study PRJNA513370) | rock metagenome | isolation source: Antarctica rocks | place: Antarctica: Victoria Land, Siegfried Peak sud | reverse complement strand
TCTTACCGACGCCCGCCAAGCCGTCACGCAAGCAACTTTGCGTTACGCCAAACGGCAACACACCTGGTTTCGCAAAGAACCGGACATGGAACCGCTCGAGGCCGAAGCGGCGGCGGCGTGGCTCGAGGGGTTGCTGTAGCTAGCTTCTGTTGATACTCGTTCCCTGTCGGTACCCTTTGCCTCCTATAGGTGAATAGTTTGTGGATGTCTATCCACTTGCCACCGGCCCCCTTAAGAAAGATAAAAACTGGATCAGACCGCCTGCAAAGTCGACAAAACCTGAGCCTCGCTGCGGTTGTCGGGAGCCCGTCGATCCGGCGGCTGTAGCCGTCTCGGCTTAAGGTCCGGGCGTTGTGAACCTTGCCGGAGAGGGACAAACTATATCTGTTAGAGTAACGCGTATATACCGAACAGCTTTTCGTTCGGATTTCAACCCTTCCTGGGCGCAACGCTCTAAAGCAGATAGGAACGTTATGCAACAAGACATCAGTGTGAGTTTAGGTGACATCTTCCGGTTTATCAGGCGGGGGCTACCGCTCGCGCTCATCCTCGCTACCCTCGGGGCCGTCGCAATGTACTTGATCAGCGACTCGAGAGACCGGGTGTACGAGTCTGCGGCAGTGATGCTGGTGACGCTCGGCGACCTCGACCTCGGAAGTTTTGAGGTTCCCCTCATCACCCCGCCGCCAATCAGCCCTGATTCTTACGAAGCGCCGGTCAAGGGCCGAGAGGTCATCGGAGCGGCGCTGACCGCGCTCGGTATCGAACCGACGCCGGAGGGTATCGCCAGCGTTAGCCGGAGGCTCAACCTCGCTACCCCGGAAGGTAGTTCTTTTCGGGACAGCAGCCAGATCGTGCTCGAGCTGACCGGCGCTGACCCCCAGGCCGTCGCTAACACGCTCAACGCCCTCGCCAACGCGCTTATCGAATGGGACCGGCAACGCGCCGAAAGCTATATCGTCGACATCATCACGCAGGCCGACCGGAACATCGCCGATACCGAAAACAGGATCGCCGAACTCGAGGCGTCCGGTGGTACCCCAGAAGAGTTGGGGGTGCTGCAAAGCACCTTGGCCTCACGCCAAACCAACCGGGCCGCGGCTGCCGCTGTCGTCGGCACCGCCCGCAGCCGCGTCCAGATCAGCCAGCTCGCCACCGTACCCACCACCCCTTTCGCGCCCAGACCGGCGCGCGACGCGGTGATCGCAGGGGTTCTCGGTATCCTCCTCGCTTACGGCTTTTTGCTGATACGCAACCTGCTCGACACGAGGCTCCGCAGCGTCGACGACTTAGAAGCCGTGAGTAGCCTGCCGATCTTGGCCGAGTTTCCGAGACCAGCGAAGAAAACCCGCCGTCTCCCCCGTGAAGCCGCCGGTTACTTGCGGACCAATTTGCTACTGGCTACGCAGAGCACGCACCCTAAAGTCGTGTTAGTCACGAGTCCCGGCAACGGTGAGGGCAAATCGAGCGTCGCGCTGAGCCTCGCCGAGAGTTTTACCCGCGCGAACTACCGTACGCTCCTCGTCGACGCTGATCTTCGCCAGCCGGTGATCGCCCGCGAATACAACTTAGACGACAACCGCCATATGCCACTCCGGACTCACCTCGAGAACCCTCACGGCGCGTACGAAGCCGCCCACGTCGGCGTCAACCTGGCGCAAACGCTCGACATCATCCCGACTTTTCGCGCCGCGCCCTCACCGACCGAACTCCTGAGCCTCGGTTTTCCCGATTGTCTGGCGAGCTGGCAAAAAGACTACGACGTGATCATCATCGACTCCGCACCGCTTTTGGACGTAGCCGATACGCTGACTATCGCGCCGCTCTGCACCGGTACGGTGCTCGTCGCCTCGCTTGAAGACACCGACCCGCAACAGATCGCCGACTCCGTAGAGCTGCTTCAGCGGAGCGGCGTCCGTATCTTCGGACTCGCCGCCACCTTTGTCGGACGCACCAGCGCGCGCGCGAACTACCGTTACAACCGTGACGCGTCCGAACTACTCGAGGAACGCGAGGTTACGCCTAACAAACGGCAAGCGGCGACCAGCCCCGGCGGACGCTCGAGTTAGGTAGTCCGTATGGGATTTCGGACAGCCTCCCCGATACCGACGTAGAACCCGGCTTCAGTTTGTCCAGCCAAAAAGCAACCCGCACAGTCTGAACATTCACAGCTGCGCGGGTTTTGTCTGTGGCTCAGGGTGTACGGGCGTTTGCGAGTGCTATCTGGTTCGCGTCAAACTCAGCTCGTCGAACGTAGACGACTACGCATTTTGGGCGCTGATGGTTGCAAAAGCTTTAACGTCTCGTGGAACCGCCGACTACTCCCAGAACTGCCGTGTCCTGTTCTCTAAATTTTTCTGCACAGAAAAACACGCGAGCCTTAGTAAAAGCAGCTAGCAGTGTACTAAAGTTTCCCGACGTTTCCAAAGATGCTTGACCTCGACTTGCGAGGACTTTGGCGGATTCCGTGCCGAATAGGTTGAGCCGAGCACAAGCTGGCAACGCGGTTATAGCAACGTCCATCTATATCTTACGCAGAGCAAGGTTTAACAGGGCAGTGAGCTGAATTTGAAGGGGTCGGTGGTCAGAAGTCAGAAGGGTTGAGACTCCTAAATACTGACCCCTGACGCCCGAGGGTTCAGCTTTCGGTCAGGCTAGAGCGCAACGCACGTAAGGTGAGTCTAGAACTTGCGTTAGCGCGGCTCTATAATCTTGTGATACTCGTAAAAGCGGCGTACCCTGGGGTTTTTCAGGAGTGGGCCGTGCACTTGTAAGCCCAGGTTGATGTTGTGGTTGCCCTCGATAATCACCACGCCATCGTCTGTAACCACTACGTCCCAACCGACATATTTGAGAAACCGAAACGCTTCGATAAGTCTTGTTACAGTAGCCTTTACCTCGTCCCAACGCGGCACGCTGACGCCGGTGATCGGAGCCTGGGTGTCGGGGTGTGCGCTCAGCCAGCGCAGTTTGCCGCCGGTGTAGGTCGGGAACTGCACCGCGCGCTCGAGGGTGCCGGTAGCTAGGTCGATAGCGACGCTGACACCGCCCGTCTGAAAGTTATCGGTCGGGACGGTCGCATCGGCACCGAAACGGTGAATCGCCGCTGGGATAAAAATCTCACCGGTATCTGGGTCTTGCATGGTGACGACGCGGAGGGTATTCGCCGAACCGGGAAAGATGTTCTGGGCGTAAGCAGCTTGTTGCACGCGTTCGACGATCAGGTAGCCGTCGAGCGCCGCGATCTTCTGCGCGACTTCGGTAGCGGTGGCGCGAGCACCATTTAGCCGCAAGCCGTCTTCATCATCCTGAGAGACGCTAAAAACGCCTTTGCCTTTGTTGCCCTGGGCCGGTTTGAAGATCATCCCGGCCCCGGCGCGCGTCAGAAGCGCGTCTACGCCGGTCAGTTCCGGGTCGTTCAGCGGATAGACCTGCCCACGCTCGACGACACCTAGAATCTCCGGTACCCGCGCGTAAGGTGAGAAAGTCGGCGCGAACAACAGCTTATCTTTGAGGATACGTCCGAACTCGCCGTTGATCTGCCGCGCTCTGCCGACGTTCAGATCGGAAACGTAATCGCGCGGGTCGTTGTGCTCCAAGTCGAAGAGCTGATGAGAAACACTCTTAAACCCGCGCCGCCAGAGCTTGACTTTGGTCGTCAGGGGGATGTCCGCGCCCCCCGTCATTTCGGTTTTTAGCGCGCTCCGCGCCGTTTCAACTGCCCGTTTAATTCCGAACATCTCTCTCCTCGGCGCTTGTAAGCAGCTCTATAACCATACGGTTAAGTCCGTAGGTCGCTTGGTGTTTATGAACCGGTGCTGGTAAGTCAGTGTTCGTGGATCAGCATCAGTCGGCTGAATTTCGACGACATCACACCGACCTCATTGTGTAGCCAGAACGGGTCAGGTGCTTCACCACGCGCCCAGGCCAGCAGCGCGGCGGGCAGGTTCGCACCGGCTACGTGTGAAAAGGGGTAGCCGCCGCCGAAACGCGGGTTAAGTTCGATAACCCACGCCCCCTCGTCCGTCAAAAAAACGTCGCAGTCCAGGTTGCCGATATGTCCCAGGGTGCGGCCTAGTGTTTCACCAAGTTCTTGTAGCGGTTCGCTGGCGACGGTGACGGCGCTGTCGGTCTCACCGGCGCGCATGCCCAGCTTTTGCTTGACGAAGGTAGTGACGTAACGCCCTGAGAGGTCGTTAACGATATCGAGACCGTACTCGTCCCCGACGATAAACTCCTGAATCAAGATAGCGTGGTCGTAGTCGCTCTCGCTTACCGTAGCCAGCGCCGTACGCGCCAGACGGCGCTGCGAAAGCTCGAAACTCAGCTCGAGCTCCTCGGCGTCTTGCGGGAACTCGAGGCCGATAGACGCCGAGCCCCAACGCGGTTTAAGCACCAGCGGAAACGTCAGCTCACCCGTTGCGATGGCGTCTTGCGCTTCACCTAACGACAGGTAGGTTTTGGGCGTTAGAACGCCCTGAGCACGCAAAAAACGGTGCGTCTCCCATTTGTCGAAACAGCGACTTATAATTTCAGGCGACGACGCCACGACCGTCGTCCCTACCGCAGCGAAACGGTTTTTGGCGGCGGCCAAGTAGGGCAGCTCGAGGTCGTTGAGCGGAATCAGCAGCCCAATCCGCTGTTGCTGACAAAACTCTAAAAGCGCGTCTAGGTAGTGTTTGTGCCCGATAGGAGGTACCAAAAATACACCATCGGCCTCTTGCAACGCGGGCGCGCTCGATTTGGCGTCGGCGGCAAAGACTTTTCCCTGTCCGTGAAGCGCCTCCTGAAAATACTCGACCAGATAGTTGCGCCGTCCGGCGCTCGTCAGCAGCACGTTCACGAGAGCAGCAACCCCCGCTGCGGTGACACCAGCAAGTTGATGAGCCCACCGGTGTGCCAAAACACCACGCGCGCGCCCGCCTCTATTTTTCCTTCACGCACCATCGAAACCAATCCTTGAAACGCCTTGCCGGTGTAAGTAGGGTCCAAGATCAGACCCGTTCGCGCCGCACGCCGCACCGTCGTAAGCAGCTCGGGGTACACCTGTTCGTAGCCTCCACCCACCCAGTCGTCGAAAAATTCGGTGGGCCGGGGCGCTTCTACGCCTCCGTGTGTATGATCCAATTCAGACGTTACGCCGCGAACCGGGCAGTCACCGCGAGAGCTGAAATGAACTCTGAGTTCGGCGCACGCTTCATCGATCACGGTTGTTCCCCTATGCTGTGTTCGGGCGACGGATATACCCAAAACCCTTGTAGACCAGCCGAGCTGTTCGCAACCCACTATTAGGCCCGCCTGCGTCGTCCCCGTACCGCTCGCCACGATAACATAGTCCGGCGCGTCACAAGGCGCGCCAAACTGGGCGGCGAGTTCATGAGCCGCCGCTACGTAACCGAGCGACCCGCTCAGACAGTGTCCACCGCCAGGAATCTCGAAGGGCGTGTGGCCCCGCTTCTCAAGTGTAGTCATCGCCTCTTGCATCGTCGCCGCGATCTCACCGGGTTCAACCAAAACGATGTCAGCGCCCGCCAGACGAGCGAGCAGCGCGTTTCCTGAAGAGACCTCTGCGCCGGGTTCAGCGTGAAGAACCAGTGTGGTGCGCCACCCGCGCGCCGCCGCTGCCAGCGCACTTACCCGGGCGTGGTTCGAGTGCAAACCGCCGGTCGTGACAAACGCGTCGCAACCGAGCGCCTCGGCCTGACGGCAGATGCCGAAGATTTTGCGGACTTTGTTGCCCCCGTAGTAGTAGGGCAGCATGTCGTCGCGTTTACAAAAAAGCTCGATACCCAGCGCCGCGCCCAGCTCAGGAAGGGGTTCGAGAGGCGAACGCACGGGCTTGGGCTTCACGAATCCGTCTCCCGCGCCGCGCCTGAGCGGTCGCTAAAAACGCCGCGCCGGTTGCCCACCACTAGGAACGTCCGAGCGAGTATCTCCAGGTCGAGGCCGAGCGACCAGGTTTTGACGTAGCTTACGTCGTAGCGGATCCGCTCGTCCCAGGTAAGCTGGTTACGGCCCGTAACCTGCGCGTACCCGGTGATACCCGGGCGCACCGAAAAGCGCAACTTTTGCTCGGTGGAGTAGGCGTCGTACACGTAGGGATGGTAGGGAACCGGGGGGCGGGGGCCGACAAAACTCATCTCGCCCCGAAGGATATTGAGAAGTTGCGGCAGCTCGTCCACACTCGTACGCCGCAAAAACTGACCCACCCGCGTGATACGTGGGTCGCCTCGTGAGGTAAACACGCCACTACCGAGCTTTTCAGCCCCATCGACCATTGTGCGAAACTTATATATCGAGAAGACCCGACCTCGGTAGCCGAGACGCGGCTGCTTGAAAAGCGCCGGACCTGCCGAACTAAAACGGATAAGTAAGGCTACCGGTAACAGCAGCGGCGACAGCAGCAGCAAGAGTAGGGCCGCCCCGACGGTGTCGAAGAATCCTTTTAAGAAGAGTCCGGCGCGCTTCATAAAACGTAGCATGACAAGGATAACGCGAAGCTGCAACAAGCAGCGGTACTTAAGATGTACTTCACACCAAAGCCCCATGCTTGACGAGTTCGACGGTTGCGCGCTGCCGGGTAAAGCCCAGAGCTTCGTTGAGCGCCAGCATCCGGGTGTTGCTCGAGGCGTTTTGGGTATGGACGCCGCGAAAACCCAACTCTTTGGCACGTTGCAAGGTGCGGAGCTTGACCGCTAACGCTAATCCTCGAGCGCGAAACGCAGATTTGACTGCGGTCAGGCTCGTCATCAGCTCACCGGGGTCGGGGGTGCGTTTGAGTTCACTTAGTCCGACCAGCTCTTCGCCGTACCGGACCACCAGCGACCCTTCGGGTAACAAAACGGGTGAGTTTTTGCGGTGCTGCAAAAACTGTTTGAAACTCCACGGGGAACGCGGTTCCGTGCTCGGCACCGCCGTGACGAGTTCACGAAGCAGCTCAAAGAGCGCGTGGGTACCCGCGTCGGTACGCTCGAGTTCGGCAAAGCTCACGAACGCGTATCCGGGCGGTGAGACCTTGTCGCCATAGAGGACCTCTGAAAAGCTCTCCAAAGAGAGGTAAAGCGTCCAGTTTTTTTTAACCTCGGCAAATCCTTGAGCGAGGTAAAAGGCGCTCTCCGCCTCATCGACCTCCGTTTTGAGCAGGGTCGGATGAAACGCTCCGAGCGCGTCCAGAAGCTGTTCGTATAACGCCGTCTTGACCTGAACCTGTAAAGCAGCATCTTCCGGCACGGCGTCTTGTAGCGCGGCGACCTCGAGCTGAAACTTGTGGGGTTGGTAAGACGACGCAGGTTGAGAAAATTCAGCCCAACCCACGAGCTTGTCGCTGTGCTCGTCTACGGCCACCCAGCGAGCGTGCTGATAGGGCGGCGTGTAGCGCCCGTCGGCGTAACGCAGTTCGGCTTCGCTACGCGGCGCAGCGGGATAAACCTCGGCGTAGGCGCGGGTCAGAGCTGGGTAGTCGGTTTCGGAAAAGGGGCGAATCTGCATCAGGGCAGTTTACGTTGCGCGCCGAAGGGGGTGTGTGAGCTGTAACGCCTGAGCCGCTGGCAAAAAGTAAACGTCAGCTATCACAGCTCGGGGAGCGTCACGGGACTAAACTCTAAACTGTGACCTGTTCCCCGACAACGTGTAGCGAGTTAGCAACACCTCAAAAGGTTTCAGGACGCAGCTGCACGTTCATCATCTCCCGCATGATATCCGGCTCGATGTCCGGTATGGCGGCTCGAGCTACGCCCAGAGTAGGGTCCGGCACGCGATATGCTCTCAAAAGATGCGTTAAAGTGTACCTATCCCGAGCCGGTTTAGACCCGAGGGTGGGGAGACGCTGTGGAGCCTGAGACCAAACATCCGACACTCTGGGGAGAATCGAGCCCGTTCAGCCGCAAATTCAAGGTTATTCTCGACGCACTGGGCTGGCTTTTGGCAACCCCGCTAGCTTTTCTTATTCGTTACGACTGGACGCTGCCGCCGAATACGTGGGTGGCTATTCTTACAGCGACTCTGACACTTTTTGTCCTCAAGGGAATTGCGGCGCAGGTGTTCGGTCTCTACCGCCGGAGCTGGTCGAGAGTCGCGTTTCGTGATCTCGGCGACATGCTGCGGGCGGTGGCGAGCGTTGCACTTATCGGCAGCGCGCTGCTGCTATGGTTCGGTCCCGTGACCGGAATTCCGCGTTCGATTGCCCTTTTAGACGGGTTGCTGACGCTCTTTATCATGTCCGGGATGCGCGCCACAGCACGCTACTACAACGAAGCCCAACTCGGGCAACCGAGCAGCAGCGGGCGGCGCAAGGCGGTGCTGGTGATCGGCGCAGGCGAAGCGGGTACGCTGGTGGTACGTGAGATGCTGCGCCACCCCGAAATGGGTCTCAGACCGGTCGGTTTTTTAGACGACGATCCGAAAAAGGTCGGTTACCGAATTGCTACCGTACCTGTTCTAGGTACGACCGACGATATCAACCGGCTTGTACAACGTTACAAAGTCGACGAGGTACTGATCGCGCTGCCATCATCTGATGGGCGCGTGGTGCGCGAGATTGTAGGCCGTATCGAAGGGGCCAAAAGCGGCCTCAAGTACCGCATCATGCCCGGCGTCTACGAACTGCTGAGCGGTCAGGTCGGGATCAGCCGTATCCGCGAGGTACAGATCGAAGACCTGCTCCGCCGCCCCCCCATCGAACTCGACACCGCCGCGATAAGCAACTACATCACCGATCAGGTGGTGATGATTACCGGCGCGGGCGGGTCTATCGGGTCGGAACTGGTGCGGCAAATCTGCCGTTTCAGGCCCAAAGAGCTGATCTTGTTCGGGCGCGGCGAAAACAGCGTCTACACTCTGGAGCGCGAACTCGACCGCGACTGGCCCGACGTTCCCTACCACAGCGTAATCGCTGAGGTGCAGCATATCGTCCGGCTCGACTACGTGTTTCGGCGTTACAAACCGCAGGTTGTTTTTCACGCGGCGGCGCACAAACACGTCCCGCTGATGGAACTCAACCCGGAAGAGGCGGTTTTCAACAACATCATCGGGTCGCGGAACCTGGTAACGCTCGCGCTCAAGTACGGGGTGTCGCATTTCGTCAATATCTCGACCGACAAGGCCGTCAACCCAACCTCGGTGATGGGCGCGTCGAAACGAATGGTCGAACGCGTGGTGCAGAGCGCGGCGCTCCGGGCGCGGCCCGATCAGCTGTTCGTCTCGGTGCGGTTCGGCAATGTGCTGGGCAGCCGGGGCAGCGTGATTCCGGTCTTTAAGCGGCAGATTCTGGCGGGGGGGCCGGTCACGGTTACGCACCCCGATATGACGCGCTACTTTATGACTATTCCCGAGGCCTCACAGCTCGTGTTGCAGGCCGCCGGACAGGGCAGCAACGGCGAGATTTACATTCTCGACATGGGCGAGCCGGTCCGTATCGTCGATTTGGCCAAAGACCTGATCAAACTCTCGGGTTTCGAGCCGGACGTGGATATTGCCATCGCGTTTTCAGGTATTCGTCCGGGTGAAAAGTTGTACGAAGAACTAATGACCGACGAGGAAAAGGGCGGCGCGACCGCCCACGAAAAGATTTTCGTCGCCAAGCCGTCGCTGCTCGAGATCGAGGCGCTCGACCGCACCGTGCAGACGCTGCAAGAGGCGGCGCTCCGCTCCGACCACACGACCATCCGGCGACAGCTCAAAGCGTATATCAGCGGCGCAATGATCGACGACGTAGCGGCCTAGAGCTTGGTCGAGTGCGCGTTTGGGTTGTGATGGCTATCTGGAAAACATGCTCGAGCTCTCTCTACACACGCAACCTGCCGCCGCTTTCCCAGCCTGATTCTTGCTTCCTTCTCCCTACTCCTTTTCTTTTAGCAAAGCCTGTCGCAACACTCAGCCCGGAATATCGACAGAACCTACCTGTGCCCCTTGACCGGGTGCGGTTCATAGGGGCGCTCGAGTTCCGCCATCTCTTCTTCTGATAAAGACAGCTCGGTCGCTTTCACCGCGTCTTCCAGATGCTTCATTTTGGTCGCGCCGATAATGGGCGCGGTTACAGCGGACTGATGGAGAAGCCACGCCAGCGCCACCTGCGCGGGCGCGTCGCCCCGTTTCTCAGCGAGGGCAACGACCGCCTCGGCTACCGCGTCGTCACTCGGCCCGTCGTACCAATCTTTTGCCATACCGTCCGACTTACCCCGGGTGGTGCTGCTGTAGTCGCTCGGCCTGCGGGTCAGGCGACCCCTAGCGAGCGGACTCCACGGAATCACCCCGACGCCTTCGCTCGAGCACAGCGGCAGCATCTCCCGCTCCTCTTCGCGGTAGATGAGGTTGTAGTGGTTTTGCATACTGACAAACCTGTGAAACCCGTTTAGGTCGGCAGTATAGAGTATCTGCGCGAACTGATACGCGAACATGCTGCTCGCACCCAGGTAACGCACCCGCCCCGAACGCACGAGTTCGTCCAAAGCCGAAAGCGTCTCCTCGAGGGGCGTTTCCGGGTCGAAGCGGTGAATCTGGTACAGGTCGATGTAGTCCGTACCGAGACGCTTTAACGAGTCGTCGCAGGCGTCCAGAATGTGTTTGCGTGAAAGTCCGCCCCGGTTGGGTTTATCACTCATCGGGTGATAGACCTTGGTGGCGATCACCACCTCGTCGCGGCGCGCAAAATCCTTTAAGGCGCGCCCGGTGACCTCTTCGCTGACGCCGAGCGAGTACATGTCGGCGGTGTCGAAAAAATTGAGACCGAGCTCGAGCGCCCGCTGAATAAAGGGGCGGCTGTCGTCTTCGTCTAGAACCCAGTCGCGCCATTTAGAGGTACCATAAGACATCATCCCGAGGCAGATACGTGAACCTTGAGGCCGGTGTTGCCTAAATTGACGTAATCCATACGTGACTCTATAACGACGCCTTCAACAAATATAGATCAAGCTCTTAACTTGCTGATTCTGCAAGCGTTATATTGACTTATGGAGGAACTAGGAAGCAATAGAGAATCTTACTGGGACAATGCAGAATACATCAGTAAAAGAACTCAAGAAGGAGAAACACTTACAAGCGTTGCTGAGGAATTATCAATTAGGGTACCGCAAGCTTCAAAACTCAGAAAAGCATATGAGCTTTACGTGCTCAAGTACGGAATAAGTATGAAGGCCCTAGAACGGATTTCAATCTACGACCTCCATGATGCACATGGGAAAGCTTTACAACTGGTTAAAGATAAGGAAAGTGCAGAACGTTTGGTTGAACTTTTGCGAAGTGGGAGAGATTTCAACGATATAAGAAAAGAAGCTAAGGTTGCTTCTAAACCTAGGGCCGAGCACATAATAGAAGACGTAGAAAATAGACTGAAAGTCTCTAGAGTTTCCAAAAGGACAGCCTTGAGACACGCAAGCATCATCGGTGTTGTTGAGAAATATCACAAATCTATCTCTGAGTGCCGAGATAATCCTATAAAAGCTGAAAGGCTACTTGTAGACTGTTTTTTAGAAGTATCGAACCTGTATGTCGAGACATGAACAGATTGTCCACTACACCACGCTCTTTTTGCGGTTTGAAGGACGGTGGCTGCTGCTCAAACGCTCTCCCCACAAACGCCTGCAACCGAACCGTTGCACAGGTCTGGGCGGACGCGTCGAAACGGACGAACTTGACGATCTACGCGGCTCAGTCTTGCGCGAACTCACCGAAGAAACGGGTCTGGGCCAGGCCGACCTGACACACCTCACCCTGCGCCGGATGCTCACACACAACCGTCCCGGCGAACCGCTGACCGTGCTGTTTTACTTCACTGCCGAGCTGAAACGCTACGCGCTACCGAGCTGCACCGAAGGGACGCTGCACTGGGCCGAGCCTCGGGAATTCCCCACTCTCGACATCATCGAAACGACGGCGCAGGTGCTGCCCGAACTAGTAGAAGATGTGAATAGACCGCCTGAACAGAGCGTGCGGCTGGGCGTCGCCCACTACGAAAACGACAAACTGGCGCGCGTCGTCTGGGGCGATTAGCGACAAAAGCAGCTTTCAAAGCTTGCTATACTCGGCTCATGACCACAACTGCCCCCCGCACGACCAACACGTCCACGCGAGACGACCAGCTCTTCGCGCTCGTCGGTAAAGAGTTCGAGCGTCAGCGTGACGGTCTGGAACTTATCGCTTCAGAAAATTTCACCTCGAGCGCGGTAATGGAGGCGGTCGGCAGCGTGCTGACCAACAAATACGCCGAGGGCTACCCCGGCAAACGCTACTACGGCGGTTGCGAGGTCGTCGATGAGGTTGAACGGCTCGCTATCGCGCGCGCCAAAGAGTTGTTTGGGGCAGCGTGGGCGAACGTGCAGCCGCACTCGGGGAGCAGCGCAAACCTGGCGGTCTATTACGCGCTCTTAGAGCCCGGCGACACCGTACTGGGCATGGACCTGGCGCACGGCGGACATCTGACGCACGGCTCACCGGTCAACTTTTCGGGCATGAACTACCAGGTCGTCGGCTACCCGGTAGATGCAGAGACCGAACGCATCGACATGGACACGGTGCGCGCTCTCGCTAAGGAGCACAAACCCAAGCTCATCATCTGCGGCGCGTCGGCGTACAGCCGCCTTATCAATTTCGCCGCCTTCCGTAAGGTCGCCGACGAGGTGGGCGCGTATCTGCTGGCGGACATCGCGCACATCGCGGGTTTGGTCGCCGCCAACGTTCACCCCGACCCCGTACCGCACGCGCATGTGGTGACGAGCACGACGCACAAGACGCTGCGCGGCCCACGGAGCGGCATTATTTTGTCGAACGACGCGGAGTTAGGTAAAAAGATCGACAAGATGATCTTTCCTGGGACGCAGGGCGGGCCGCTTGAGCACGTCGTCGCGGGCAAAGCGGTGGCCTTTTTCGAGGCGTTACAACCCGAATTTAAGGGCTACGCCGCGCAGATTGTCGCCAACGCACAGGCTCTCGCCGACGCGCTTCAAGCTAAGGGCTACCGCGTCGTCTCGGGTGGTACCGACAACCACTGTCTGGTTATCGATCTGCGCGGGCAGGGTATGACCGGCAACAAGGCGAGCAAACTCCTGGACGAGGCGCTTATCACCGTCAGCAAGAGCATGGTGCCCTTTGATCCGGAAAAGCCGTGGGTCACGTCGGGTATTCGCTTGGGGACGCCCGCGCTGACGACCAGGGGTTTTACCCCGGACACCATGCCCAAAATTGCCGAGCTGATCGACCGGACGCTTCAGGGTGAAGACGCGGCGGTTATCGCGCAAGAGGTGAGGGCGCTGACGGCAGACTATCTAATGCCGTAGGGCAGCAATGAGTACCAAGCAACTAGCAATGAGAAGAACCACTCGTTGCTCATTGCTCTTTTGCTCGTGGCTCGAGTCCGTCCTCCCCACGAAAGGACGCCCGTGTACATCCACCGCATTTACGACGAAGGACTCGCACAAGCCAGCTATATGGTCGGGTGTCAGCAGGAGGGGACGGCGGTGGTGGTCGATCCCCGCCGCGACGTTCAGGTGTACCTCGAGCTAGCCGA
>JAABUN010006433.1_pt1 | contig 13504 bp, 9 predicted proteins | sample 5559311 | NCBI WGS metagenome assembly JAABUN01 (sample SAMN10711877, study PRJNA513370) | rock metagenome | isolation source: Antarctica rocks | place: Antarctica: Victoria Land, Siegfried Peak sud | reverse complement strand
CGCGGCGCCCCGCTTCGCCCCCGCCGGGCAATCCACCCAGATGATCGTCGGCGCCGATGCGTCGGACGACCGCGCGGTGCTCGGCACCAGCGTCAACCTGTACGGCAGCTTCCGGCTGCGGCGGGTCTACTACTCGGCCTATTCGCCGATCCCCGATGCCTCCGGCCTGCTGCCGCCGCGGGCGCCGCCGCTGATCCGCGAGCACCGGCTGTACCAGGCGGACTGGCTGCTGCGGTTCTACGGCTTCGGGCTGGACGAGATCATGGCGGGTGCCTCGGGCGGGATGCTGGACCTGGAGATCGACCCCAAGCTCGCCTGGGCCCTGCAGCACCGCGACCGCTTCCCGGTCGACGTGAACCGCGCCCCGCGCGAGATGCTGCTGCGGGTGCCGGGTCTTGGCACGAAGACGGTGGACCGGCTGCTCGCTGCGCGCCGCCACCGCGCCGTGCGGGTCGAGGATTTGGCGCGCCTCAAGCTGCCGCTGGCCAAGCTGCTGCCCTTCCTGGTCACCGCCGACCACCGGCCGCACGGCAACCCGCTGGATCGTGCCGACCTTCGCCGACTGGTCGCGCCACGCGGCGCCATGGCGAGGCCGGTGCAGATGTCCTTGCTCTGACCGTGCCGAGCCTCGACGTTCCGTTGCCGGGAGAAGCTGATTTCCCGGCTTGGCGCGCCGCCGCCCGTCGCCTGCTTGCCGCCGGCATTCCACCCGAGCGCGTGGAATGGCGGCTGCCCGGCGAGGCGCCCGGCCTGTTCGCAGAAGCCAGCACGCTTCCTGCCGCGCCTGGCCCCACCACGCCAGGCGCCCCGGTGCCGCGCAGCTTCCTTGATCTTGCCGAAGCCGCCATCCGCCATCGCGACCGCGAGCGGTTCGCGCTGCTCTACCGCGTGCTGTGGCGCATCGCGCATGGCGAGCCTGCGTTGCCGCAGGTGGCGACCGACCCCGACATCATCCGCCTGCACGGCATGGCCAAGGCGGTGCGGCGCGATGCCCACAAGATGCACGCTTTCGTCCGCTTCCGCCGCCTCGACACCGAACTCGGCGAAGGCTTCGTCGCATGGTTCGAGCCGGACCACCACATCCTGGAAGCCGAGACCGGCTTCTTCATCCGGCGCTTTTCCCGGATGAGATGGTCGATCCTGACCCCCGAGGCCAGCGCCCACTGGGACGGCGAGGCGCTGCGCATGGGACCGGGCGGCCATCGTGCCGACGCACCGGCCGAGGACGCGCACGAGACGCTGTGGCGCGCCTACTACGCCAGCATCTTCAACCCCGCCCGCCTGAAGCCGGACGCCATGCGGGCCGAGATGCCGAAGAAGTACTGGAAGAACCTGCCCGAGGCGCAGGACATTCCCCGCCTGATGGCCGAAGCCCCGCGCCGGGTCGCCGAGATGGTCGCCCGCGGCGCCACGCCGGCCGCGCCGCGCCGCCAGCGATTCATCGGTGTTGCGATGCAGCCCGAAGCCGCCTTGGGCGTTGCCCCGATCATGACCCCTGACCTGTTCGCCACCCAGACCGACCCCGCCACCGGCCTCGCCGCGCTGCGCGAGGAACTGGCCGCCGCGCGCGACCTGCCGCCCTGGACTGCGCAGGCGACCCAGATGGTGTTCGGCGAAGGCCCGCCCGGCGCCGCCCTGCTGTTCGTCGGCGAGCAGCCCGGCGACGAAGAGGACATCGCCGGCCGCCCCTTCGTCGGCCCCGCCGGCCGGATGTTCAACCGCGCCCTGGAGGAGGCCGGAATTCCCCGACCGCAGACCTACGTGACCAACGCGGTGAAGCACTTCAAATTCACCCCCACCGGCCGCCGCCGGCTGCACCAGTCGCCGGACGCCGGCGACGTCACCTACTACCGCCCGTTCCTGAAGCGGGAGGTCGACCTGGTGGCGCCAGGGCTGGTGGTGACGCTGGGGGCCACCGCGCTGCGGGCGATGACCGGCAAGCCGCTGGCGATCGGCAAGGTGCGCGGCGAGGTCATGGAGATGCCGCAGGGCGGCACGATCTTCCCGACCGTGCATCCTTCGTACCTGCTGCGCCTGCCGGACCCGGACAGCAAGGCGCGGGAATACGAGCGGTTCGTGGGGGATCTGCGGCGGGCATGGCGGGAAGTGGCGTAGGCGAGACGGGGGAAGCATCCCCCCTGTTTTGACGATCAGAAAAGGTTGGGGGTCTGGGGGAAGCCTCTTCCCCCAGCCTGCCTATTCTCCTGCCGCCAGGCTTTCGGCAGCGCCCGCATCATTCGCCGCCCCCTGCGGCAGGCTGCGGTCGATCCGCTGGAACGTCGCCAGTGCCTGCCCGACGATCTGATCCATGTTGTAGTAGCGATACGTCGCCAGCCGCCCCACGAACCACACGTCCGGCGTGGCGTCCGCCAACGCCTCGTAGCGCTTGTACAGCGCCTGGTTCTCCGGCCGCGGGATCGGATAGTACGGGTCGCCCTCGGCGCTCGGGTATTCGTAGGTCACACTGGTCAGCGGGTGCGACTGCCCGGTCAGGTGCTTGTACTCGCTGACCCGCGTGTAGGGCACCGCCTCCGCCGGATAGTTCACCGTGCCGGTCGGCAGGAACCATTCCTGCGGCATCGTGCGGTGCTCGAATTGCAGGCTGCGGTAGGGCAGCTTGCCGTAACGGAAGCCGAAATACTCATCCACCGGCCCGGTCCAGATCACCCGCCGGTGCGGGATGGCGTCGCACACCTCGGCGTAGTCCACGCCGGTGCGGACCGTGATGTTCGGGTGCGCCAGCAGGCGTTCGAACATCCGCGTGTAGCCTTCGCGCGGCATCGCCTGGAAGGTGTCGGTGAAGTAGCGGTCGTCCTGGTTGGTGCGGGTCGGCACCCGCGCGGTGACCGACTTGTCGAGTTCGCTCGGGTCCAGCGCCCATTGCTTGCGCGTGTAGCCCTGGAAGAACAGCTCGTATAATTCGCGCCCGACCTTGGAGACCACCACGTCCTCCGAGGTGCGGATCTCCGCCACCGGCTCCGCCCGCGCCGCCATCCAGCCTTCCACCTCGGCTTCGGTCAGCGACAGGCCGTACAGCGCGTTGATGGTGTCGAGGTTGATCGGCATCGGCACCCGCATCGGCGCGCCGGTCCTGGGGCTGCGCACCTCGGCCAGCACCCGGTGCTCGTAGGGGCGCCATTCGGTGAACTGCGACAGGTGCTCGAACACCTGCTTCGAGTTGGTGTGGAAGATGTGCGGGCCGTATTTGTGGATCAGCAGGCCCGCGGCGTCGCGGTGGTCGTAGGCGTTGCCGCCGATGTGCGGACGGCGGTCGATCACCACCACCTTCTCGTCGCGCTGGCTGGCCAGGCGCTCGGCCAGCACGCTGCCGGCGAAGCCGGCGCCGACAATCAGCCAATCATGCATGTTGCGCGCTCCGCGAAGCCGGGACAGTGGTGCGCGACGTGGGGCGGGTGGGCATCGCCAGCCGGGCACCGGGCCGCGCGGCGCTGGCCGCTGGCTGGATCGCGGCGTGCAGCGCCTGCTGCATCAGGCCGCGCATGTCGGACCAGGTGCGGTCCCAGGATTGCTGCGACAGCGCGACATCCACCTGCTGCAGCCAAGCGGCGTCCGGCCGCCGGAGCAGTTCGTCCAGCGCCACCGCGAAGCCGGCCGCGTCGGCGGCGATCTCCACCAGGCCCGCCTCGCCCCAGTCGCGGATCACGTCGACGATCGGCGTGGAGACCACCGGCAGGCCGGCCGCCAGGAATTCCGGGGTCTTGGTCGGGCTGATGAAGCGCGTGCTCTCGTTCCGCGCGAACGGCATGAAGCCGGCGTCCCAGCCCGCGAGGTAGCGCGGCAGTTCGGCGTAGCCCTTGCTGCCCAGCCAATGGATGTTCGGCAAGCGCGGCAGGCCGGCCGGATCGATCTTCACCACCGGACCGATCATCACGAACTGCCAGGCCGGCCGCGCCGCCGCCAGCGCGGCCACCAGGCCGAGGTCCATCCGCTCGTCGACCACGCCGAAGAAGCCGATGCGCGGATGCGCGATGCCGGCCTGGTCGGCCGGGTCCGGCTGCGGCGAGCGGGCCATGCGGAAGTGCCCCGCATCGATCGAGGACGGAAAGCAGAAGGCCTGCGCGTGGCGGTTGCGCTTGGCCTCGAACAGGCTGCGGCCGCCGGTGAACACGAGGTCGGCGCGGTTGAGCAGCGCCTGCTCCAGTTCCAGCATCCGGAGGGGCGCGCCGCGGAACGCCGACAACTCGTCCATGCAGTCGTAGACGGTCAGGTCCGGCTTCAGGTGGGTTGCGAAGTCCAGCGCCATCGGCGTGTAGAACCACAGGATTAACTCGCGGCCGGTACCTTCGGCGGCCAACGCCTGGTCGAGCAGCGCCCGCAGCGCCGTGGTGGTCTCAGCGGGCGGCAGACCCTCCGGCAACGACGGCACCAGGATGGTCACGCCCTCCGGGGTGCGGCGGCGGTCCAGCCGCGGCGCGATGCCGGGATCCAGGATCGGCTCCTCGAAAAACAGTACGGTGTGGTCGCGCGCGGCGCGCGTGAGAAGGTGCTGCGGGCGCTGGAGCACAAAGTCCCAGCGCAGGTGCGACAGGCAGAGCAGCAAGGGCGGTTTCAGGCCGGCGGCACGGTTGGACGGCGGCACGCCAACGTCACGCACGAGTGCCGGGGCGCCGACGCCCTGGTGGGCATCGAGAGCTGCGATTTTCATGCGGCATCCTTTCGAGGCGATCGTACGGGACTGCCACCATCGGCAAGCCGTGCGTGATGGCGGACAGGGCAGGCACGCGTTGCCGAGGGCACCGCGGAACACGCCCGCAACTCATGGCGCTGTTTCAACGTCTTCGCCGATGCGAAGGTTTCTTGGCCTGCCGCACCGAAACGTGGGGGCCGACGCAGTGCCACCACGCGTGAACCAAGCCGGGGCAGCCGCCTTAACCACATAGAACGGCGCCAAGCCACCCTTACCCGGCGCGCCGCCTGCTGCCCGGCACGATCGCTCGATTGCCGTTGCAAACCTGCGGTTTGCCTGGCTTCGTGCAGGCGTGGAAACGGCTTCGGACGGGCCTGCCGGGATCAGTCCAAGACGACCGGCGACGTCACCTTGTCGCGATAGTTGCAGGACTCGCGCGCGACGCAACGCCAGCATTCGGGCAGCCGCGCCCGGCACACGTAGCGGCCATGCAGAATGAGCCAATGGTGCGCGTCGCGCAGCAGGCCCGGCGGGCAGCGCGCGACCAGCCCGTCCTCCACCACGCGGGGGGTCGCGCCGGGCGCCAGGCCGGTGCGGTTGCCGAGCCGGAATATGTGGGTGTCCACCGCCATGGTCGATGCACCGAAGGCGATATTGAGCACCACGTTGGCGGTCTTCCGACCGACCCCCGGCAGCGCCTCCAGCGCCTCGCGCCCTTCCGGCACCATGCCGCCGTGGCGTTCCAGCAGCAGGCGGGACAGCGCCACCACGTTGCACGCCTTGCCCTGCCACAACCCGATCCGGCGGATGTGGTCGGCCACCCCCGCCACGCCCAGCGCGACCATCGCCGCCGGGTCCGGGGCCGCGGCGAACAGTCCGGGCGTGCAGCGGTTCACCGCCAGGTCGGTGGCCTGGGCCGAGAGCACGACGGCGACCAGCAGGGTGTAGGGGTCGCGGTAGGCCAGTTCGGTCTCCGGCAGCGGGTTGGCGGCGGCCAGCGCCTGCAGGAACGCGGCCGCCTGGGCCTGCGGCATCCGCCGCGCCCGCCGGGGCGCCCGGACCGAGCCATGCAACGGCGGCTGCGCGGCGCCCTGCGGCAACGGTTTGGTGGCGCCCTGCGGCGACGGCCTGGTGGCGCCGCGCGGCGATGGCCGCACGCCGTGGCCCGGTGGGGCGGCGTCGTCCGGTGCCGCCTCGCGGCCGGGTCGGGGTGGCGTGTTGGGGGGCATCGCGGCCGCTCCGACCATGGCAGGATCGGCCCCCTATCCCATCTGCGGGACATCATGCCAGCCCAGCCCCATCCGAAACCCACCGATCCCATCCTGTTCGAGGCCGTCTGCAGCCCGCCGCGCAGCCTGGGACCGCGTGGGACCCTGCTGGTGGCCGGGCTGGTGCTGGCGGCCTCCGGCGCCATCGGCACGTTGTTCATGGTGCTGGGCGCCTGGCCGGTGCTGGGGTTCTGCGGCCTGGAGGCGGGACTGGTGCTGGGCCTGTTCGCCGCCTACCGGCGCTGGAGCCGCCGCGCCATGGAATTGCTGCTGCTGACCCCGGACCGCCTGGTGATCCGCCGCACCGGCCGGCGCGGCCAGCCGGAGGAATGGTCGCTCGACCCCTACTGGGCACGCCTGTCGCTGCTGGAACGGCCAGGCCGGGTCAGCGCCCTGCTGCTTCGCCAGCGCGGCCGGGACCTGGAGATCGGCCGCCTGCTGGGCGAGGAGCAGAAGCGCGACCTGGCGGCGGCGCTGGAGGAAGCGCTGCTCCGCCACCGCAACCCGGTGTTCGACAACCCACAGTTGCGGGACGGCTGAATCCTGGGTTCGCCGCCGGCGTGGATGTTCGGCCGCCTCATTCGGTCGGCGTCAGCACCTTTATGAGTTCGAACACCCGCTTGCGGACCGTTGGGTCGGTGATGCGGTAGTAGGCGCGGACCAGTTCCAGCGTCTCGCGCCGGTGCAGGGTGTCGTCCTGGAAGCCGTCCTGGCTGTCAGCGAGGCCCATGCCGCGGCGCATGGCGCCGACCGTGCCGCCCAGCGCATCGGGCATGTCGTCGAAGAAGAAGCCGATCGGCACTTCCAGCACGCGGGCCAGGTCGAACAGTCGGCTGGCGCCGACCCGGTTGACCCCACGTTCGTATTTCTGCACCTGCTGGAAGGTCAGGCCGAGCGCCTCCCCCAGCTTTTCCTGGCTCATGCCGAGCAGGGTCCGGCGCAGGCGGATCCGGGTGCCGACATGGACGTCGATCGGGCTGGGGCGGTGTTCCCGCTCCACGCGTTCGGAACTCACGTCACTTGGCATGTTCGTCATCCCATTACCGCAACGACCAGCGATTTGCCTGGCCGGTGGAGCCGCACGCCTGGTGCGACCACTTGCCTTGCCCTTGGACGTTTCTACGGGAGCAGCAACGATGCGTCAATACTTTTGAGATTTCTCAATAAAGATGGGATCGCCTGGCGATCCGTGATGCCGGCCAGGCCATAACCCGGCGTCGTGCCTGCCTGCCGAGATTCAGCGCCAGGGCGAAGGCAGCCAGCGCCAGGCTGCCTGGCACCAGCAGGCCGAAGCGGGCGAAGGGCGTCGGCGGCAAGGCGCCCGGCAGCGGGCCGGCCAGGGTCCCGACGGCGCCGGTCGGCAGCACCAGCAGGCGCCGCCCGCGCGCGTCGAACAGGGCCGAGATGCCGGTCTGCGCCGCCCGCGCCACCGGCAGGCCCTCCTCCACCGCCCGCAGGCGGGCCGCCGCCAGGTGCTGCCAGGGGCCGGCGGACCGGCCGAACCAGGCATCGTTGGTGACGTTCACCAGCCAGGCCGGCCGCGGCGAGGCCGCCACGGCGCCGGGGAAGATGATCTCGTAGCAGATCAGCGCGCCGAACGGCGGCAGCCCTGGCGGGGACAGGGTCAGCGGCCCCGGCCCCGCCGAGACATCCATGCCGCCGGTCACCAAGCGGATCGGGACCAGCCCGGCCAACGGCATGTATTCGCCGAATGGCACCAGGTGGGACTTGTCGTACAGCGCCACCACCCCGCCCTGGTCGTCCAGCACCACCAGGCTGTTGAACACCCGCCGCAGCGCGCCGTCCGCTGCCCATTCGGCCCGCAGGGTGCCGGCGGCCAGGGTGCCGCCCGGCGGCAATGCCTCGGCCGCTCGCCGGCGCGCGGCCGGGTCCTGCGCCAGCAGGAAGGGGCTGGCGGTTTCCGGCCAGATCACCACGACCGGGCGCCCAGGCGGCGCCTCGCGCACTGCCTGTTCGGTCAGTTCGAGGTAGCGGTTGAAGATCGGCAAGCGTTGGTCCTCGCGCCACTTCACGTCCTGCGGGACGTTTCCCTGCACGAGAACGAGTTGCACCGATGCGTCGTCCGGACCTGAAAACGCGAGTCGCGCGGCGCCAAGACCCGCGAAGGCTGCGAGCACGACGGCAGCCGCCGCAAGAGGCCGCCAGCCGCGCAGCAGCGGCAGCACAGCGAGTCCCATGGTGACGAGCGACAGCCCGTGCACGCCGACCAGCGCGGCGCCTTGCACCGGCAGGGCGGCGAAGGCCCAGACGGTGCCCATCAGGTTCCAGGGGAAGCCGGTGAAGAGCACGCCGCGCAGCATCTCGGCGCCCACCCAGGTGGCGGCGAAGCCCAGCAGCCGGGGCAGGCCGGGCGGCATCGCGCGGGCCAGCAGCACGGGGGGTACCGCGAACAGTGCCAGCGGGATCGCCAGGCCGGGTGCCGCCAGCGGCACCAGCCACCAGAAGGTCGCCACGTCGGTCAGGATGGCGTGGGTGACCCAGTAGATGCCGGCCAGGTGGTGGCCCCAACCCCAGGCGAAGGCGATGCCGGCGGCGTGGCGCCAGCCTGGCGCGGCGGCGGCCAGGACCAGCAGGCCGGGGATGCCGAGCAGCAGCACCGGCACCGCATGGACCGGCGGCAGCGCCAGCGCCGAGGCCAAGCCGAGCGCGAAGGCGGCCAGCAGCGCGCGCCGCCGGGACAGCCGCGCGAGGCGATCGAGGAATCGGGTGAACACACCGGAGGGCCTACCGCAGGGGCGCTGCCACGCCAACTCATAGAAAAGGTTGGGGGTCCGGGGGAAGCCTCTTCCCCCGCCTTGCTACCTGGCTGCCGCCTGCAGCATCGCCGGCAAGGTCAGCAGCACCGCCGCCAGCGCGAAGAACAGGCTCAGCGTCAGCAGCAGCCCCATGCTGGCGGTGCCGGGATGCCCCGACAGCATCAGCGTCCCGAAGGCCGTGCCGTTGGTCAGCGCGCTGTACAGCACCGCCCGCGTCAGGGCCGAGGGCAGCAGCGACCGTTCGCCCCTGCGCCAGGCGGCGACGTAATAGATATCAAAGGCCACGCCCTGGGCGAACAGCAGCGGCAGGGCGATGACGTTGGCGAGGTTGAGCGGCTGGCCGAACAGGGCGCAGGCCGCCAGGGTGAGCAGCCCGGCCAGCACCAGCGGCGCCAGCGCCAGCAGCGCCAACCGCCAGGACCGCAGCGCCGCCAGCAGCAGCAGCACGGTCAGCACGGTGGCGATGGCGCCGGCGCGGATGAAGGCGTCGCGGATGGTCCGGGCGCTGGCCTGCACCGAGATGGCGGTGCCGCTGGCGCCTGGGGCCACCGCCTGCACGGCGGCGGCGAAAAGGGTCATGGCCTCGGTGCGGTCGGAGAGATCGGCCGGGCGGATTTCGACCCGCGCCCGGCCATCGGCGGCGATCCAGTCCTGGCGCAGGGTATCCGGCAGGTCGGCCAGGGTGATGGGTGCGGCGGCCAGGGCGTCGCGCAGCGCCGCCAGGGTGTCAACCAGGCCTGGGAGCAGCGCCGCCGCCAGTTGCTCACGCGCGGCTGGAGGGCCGTCGGCCAGGGGGCGGAGCGCGGCGGCCAGCCAGGCGGCGGGCGGCGCCAGGTCCGGCGGCGCACGATCCAGTGCCGCGGCGGCTTGGCCCAATGCCGCCGCGGCCTCGGCATCGGTCGGCGGCGGCGGTGCCAGCGGCGGTTCCAGGGTCGGCCCCAGAAGGTCCGCGGCGTCGTGGATGAGCGCCAGCTTCGGGGGCTGGTCCGCCGGGATGAAATCCGCCAGCGTCAGGGTGCCGGCCACCTCCGGCAGGGCGGTCAGGCGGCGTGCCAGGGCCTCGGCCGCCGGCAGGTCCGGGGCCAGCGCGCTGAGGGTGTTGGGCGTGGTCTCGGGGCTGCGCATCAGGTCGCGGAAGGTCGCCACCGCCTCGGTATCGGGGTTGCGGAGGTTCAGCGGGTTGCTGTCGAACCGCAGCCAGAGCAGGCAGGAAGCGGCGGCGAGGCCGACCAGCACGGTCGCCGCCACCACGGAGCGGGCATGGCCGGTGAGGAACCGGTCGAGCGGCGCCAGCGCGGCGTAGCCCACCGGCTGCCGCTCGGCCTTCGGGCGGGCGAAGCGCAGCCAGGCGGGCAGCGTGGTCAGGCTGATGAGCACGGCGATGACCATGCCCGCCGAGGCGATCAGGCCGAGTTCGGAAACGCCGCGGTAGTCGGACGGCAGGAAGGCCAGGAAGCCGATGCACAGCGCCAACGCGGCGAGCGCGATGCCCTCGCCGGCCTGGCCCGCCGCGGCGACCAGCGCGGCCTCCAGGGGCTGGTCCGCCAGGCGGTGCCGCTGCTCGCGGAAGCAGACCGCGTACTGGATGCCGAAATCGACGCCGAGGCCGATGAACAGCACGGCGAAGGCGATCGACAGCGGGTTGAACGGGCCGATTGCGACAAGCCCGAAGGCGGCCGTCGCCACCAGCCCGAGGACCAGGGTGCCGAGCATCGGCCAGATCAGCCGGCCGGAGCGCAGGCCGAGCCATAGCAGCAGGCCGACCGAGACCAGCGACAGGAGGTTTTCCTCGATGGCGCCGTCGAAGACGCTGGCGAATTCCTCGTCGCCCATCACCACCTCGCCGGTCAGCCGCACCCGGATGCCAGCCGTCTCGGTGAGCCCGAGGCCGGCGGCGGTGGCGCGGATGATCTCGGTTGCGGTGCCGCCGGGGGCCAGGGCCATGAAGTCCAGCCGGGGGCGGGCCAGCACGAAGCGCCGCAGCGCCAGCGGGTCCGGCGGCTGGCCGGTGAACAGCCGGGACCAGTCGAGCGGCGCGATGCGGCCGGCGTTGGCGGCCTCCGCGGCGGCCGCCAGGGCCAGCAGCGGCGGGTCGAGCAGCGCCGGGTCGGCGGTGCCGCGGGCGATGCCTTCGGCCAGCAATTCCAGGGTCCTGGCGACGCCGCGGAGACTGGGGTCGGCGGCCAGGGTGCCGAGCAGCGGTTGTGCCGCGATGATGCGTTCGGTGGCGGCGCGGACCTCCGGCAAGGGCAGGAACAGCAGGGCGGAGCGGCGGAAATAGGGATCTGCATCCGGCCGGGTGACGCTGCGGAACAGGTCCGTCCGGGGTTCCAGCGCCGCCGCCAGGGCCGCCGCGGCGCGGTCCGCGAGGTCCGGCGTGGCGGCGTCGACGACCACGGCGATCGGGTCCGAACGGTGCGGGAAGGCGGCGTCGAGCGCGATCTCCGCCTGCCGCCAGCCTAGCGCCTCGGGGAACAGGTGGATGACGTTGGTGTCGAGGGCGAAGCGCGTCAGCACCGCCCACAGGCACAGCAGCCCGGCCAGCGTCGAGACCAGCAGGGTCAGGCGCGGCCGGCGCAGGCTGGCTGCGACGATCGCGGCGGCGCCCTGGCCGAAGGGGCTGGCGCCAGTTGCCGGGGGGCCGGCCCCAGGCGTTGCGCCATCGGGCTTCACGGCATCAGGCTTCACGGTACAGGAGAAGCAGCACACCGATCAGGACCAGGCAGACGGGCCACACCCGGCTCGCCGGCCGGGCGAGTTCCGGCGGCCCCCGCAACTCGGTCCAGCGGGCGCAGCTGCCGAGCACCGCCAGCACCGCCAGCGGCAGGTGCGAAAGCTCGATCAACTGCGCCTCCTTCACGTTGGAGACGGCGTGGGTATGGGCCAGCAGCAGCAGGCCGCCGGCCAGCATGGCGAGGGGGAACACGAACCGCAGCCGCCCCGCCGCCATCGCCTGCAAGCGTCCCACGGGGCCTGGGCCGGCGAAACAGTACCGGGAACCGTGGCCGGCCAAAGGCCCGCCGAACGCCGCATCACCCGTCGCACCAAGGCCCGCGCCGGGTTGGCCCGCCGGCACCAGCCGGGCCGGCCCTTCGCCGCCAAATCTGGCAAGCACGGCGAAGCCCTGGCCGATCCCGGCCAGCGCGGCCCGGCCGCCGGCTTGCCCGGCCCCGCCCCGCGCCGCGCCCGGCCGGGCCAGCCGCACCGCCCATTCCGCCAGGGCGAAACCGGCCACCAGCAGCGCCGCCAGCTTGTGCTGCACCACCTCCGGGTCGCGCAGGCTTGCCGCCAGGCCAATCTCGCCGAGCGGCCAGGCCTCGGGGTCCGAGCGCAGCAGGATGAACCCGGCCAGCCCCAGGAACAGCAGCGGCCAGTGGCGGGCCGGTGGCACCCGCCCCGTCGCGTCCAGCAGCGCCGCTAGCCCGACCAGCAGCACCAGGATGCCGGCCCAATGGTGGTTGTATTCGCTCCAGGCGATGTCCTGCGCGTTGCGCGGCGGCAGCAGCCCCTCGCCGGGGGTGTAGGCCTGCGGCCGCTGCGCCGCCTGGCGCTGCCGCCATTCGGCATCGAGGGCCGATTGCAGCGCCGGGATCGCCAGGTCGGCGTGGTCCGGGCTGGACAGCCGCGGCCAGGCGGGGGTGAAGCGCTGGGTGATCTCGGCCCAGGTGACGCGATCGTCCGGCAGGTCGGCGGCCGGCGGGACCGAGGTGAGGGAGGCCGCCACGGCCAGCACCGCGAGGCCGATCGCCATCTCGGCCTCCACGAAACGGCGGATGCGGCGGAGGCCGCCGGCCGCGGGCGCCAGCCGGTGCAGCAGCAGGAAGTTGGCCGCCCCCAGCGCCAGCAACAGGCCGAGCAGCAGGGTCTTGGTCGCCGCCATGGCGCCGTAGGCGGTGCCGTACACGGCCTCGGCCTCGCCGATGTAGCCCTGCCAGAAGCCCAGCGTGCCGGCCAGGATCAACCCCACCCCGGCCGCCGCGAAGCCGGAATAGCGCCGCCCCACCCGCCGCGCGGTGGCGGCCGGCAGCTTCAGCGCCGCCAGCAGCGCTGGCAGCCCGCCCAGCCACAGCGCGGCGCCGGCCTGGTGCAGCGCCGTGGCGCCCATCAGGACGGCGCGATCCCCGGTGCGCGCCACCGAATGGCTGCCGGCGGTGGCGGCGGCCAGCAGCACCAGCGCGCCCAGCAGCAGCGCCCGGCGGCGGCCACGGCCAGGCGGCGCCACCGGCCAGGCCAGCGCGCCGAGCGCTAGGCCGGCGAGCGCCGCCACCGCCGCGGCCAGCACGAAGTCGGCGCCGAGCAGGCTGGCGGGCGTGGCCTCCAGCGTCGCCTCCAGCGCCAGCAGGTTGAGGCCGAGGCTGCCGAGCTTGGCCAGCACCGTGCCGATCGCGCCGCCCAGCACCACAAGCCGGCCAATCGCCTGCAACGCGGCCTCGTCGGCGACGGGAGTGCGGTCCAGCAGCGGCGGCAGCAGGACGGCCCAGAACACGACGCCGCCCAGCAGCACGGTGCGGGCGAGCAATTCGGCCACCCGCAGCAGCACCGCGACGAAGCCGTAGAGGTCCAGGAGGTGTTCCATGGGTCTCGCGGGGGTTCAGCGCGACCGCAGGGTGAAGGGGATGTCGCCGCGGGTGATGTGGCCGTCCACCGCCAGCACCTGCCAGCGCAACCGCCAAGCGCCGGCCGCCATGCCACCCGGCACCGCGGCCTCGAGCGCCACCGGGTCGGTGCCGGCGGCGGCCTCGAGCGCCTGGGTCGCGGCGTCCTGCCCGAACTGGGGGCCGACCAGGGTGAGCCGGCTGCGGGCGTGGTCG
>JAABUN010006454.1_pt1 | contig 13505 bp, 14 predicted proteins | sample 5559311 | NCBI WGS metagenome assembly JAABUN01 (sample SAMN10711877, study PRJNA513370) | rock metagenome | isolation source: Antarctica rocks | place: Antarctica: Victoria Land, Siegfried Peak sud | reverse complement strand
CTGCACCCCGGCCGTCATCGCCCACTCCAGCAGGTGCGGCGCTTCGTGATCATTGAGTCCCGGCATCAGCACCGTGTTGATCTTGACCGGATCCAAACCGGCGACCCGAGCAGCCGTGATACCGAGCAGCACATCATCGAGGCGGGGGCGCCGGGTGAGCTGCTTGAAGATCGTGGGGTCCAGGGTGTCGAGCGAGACGTTGATCCGGGTCAGGCCGGCCGCAGCCAGCTTGTCGGCGCGGGCGGCGAGCCCGATCCCGTTGGTGGTTAATGCGATGGCGGGCGCCGGCTGGAGCGCGGCGATATCGGCCACCAGGAGCTCGAGATTCTTGCGGAGCAACGGCTCTCCACCGGTAAGACGCACGGTGGTGATCCCCAGCCGCTCCACTCCGACGGTGATCAGGCGGACAATCTCCTCATCGGTCAAGAGATCGGCAGAGGGCAGCCACTCCAAGCCCTCAGCGGGCATGCAGTACGTGCAGCGGAGGTTGCAGCGGTCCGTCAGCGACACCCGCAGGTCGGTGGCCACCCGACCGAACGCGTCCTCCAGAGCGCGCGCATCCCCGGACCTGCCTTCCGACGGTACGGCAGCAGGCTTGCGCACCCGGGGCATCGGCAGGAGCGTCGTCATACCTGCAGTCTAGGCTCCGATGCCGGCTGGTTCTCCGCCGCTGCATCGTCGGACCGGGACAGCCGTAAACGCTCGGCGTGGGTATAGACGTTCATCGAGTCACCACGCACAAAACCGACCAGAGTCAAACCGGCGTCGGTGGCCAGATCGACGGCGAGTGAACTGGGAGCTGACACGGCCGCCATGACCGGAATCCCGGCCAACACTGCCTTCTGGGTGAGCTCGAAGGAGGCTCGGCCTGACACCGCCAAGATCATCTCGGCCAGTGGCAGGCGACCCTCGCGGATGGCCCATCCGATGACCTTGTCGACCGCGTTGTGCCGCCCCACGTCCTCGCGGACACACAGCATCACGCCGTCGAGGGTCATCAGACCGGCCGCATGCAGGCCGCCGGTCTTGTCGAACGTCTTCTGCTCCCGACGCAGCCGGTCCGGCGCGGCTAGGACCATCAGCGGATCGACCACCATCATGTGGTCGAGGGTAAATCGGGACGTTCGCAGCACCTGGTCGATGCTGGTCAACCCGCACACCCCGCAGGCACTCGTGGTCAAGACGTTGCGGTGCAGGCCGGGCTCGGGCGGCGCAACCCCGTCGGCCAGTCGGACGTCGAGCACGTTGTAGGTGTTCAGGCCGTCCGGACCGGCACCATCGCAGTAGCGTGCGGTGACGATGTCGTCCACGCCGGTAATCACGCCTTCGCTGTGCAGCAGGCCGTGGATGAGGTCGATGTCGTCGCCGGGCGTACGCATGGTGACCACGAAGGCCTCACCGCCGAGGCGCACCTCCAGCGGCTCCTCGACGGCCAAGGTGTCGGGGCGCTGCGCCATTCGCCCGGCCGCCCATCGAACCACCGCGTGCTTGCGGGTCACCCGTCCCATGCCATCATCCTGTCAGGAAGACCCAAGGCCGGCCGAGCGAGGATGAGGAGCATGAACTGATGAATCTTGAGCAGTGGTTGCAGACCCTGTCGAGCGAACTCGGCACCGACGACATCACCTTCGACAACGACACGATGCACACGTTGCTGGACCTGGCCCGTGACTCGGCGCACCAGGTCGAACGAATCGCCGCTCCGCTGACCACCTTCTTGGTCGGGGTAGCCGTCGGTCGGGGAGAATCCGTCGGCGCCGCATCGGCGAAGGCGACGGCCTTGGCGATGAGTCACAAGTCGCGCGACGAAGCGATGGACGAGGACAGCCCCGAGTCGTGAGTTCAGACCGGTCTCGACGGCCGGGCTAGCCTGTAGGCGTGCGTCAGTTGTGGTTGCGATGGGTTCTACTGGTCGTCGTGGTGGCGGTACTCGGAGCGGTCTTCGTCAACCTCGGCCAGTGGCAGCTGGAACGGCTGGACCAGCGCAAGCAACGCAATGCCATCACCCTCACGAACGAGCAGAGCCCGGCTTTGACCTTCCCCGCGGTCTTCACCCGACCCATCGGCGACGCGGATCAGTGGCTCCGCGTCGAGGCCCACGGCACTTTCGATCCTGACCATCAGTTCCTCGTGCGTTATCGCAACAATGGTGACGCCAAGGGTTACGAGGTCGTGACGCCGCTTCGGACTGCGAACGGCACGGTGTTGGTCGACCGTGGCTTCGTCGCGGTACCCCAAGGAACCCAGATCCCGTCCGCAGCGCCCTTGCCTCCCGCGGGTGAGGTCACCGTGGTCGGACACGTGCGTCGCAACGAACACGGACGGCGTGGAGCCGTACAGCCGGTGAACGCGCAGATCCGATTGATCAACTCCGATGCCCTCGCTCCGGCGCTGCCCTACCCCGTGGTCAACGGATATCTCGGCGCGCTGACCATCGACCCGGCCCAGAGCGGGGATTTTCGGCCGATACCGCTGCCTGAGATCTCGGATGGCCCGCATTTTTGGTACGCGGTGCAGTGGTTCATGTTCACTGGCATCGGCATTGCCGGGATCGTCGTCTTCATCCGCGGTGATGTGCGGGAACGGCGCGCAAAGGTGGCCGCCGAGCGGCCTGACGCGGGCGTTAGCGCCGACCAGGCAGCCGGTCCAGTCCGAGCCGGTGAGCGGGCAGACCGGTGAACAGTAACGGCAGATCGGTCGAACAGCAGCTGGAGGCGGCCATCCGCACCCTCGTGGCCCAGCGCGACCCGACCTCGAGCATTTGTCCGAGTGAAGCGGCCCGCGCCGTCGCGCCGCAGCGTTGGCGCGACCTGATGGAGCCGGCGCGGCAAGCGGCACAGCGGCTGGTCGCCGCCGGCGAGGTGGACATCACCAAAGGTGGACAGGTGGTTGATCTGGCCACCGTGACCGGACCGATCCGGATCCGACGACACCGGGCCTGATGGGTCCGCCCTGCGCAGGGCCGACGCCATGGATGAGGCGGCCGTGGCAGGATCGCGGCATGGACCTTGGTCTGAGCGAACGGGTCTTCGTGGTGACGGCGGCCAGCAGCGGGTTGGGACGGGCCACCGCCGATCAGCTGGTGGCTGAGGGGGCGCGCGTCGTTCTGCTCGCTCGCCGCCCGGACGTGCTGGCGGCGGCGGTCGAGGCGTTGGGCCCGAAACGCGCCGTCGCCTTGGCCGCCGACCTGAGCGAGGCATCCGCGGCCACGGCGGCTTGCCGGTTGGCGGTGGAGACGTACGGTCGGCTGGACGGCGCCCTCATCAGCGTCGGTGGACCACCGGCGGGCAGCGTGGCCAGCACCACCGAAGACCAGTGGCGCGGAGCCTTCGAATCGGTGTTCCTCGCTGGACTGCGGGTCAACGCTGCGGTGGTCGAGCACGGCACGGCAGCGGATCTAGCGATGGTCTGGGTCCTTTCCACGTCCGTGAAGGCACCGATCCCAGGGCTGGCCGCCTCCAATGGACTGCGGCCGGGTTTGGCCATGGTGATTAAGCAGCTGGCCGATGAGCTAGGCCGGAACGGGACGCGCGTTCTGGGACTCATGCCCGGACGGATCGAGACCGAGCGTGTCCAACACCTCGACTCTCTCGCCGACGACCCGGCCGCCGCTCGCCGCGCGGCCGAGAGCGCGATCCCGTTGGGCCGGTACGGTCAGCCGGCTGAGTTCGCCAGGGTGGCCACCTTCCTGCTCTCCCCTGCCGCCTCGTATCTCACGGGCAGCGTCATCGCGGTGGAAGGCGGCGCGCTGCGCAGTCTCTGACTGCCGGCGTGATTTTCCGGTGTCACTTCGTGACGTCGTCGACCTGCTGGTCTGCCCGCACTGCGGCGCGCCCCTGGCGCTCGACCCGGCCGACCATACGGCGTCGTGCAACTCCGGTCACGCCTTTGACATCGCCCGGCAGGGCTACCTCAACCTGCGTGGTAGTTCCGAGCCTAGGAACGCGGACACGATGGTCATGCTGGCCGCCCGCGACCGCTTCCTGTCAGCTGGTTGGTACGCACCGGTGGCGGACGCCGTACTGCAGTTCGCGAGCGACACCTCAGGGCGGCCGATCGAGCGGATCGTTGACTGCGGGGCCGGCCCGGGCTACTACCTGGCCCATCTGCTCGACGAGTTGCCGAGCAGCCGCGGTATTGCGGTGGACGTGTCGACCGCAGCCGCGAAACGGGCGGCCCGGGCGCATCAGCACGTTGGTTCGGTGGTTGCGGACACGTGGAAAACGCTCCCCATCGCCGACCAGGCCGTCGACCTGGTGTTGAGCGTATTTTCTCCGCGGAACGCCGCCGAATTTCGCCGAGTGCTGGCGCCGAATGGCCACCTCATCATCGTCAGTCCGCAACCTGGCCATCTGGCCGAAGTCCGGGGACCACTGAACCTGATCGACATCAACCCCGATAAGCAGGATCGGCTGGCCGCTACGTTGGGCCGGTTCTTCGAAGTCGAAGAGATAGCGGACGTAACCACGCTGACCGAAATGCCCGTGACCGCCGTTGAGGATCTGATCACGATGGGGCCGAACGCCTTCCATCTCGATCCCGACCAGATCGCGGAGCGGGTGCGGACCTTGAAGCCGCCCCTAACGATCACCGTCTCGGTCAGTGTCACACGGTGGAAACCTCGCCCGGCCCACCTCTTCCCGAAACTGGTGCCGAACAGCGGGTCTTGGGCCTGATTCCTGCAACCTGACACCAGTTTCCGGGAAAAGTCGTCGAGAGTGTCTGCGCCCCGAGAACTGCTCAGGCGAACTGCGTCCGGTGTAGTTCGGCGTAAAGGCCGCCCTGTCCGAGCAGGTCCTGATGGCGGCCCTGCTGGACGATCCTTCCGTCGTCGACCACCACAATGAGATCGGCGTTGCGGATGGTGGACAACCGATGGGCGATGACGATACTCGTCCGGCCCTCCATGGCCGTATCCAGCGCCCGTTGCACAGCGGCCTCGGACTCTGAGTCCAGGTGAGCGGTGGCCTCGTCCAGCACCACGATCGGCGGCGCCTTCAGGAGTAGCCGGGCGATGGCCAGCCGCTGGCGTTCCCCACCGGACAGGCGGTACCCCCGTTCGCCCACCACGGTGTCCAAGCCGTCTGGGAGCGCCTGCACCAGATCATGGATCTGCGCCGCGCTGAGCGCGGTCATCATCTCGGCTTCGCTCACCCCGGGCTTGGCGTACTCCAGGTTGGCGCGGATCGTGTCGTGAAACATGTGAGCGTCCTGCGTGACATAACCCACCGCGTTGCGGAGCGACTCCAACGTGAGCTGGCGCACGTCAGTGCCCGCCACCCGTACCGTTCCCTCGGTGGTGTCGTAGAGCCGAGCCACCAGGTGGGTCATGGTGGTCTTGCCGCCACCCGAACGTCCCACCAGCGCCATCGTCTGACCCGGTCGTACGGTGAAGGCGACGTCGCGCAATACGGGGGTGTTCCGGCGTTGATCGAGCGAAGCCACGGATTCCAAGCTGGCCAGTGAAACCTCAGCCGCGCCCGGGTAGGTGAACCCTACATGATCAAACTCCACCGAAGCCGGCCCGGAGACGGGCTTCGCGTCCGGGGCGTCGGCGATCATCGGCACCAGGTCCAACACCTCGAACACGCGATCAAAGCTGACCAACGCGTTCATCACGTCGATGCGCAGGTTGGTGAGCTGGGTCAGCGGCCCGTACAACTGGGCCAGGAGTCCGGCGAGTGCCGTCAGGGTGCCCACCGTCAGGGCGCCCTGGATGGCGAGCGATCCGCCCACTCCATAGACCAACGCCGTCGCCAGGGCGGCCACCAACCCCAGCGAGGTCAGAAAGAAGCGACCGTTCATGGCGATCCGGACGGAGACGTCACGGACGGCGCCGGCCCGTTCGGCGAAGCGATCATGCTCCTCAGACGGTCGGCCGAAGAGCTTCACCAAGAGCGCGCCGCTGATGCTGAACCGCTCCGTCATGCTCGCCGACATCTCACCGTTGAACTGCATTTGCTGCCGGGTCATGTCGGCCAGCTTGCGGCCGACCACCTTGGCCGGAATCAAGAAGATGGGCAGCATGATCAAGGCCGCCAGCGTCAACTGCCAGCTCAGCAAGAGCATGGCGACCAGCACCAGCACCAGGCTGATCAGATTGGTCAAGACGGTCGACAACGTCGAGGTGAATGCCTGCTGCGCGCCGATCACGTCGGAGTTGAGCCGGGATACGAGCTTTCCCGTCTGCGTCCGGGTGAAGAAGGCGACCGGCATCCCCACCACGTGGTCAAAGACCTGCGTGCGCATGTCGAAGATCAGGCCCTCGCCGATCTTGGCCGAACACCAACGCTGTACGAGGCCGAGAATCGCCTGCAGCACGGCGAGCACGGCCACGGTGGTTGCCAGCTTGATGATCAAGGGGCGATCCTGCTTGAGGACGCCGTCGTCGATAATCCGTCCGAACAACAAGGGTGGCGTGACCGCCAGAGCAGCAGAGATGGCAACCAGCACCACAAACACGATGATCAACGCGCGGTAGGGACGGGCGAACTGCAGGATGCGCCGCAGCACTCCCTTGCTCAGCCGGTGGTCCGCCATCTGAGGATCCTGCGACATCCGTCGCATCAAGCCAGCACTACCTCGACCCATCGACATTGCGCCCCACTTCCCGCCCGAGACAATGCGTACGATCCTGGGCCGAATCTGACAACGTCGCTGCAAGATCACCTATTCCATCGACAAGGCCCGGACGCTTCGGCGTCCGGGCCTTGAGGATGGGAAGGTTTGGGCTGGTCAGCTCTTCTTCGGGGCCGACTTCTTCGCGGTCGACTTGGGGGCGGGAGCCTTCCTGACTGCCGTCGCCTTGGAGGCTGATGCTTTGACCGCTGGAGTGCTCGTGGCCTTCGATGGGGTGGTGGATTTCACTGCCGTCGACTTCGCGGTGGTGGATTTTGCTGCCGACTTCTTAGCCGGGGAACTCTTCGCAGCCGACTTCTTCGCCGGTGCCGTCTTGGTGGTCGTCGCCTTCGGTGCCGCCTCGGTAGTCGTCGCCTTCGGTGCCGCGCTCTTGCTGGTCGAGCTCTTGGTGGTGGCAGAGGTCGCCTTGGTGGCCCCCCGAGTGGCGCCACCTCGGCCGCGCAGTGGGGCGTCCGAGCCTTTCAACAGGCCATGCACGAAACCGTAGGAGCGGCCAGCATCCTCGGCGATCGTACGGATGCTGTCGCCGGCGGCGTAGCGCTTCTTGAATTGAGTCCCCAACGCCTCCCGAGGCGCACCAGAGATTCGTGAGCCCTTCGTCAGTGCCTTCGCCACAGTGTCTCCCTCGAACGGTGGAGTCGTCGGGCGGAGCGGCGCGACGACGCAATACGCCAATGATCAACGGGTTCAAGATCATTGATCAATACTTTGTACCACTTGTCGCTTGACTGGAAGGGGGAACGACAAAGTCGATCTTGGCGCACACGGTGGTCAACACCGCAGACCCGACCTTGATCAAACGAGTCGAAGGGCTCAGGCCAAGGCGACGAGGTCGGCATAGTCGGGACTCCACAAGTCCTCGACGCCGTCGGGCAACAGCAGCACCCGGTCTGGATCTAGCGCACCTACCGCTCCCTCGTCGTGGGTGACCAGGACCACCGCGCCGGCGTAGTTTCGGATCGCAGCGAGCACCTCGGCCCGGGAGGCCGGATCCAGGTTGTTGGTGGGTTCGTCGAGCAGCAAGACGTTGGCGCTGGACACCACGAGCATGGCGAGAGCGAGCCGGGTCTTCTCCCCACCGGAGAGGACCGCCGCCGGCTTATCCACCTCGTCGCCGGAGAACAGGAACGAGCCGAGCACCTTCCGTACGTCGGTTTCGTTGAGCTGTGGGGCGGCGGTCTTCATGTTGGCCAGCACTGACCGCTCGACGTCGAGGGTCTCGTGCTCCTGGGCGTAGTAGCCAAGCCGAAGTCCGTGACCAGGCAGAACCTCCCCCGTATCGGACTCCTCAACGCCAGCGAGAATCCGCAGCAGGGTGGTCTTTCCCGCCCCATTGAGGCCGAGGATCACCACCTGGCTACCCCGGTCGATCGCAAGATCGACTCCGGTGAACACCTCGAGTGAGCCGTAGCTCTTGCTGAGGTCGGCGGCGGTCAGCGGCGTCTTGCCACACGGAGCGGGCTGAGGGAACCTGATCTTGGCCACCCGGTCGTCGGCCCGCTCGGCCTCGAGCCCCGACAGCAACCGCTGAGCCCGTTTGGCCATGTTTTGCGCGGCCGTAGCCTTGGTCGCCTTGGCCCGCATCTTGTCAGCCTGGGTCATCAGCTGGTCGGCCTTCTTCTCGGCGTTCTGCCGTTCGCGCTTGCGCCGCTTCTCGTCGGTCTCCCGCTGTTGCAGGTAGCGCTTCCAGTCCATCGCATAGACGTCGATCGCGGCCCGGTTGGCGTCCAGGTGGAACACTTTGTTGACCGTTTGACCGAGCAGTCCGGTGTCGTGGCTGATCACCATCAGCCCGCCGGAGAAGCCCTGCAGGAAGCTTCGGAGCCACACGATCGAATCCGCGTCAAGGTGGTTGGTCGGCTCGTCGAGCAGCAATGTCTCGGCTCCGGAAAAGAGGATGCGAGCCAGCTCGACTCGACGCCGCTGACCACCGGACAGGGTGCGTACGGGTTGGTGCAGCACCCGCTCGGGCAACCCGAGGTTGCTCGCGATCCGGGCGGCCTCCGCCTCGGCGGCGTATCCACCGCCCGCCGCCAGTTCAGCCTCGGCCCGCGCGTAGGTGGCCATGGCGGCGTCGCGTACGGCGTCGGAGTCGTCCCCCATCGCCAACCCAGCCTTGCGCAGCCGCTCCACCACAGCATCCAAACCGCGCGCGGACAGGATGCGGTTCTTGGCCAGCACGTCAACGTCACCGGTCCGCGGATCCTGCGGCAGGTATCCGACGTCACCGGTCCGCGAGATGGCGCCCGCCGCCGGGGCAGCGTCGCCGGACAAGATCTTGGTCAACGTGGTCTTGCCGGCGCCATTGCGCCCGACCAGCCCGATCTTGTCCCCCGCTGCCACCTGGAAGGACGCATGCTCCAGCAGCAGGCGCGCGCCCGCGCGCACCTCGACATCCCTCACGACCAACACTGCATGAGTCCTTACTGAGTTCTCAGACTCCTAGCGGGCCACGGCCTGCGGAGACGCTGACAAGTCGGGGGTACTAGACGTTGAAGCCAAGGGCGCGCAGCTGATCGCGGCCGTCCTCGGTGATTTTTTCCATGCCCCAGGGCGGCATCCAGACCCAGTTGATCGCCACCCCGTTGGCGAGTCCTTCCAGCGCCGTGTTGGTCTGGTCTTCGATCACGTCCGTCAGCGGGCAGGCGGCCGAGGTGAGGGTCATGTCGATGGTGACCGAATGGTCGGGCTCCAGGTGCAGGCCGTAGACCAGCCCGAGGTCGACCACATTGATCCCCAGCTCGGGGTCCACGACGTCCTTCATCGCCTCGGTCAGGTCCTCGATGGTGGGCACCGCCGACGGGAGATCGGCACCGTGGTTGACGTCGGGCAAGGTGTCACGCACCAGGTCAGAGGGGCGGGTGTCGGTCATGGTGTCTCCTGGAAAATCGTTGCGTTAGGGGAATCGTTGCGTTGGGCGACTTTGGCTTGGATGACCGCGTCCTTGAACGCGGACCAGCCGAGCAGCGCACATTTGACCCGGGCGGGGAACTTCGCCACCCCGGCGAAGGCGACGCCGTCCTCCAGCTGGTTCTCCAGCGCGTCTAATTCACTGGGCGCGATCTGGCCCTTGGTTTGCATCAGGGCGACGAACTCCTCATGCCGGGCCAGACCTTCGAGCAGGTTGCGCCCGATCACCAAGTCACTCATCACCGACGTGGAGGCCTGCGAGATGGAGCACCCCAGACCCGCGTACGACACGTCGGTGACACTGTCGCCCTCGAGGTGTACCCGGAGGGTCACTTCGTCTCCGCAGCTGGGATTGACGTGGTGCACCTCCGCTTCGTACGGGTCCCGCAATCCGCTGTGATGCTTAGCGCGATAGTGGTCCAGGATGATCTCCTGGTACAGCTCTTCTACGTTCATCGGCGGCCACCGAAGAACCGCACGACGTAGTGCAGACCGTCCACCAGGGCGTCAATCTCGGCCGGGGTGGTGTAGAGGTAGAACGACGCGCGCGTCGAGGACTGGACGCCGAACCGCTCGTGCAACGGGCGAGCACAGTGATGTCCGCCCCGGACGGCGATGCCACGCGAGTCGAGCAGCTGACTGACGTCGTGCGGGTGGATCGCGTCCAACGTCGAGCCTGCACTGGGTGAGCTTAGGGTGAATGAGATAGCTCCACCCCGGTCGACCGCATCGGCAGGTCCGATGATCGTGACTTCGGGCACGGTGGCCAGACCCCGCAGGGCGTAAGCGGTGATGTCGTGCTCGTGCTGAGCGATGGCGTCCATCCCGATCGCGGCCAGGTACTCCGCGGCCGCACCAAGTCCGACGGCCTGGGCGATGGGCGGCGTGCCGGCTTCGAACCGGTGGGGCGGCGGAGCGAAGGTCGAGCCGGCCATCGTGACCACCTCGATCATCTCGCCGCCACCGAGGAAGGGCGGCAGTGACGCAAGCAGGTCGAAGCGACCCCACAACACACCGATGCCAGTGGGCCCGACCATCTTGTGACCGGTGAAGGCCACCAGATCGGCCCCGATGGTGGCGACGTCCACCGGCAGCTGAGGCACTGCCTGAGAGGCGTCCAGCACCAGCGTGGCCCCGACCGCGTGGGCGATGGCGGCGATCTGCGACACGGGATTGACCGTGCCCAAGACGTTGGATACGTACGCCACGGAGATGATCTTGGTCCGCTCGTTGATGAGGTTCTGCTCCACCGCCGACTCGAGGTCGAGCCGACCGTCGTCCGTGACGTCGAACCAGCGCAGCGTGGCACCGGTCCGCTGGCACAACAGCTGCCACGGAACGATGTTGGAGTGGTGCTCCATCACCGAGATCACGATCTCGTCGCCGGGTCGCAGCGACGCCCCGAGCGTGTGCGCGCACAAGTTGAGTGCTTCGGACGCGTTCTTGGTAAAGATCACTTCCTCAGAACGCGACGCCCCGATGAACTGGGCCACTCGGGCGCGCGCCCCTTCGAAGGCCTCCGTCGCCTCGGCGCCGAGCAGATGCATCGCTCGGGCCACATTGGCATTGTGGTTGAGATAATGGTCCTCCATCGCCTCCACCACCACCCGTGGTTTTTGCGAGGTGTTGGCGCTGTCGAGGTAGATCAGCGGCAGCGTCTTACCGGCCGAATCCGTCCCCGCCGTGCGCCCCAGGATCGGGAAGTCGGCGCGGATGTGCTCGACGTCGAAGGGGATCGGCTCGTCGGCGGCGGCCAGGGCGCCGATGTCGTTGACCTCGTCTATTCCTACCGTGGCAGGGTATTCCGCTTGCACCGACATAGCGCTACTCAGCACCCACGGCCGCCGCAGCGGCGCGGACATACCGGTCGTAACCCTCGGCCTCAAGCTGATCGGCGAGCTCGGCGCCGCCCTGCTCCGCCACCCGCCCGGCCACGAAGACGTGCACGTAGTCTGGTTTGATGTAGCGCAGGATGCGGGTGTAGTGCGTGATCAACAACACGCCTCGATCGCCTTGGCTGCTGAAGCGGTTGACGCCCTCAGCGACGACTCGTAGCGCATCGATGTCGAGCCCGGAGTCGGTCTCGTCCAGAACCGCGAACTTAGGGTTCAACAGCTCGAGCTGCAAGATCTCGTGCCGCTTCTTCTCCCCACCGGAGAAGCCCTCGTTGACGCTGCGGTTGGCGAACTCGGGGTCCATGTTCACCTTGATCATCGCGGCGTTGACCTCCTTGACCCAGGTTCGCAGCTTTGGCGCCTCACCGTCGATGGCGGTCCTGGCGGTGCGGAGGAAGTTGGCCACCGAGACGCCCGGAACCTCCACCGGATACTGCATGGCCAAGAACAAGCCGGCGCGGGCCCGTTGATCGACGGACAGATCGAGGATGTTCTCGCCGTCCAGGGTCACGGTGCCCGAGGTGATGGTGTATTTCGGGTGCCCGGCGATGGAGTACGCCAGCGTCGACTTGCCGGACCCGTTGGGACCCATGATGGCGTGAATCTCACCGCTGCGGATGGTCAGATCGACACCTTTGAGGATCTCTTTGGGTCCCGATTCGGTTATCACGGATACGTGCAGATCACGGATGTCAAGGCTGGACACGATGGTCAGAACTCCTGTATTTCGGGTGCGTGAGGGTCAAGCGGTGCGTTGAGGTCGACGAAGACGTCGTCCCCCTCCAGCCGGCAGCGATAGACCGCCACCGGCTCGGTGGCCGGCAGACCGAGCGGTTGGCCGGTGGCGAGGTCAAAACGGGATCCGTGCAGGTAGCACTCGATCTCCCCGTCGCCCACATCGCCTTCTGACAAAGGGACAGCGGCGTGCGAGCACTCATCGGCGATCGCGTAGAACCGGCCACCGCTGTGCACGATGGCCAGTTCCCGATCATCGACCTCAACGGCCAGGGCCGACTCCAGCGCGACCTGGGACGCCAGGCAGGCGCGTACGAACGTACTCATGGCGCTGCTACGTCGGCGAGGGCGGCCGGGGTGCCGATGTTGACGGCCAGCTCGGCCTCGATCGCCGCGAGGAGCTGCTCTTCCACGGCCGGGATGTTGATCTTGCCGATGATGTCGGCGAAGAAGCCGTGCACGACCAGGCGGCGGGCTTCGGCCTCGTCGATGCCGCGGCTGCGCAGATAGAACAGCTGCTCATCGTCGAAACGGCCGGTAGTCGACGCGTGACCGGCACCGGCGATCTCGCCGGTCTCGATCTCCAGGTTGGGCACCGAATCGGCCCGACAGCCCTCGGTGAGCAGCAGGTTGCGGTTGGACTCATACGTTTCGATTCCCTCCGCCTCTTTGCGGATCAGCACGTCACCGATCCACACCGTATGCGCGCCCTGACCCTGCAACGCGCCCTTGTAGTCGACATTGCTGCGCGTCTTCGGGGCGTTGTGGTCGACGAAGAGTCGATGCTCCAGGTGTTGCCCGGCGTCGGCGAAATAGAGCCCGAGCAGCTCGGCCTGCCCACCGGGTCCGGCGTAGGAGATGTTGCTGTGCAAGCGAACCAGACCCCCACCAATGCTCACCGTGATGTGCTGGTACGACGCGTCGCGCCCCACCAGGGCCTCATGCTGGCCGGCGTGTACGGCGTCGTCGTCCCAGTCCTGGATGGTTACCACGCTGAGCTGAGCGCCGTTGCCGACGACGATCTCCACATTGCCAGTGTGGATGGCCGAACCCCGGTGATGCAGCACCACGGTCGCCTTGCTGAACGCGCCGGCCTCGATCACGTAGTGCGCGTTCGAACGACGGTCGGCGCCCAACCCGGTGATGTTGATCCGTAGCGGTTCGGCTACTTCGTACTCGGCCGGGATCTTCAGATACAGCGCGTCCTGGCAGCCGACGGACGCCGTCGCCGCCGGTCCGTCGGTGGGGACCAGCACCGTCCCGCGCGGCGACTGACCGGGCGCCAGGCTGGGGCCGACCACTTCGCTGGGAACGAGCACCTCGACG
>JAABUN010006453.1_pt1 | contig 13512 bp, 9 predicted proteins | sample 5559311 | NCBI WGS metagenome assembly JAABUN01 (sample SAMN10711877, study PRJNA513370) | rock metagenome | isolation source: Antarctica rocks | place: Antarctica: Victoria Land, Siegfried Peak sud | reverse complement strand
CTCGGGCGCAGCGGCAGCACGGCAGCTCGGAGACCCCGGCGCGCTGACGCGGTGGGGCCTCCCCGTCGCCAAGGTGCTCAACAACACCGCCGCTGCGGGCACCATCGGCGCCCTCGTTTTCGCCGTCGTCATGCTGCCACGGACGGTCAGCACCAAGGGGCGCAAGCCCAGGGATGACGCCGCGGAACACCCCGCCTTCGCCCGCGTGCTGCTGCTCGCCTCCGTCTCCGCCGTCGTCTGGACGCTCGGCGCGCTCGGCGTCATGGTCTTCACCTACTCGGATGCCGCCGGTCTGCCGCTCAGCACCGACCCCGCGTACACGCAGGGACTCGCCGCCTTCCTCACCGACTTCTCCACCGGACGCGCGTGGCTCGTGACGTCCATCGTCTCCGCCGTGCTCGCGACGATCCTGTTCGGGGTGCGGTCGCAGACCGGCCTGGCGCTGACCATGGTCCTCGCGCTCCTGAACCTGCTGCCCATGGCCCTGATCGGCCATTCGGCCAGTGGTAACGACCACAACGCCGCCGTCAATTCGATCGCACTGCACCTGGTGGGGGTCTGCCTCTGGGTGGGCGGCATCATCTCCCTGGCCGTCGTCAGCGGTAAGCTCGGCGAGCAGACGCTGCCGGTCCTCAAGCGCTTCTCCGCACTGGCCGGCTTCGCGTTCATCCTTGTCGTCGCGTCCGGTGTGATCAACGCCAGCCTCCGTATCACCGACCTCGCGCAGCTCAGCTCCCCGTGGGGGCTGCTCGTCACGTTCAAGACCATCGCCACGCTGCTGCTCGGCGGCATCGGGTGGATGCACCGTCAGTGGATCATCCCGCAGCTCGAGGCGGTCTCCAGCACCGCAGCGTCCAGGCTGTCCGCCCGGCGGGTGCTGTGGCAGCTCGTCTCGGTGGAACTCGTCATCATGGGCGCCGTGTCCGGGGTGGCCGGGGCGCTCGGACGAACAGCACCGCCGCGCGCGGAGGAGCTGCCCACCGAAGCAGGGCCCGCCCGGATCCTGACGGGCTACGACCTGCCGCCAGAGCCGACCGCGGGCCGCTGGCTCAGTGAGTGGCGTCCGGACTGGCTGTGGATCACCGTCGCCTTGACCCTCGGCGTCGTGTACATCCTGGGTATGGTGAAGCTCCACCGCCGGGGCGACTCGTGGTCGCCGCTGAAGCTCATCAGCTGGCTGGTGGGCCTTGCGCTCCTGACCTATTTCACGTCCGGCGCGCCCGCCATCTACGGCATGGTGCTGTTCAGCGCCCACATGATCGACCACATGGCGCTCACCATGGTGGTGCCGCTCTTCCTCGTCCTCGGCGCGCCCGTCACCCTCGCGCTCAAGGCCCTCGGAGCCAGGCGTGACGGTACGCGCGGTCTGCGCGAGTGGATCCTCGTGATTGTGCACTCCTGGCCGTCGAGGATCATCACGCACCCGCTCTTCGCGGCGGGCAATTTCGTGGCATCGATCATCGTGTTCTACTACTCGCCGCTGTTCGGCTTCGCGCTACGGGAGCACGTGGGCCATGAGCTGATGATCACGCACTTCCTCATCACCGGCTACATCTTCGTGCTTTCGATGATCGGGTCCGATCCCGTGCCGTTCCGCGCCCCGTACCCGCTGCGGATCCTGCTCCTCTTCGCGACCATGGCCTTCCATGCCTTCTTCGGGGTAACGCTCATGGGCTCGACCTCGCTCCTCGAAGCGTCCTGGTTCGGGAACATGGGCCGGGAGTGGGGCGCCTCCGCCCTCGCCGACCAGCAGGTGGGCGGTGCGGTCACGTGGGGCGTCGGCGAACTCCCGACGCTCCTGCTGGCCATCGGCGTCGCCATCATGTGGTCCCGTTCGGACGCACGGGAGATGAAGCGGAAGGACCGCGCGGCGGACCGGAATAATGACGCCGACCTGACGGCTTACAACAGCATGTTCGCCGACCTCGCCGCGCGCGATGCCGGATCCCGCCGTCCGGGCCAGCAGCCCGCGGCGCGGGTGACCACCACCGCAGGAGACGATGAATGACCGAGACCACCGTGCGCACCAGTTACCGCGTGCGCGGATCAGCGCTGACCGGCCGTGACTGGCTCAACACGGGCGGCAGGCAGCTGCAGCTCGAGGACCTCCGCGGGAAAGTTGTCCACATAGGTCGTAGGTCCAGAATATAGGCATCAACGTGAGCCTAAACTCGGTGCGTGGCTTCCATCTTTGCTCAGGGCGCTACCCCTCCTGACGCCTGTGCAGCTGTATATGTCCGGCGCTCCTCGGGTTCGGACGTCGGACGCAACCAGTCGCTGCACGAACAAGAAGCAGACTGTCGGGCGCTTGCTCGGCGACTGGGCCTTGATGTCGTCGACGTATACGCGGAGCGTGAAGGCGTTGGTGCTTCTCGACGCTCGGGTAAGGCGCGCCCAGAGTGGGGCCGGGCTGTTGAGCACCTCGACTCGGGGACGTCGTTCCACACGCTCATTGTCTCGAGCTTGGACCGCGCTGACCGTCGGGGTGCTGACACCCTCGCGGCCCTACTGACAAAGCACGCAGCCAGCGGTCGCCGCATTCTCGGCGTGGACGGCACCGACACCAGTGACGAGCGCCAGCGACTTGCAACCATCATTCGCGGCGAGATCGCCCGCGAGGAGGCCGAGAACATCGGCAAGCGCGTGTCGCGCGCGAAGGCTACACGTCGATGCGGAGGGTCATGGCTTGGAGGCCCCGCGCCGTTCGGCCTCCAGATTATCGACGGCAAGCTGACCCTCAACCCGGCGACAGCACCCGTCGCGCGACGCATAGCGGAGGAGGCACTCAACGGTAAGTCGATATGGGCTATCGGGCAGGATCTCAACGCTGATGGGGTGCTCTCGCCAAACGGAGGCCAGTGGAGGATATCGGCACTTTCGCAGCTCGTTCGCTCCCCAGGCTTCGCGGGCCTTCAATCCATACGGGGCCGAACTGCTAACGGAGGATGGGTAGCAGTAGCGGACGTCTACCTCGATCCGGATACCCACCGCCCGGTCTCGGTGGGGGAGGGCATAATCACGCCGACCGAGCGAGCTGTCATCTTGGCCGCCATCGCGTCGCGCACTGCCGAGCAGTCGCACGGGGTCCGCAGAGGTCACAAGGGGCACGCGACCGTCACCGGCGCTTTGGTCCGGTGTGCATCATGCGGCGGACGCTCGGCGTCCTCAGGCAGTGGAACCGTTGGCTCGTACCGTTGCGGGAACATGTCCAACGGCTTGACCTGTACGGCGCCGTTCACAGCTCCGCGCGACGGCGTGGACCAGTACGTAGCCCACCGCTTTCTGTCCTACTTGGCGGCCTTGGAGCCTCATGACGAGCGCCTAGTTGGTATCGCCGAGCGGTGGACGGCGCACGTAGATCCCGCCAGCACCGAAGAGCGCACGGCCGCTCAGGTTGCCGTCGACGCGGTCGACGCAGACCTCGCCCGGCGCCTCGCCGTATCTGGCGTATTGACTGAGGATGAGGCCGCTGTTGAAATGATCCGGCTCCGCGCGCTCCGCGTTGGCGCTGCCCGAGCACTTGCTTCCCTGCCGCCTGCAGCAGTCGACGTCTCGCCACTACTTGACCTGGCTCAGTCTCGGGAGGCGTGGGAGGAGCTCCCCGCCGCCGAGCAGTCCGCCCTTCTCGCACTGGCTATCCGCGAAGTCCGCGTCACGCGGGCCTCAGGTAGAGGCGTGCGTTTCAATCCAGAGGCACGAGTCTTTATCGTCTGGCTCGACTAAAGCCAGTGAGTCAAAAAACTTTCCGCTCGGCGATCGAGTAGCTAAGGCCTCCCGGCCCTCTCTTAAGGTGCGGGCGACTTTGCCTTCCTCTGACTCGTCAGAGCCCCATCCGCGCGGGACTCTTTTCTTTGCCCCTTTATCAAACGTTTGACACGAAGGAGAGCATGCTGTGACCGCCAACCAAGCAATCTGCGCCCTGTGTTGCGCCTCCTTCGAGGCCTATCGCAGTGATACCTGATTTCGCTCGGATGCCCACCGCGCACGCGCGACCGCGAGGCCGCAACGAAGCGTAACCGGGACGTCGTCGAGCTCCTCCACCAGCAAACAGCCGCTATCGCCGCCTTGGAAGGCTCCCGCCGTGACGCCGAGAGGCTCCTCGGTTCGGCCACCTAATTATCACTGTGCCAGCCGGTTTCGCTGGCACAACCCCACTCAAGAAAGCAGTACCCCTTCGTAAATGAAGTACTGATATGGAGCATCATGCTATGGCATGCTTTGGGCATGAGCAGCAAACCTCGTCGGCAGGCGCGACGTAACGGCAACAACACGCCGAGCAATTCAAACCCCCTTCGAATGGTGATCGCCGTAAGCCCGGCCGGCACCTCTGGCGAGTTGAAAATGTCGAAGGAGATCGAACTCGTACGGTCGGCCGTCCTTTACGCCGACACCATAGAACTTGTCAGCCCGTTCGGATCAATACTCTCGTCGGTGGCGCATTACAGATCTTCCGACGCCGAATCTATGAACAGATCGTTTGCTGACTTGTCAGATGCCGAGCTCGATGCTGTGGCAGGCGGGCTCCTCTCGGACGAGAACCGCGATCAGTTTCGTCATCAGATCGAGCTCGCTTCCTTGGATAACCAGGAAATCCGGCGCAGATATGGCCTCCAGGCAGGTCCGATGATTCGGCAACTGGCGCCTACGCGGGCCGCTCTCGATGAAGCAGCACGCCAAACGCGAGAGGGCTTCGACGAGATCGTAGCTAGTTCGGGCTCAGAAGAGCTCTTGCCCGCCCTTGAGTCAGGTGTGGTGACTCTCTCCCCGCTCGGCGAGTTCTCTAGTTCCGACCCGGAGCGGATGATGCACGCCTTCGCAGCGAGGCTTACAGACGCCTTAGCAGACCCCGACGCCCGGGTTCTTTTCGATGATTCCGCAGCTCAACTGGCGCAGGAGATGATCGAGGCGGAACAGGCTCGGCCGAGCACCTTGATGGAGCAGCACGCTAAGGAGGCGCGAGTCGGAACAGGGCTGATTGTCCGGCTGCCAGCCTTCCCGGATACCCCGCTAGATGAATTACTCGACCTACGCGGCGACCTAGACAAACCCCTCGCGCGATACCGGCGAGAGGTGAACTACCTCGGGCGTACCCTTACCCGGAACCCGTTCGGTCCGGCCGCCTCCGCTGAGGTGGACGACGTGTGGCGATTCCAAGTAAGTCCCGCACTCGATGATCTACGCGAAGAGCTTGCCGACCATGGGCTGGTTAAAGAGATTGCTCGTAGCACCTCAAGCGATGCTAAGAGCATCGTCTACACGGCCGCTGGTCCATCGGTTTACATGGGCATGCAAGCACTTACAGAGCTCAATGAGCTTGCCCTGTGGACCGGCGCAGCCCTAACTGGCAGTGCCGCCGTCCACCACTCCATCAAGGGCCTGATACAGCGCAACCAAGTCAGGCGCCGGATAGAAAAGCATGACCTGTTCTACTTGCTCGAACTCGATCGGCGGCTATAGGAGGTCAAGCCCTTCCCCTTCACCGGGACCGGAGCTTACGATGTCACGCCGCGCTGTGCACTAAGCGCCGCCCGTGCCTGTCGCCATACCAATTGCTTGGAGAGCGATAGTCGGCATGTTCGCGAGCACAGTGACAGTAGCAGGGACACCGAAGCGATCGAGGAGAACTTTCCAACGACCCTCATGCTCGGCGTCTGCTTGATTCGATGCCGCGTTCATCGTCACCTACAAATCGCGCAGCGACGCCGCGAGGTCCGCCTCGCGATAGAACGCGATGTCATCGAGGTATTGGCGCAGCATCTGTATGACCTCGTAGAGGTGAGCGCGCACGAGGCCATCAATCGAGTCGTCGATCCGAAGTAATTCTTCCACCTCGTCTAGTAGCTCTCGCAGCTTCTCTTCCCCGACTGGCTGCAGCATTGGCCCGCGAGCGTCGATCAAGGTCGCGAGCCCTTGCAAGGTGTCGATGATGAGATCAGTGAAAGGAGTCTGTGCCTGACGCGGAGTCTGCCACTGATTCGGGTAGTGCATCAGCGCCGCCGCCCATCGCCTCACGCTTTTCCGATAGGCCGCAGCGCTAGGCATGGTGCTTTCCAATTCGGTGATGACGACATCGCATTCTGCGATCACCCTCATCGCCCTGACGTGCTCGTCCCAAGCCTCGTCGGTGGTGCTGGGCTGAGCGAAGCCTTCGCGCTATGTAGGCGGCGTTATCCGAGTCGGTATTTGACCACTTGACGAATAGTTAATGCAGCTCCGCTGCGGGGTTTCCCATGCTGAGAGCTCATCGCCGTACTCGCTAGCGCTTTGCGCGTGTCGCCTTCCGCGCAGTAGTGCCCCATATGGTGGTGTAGCGCGCGGTGGCTGACTCGTCGTTGAGACGGAAGTGCGGTCACCGTGTGATCCTTCGAGGAAACTCTCACATCCCGCTCGAAAGGCATTATTCACGATGACCGCACCTCATATTGTCGACCCTGCTGGCCTGCTTGGTGAAGCCCTCGCTGACGCGTCGCCGGATCTGATGCGCAATCTTCTGCAAACCACGATCAACGCCCTGCTCTCGGCCGACGCCGACGCGGTGGCCGGAGCTGAGTGGGGCAAGCCCAACCCGGACCGTGGCGCCCAACGCAACGGCTACCGGCACCGCGACCTGGATACCCGCGTCGGAACGATCGACGTGGCGATCCCGAAACTCCGCTCGGGCACCTACTTTCCCGAGTGGCTGCTGGAGCGCCGGAAGCGGGCCGAGGCCGCGATGATCACCGTCATCGCGGACTGCTACCTCGCCGGCGTCAGCACCCGGCGGATGGACAAGCTCGTGAAGACCCTGGGCATTCACTCGCTATCGAAGTCACAGGTCTCCCGCATGGCCGCAGAGCTCGATGAGCACGTCGAGCAGTTCCGCCACCGCCCCCTGGGCGAGGCGGGCCCGTTCACGTTCGTCGCTGCGGACGCGCTCACCATGAAAGTCCGGGAGGGCGGCCGAGTCATCAACGCCGTCGTCATGATCGCGACCGGCGTCAACGCCGACGGACGCCGGGAAGTCCTCGGCGTCCGGGTCGCCACGTCCGAGACCCGAGCGGCGTGGAACAGCTTCTTCGCCGACCTCGTCGCCCGCGGACTGACCGGTGTCCGTCTCATCACCTCCGACGCCCACCAAGGACTCGTCGAAGCAATCGCGGCGAACCTACCCGGTGCGAGCTGGCAACGCTGCCGAACCCATTACGCCGCGAATCTGATGTCCGTGACACCGAAGACCATGTGGCCGGCCGTCAAAGCGATGCTGCACTCGGTCTACGACCAGCCCGACGCCGGCAGCGTCCACGCCCAATTCGACCGGCTCCTAGACTACGTCGACGGCAAACTCCCAGCCGCGCACGAGCATCTCGATACCGCCCGCGCGGACATCCTCGCGTTCACCAGCTTCCCCGAAGGACTCTGGCAACAAGTCTGGTCCAACAACCCCAACGAACGACTTAACCGCGAAATCCGCCGCCGCACCGACAGCGTCGGAATCTTCCCCAACAGGGAGGCCATCATCCGCCTCGTCGGCGCGGTCCTGGCCGAGCAAACCGACGAATGGGCCGAAGGACGCCGCTACCTCGGCCTCGACACCCTCGCCAAAAGCCGCCTCACCCTCATCCCCGACACAGCAAACACCGGAGACGAGGTGACAAGCGACCCCGCCCTTGAACTAAGCGCCTAACCACAAGAACGAAGGAAAACCAGCTACACCACTACCAGGGACTTGACCTTCCGCGCTGCCGCGACCGCGGCCTCGCGTATAAACGTCGCCACGAGCTGAGGCACTGCAACGGTCGCCTCCGCGATGAGTTCGTCCTCCTCGGCGGTGCATCGAACTCCGCGAACCTTGCTCATGGCCTCGCCGGAAAGCGGCGGTCGGCCTTTCTTCTGCTCGTCAGTCAGACCCAACTATGTCGCTGCTCGAAAATCTGCTATTCGAGTGACGTAGAACCGAGCGCTGGGTGCTCCTTTCTAAAGGGCAGATCTCACAAACCACGACCCCTACGACGTACCCGTCGACTACACTCTCGATCCGATCCCTGGCGAGTCCGACAACTACTACCGCGTGTTTGCCGACCGGTCCTGTACTCCTCGGACTCTGGCCGGCGCGTAGCACCTTCGGCGAACGATCAGCCCCTTGGCTCTCACCGACCGGAGCTTTTTCGTACCCATCATCCGCCGGCGTAACGGCTCCGGCATATTGTCGGGTGATCGCGCGTTGTCATGAGTGCTGCCGGTTTCGAGTACATCCAGCAAGCACGCCGCGTCGCTGTTTACGGCGTGTGGCGGCCGGTTGGCATCCGCACATACCGCTACGGGAGAATTCACCGCATGACTATCGCCTCGGCCCGCACTGCCTACCGAGTACGCGCCTCTGAGTTGATGGGGCGCGGTTGGCTGAATACCGGAGGCAGGGAGCTCTCCTTGGAGGATTTTCGAGGTAAAGTTTTGGTCCTGGACTTCTGGACGTTCTGCTGCATCAACTGCCTGCACGTACTGGATGAGCTGCGCCCCCTCGAGGAGCAGTACTCGGACATCCTCGTCACCGTCGGTGTGCACTCGCCGAAGTTCGAGCACGAGGCGGATCCGGTGGCCCTCGCGGCCGCCGTCGAGCGCTACGACATCCACCACCCGGTCCTCGACGATCCCGAGCTCACCACCTGGCAGGCCTACACGGCACGCGCCTGGCCGACGCTCGTGGTCATCGACCCGGAGGGCTACATCGTGGCGCACCTCTCCGGAGAGGGCCACGCCGCTGGCCTGACATCGCTCGTCGAGGAACTCGTCGCCGAGCACGAGGCCAAGGGCACACTGCACCGCGGTGACGGCCCGTACGTCCCGGCCGAGAGTACGGGCGGCGACCTCACATTCCCGGGCAAGCTTCTCGCCCTGCCTGCCACCGGAACCTTCCTCGCGGGGGACACAGGCCACCACCGGCTCGTGGAACTCGAGTCGGATCTCGTCACGGTGCGCCGCACCATCGGCTCCGGCGCCAAGGGCTTCCGCGATGGCGGCCCGGACGAGGCGCAGTTCAACGAGCCGCAGGGTGTCGCACTGCTGCCGGCCCACACGGCTGCGGAAGTGGGCTACGACGTCGTCGTCGCCGACTCCGTCAACCACCGTCTGCGCGGCGTGAACCTCGCCACGGGCGAGGTGCGCACGCTCGCCGGCAACGGTACGCAGCGCCTGCTCGACGCCGGTAACCACACGAAGACGGGGCTGCAGGAGAACGCGCACGAGGTCGGAGCCCGGAGCGAGACACCACGCCTGACGGAAACCCAGCTTGGCACCGACGCCCTGAACGTGTCGCTGTCCTCGCCGTGGGACGTGCTCTACTCGTCGGTGCTGGACCGCGTGGTCATCGCCATGGCCGGCACGCACCAGCTCTTCAGCTACGACCCCCGCACGCACGCCGTCGAGGTGCTCGCCGGGACGGGTCTCGAGGGACTGCTCGACGGCGACGCCTCCGCGGCCTGGTTCGCCCAGTCCTCCGGGCTCGCCGAGGACGCGAACGGCACCATCTGGATCGCGGACTCGGAGACGTCATCGGTGCGTCTGCTGTCCTTCATCGAGGTCAACGGTCGCAGCCGAATCCAGGTGCAGACGGCCATCGGCACCGGCCTGTTCGACTTCGGCTTCCGCGACGGCGACGCCGACCAGGCGCGCCTGCAGCACCCGCTAGGCGTCACCGCCCTGCCTGACGGGTCCATCGCCATCGCCGACACCTACAACGGCGCTGTGCGTCGGTACGATCCGGCCACACGCCAGGTGTCGACGCTACTGCGCGGCCTCTCCGAACCGTCCGATGTCCTCGTGGACACGACCCCCGTCGCCGACGGCGGGGATCCGCTGCTGATCGTCGTCGAGACCAACCGGCACCAGCTCATCCGTGTGCCACTACCCAGGGAAGCACTCGCCGTCGACGAGGGAGCCTCCCGGACCCAGCGCCCGAAGACGCCCTTGTCCGCGAATCCCGTCGCGCTGACGGTCCGGTTCACAGCGCCGAAGGGCCAGAAGCTCGACGACCGCTGGGGGGATCCCACCCAGCTGAAGATCACCGCGTCGCCGGAATCCCTCCTGGTCTCCGGCGGAGGCACGTCCACCGGTCTGACGCGGGACCTCGTGCTCTCGCCCGAGGCCGGCGACGGCGTCCTGCACATCACCGCACGGGCGGCGTCCTGCGACGGTGAGCCGGGTGGGGAGATCCCTGACCACGCGGCCTGCCACCTTTACCAGCAGGACTGGGGCATCCCCGTCTCCGTCTCCGCCGACGGTGACACGAGCCTCACCCTGGATCTCCGCGGACTCGACTGACGGTCCGCGACCACCGATACGGCAAGGGCCGACGACGGCCGGTGCCCTCCGTGAGCTCGGCCGGATGTCCTCCGCGAATCCAACTGCGGCCCTCCGCGTATACGGCCGGTGCCCTCCGTGCATACGGCCGGTGCCCGATCAGCGCCACAGGAGTATCCCTCTGGCGTCGCGCTAGGCGTGTACGCTACTGCTGAGCTCCGAATGAAGACGGCTTCGAGGACGGCAGCCAATCTGTAAGGGGCAGTCCCCGCTGGTGGCCAAGGATGATGCATCGCCCAGATACGCCACCGGCGGAACGCCGACTTCGTGAATGGTTGCTCCAGCAACCACATCGCCTTCCGCCGATTCTGCTCCGATGTGAAGCTACCTACGGACATCAAAGCCTCCCAACCCGACACTCCCTGAGGTCACCGGCTGATGGCTCACAACGAGGTTGACACAAAGGGCAGCCATGTAAAACTGCCACCTGGCCACCCGTGGACGTAAACTATTGGCTACTGATAGCTGTAGTGAGGTCTTAGCTCGGCGGGCTGGAAGCCCACCTTGTAGGGGCCGCGTTGACGCTCCTCCACGAAGCACCGGAGAAGGAGTGGACGACAGCTAGTCTTGCGGCCCGCGTTGCTATGTCTGGGCCCCTTTATCTCGACGATTCGGCGTCATGCTGGGTACCATCCCTCCGGCATACCTGCTCCTGCTGTGCATGAATTCGGCTGCGGTTCGCCTGCGTGACACCGAAGAGTCAGTGCAAGCCACCGCGCGGTCAGTTGGTTATGTGTCATTACAGGCATTCAGTTGGGCATTCGACTGATCACATCGTGAAACTTCCGCGGTAATGAGCTCACGATCGTCCGCTCAATCCCGCTGGCACCCTTACCGGTGCAGGACGGCCCGTCTTCTCCTGACTTTTGCGGCGGTGAAAAGGGAACTGTTCCGCATATGGATCAGTCGAGGACGGCGTACGCTTCGAGTTCGACGAGAACATCGGGCTCGAAGAGGAAGTCGACGCCGATGACCGAGACAGGGGGGAGCGGCTGCGGCAGCCCCAATTCGTCGGTGACTGATTCGACGCCGGCCATGAAGTCGCCGATCTTTTCTGGTGCCGACTCGGTGACGAAGAAACGCAGGCGTACAACGTCCGCGAAGGTGGCGCCGGCACCAGCGAGGCCGAGGGCGGTGTTACGGAGGACCTGTGCGACCTGTCCGGAAAGATCGCCCGTCGCGATGAGGTTGGCGTGGCCATCACGCGAGATCTGGCCCGCCACGTGCACATGACGGGTTCCGGTGCCGATAGCGACGTGGTGGTATGGCACGGGCTGGAACATGTTGTCGGGGGAAAACGTGTGAACGCTCATGATGGCTTCTTTCGTTCGTTGATTGCAGGTGGTGTTCACTGTCTACCTGGTGCACGAAGGGAACTTCAACGAGACTAGGTGTCATGAATGGCACCGCCTCTCCCGGATCCGATCTCCTTCAGGTCGACGCGCCGCACCGCGAACTGCTCGACCAGGTACTTGATAAGTGGTCACTGCAGGTATTGGATGTGTTGTGCGCCCAACCCTTGCGGTTCAATGAGTTGCGCCGTGCGATTCCAGTGATTGGGCAGAAGTCGCTCACGGCGACGCTGCGCCGCCTCGAGCGCAACGGCATGATCGAGCGTGTCGTTCTGCAGAAACGGCCCGTCGCGGTGGAGTACCGGATTGCGCCGGTTGGGAACACGCTCAACGAACTCGTTGACGCCCTCTTGCGGTGGACGACAGAGAACCTGCCCGAAGTAGAGCGCGCGCGCGAACTGTTCGACGCAGAAGGCCAGTAGTACCGGAACGGATGGAGGTTCCAGTTTTCAGGGGGCCACTGTTCCTGCTTTTCGAACTCCGAATTGGACGGGGGACTTCGTTGTCGCGCAGACCACGATGGCCGGGCTCTTCGAGCGGGAGTTCACCCACTCCTACCGCGTGAGGACGCTGAATCTTGGCTTATCTCAGCTCGACCAGGTTGCCCGCTGACAGGAGCGCTTGAAGCGTCTTGAGACCTTCTTGTTGTAACGCAACGAGGTTGTGCTGATTCTCTGTGGTTATCCATTGCTCGAACGCGGTGGTGAACACGGTGACAACGACCTCACCGGCCAGGCGTGCAGGCACCCTGTCGACACCGCGCTGAACGAGAGCCTCCGAAATGACCCTGGCGAGCTTCGCGAGCTTGAGCTGTTCGCGCTCACGTAGCGCCTCATTGGCGGAGATCACCTTGTTGCGGATGCGTGGACGGTCTCGTCCCATGGTGGACTGCAGCGCCGAACCGCCGGATTCGAGTGCGGCGGTGATGAGCTCGACCATGGACGCATCACTCGGTACCTTCGTGATTCCGTCGAGGAACGTGGCGTGGAAGTCGTCTTCTCCCGCGAACAGAACCTCCCGTTTGTCCGCGAAGTGACGGAAGAACGTCCGCTCGGTGACACCCGCTTGTTCCGCGATGTCCCTCACGGTGGTGGCCTCGAAGCCACGCTCGGCAAACAGGTGCAGGGCAGCGTGCTTCAGGCGTTCCGACGCTCCCGCCTCCCATCGTCCCATGACCCCATCCTATCGATGACAGGTACTGACATTGTGTGTACCATCGCTGATGACAGGAACTGTCATCAGCGAACGGAGTAGACAATGCGCGTTTTTGTTACGGGAGCATCAGGGTTCATCGGGCAAGCGGTGGTGGAAGAGCTCCTCGGTACGGGTCACGAGGTTGAGGGGCTGGCACGGTCGGAGGCCTCCGCAGCCGGGCTCAAGGGTCGGGGTGTGGCGGTGCGTCGTGGGAACCTCGATGATCTCGACGTGATCCGGGAGGGCGCGTCGAGGGCGGATGGGGTGATCCATCTGGCGAACAAGCACGACTGGGTGAATCCGGAAATCTCGAACCGTGCCGAGCGTGCCGCGGTGGAGGTGATCAGCGACGCCCTGGTCGGCAGCGACCGACCGTTTGTGTTCGCCTCCGGGTTGGGTCTGTTCGGGCTGGGCCGCTCGGCGACCGAGGACGATCTGTCTCCAGCGGTGGGCGTGGACTCGCCTCGCGGCGGTGCCGAGAATCTCGCGTTGGAGTACGCGGAGCGTGGTGTGCGGGTGGTGAGTGCCCGGTTCGCGCCGACCGTCCACGGGTCGGGCGACCTCGGGTTCATCGCGATCGTCGCCGACGCTGCCCGCCGTCGCGGAGTGTCGCCCTACCCGGCTGAGGGGA
>JAABUN010006452.1_pt1 | contig 13514 bp, 12 predicted proteins | sample 5559311 | NCBI WGS metagenome assembly JAABUN01 (sample SAMN10711877, study PRJNA513370) | rock metagenome | isolation source: Antarctica rocks | place: Antarctica: Victoria Land, Siegfried Peak sud | reverse complement strand
GCCAGTGGCATCCACGAGTGCGTCGGGACTGGATTCTGCACTCAGGTGGCCGCCCTTGACGAGAACGACCGTTCCCGAGGCTGCAGACAGTTCCCCCGCTTGGTCAAGAGCCGTCGGCCAGTCCGGGACGACCGATCCACCCACCAGGACGGCGAGTTCGGGAAGATTGGGGGTGACCAGATCGGCCTCCCCTACCAGTTCCCGCAACGCAATCTCGGCCTCGGCGGCCAGCAGCCTGTCTCCACTCGTGGCGACCATGACCGGATCCAGCACCACCAGTGGCGGCCGGACCCGGTCGAGCCACTCCCGGACGACGGCGATGGTTGCCAGATCACCCAGCATTCCGATCTTGACGGCGTCGATCACCACATCGTCACTAACCGCTTCGAGCTGTTCGGTGAGGAACCTTGCCGGTGGCGTGTGCACGGAGCGGACACCGCGGGTGTTCTGCGCCACGAGGCACGTCACCACCGCCATCCCGTACCCGCCCAGTGCAGCAATGCTCTTCAGGTCGGCCTGGATCCCCGCACCGCCGGTCGGATCCGTTCCGGCGATGCTGAGAACCCGCGGGACATCGCGCAGTGTCAACGCTTTCAGAGACACCATTCCTCCTTCAGTCCCCGGGCCGCTGCCCGGGGATCATCCGATGAACACACCGCCGAGACGACGGCCACCCCCGCGGCCCCGGCGTCGCGCAGCAGACGTACGTCAACACTGCTGATGCCACCGATCGCAACGCACGGCAGGGTGCTTGGCGCGACGAGGGCACCGAACCCCTTGATTCCCAATGGTTCCGGGTGATCGGCCTTGGTGGTGGTTGCATGAATGGCGCCGACCCCCAGATAGTCCACCGTCCCGGCCGGCAGCCGGTGCGCCGTCCGGATCTCCAGGTCGCTGGCCGCGCTCAGGCCGACCACGGCCTCCGGGCCCACCAGACTGCGGGCCAGCTCAACCGGCAGGTCGGACTGACCCACATGGACCCCTGCCACCTGCGCTCCTGCCGTCCGGGCGGCCAGGAAAAGGTCTACCCGGTCATCGACCAACACCGGAACCCTATTCCCCACGACATTCGCGACCGCCATCAGCAGGTGCAACAAATCCCGGGCAGAAGCTTCCTTATCTCGCACCTGGACCATCGTTGCCCCACCTTCCACCGCCTCCGTAGCGACGGCGGCAACCGACCGCGCACCGCACTGGCGCGTGTCAGTCACCAGATACAGCGGTAGGTGCTGCCGGAGACCCGCCCTGTAATCCCGACCGCTCATCGGAAGCCGCCCAGCACATCCACAGAGCGGAGGTTCAGTCCCGTGAGGACATCGCCGGGGGTGATACCCGCCAGCCTGTCGAGGAATTCCACCGCGAAACTCCCCGGACCCGTCGCCCGCGCTGCGGCCTGCTCCGCTGCAATGGTGTAGACACCGGTGGCCGTCGTTGCCGCCAGCAGCGGATCGTCCGTCAGGGAAGCGAACCCGGCCATCACTGCGCCCAGGGCACATCCACCACCGGTGACCCGGGTCAGCAGGGCGTGCCCGTTCGCGACGGCGATGGCCTGCCCGTCAGGCCCGACCAGTAAATCCACTGCACCCGATACCGCGACCGTCGAGGAGGACGACGCAGCCAACTGCCTGGCAGCCTCGAGTGCGGACGAGGGCTCTTCGGTCGAGTCCACCCCCCTCCCTCCGGTTCCCACCCCGGCCAGCGCCAGAACCTCCGAGGCGTTCCCGCGGATGATGCGCGGGCGAAGCGCGGCAAGCTGATGCGCCAGCCCGGTGCGGACAGAGAGGGATCCGATGGCCACCGGATCCAGAACCCACGGAGTTCCAGCAGCATGGGCAGCCTGCACGGCTTCGACCATCGCCGCCCGCTGTTCTTCTCGGGGAGTGCCCAGGTTGATCAGGACGGCGGACGCCACGGATGCGAACTGCCCTGCCTCGTCGGGAATGTCCACCATCGCCGGGGCAGCACCGACCGCCAGCAGGACGTTCGCGGTGAAGTTGGTCACCACGGCGTTCGTGATGCATTGCACCAAGGGGGTCCGCGTTCTTAGTTCTTCAAGCAGCTGAGCACAGTCAGATGATGTGGAGCGAATAGCCATCCGCGACATCCCTTCGCTAGTTCGAACTAGATCAGGTTCAACGGGTCTGGATTCTCAGCTGCGCCGTCGGCGGTCAGCACCCCGTGTCACTACTGCCACCCTAGCCGTTTGGTGCACACCGCACGGACCGGGCAAGCGTTCGACGAAGGGTGCCTACGACAAGGACATGCGTCCAGGGGTTTGAGCGAAGGCGGCAGCGCGACTACAGTCGGTCCTGTAGAGCGGGAGCTTGGGTGTGAACCAGGCTGAGAGGGCGAATGAAGACGTCGCCGACCGCAGGAACCTGCCCGGGTAATGCCGGCGAAGGGATGCGCTTTGATGCTTGGATTTTCCACAACTATCGTCGTTCTGATCGTTGTCCTGGGAGTATTCGCCTGGGTCGGCCTCGCGGTTGGACGCGACCGGAACCTCGAAGAATTCGCGGTGGCACGCAACAGCCAGAACGGCCTGGGACTGGGCCTGTCATTCTTCGCCTCCGGTGTGGGCGCGTGGATTCTTTTCGCAGCTCCCGAGGTCGGTGCTTCCACAGGACTGGCAGGAGTCGCGGGTTACGCGGTGGCCATGACCGTACCCCTGATCGGCCTCGTCCTCATCGGCCGGCGGTTGCGCACATTGGTGCCCGAGGGCCACAACCTGATCGAGTTCGTCCGGCTCCGTTACGGCCGGACCATGCACCTCTATGTGCTGGCGATCTCGCTGCTCTACATGCTCGTCGCCCTGGCAGCCGAGCTGACGGCGGTGGGAGCAGTGCTAGGACGACTGTCCGTTGTTGACCCACGTCTCGGCATCGCCGCCGTCGCGCTGATCACCGCCCTGTACACGGCCTATGGAGGGCTTCGTGCCTCGATCCGCACCGACCGTTGGCAGTCATGGCTGTTGTTCGCCCTGCTGCTCGTGGTCGGTGCGGCGCTGATCACTGGTTTGTCGGGAAAGGGAGCCCCGATCGATCCGGCACTTCTCACGGTGGATCTGAACGGCGTCGAGGCAGCACTGACGCTCATCGTGGCGGTAACGGCCACCACGCTGTTCCACAACGGCTACTGGCAGCGGGTGTGGGCGGCCCGAGACGAGAGTGCGCTGACCCGCGGAGCGGTCATCGGGGCTTTGAGCCGATTTCCTGTCGTTTTCGCCGCCGGCATGGTGGGACTCCTGGCAGCGGCCTACGGCGTGGCCCTCGGAGTGCCGCCTGTTCCGTTCTTCGCCCTGCTGGACGGTCAACCCGCGTGGGTCCTTGCCGCCGTCCTGATCCTCACCCTCGCCCTGGTGGCGTCCACAGTGGACACCCTGCAGAACGGCCTCGCCGCCGTCGCGGTCACCCATCTCCCTTCCATGGGCCTGACCGGAGGCCGCATTGCCACGCTCGTGCTGACGGTCATTCCGGCTCTGGTCGCGTTCCAGGGGTTCTCGGTGCTGCGCCTTTTCCTCATAGCCGATCTGTTCTGCGCAGCCACCATCGTGCCGGCGCTGCTGGGACTGTGGCACCGCTCCACAACTGCCGGCGCCGTCAGTGGTGCGCTGGCAGGCCTTGCCGCTGCCGTGGGTTACGGGTTCGTGGTGGGCGGCAGTCTGCCTGCAGCCATCGCCTTCGCAACGTTTTCGGAGGGCCTCGCACTGCCGCCCTTCCTCGCCGCACTCTCTGCTTCGGCCGCCGTCACCATCCTGGTGTCCTTGGCAGCCGGCCGGAGCACCGACCTGGCCGGCCTCAACCTACGGGTAATCCCGTTGCCCTCACCGCCAGGAGTGCCTCGTTCCACCGACGAGATGCCGGAGAACATTCGGTGACCGCCGGTCAGGACACACCAGCCGCGGGCATCCGCGACGGACTGGACCTGCGGATCCAGGCGTATATCGAGCGCGCTTTCGACCCGCTGGAGTCCGATGATGCGGAGTTCGATCGGCTCGCCCTCGAGCTTTTCGCCTACCAGTATGACCACAACCCGGCCTACCGGCGCTTCTGCCGGTCCCGTCGGGCGGAGCCCGGAAGGCTCACCAGCTGGGAACAGATCCCTCCTGTGCCGTTGACCGCGTTCAAGGAACTTACCCTCGCCTGCGAGCCACCGGAAAAAGCCGAGGCCATCTTCATGACCAGCGGCAGTACCAACCCCGCTCAGCGGGGACGCAACCATCATCCGCACCTCCACCTGTACGACGCGTCGCTGCGGGCCGCCTTCGCCCATTACTTCCTGCCGGACCGGGAGCGCATCCCCCTGTTGGTGCTCAATGCCCGGCCTGACGAACAGCCGCACTCCTCCCTTGCCTACTTCTTCGGTCGGCTGGTCGACTTCTTCGGCGCACCCGGCAGCGCCTACTTCATGGACAACGACGACCTGCAATGGCGGCGCCTCGCCGCGGTCCTGCAGGGAGCAGAGGCATCAGGGGAACCTGTTGCCCTGCTGGGCACCTCCTTCGCCTACGTCCACCTCCTTGACGCCTTCGAAAGAGAAGGTCTCTCCGTCAGCCTGCCGCAGGGGAGCCGCTTGCTCGATACCGGGGGGTTCAAGGGACGCTCCCGCGAAGTATCCGCCGAAGAGTTACGCGACCAGTTCGGCGCGCGCCTGGGAATACCTGATCCCTGGTGCGTCAACTACTACGGCATGACCGAGATCAGCACCCAGTACTACGACACCACCTTGCGCGACGCCTGGCGGGGAATCGACGATCGATCCCGTCGCAAGGCCGCTCCAGCGTGGACGCGGATCCGCGTGGTGGACCCGGAAAGTGGAGCATCCGCGGCCCCCGGACAGAAAGGCCTGATCGTTCACTACGATTTGGCCAACCGGGGGTCATGCCTGGCGGTCCTCGCCGAGGACATCGGCTACCTCACCCCGCGGGACCCTCTCCAGCAGGAGGAGCCGCAGGGCCTTGTCCTGCTGGGCCGCGCCGAAGGAACCGAAGCCCGCGGGTGCTCGATCGCTTTGGACGAGATTCTGGCCGCGAACCGGGATTCATCGACATGACCACCGAAACGTGTGGAGGGCGCCTGCCTGTCGAGGGCCCGCTGCATGACGGGTTCTTCCTGCCGCAACTCGATCAGACGGAGCTCGACGAATTGCGGTGGGAAACCCGGCCCTGCGGCGGCGTCATCCTGCGGATGCCGGTCGTGACGCCCTCCCTGATCGACCTCCTGTGCCGGCGGCTCCTCCAGGCACAAACTGACTACCTCGCCGAGCGGCCTGTGATGGACATCGTCGAAGTGCTCGGGCGGGTGATCGCCCGGTGGTCGGATCCCGACTACTACTGGCGGCAGCAGGCCGAGGAACTGCTGCCCGCCATCACCGGGTACGCCCCCGACATGATCCGCCGGGGTCTCAAGGATTACCTTAAGACATTCCGCCGCGACCGGTTGCTTCGTTTCGTTTCCCAGGACTTCGAGAATCCGCTGGTGCTCGACGGATTCCAGCCGAACCGGGCAGGTGGACGCTCGCGGGCCTACGGGCCGAGGCTGACCACCCAGATCTTCGCTGGTAACGTTCCGGGGCTACCGGTGTGGAACCTTCTCTGCGGGCTTCTGGTCAAGTCCGCAACCCTGGGGAAGTCGGCCAGCGGCGAACCGCTGTTCCCGGTGTTGTTTGCCCGAAGCCTTGCCGAGGAGGACCCCGCCCTCGCCGGGTGCCTGGCCATCCTGCACTGGCCCGGAGGAGACGAGGAAATCGAACACGCGGCGTTCGCCCGGTCCGAGGCAGTAACGGCCACCGGTGGGAGGAAGGCGATTGAAAGTGTGGCAGGGCGCCTGCCCACCGGTATGCCGTTCGTGCCGTACGGGCACAAGATGAGTTTCGCCGTCATCGGCCGAGAAGCCTTGGCGCTCAACCGCTACACCGAGACCGCGCGCCGGGCAGCACATGACGCTTCCCAGTATGACCAGCAAGGGTGCCTCTCCCCCCACTGCCTGTTCATCGAACGCGGCGGAGCAGTGGATCCTCAAACCTTCGCGGCCGCATTGGCCGCCGAGATGGACCGGTTCGAACGGAGGAAACCCCGTGCCCGGCTCACCCTCGCGGAAAGCGCCGTCATTGAACGCATCAGGTCCTCCTACGAATTCCGGGGCTACGACGACGACGCGATCGAGATGTTCACCAGCGACTCCGGGACCGGCTGGACGGTGATTTACGAGGAGAAGCCCGAGCGATTCGAACCCTCACCGCTGAACCGGCTCCTGCGCGTGCACCCCGTCGATGGAATGGCCGACGTCGAGCGCCTCGCCGCGCCCCTGCACCGCTATCTGCAGACCGTTGGCGTAGCCTGCTCACCCGAGAGGCTGGACGACTGGTCCGAGGCCCTGGGCCGGTGCGGCGTCGACCGAATCTGCGCCGTCGGGCAAATGCCCGAACCGGCAGCGGGGTGGCACCATGATGGGAAAGGGAACCTGACAGCCCTGGTTCGCTGGGTCGACATCGAAGGAGCAGCCGAAGCTGCGCTGGAACATTATGACGCCGAATGGACCCTGCCCCTGCGGCAGGATCCAGCAGAAAGGCAACCGTGATGTCCTCCGGACAGAATCTGGGTACCAGCGACCTGCTCCGCGACCGCGTGGCCATCGTCACAGGGTCGAGCCGCGGTATCGGAGCCGCAATCGCCCGCGCCCTTGGGACGCACGGTGCCACTGTCGTAGTGAACTACCTGCAGAACCGTGACGCTGCGCAACAGATAGTTCACGACATCGAAGCGCTCGGAGGCCGGGCCGCAGCCTACGCCGCCGACGTCACCGATCCCCAGGCCGTGACCACGATGGTCGCTGAAGTCACCGAACGCTTCGGTACCGTGAATCTGCTGGTCAACAACGCCCTGCGGAGCTACACGTTCGACCCCCTGACCCGCCGCACCGCGTGGGACATTTCCTGGGAGGACTACATCCTCCAGTTCCAGGGCAGCGTTGGCGGCACATACAATCTCTGCCGATCGGTGTTGCCGGGGATGAGGACAACCGGTGATGGGCGGATCATCAATCTCGTCACCGACCTCATCGAACGCCCCAGCGTCCCCTACCATGACTACACCACCGCCAAGATGGCTCTCCTGGGCTTCTCCCGCAACCTCGCTTCCGAACTCGGTCCCTTCGGCATCACCGTCAACTGCATAGCCCCGGGGCTCGTGTATCCCACCGATTCGAGTCATGCCACTACCGACGAACAACGCGACGAACTGGAAGCAGCCACACCGCTACGCCGCCTCGCCACTCCCGAAGACGTGGCCGGCTCAGTACTGTTCTTCGCCAGCGGTTGGTCCAGCTTCGTGACCGGGGCCTGCCTGTTCGTCGATGGCGGGCTGGTCATGAGATGACCAGCCCGCTTTCAGCCGAGACGGACCAGTAGTGAACAGCGTTTGGCTGTCATCGCCAACATGATCAGCAGCGGCCCCAGCACGGACATCGATGGAGCCTCACCGCCCCCTCAGCGGACCCGGGCGTACGTCTCCCACTTGTGGGCCTGGTGCTCGCCGTCGACCACCCGGATGGTGCCCGACTTCGAGCGCATCACCATCGACTGCGTGAGGACCTTGTCCTTGTTGTACCGGACCCCGCGCAGCAGGTCGCCGTCGGTGATGCCGGTCGCGGCGAAGTAGCAGTTGTCGCTCGTGACGAGGTCGTTGGTCGAGAGCACGCGGTCCAGGTCGTGGCCGGCGTCGAGCGCCTTCTGCTTCTCGTCGTCGCTGGTGGGCCACAGCCGCCCCTGGATCACGCCGCCGAGCGACTTGATGGCGCAGGCCGCGACGATGCCCTCGGGCGTGCCGCCGATGCCCATCAGGGCATCGACGTCGGTTCCCTCGCGGGCAGCTGCGATGGCTCCGGCGACGTCGCCGTCCATGATGAACTTGGTGCGCGCACCCGCGGCGCGGATCTCCTCGACGAGCGGCTTGTGCCGGTCGCGGTCGAGGATCATGACGTTGAGCTGGCTGACCTTCTTGTTGGTTGCTTTCGCGATGAGGTGCAGGTTCTGCTTGACGGGCAGGCGCAGGTCCACCATGTCGGCGGCGTCCGGACCGGTGACGAGCTTCTCCATGTAGAACACGGCGGACGGATCGAACATTGAACCGCGCTCGGCAACAGCGAGGACGGCGAGCGCATTGTTGATGCCCAGCGCCGTCAGCCGGGTCCCGTCGATCGGATCGACGGCGACGTCGCACTCGGGTCCGCTTCCGTCGCCAACGCGCTCACCGTTGAAGAGCATGGGCGCCTCATCCTTCTCGCCCTCGCCGATCACCACCACGCCGTTGAAGTGGACGGTCTGCAGGAGCGAGCGCATGGCGTCCACCGCGGCGCCGTCGGCCAGGTTCTTGTCGCCGAACCCCACCCAGTGGCCGCCCGCGATGGCCGCGGCCTCGGTGACGCGGACCAGCTCCAGCGCGAGGTTCCGATCCGGCTCGTCATCCCCGACGGCCAGGGCCGGTGACAGTGTCGAATACTGGGCTTTGATGTCGTTCTTGGACACGTCTATCCTCATCGTCGAAGGTCTGGGGCGGCACTCGGAAGCGCCTGTTCCATGGTGTCATCATAAGCGGGCGGCGGGCCCCGACGTCCTCCGTGCCGCGTCCGTCCGTGCCATCGGTGGAGCCCTCGGTTAGGCGGCACGGCCCGGATCAGCGAAAATGGAGGGGTGACTGATCAAGGGGATGAGCGGGCAACCGCGGGGAGCGAGGCGCGCCCGTCCGATAAGCACGGCACCACGGGAGGCCGTACGGATCGCGCGGTCGAGGACGCCCGGCTCGAGGAGCAACTGAACGACGACGCTCCGCCCATCACGCTCACACCGAACCAGGCCAAGCGCGCCACCTCGACGGTGCGCGGCATGCTCATCGCGACCGGCGCGACCATCGCCGTCGTGCTCCCCGTCTACTTCCTCAACCCTACCTATACCGCCGAGACCTACCAGCGCGACGCGGACGTCGAGATCGTGGCACGCCAGGCGGCGGGCGACGCCGGCTACTTGCCCGCCTCCCCGGATCTTCCGGACGGCTGGACATCGAACTACGCCCGCTGGGTCACCGGCCGCAGTGACGGCGTGGACTTCTGGGAGGTGGGCTACCTCAGCCCGGACACCGGCTTCATCCAGCTCACCCAGACCGACGACGCCAACCCCACCTGGACCGCCCAACGCATCGGCGACGCTCAGGTCTCCGGCAAGCGAACCATCGACGGTCTCGAATGGGAGCTCCTCGACGCTTCGAACGGTGACACCATCCTGACCTCCGACGTCGACGGTGCGACCATCATCCTCAACGGCGAGGCAGAGCTCACCGAGTTCGACACCATGGGCGAGGCCGTGATCGACGACGTCCGCCAGAATGCCGTCGAGGAAGCCGAGCGCCTGTCATCTGCCGACACGGACGGCTGAGGACCGTACAGTAATCGGGTGACACAAAACCTGACCCCGGCCTTGGCATGGGCACGGCTGCAGGAGGGCAACGCGCGCTTCGTCGCCGAGGACGTCTCGCATCCCAATCAGGACGCGTCCCGCCGGACAGCCCTGGTCAACAACCAGAACCCGTTCGCAGTCATCTTCGGCTGCTCGGATTCCCGGTTGGCCGCGGAAATCATCTTCGACCTCGGCCTCGGCGATATCTTCGTGGTCCGCACGGCCGGGCAGGTGATCGACGACGCCGTTCTCGGCTCGCTCGAATACAGCGTCAGTGTCCTCAACGTGCCGCTCATCGTGATCCTCGGACACGACAGCTGCGGCGCCGTCATCGCCACCATGAACGCCGTCGACACCGGCGACATGCCCACGGGCTTCCTGCGCGATCTCGTCGAGCGGATCACACCGTCCGTCCTCACCGCGCGCAGGGCCGGTATCACTGATGTCAACGCGACCGTCATCGAGCACACCCGGCAGACGTCCAAACGCCTGATCGACAGCTCACGCGTGATCTCCGAGGCAGTGGAGAACGGTACTGTCGCCGTCGTCGGTGTGTCCTATCGCCTCGACGAGGGCAGGGCCGTGCTCGTGTCCGGATTTGGCGCTCTGTAGAGCCAGCGGCGAGAATTGCCGGATGACTCCCACGCCTGTGAACGACCCTGATTCCCGCACTGATTCCCGCACTGATTCCCGCTCGATGGCGAGCGCTGCGCCGGACGCGGAGGGTGGGCAGTACCGGGTTGAGCAGGACACGATGGGCGAGGTGCGCGTTCCGGTCAACGCCCTGTACAGCGCGCAGACACAGCGTGCGGTGGAGAACTTCCCGATCTCCGGCACCACCCTGGAGCGCGCGCACATCGAGGCGCTCGCACGGATCAAGAAGGCCGCGGCGACGGCCAACGCCGAACTCGGCGTGCTCGATGACGAGCGCGCGCGGGTCATCGAGCAGGCGGCCGAGGACGTTGCGACCGGCAGGTACGACGGCGACTTCCCGGTCGACATCTACCAGACCGGCTCGGGCACCTCCTCAAACATGAACGCCAACGAGGTCATCGCGACTCTGGCGAGCCGCGCCCTCGCAGCGGCGGGCAGCACTACGACAGTCCACCCGAACGACCACGTCAACGCGTCACAGTCCTCCAATGACGTCTTCCCGACCTCCGTGCACATCGCCGCGACGTCCGCCCTCGTGAAGGATCTCATTCCGGCACTGGCGCACCTCGCCGAGGCGCTGGAGCGCAAGGCCGAGGAGTTCAGCACGGTAGTGAAGGCCGGCCGTACCCACCTGATGGATGCCACACCGGTCACACTCGGCCAGGAGTTCGGAGGCTACGCGGCACAGGTCCGCTACGGCATCGAGCGCATCCAGGCGTCACTGCCCCGTGTGGCCGAGGTTCCGCTGGGCGGCACCGCCGTCGGCACGGGCATCAACACCCCGGCCGGTTTCTCGGCACGGGTCATCGACCTGCTGGCGGAGGACACCGGCCTCCCCCTCACCGAGGCCCGCGACCACTTCGAGGCCCAGGCGAACCGGGACGCACTGGTGGAGATCTCCGGCATGCTGCGCACCATCGCGGTGTCGCTGACCAAGATCCACAATGACCTGCGCTGGCTCGGCTCGGGCCCCAATACGGGTCTCGGTGAGATCGCGCTCCCCGACCTGCAGCCCGGCTCGTCCATCATGCCGGGCAAGGTCAACCCCGTGATCGCCGAGGCCGTCCTCATGGTGTGCGCCCAGGTCGTCGGCAATGACGCTACCGTCGCCTGGTCGGGTGCGAACGGTGCCTTCGAGCTCAACGTCGGCATTCCCGTGATCGCCCGCAACGTCCTCGAGTCGATCCGGCTGCTGAGCAACTCGACGCGGGTCTCCGCGGACCGCATGATCGACGGCATCACGGCCAACGTCGAACGGTCGCGCTTCCTGGCCGAGGCATCGCCCTCCATCGTGACGCCGCTCAACAAGCTCATCGGGTACGAGAGCGCCGCGAAGATCGCGAAGAAGGCCGTCGCGGAAGGACTCACCGTGCGTGAGGCCGTCATCGCGCTCGGCTTCGTCGAGCGGGGCGAGCTCTCCGAGGACCAGCTGGATTCAGCCCTCGACGTCCTGTCGATGACCCGCCCACCGCAGGCGTAGCCCATAGACCGGCCTGGTCGACCGGCTTGGTGGGCCGGACTCTCACGCGGCGGTCAGGTGGCGAAGCGCGTGACGCCGTCGAAGTGGCCGGCTCCGAGCACCAGGGCGCGGTGACGCTCGTTGAGTGCCGGCAGTGCATCGAGCGGGAACCATCGGACATCGAGGGATTCGTCGTCGTTCACCCGCGCCGTTCCGCCTACCTGTCGGCACCGGAAGTCCAGCGTGAGGAAGGTGCAGACGTCGCCGTTGGGGAACGTGATGGGACCAACCACGCCGGCATCGAGCAGGTACTCGACCTCGACGACGATGCCCGTCTCCTCTTCGACCTCCCGCGTGAGGGCCACGGCTGGCTCCTCGCCCGGCTCGACCATCCCGGTGATGATCGTCCACCTGCCGTTGTCCGCCCGCTGCCCGAGCAGGACGTGCCCCTCACCGTTGAAGACCACTCCCCCGACGCCGGGCAGCCAGAGCGGGTCGTGGCCGATCCTGCGCCTCAGCGCGAGAACGAAATCCGGGGTAGGCACGCATGTCAGCGTAGTACAGCGAGCGCAACCGCGGCCCCGGCGATGAGGAACGGCCCGAAGGCGACCGACGAGCGGAGACCCGCGCGCCGTGTCGCGACGAGCGCGAGGCTCCACAGGCCGCCCAGCACCACGGCGATGAACGGGCCCCACCACACCTCGGACCACCCGGCGAAGCCGAGGTAGAGGCCCAGCAGCCCGGCCAGCTTCACGTCGCCGAAGCCCAGGCCTCCCCGCTGGAGCAGGTGCAGCAGCCCGAAGCCGAGCCATAGGATGGCAGCGCCCGCCAGCATCCCGATGATCCGGTGCCAGTCGCCGGCGAATCCGGCGGCGGTGCCCAGGAGGACCAAGGCGGCGGGATAGGACGGCAGGACGAGGCGGTTGGGAAGCCGGTGCGTGCGCCAGTCGATGACGCTCAGTCTCCACCCGAGGACCAGGAAACCCGCGAGCGCCGCGCACAGGAGTGCGAACGCGACGGGAGACTCCCCGAGATAGTCAGCAAGGACGGCGATCACGCCTCAACGCTACGCGAGAGCGGATTCGGCGTCGGGACGGGCCCCCTATGTGGACAACTAGATCTCCGCGCCCTCCAGCAGTTCGGTCACGAGCGCCGCGATCGGCGAGCGCTCCGATCTGGTCAGGGTGACGTGGCCGAACAGCGGATGCCCCTTCAGTATCTCGACCACGGCCGCGATCCCATCATGGCGTCCCACGCGGAGGTTGTCCCGCTGGGCGATGTCGTGGGTGAGCACGATCTTCGAGTTCTGCCCGATGCGGCTCATGACGGTGAGGAGGACATTCTTTTCGAGGGACTGGGCCTCGTCCACGATCACGAAGGAGTCGTGCAGACTGCGGCCGCGGATGTGGGTCAGCGGCAGGACCTCCAGCATGCCCCGGTCCATGACTTCCTCGACGACCTCCTGCGAGACGAGGGCGCCGAGCGTGTCGAAAACCGCCTGGGCCCACGGATTCATCTTCTCGTTCTCGCTTCCGGGCAGGTAGCCGAGTTCCTGCCCGCCCACCGCGTACAGCGGCCGGAAAACGACAACCTTGCGGTGCTCACGCCGTTCGAGCACTGCCTCGAGGCCCGCGCACAGCGCCAGGGCGGACTTGCCCGTACCCGCCCGGCCACCCAGGGAGACGATCCCGACCTCGGGGTCCATGAGGAGGTCGATGGCCAGCCGTTGTTCCGCCGATCGCCCGTGCAGACCGAAGACGTCACGGTCGCCGCGTACGAGGCGCACCTGCTTGTCGGCCCCGACCCGCCCCAGCGCAGAACCCCGCGGGGACAGCAGGATCACGCCGGTGTTCACCGGCTGCTCGGCTCCGGCCGGCGAGAAGACCGCCTGGTGGTCGTAGAGGGCGTTGACCTCCTCCACGGTGGCGTCGAGTTCCGCCACGCCGGTCCAGCC
>JAABUN010006451.1_pt1 | contig 13516 bp, 16 predicted proteins | sample 5559311 | NCBI WGS metagenome assembly JAABUN01 (sample SAMN10711877, study PRJNA513370) | rock metagenome | isolation source: Antarctica rocks | place: Antarctica: Victoria Land, Siegfried Peak sud | reverse complement strand
GGGTGTCGAGCATGATCTGGGCGTTGCCCGTGGCTTCCATGACGACGTCGAAGCCGCCGACCTCTTCGGCCAGGACCGCCGTCGGCGTCTCCGCGCTCGAGACGTACCGCGCGCCGAGCGCCTCGGCGAGCTGCGCCTTGGGGTTCGCGCCAGGGGAACGGCCCACCGTCCAGACCTCGAAACCGTCGAGGCGCAGAAAGGCGGTGGAGAGCATTCCGATCGCTCCCGTGCCCAGGACGAGGGCACGACCGGGGTCCCACGGTTGACGCTCGCCGATGGCTCGCGCGTGGCGGATCCCTCGAGCGCAGACCGCCGACGGCTCCGCCAGCACACCGAGGCGCCCGAGTGAGGCCGGCACCGGCACGAGGTGCTCGGGCGATTCGATGACGAGCTCGGACGCGTACCCGTCGAGGCCGGTTATGCCCCGCTCCGAGTAGTCACCGGTGAAGCATGCGTCGGGTGACCCTTCGGCGCAGGCGCGGCACTTTCCACAGGAGCGCCGAACGGTCGCCGAGACGAGATCGCCACGCGAGAACCCATGACCGTCCTGCTCGACCGTCCCGAGGAACTCGTGACCGAGCACCAGCCGCCGCCGCGATTCGGGCGCGGCCCCGAAGAGACCTTCGGAGATCTCGCGATCCGTCCCGCAGACGCCGACCTCGAGTGTCCGGATGAGGACCTGGTCTGCGTCCGGGCGCGCATCGGGAACGTCGGCGACTTCGGTGCTCTCCGCCTCACCCGGGGTCGTGACCAGAGCCAGCACGGCGTCAGCCGCGGTATTCCAACACGACCTGTGCACCCGAGCCCGCGGATCGCAGGATCGCGTCGCAGACCTCGGCCGCCCGGTACCCGTCCTCGAAGTCCGCCCCGTACGGCCCGACGTCACCCCCTGTCCGGATTGCGCTCAAGAAGTGGTGGAGTTCGTGGACGAAGGTGTGCTCCCATCCGATCATGTGGCCCTGCGGCCACCAATGCTCCCAGAACGGGTGCTCGGGCTCTGACACGAGGACGGTCCGGAAGCCCTGGGCGGAGGCGCCGGGCGTGGAGGAGGGAAGGTGGACCTGGAGCTCGTTGAGGCGCTCGAGGTCGAAGCGGATAGAGCCCTTCGAGCCGTTGATCTCCCAGGTGAAGCCGTTCTTGTTGCCGAGCGCGAACCGCGAGGCCTCGAGGGTGCCGACGGCGCCCTGCTCGAAGGCGACGATCGCCTCGAACGCGTCGTCGACGGAGACGTGTCCACCCGGCCGGTCCTCGACGAAGGTTCGGGTGAGCGCGCTCACCGTGTCGATCTCGCCCACGAGGTGGCGCGCCAGGTCGATCACGTGCGCGCCGAGGTCCCCCAGGGCTCCCGAGCCGGCGTCCTCGGCCTGCAGGCGCCAGCTCACGGGCGCCGACGGGTCGGTCATCCACTCCTGCAGGTATTTGCCGCGGAAGTGGTGGATCTCGCCGATCTCCCCGGCGGCGATCATCTGCCGCGCCAGGCGCACGGCCGGGACGAAGCGGTAGTTGAAGGCGCAGAGGTGCTTGACCCCGGCGGCCTTGACCCGCTGCCAGATCTCGAACGCTTCGGCCGCGTTACGACCCAGCGGCTTCTCGCAGATCACGTGCTTGCCCGCTTCGGCTGCGGCGATGGTCGGCTCGCCGTGCAGGTTGTTGGGGGCGACGTTGTCGAAGAGCTCCACCCGCGGGTCTGCCACGAGCTCGCGCCAGTCGGTGACCGCGCGCTCGAACCCGTACCGCTGAGCCGCGTCCGCGACAGCCTGCCCGTCGCGTCCGGCCAGGGCGATCAGGTCGGGCATCATCGGGGGTGGCCAGGTCATGTAGGCCAGGGTCTTGAAGGCGTTGGAGTGCGCCTTGCCCATGAAGGCGTAGCCGAGCATCCCGACGCCGATGTGCGGGACGTCGCCGGCGCCGGCCGTCGCCCCGGTGGTGAGGAAGCCGCCCTCGGTCATTCCGACCCCTGAAAGGCGGCGTCGAAGATCACCGAGGACGGTGAGAAGTCGATCCGGCGCAGGAAGGCCGCGGCGTCGGGGGCGCCCCAGTCGCGATCCATGCCCGAGTCCTCCCACTCGACGGCGAGCGGGCCCTGGTAGCCGATCCGGTTGAGCACTCGGAACAGGGTCTCGAAGTCGACGTCGCCGTGGCCCGGCGACACGAAGCTCCAACCGCGTTCCGCCTCGCCGAAGTCGATGTGGGAGCCGAGGATCGACCGCCGACCGTCGAGCGTCACCTGGGAGTCCTTGACGTGGACGTTGTAGATGCGGTCGGCGAACTCCATCGCGAAGGCCGCCGGATCGAGGAACTGGGGGATGAAGTGGCTCGGGTCGAGGTTGATCCCGAAGCCCTCGCGCCGATCGAGGGCGGCGAGCGTCTTGCGGGTGGTGACGAAGTCGTAGGCGATCTCCGTCGGATGGACCTCGAGCGCGAACTTCACGCCCTCCGCGTCGAAGACGTCGACGATGGGTCCCCACCGCTCGGCGAACTGCTCGTAACCGCGCTCGATCGCCCCCCAGTCGTTGGGCGGGAATGAATACAGCATGTGCCAGATGGGCGAGCCGGTGAATCCGGTCACGACCTCGACGCCGAACTGGGCCGCCGCCCGTGCGGTGTCCTTGAGCTTCTCGGCGGCACGCGTGCGCACCCCCTCGGGATCTCCGTCACCCCACACATCGGGCGGGAGCACCCCGCGGTGGCGGTCGTCGATGGGATCGCAGACCGCCTGCCCCACGAGATGGGCCCCGATCGCCCAGCAGCCGAGGCCGTGACGCTCGAGCAGCTCCCGGCGACCGTTCACGTAGTCGGGCTCGGCCAGTGCGCGATCGACATCGAAGTGGTCGCCCCAGCACGCCAGCTCTAGGCCGTCGTAGTCCCACGACGCGCACTTCGCTGCGACGTCGTCGAGCGTCAGGTCGGCCCACTGTCCCGTGAACAGGGTGATCGGTCTCGGCATGCTCTCTCCAGTCGTCGTCTCGGCGGCCACTCTAATCGAGCCATACCGACGGGCGTCTCAGGCCGAGGCCCAGCTGTCCGCGATGTGTCGGTAGCCCTCCCGGTAGACCACTTCCGGGCTCTCGAAGAAGTCACGCCAGACGCGCGTCGCAGCGGCAAGGTCCGGCAGCCCACGGCCGAAGGCCTCGATCGTCAGCCAGCCGTCGTAGCCAGACCGCTTGATGGCCGAGAAGGTCGCAGGCCACGGCACATGCCCCCGCCCCGGCACTCCGCGGTCGTTCTCGGAGATGTGGACGTAGGAGATGTGGCGCACGTTCTCGGTGAACGCAGCGACCGGATCGCTCTCCTCCAGGTTGGCGTGGAAGGTGTCGTACATCCCCGTGACGGCCGGATGGTCGACCGAGTCGAGATAAGCCGCGAGGTCATCCATCGTGTTCGCGAAGTAGCTCTCGAACCGGTTCACGGCTTCGAGCACCAGCCGGATCCCGTTCTCGGCCGCGTGGTCACCCGCCCGGCGATGGACCTCTCGCGCATGTTCACGCTCGACGTCCGTCGGAGCGGCGCCCGAGAAGTGGCCGAGGGTCTGCTGCAGCGGGCCGGCCAGCTGTGAGGCCCCGAGTGCCCTCGTGCAGTCGACCCGCTGGCCGATGTGAGCCACGGCTCTCTCACGGATGGCCGGATCCTCCGCCAGCGGGTTCTCGTCGGACGTCGGGATGATCGTGATCGCCGTTCGCTCGAGCCCGATGTCGTCGAGCATGGAGCCGAGCTTCGCGTAGTCGTCAGGCTCGCCTTCGAAGATCGGGATCTCGACGCCGTCGTAGCCCGTGGCCCTGATGTCCTCGAGCAGCGCACGGTCGCCCTCCGTGACGTTCGTCGTCCAGAGCAGCATGCAGAAGCCGATCTTCACCCTTGTTCCCCCTTCGATTCGCCTTGGCATTCTCGAGCATGCCCTATCGGGCACACTTGCGCCCATGAGCTTCACGCCGTCCCTGACGCTGCATGCCCTCGCCCCTTCGCATCCCTGCCTCACCGTGGCCGCCGCCCTGCGGTTCAAGGATCTCGAATACGAGCGCATCGACCTGACGCCCGGATCGCACGGCGAGGAGATGGAGAGCCTCTACGGCGAGGGGCGCCGGACGGTTCCCGGCCTGCTCGTCGACGGCCGGCCCGTCCACGGTTCACGAGCCATCCTCGAGCGGCTCGAGGAGCTCCGGCCCGAGCCGCCGCTCTATCCGCCGGAGAACGCCGGCGCCGTGCGCGACGCGGAGTGCTGGGGCGACGAGGAGCTTCAGGACCTCGGGCGCCGGCTGCCGTGGGGTGCGCTTCACTTCAGGCCTGAGGCGATGGGCACCTTCGGAGGGGGCGGTCCACTGGACCCGGCCGGTGTCGACTTCGCGCTGCGCTACATCCACAGCACCTGGCGCTACCACGCGATCACCGCCCGGCGCCTGGCCGACGACCTCGCCGGCCTCCCCGCAAAGCTGGACCACGTGGACTCGCTCGCGGCCGACGGCGTCATCGGTGGGGAACGGCCCACCGCCGCCGACCTCCAGATCGGCGCCACGATCCGGGTACTGCTAAGCGTCGGTGATCTGCACCCGTTGCTGCGTGACCGGCCCGGCGAGGCGATCGCCCACCGCTGGTTTGAGGACTACCCCGGAGACGTGCCGGCGGGAGCCTTCCCCGCCGGCTGGGTGCCTGCCCGCTGATCACCGACCCAGTCGTCGAGCGTCTGCCACCCGGCGTAGAGCCAGCGGATGATCGCGTCCCGGTCTTCGGGCACTTGAGCAGCCTCGTATCGCCAGAACTTGACCCGGACGGTGGTGCCCACGAGTCCACCCTGCCAGATGTCGGAGACGAGCTCGAAGCCGTCCAGACCCACGTGTCCGCAGAAGACGACGTCCACGCCGCGCGACGCCTCGAGCAGGGCCAGCGGCCCGCCCAGTCGCGGCGGGAGGACGTGACGCAGGCGGTCGGCGAGCGGCGCGATCTCCGGCTGGCGCTCGGCGATCTTCGCCTGCGCGCTGAGGAGCTTCTCAGGCGTATGCCGGGTTCCCTCCGGATAGATCAGCACCCCCTCGTCGTGGCCGATGTCGAGCGCGAGGCGGCGTAGCGCAACGAGCTCACGCGCCGTGTCCCCCGTGCCGCGGCGCACGAAGTTCGTCGGGACCCAGCGCCCGCCGATGTCGATGGTCGGCAGCATCTGCAGCTCTCGCTTGAGCACGAAGCGCAGGCCCAGATCGTGCGCTCGGCCGATCAGGCTGTCGGGCAGCGTGTTGTCGATGATGCTGGCGTGACGCATCAGTACGAGGACGGGCCCCGGACCGGCGAGCTCGAGACCCTCGACGCGGAAGGAGAGCCCGAACAGCGCACGCACACCCGAGAGATGGCCGGCGGCCCACTGCTGGCGGAGGTGGTAGACCCGCCGGCGGCGCCGGCGGGTGTCGCGGCCGGCGCTCGCCATCCAGATCAGGGCCAGTCCGGCGACCCCACGTAGCTCGCCGAGGAGAAACCACCAGAGCATGAGGACGAGGCGCACCGCCATCCACGGTTTGCGCCGGACAAGCCAGAGCGAGAGGTCGACCGTCGCGGCCGCGGTCAGGAGCACCGGAAGGAGCGCAGTGGTGACGACGAACAAGCCGGCTTCCATCGCGATGCCCTTGAGACGGCGGGCCAGCCGATCGCCGCGAGAGCCCTCGTCGGCCAGGAGCGGACCCATCCTCGGAGCCTACGCGAGATGAAACCCGCGGTTGCGTCCCGCGGCTCCGCGTCCGATTACCCGACCATGCACGCGCGCCTGCCCCTGCTGGGACTTCTGGTCCTCGCCACCCTGGCGCTCTGGCTGGGCTGGCACAACCCGGAGCCGACGGCGGGCGCCCTTTCACCCTCCGGCGGGGCACGCTTCGCGCTCGACTCCGAGCAGGCCGCGCGACAGGGAACGCAGACGCTGGGCGCGGACCTTCGACGGCGGACGCTTCGCTTCGCACCCGGGGTCCACCCCCTCGACCAGCGAGCGATACTCGACGCGATCGCCACCGCGCGCCCGGAAGCCCGTCGCTTGATCGAGTTGGTGGACGGACTGGTGACGGTGCGCGTCGGGGCCATCGGCGGCAAGGCCGTGGGCGTCGCGAGCGAGCGGGAGACGGGCTACGAGGTCGTGCTCGACCTCGGAGCCGTCTCGGGCCGCTTCGGGCAGCGCGGCATCAACAACGTCGTACTGCACGAGCTCGCCCACGTCGTGGACTTCGCGCTTGTGGAAGACGACCTGCTCGCCACCGTCGACGCCGGCACGCCCAGGGGCTACGGCTGTCATGACGGCCGCAGCGGGTGCGCGCCGCGGGAGGAGCGCTTCGCCGATTCCTTCGCCAAGTGGGCGACCGGCGACATCGGCGTGGACCTCTACCTCGGCTACCAGGTGCCACCGCCGTCGGGTGCCTGGGGCGAGCCCCTGCTGAAGCTCACGCGCTGACATGGGCGACACTTGCGTGATGAAGACCCTCGCCTCCATCACGCAAGGCCACTCGGACTACGACGACCGGCTCCGGACGCTGCTCGACGGGCTCGGGATCGATCCGCACGAGTTCATCGGCCTCGACTACTTCGGACTGGTCCCGTTCTTCGTCCTGGCCGGCGCCACCGTGCGGCCGGACGCACACACCCATGGACTCGACGTTCACGTGTCGACGGTGGAGGTCCAGCTTCCCGACGAGCTCGAGGACGCCTTCTTCGCGACGCTCGCCGAACTGCTCGAGGACGCCTATTCCGACGACTGAATTCGAGGCCTCTTCGCCGACGAGGCCCGCGGCCCCTGGCGGGCGAGCATCCGCGCGGCCAGGATCCCGCCGATGGCGCCGAAGAGATGCGACGGCCAGGAAATGCCGTCCTGCGGCAGGAGGCCGCCGAGCAGGGCCACGCCCCAGGTGGCGGCGACGATGACCGCGATGCCGAGATGCACCAGGTCCCGGTTGAGGAAGCCGCGGATCAGCAGATAGGTCGCGTAGCCGAAGACCACGCCGCTCGCCCCCAGGTGGACAGAGGATCCCGGAGCGACCAGCCAGGTACCCGCTCCACTGACCCCGGCCACCACGAGCGTGACCAGGAGCACCCGGCTCAGGCCGCCCAAGGCGATGGTCGCACCCATGGCCAGGAACGGAATCGTGTTGGAGATCAAGTGGCTGAAGCCCGCGTGCAGGAACGGGGCCGCCGCGATCCCAGCTACGCCCTCATCCGTGCGCGGCACGATCCCGTAACGGTCCAGGTCGCCTCCGAGCACTGAGTCGAGGATCTCCGACAGCCACATGATCGCCACCATTGCGACGACGAACAGCAGGCCGTTGATGCGTGGGGATCGAGACACGTCGTGCAGCATGGCTCATCGCGTTCAACGGTCCCTAAGCCACCACCCGTTGTGCGAGCATCCGGGCCGTGAATCGCACCATTCTGTTCTGGACCTTGGCGTTGTTCTTCGGAGCGTCGATCGCCTTCCGGGCCATCCAGAACGCCACCACCGACTCGCCTCTCCTGGTCACGCTGGGCCTCGAGGTGGCGCTTCTCATCGCGCTGGTGGTGACCATCGTCGTCGTCGGGCGGCGCCGGGATCGTGACGGGCGGTGAAGGATTGACCGCAGTCCGCGATCCCCTGGCCTCGCGGCTCGACGGCTTCGGGACGTCGATCTTCTCCCAGATGTCCGGGCTGGCAGCCCGAACCGGCGCCGTCAACCTCGGGCAGGGCTTCCCCGACGAGGACGGTCCCGCCGAGGTGATCGAAGCGGCGGTGAACGCGATGCGCAACGGGCACAACCAGTACCCGCCGGTCCGGGGCGTCCCGGCGCTGCGCGAGGCGATCGCCTCCCACCAGCGACGCCACTACGGCCTCGAAGTGGACGCCGAGACGGGCGTCCTCGTCACGGTCGGCGCCACTGAGGCGCTCGCCGCCGCGCTGCTCGCGATCTGCGAGCCGGGCGACGAGGTGGTGTGCCTGGAGCCCTACTACGACTCCTACGCGGCCGTCATCGCGATGGCCGGCGCCTCCCGACGGGTCGTCACGCTGCGCCCGCCTGGCTTCGCCCTCGATCCGAGTGAGCTGCGCGCGGCGATCACCTCGCGCACGCGGATGCTGCTGCTCAACTCGCCGCACAACCCGACGGGCAGGGTTCTCACGCGACCCGAGCTCGAAGCGGTCGCGGAGGTCTGCGCGGAGCACGACCTGATCGCCCTGACCGACGAGGTCTACGAGCATCTCGTCTTCGAGGGAGAGCACGTTCCCCTCGCAACCCTGCCGCAGATGGCCGAGCGCACCCTCACAGCCTCGTCGCTCGGCAAGTCGTTCTCCTTGACGGGCTGGAAGGTGGGCTGGATCGGCGGCCCCCCCGCGCTGGTCGCGGCGGCGGCCACCGCGAAGCAGTTCCTGACCTTCGCGGGGGGCACGCCGTTCCAGCACGCTGCGGCGTACGCGCTTAACCACGGGGATCAGCAGGTGGCCACGCTCGCCGCCGGGCTGCGAACCCGTCGCGACCTCCTGTGCTCGGGTCTCGAGGCGGCCGGCTTCGCCGTCCACCGCCCGGCGGGCACCTACTTCGTGAACGCCGACATACGGCCGCTCGGCGAGCGGGATGGTGTCGCCTTCTGCTGGTCCCTGCCGGCGCGGGCGGGCGTCGTGGCCGTGCCGACCGCCGCCTTCTACGACGATCGTGATGCGGGTTCGCATCTCGTTCGCTTCGCGTTCTGCAAGCGCGTCGAGGTGCTCGAGCAGGCCATCGCCGGCCTGAGCACCTTGGGCGGCTGACGAGCGAAGGCGGATTGTCAGTCTTCGACCTATAGTGCCTTCGATGCAACTCCGCCGTGAGCGCGTGTTCGTCGAAACCGAGTCGCGCCGGATCGTCGGCACGCTCCAGCTCCCCAACGAGGGCTACCGCAGCCGCACGACTGACTTCCTCAACGCCAATGATCGCGGCTTCATCGCGCTCACCGACGCCGAGGTGGCCCCCGTGCACGGAGGTGAAGCGACCACACACGAATTCGTCGCCGTCTCGGCTCGCCACATCGTGCTCCTCGTCGAGCTCGGGACCGTGGAAGTGCTCGACGACCCGAGCGCCCTGCCGCCGACGAGCTGGCAGACCGGCTCCACCCAACCGCCGGTGCCGACCGAGCCGCTGGTCTGACGCTCGAGCCGCGGCGACGGCACGGTCAAGCAGGAGGAGTCGACCGCGCTAAGCCCGGATGCGCCGCCGCTCGGGTGTCGGATGGGAGTCGAGCTCGGGAAGGGCCACGGCCGGCGTCCGCGCCAGAGCAAGGGCGACCGTGAGGATCCCGAGCTCTGAGAAGCGCAGGCGCTGGTCTTCCGGTCGGGCCACGTGCGCGTCGAAGCGGTCCAGCAGCTCGAGCACCTGTGCGCATAACTCGGCGTACGGGGAATCGTTTCCCACTGCACAGGCCAGACGAGCGAGCGCGACCGGCTCCGCGGCGTCCCCTCCCGGCGCAAGCCGCGCCACCGCAGACGTCAGGTTGGCGGCCACCCGGTCCAGCAGCGGATCGACCACGAATCGTTCAGGCTGGACACCTGGGGCCGGTCCGAGGTCCCGCACGTCCTCACCCGCCAGCACCCGCCGAGCCTGGCCGCCTCCGATCTCGACCACCTGTTCCGCGCTCAAGCCGGCCTGCAGCGCGCAGCGGAACACGAGGACCGTGGCCTGGACGGTGGAGCCGTACGGGCTGTCGCTGGCGAACAGCACCTGCCCCGGCGGGACGTAGGCGAAGACTGCGAGCAGGTCAGCAGGGCTCCACCAGGACGTGTCGAGGAAGACGTTGGGATGCGCGGGCAGCTCACGCCACAGCCAGGCGAGATCGGAGATCGCTGCGTGGGCGAGGATGAAGCGCGCCCGAGGATAGGTGGCGGCCAGCGAGAGCGTGTCGCGGCCCAACGCCGGGATCCCCCTCCCCGCGTGGATGAGGATGGGGCAGCGGCGCGTGTGAGCCAACGCGCTCAGATCGCGCACCGCGGGCGCCGTCATCTCGAAGCCCTCCGCGCGTGGATGCAGCTTGATGCCGCGCGCCCCCGTGTCGAGCGCCCGCTCCGCCTCGACCACCGCAGACCCGCCCGTACGCGGATCGACCCGGCAGAAGGCCGTCAAGCGGTCCGGAGCACGCGCCGCCGCGGCGACCACCTCGTCGTTGGCGGCCGCATAGCCGTCCGGTTCGTGCATCGGGAAGACCACCCCTCGGGCATCGGCCGCCTGCAGCCGTTGCAGCAGCTCCACCGGGGTCTGCTTGAAGCCGTCGGGATCGTTGGCGCCGATGTGCGTGTGGACGTCCAGCAGCTCGAGACCGACGAGCTCCTCGCGCAGCTTGTCGAACCAGGGGGCGAGCAGGTCGTCGGCTGCTAGGCGGGGCACGTGGGTCAGCGGAGAGAGAGGGATTCGAACCCTCGGACGAGGGGTTGCCCCGTCACACGATTTCCAGTCGTGCCCGTTCAGCCGCTCCGGCACCTCTCCAGGCGACGAGCACGATAACGCCTGCCATCGATCAGATCTGCCAGGCGCCGCCGACCAGCACAGGCACGGGTTCGCCGCCCGCGACGCTGCCCGAGATCTCGAGTTCCGGAGCGCCGATCATGAAGTCGACGTGGATCTCCGAGTCGTTGGCCCGACCCGGATCGACCAGGAGATGCGGGAAGCCCTGGCCCAGCGCGATATGGCTCGCCGCGTTCTCGTCGAGAAGGGTGTCGTAGAAGACGGTGTCGAGGGCGCCGATGCGCCCCGCTCCATCGACGAGGGCCACCTCCCCCAGGCGCGCGGCTCCCGCGTCTCTGCCGATGATGGTGCGCAGCGTCTCACCACCGGACTCGGCCTCGAGCCCGACCACGCGGCCGCCCTCGAAGCGCACCTCGAGGCCGCGGACGACCGTCCCGTCCAGGAGCACGAGCGGCTTGCTCGAGCGCACCCTGCCATCTGCCCGCTCGGGATCGGGCGTGGTGAAGACCTCCTCCGTCGGGAGGTTGGGCATGTGCGCCAATCCGTCGACGGTCTCGAAGGCGGCCGCCTGCCATTTGGCGCCCGGCAGCAATCCCAAGGTGAGGTCGGTGCCCGGGCCGGTGTAATGCAGCGCGTCGAAGCCGCACGCGGTCAACTTCACCGCCGCGCTCAGGAGCGCGTCCCGACGTTCCAACCAAGCTGCCACCGGGTCGTCCTCGTCGAGCCGGAGCACATGGATGATCTGCTCCCAGAGTCGATCGAGGGCGGCCGCGGGCTCGAGGTCGGGGTGCACCAGCGTCGCCCAGGCCGGGGTCGGGCACGGACCGACGCTCCAGTTCGTCGTCCGCTGGGTGACCACCACCCCGGACTCCTTGATCGCCGGAAGGCGGTCGCGGCCCGCCCGCACGGGATCGAGATCCTCGAACAGCCCGGGCGCCACGGGGCCGGTGAGCGCTATCTGCGCCGCGCGTTCGCGCCCGAGGGCGAGAACCCGCTCGCCGTACCACGCGGGAACGTAGTCGAGCGTGTCGTGTGCGGCGTGCTCGAGGCGGGCGCGCTTGACCCAGGGGTCAAACCACGAGACGTCGACGAACTTCGCACCGCGCTTGTAAGCGCTGGAAGCGATGGCACGGACGAGGTACTCCTTGCCGGGCGAGCACCCCACCGCGACCACCTGGCCGGGCTGGACGTTCGCGCCAAAGCCGACGAGGAGATCAGCGAGGCGCTCGACGGTGCTCTCGTCCACTTCTTCCTGCCCCGCTCAGCGGGTACCGAAGTCCATCGGCGTCTTTTCGCGGTGATCGTGATCGGACTCGCTCGGCGCGTCGGCTCCGGGCGCCTCGCCGCGGCCGTCGGTCGGATGCTCGGAGATGCCGCTTCCGCGGCGGCTGTAGGAGGAGAGGGCGACCGCTACGAAGATGAGGAGGACGATGCCGATGAAGATGAAGCTCCCGTTGGACACTGCGAAGGTCATGGCCCCGTTGGTACCCAGCCTTCCCGTGTACTACCCGTCGGGGCGGGCGGCGCCGCGGGCTGCAACCTCAGCGGCGCCACCGGCCCCGACCGGCGCGGACGCCGCCGCCGCACCGCGGCGCTCGACCTCGGCCAGCGCGATGCGGTCGGCTTCAGGCACCGAGGCTCGCCCCAGCCGCTCGGCGAGGGGCTGCAGGACGTCGCGAGCCAGCAGCATCCCCCTGACCCATCCGGGCGCCACCACTCGACGCGAGCGCCGCTCGATCCCGCGCAGGACGGCTTCGGCGGCGTCGGCCACGGGGTAGCTGCGGCCGAGCGGCCCTTTGAGCTCCGCCTTCATCGCCGCGCCGACGGCCGTGGCGTCGGCGCCGCGGACCATGGGGGTGTCGATGAAGGAGAAGTAGGCGCAACCCACGGACACGCCGAGATGAGCCACTTCAGCGCGGAGGCAGTCCGCGAAGGCCTCGACCCCGGCCTTGCTGGCGGCGTAGGCGGCCATGCCGGGGGAGTGGGCGGCAGCCGCCAGGGAGGCGGTCGGCAGGATGTAGCCCCGACGCTCGATCACATACGGGAGGCAGGCTCGCACGGTTCGCCAGACCCCGAGCAGGTTGATCTCGATCGTGCGCTCGAAGGCAGCTGGGTCGATCGAGCGCACCATGCCGACCGAGGCGATGCCGGCGTTGGCGAGCACGACGTCGATCCCGCCGAACCGGGCGACGGCTTCCTTGACGGCCGCTTGGAGCGCGTCCGCATCGGTGACGTCCGCGACGAGCGCGACCGAGCCGGGGCATTCGGCGGCAACAGTCTCGACCGCGGCAGCGTCGAGGTCGACGAGCGCGACCTGAGCGCCGCGCGCCGCGAGCCGCTGCGACACCTCGGCGCCGATGCCGCGGGCTGCGCCCGTGACCAGGACCGTGCGGCCCGAGAGGGTCCGGTCAGATGGGCTCACGGCCAGATCATCGCGCATGGGCCGCTGGGCGGCGGCGAGGTGACCGATCGGATCCCAGGAGCGAGCAACGTTCGTAGACGAGCCACCCAGCGCCACAGGCGTCGTTGCGTGTTTTGCGCCGTCGGCTAGCTCTCCTCGACGAGGAATCGCCGCGACGGCAGAAACGCCAGCGCCGTCAACCAGATGATGGCGATCGCGACGAAGCCGACGCGCCCTTCGCTCGAGAGTGAGAAGGTCAGGCCGACGAGTGGCGTTCCGACGAGGACCACGAGATTCGCCATCCCGTTCACGAATCCGACCGCGGTGGCCGGCGCGTCGGGACGGGCGTTCATGGCGGCGACGAACACGGGCGCGAAGGACACGCCGGCGCCGATCCCCACTATCGCTCGCGCGAAGCGGTAGCTGGCCACGGCTTCTGCCTTGCATGGAGGCTGTTGCACAAAGCTCCGTCCGGCGCGTTTAAGACCATCTTGTGATGGCGCAGAACTTCATCGCGTGTGATCGTGAGCAGGAGCTGTTGTTGCCGCCGAGTCTGCGCGAGTGGTTGCCCGAGGATCACCTCGCGTGGTTCGTCCTTGATGCCGTCGGCGCGATGGATCTGCAGCCGTTTCTTGCTGGCTATCGCGACGACGGGTGGGGTCGCGCGGCGCATGACCCGGCGATGATGGTGGCGCTGTTG
>JAABUN010006450.1_pt1 | contig 13516 bp, 9 predicted proteins | sample 5559311 | NCBI WGS metagenome assembly JAABUN01 (sample SAMN10711877, study PRJNA513370) | rock metagenome | isolation source: Antarctica rocks | place: Antarctica: Victoria Land, Siegfried Peak sud | reverse complement strand
CGTGCTCCTCGCCGTCCCGCCAGGCGGCGATGGTCAGCTCGAGCGGGAACTCGACCCCGTCCGCGCGCCGCCCGGCCAGGTCCAGGGGGCGGCCGAGCACCCGGGCCGCGCCGGTCGCGAGGTGGCGTGCCAGCCCCCCGGCGTGCGCGTCGCGATAGCGCTCCGGCATCAGCAGGCTGAGCGGCGCGCCGAGCACTGCGGTCGCCGCGTACCCGAAGATCCGCTCGGCCCCGCGATTGAAGGCCCGGATCGTGCCGTCCGCCCCTATCGTCACGATCGCGTCGTGGGCGGTGTCGACGGCGGCGCGGTGGCGCGCCTCGCTCGCGCGCAACTCCGCCTCCGCCCGCCGTCGCCCGGTGATGTCGGCGACGGTCACGACGATCCCGCCGACGGCGGCCCCGGCGGCGATCGGCGCGGCGCAGTACTCCACGGGGACGCGTGCGCCGTCCCGACCCCGGATCGTCTCGCCCGCCGCGCGGACGACCTCGCCGCCCCGGAGCACCCCGAGCGGGGGCCAGGCGTCGCGCGGGCAGGAGGTACCGTCCACGCTTTCCGGGGCGAAGAGGTCGTGCAGGTCCCGCCCGCGCGCCGCCTCGGGGCGGAGGCCGAGGAGGGCCGCCCCGCGCGGGTTGGCGAAGGTGCAGCGCCCGTGCGCGTCCGTCGCGAAGACCCCCTCGCCCGCCGCGTCCAGCAGGGCGGCCTGCGCCTCGCCCTGGCGCCAGGACGCGCGCACCAGCGCCCGGTGGGCGAGCTCGGTCATCGCCAGGGCGGCCAGGTCGCGCAGCAGCGCCAGCTCCGCCGCGGTCCAATCGCGCGGGGTGCTATCGATCGCGCAGAAGCTGCCGAGCGTGTGGCCCTCGGCGTCGATGAGCGGTATCCCCGCGTAGGCGATCACCCCGAGGTCGGGGATCGCCGGGTTGTCGCGCAGGAGGGGATGGTCGCGGGCGTCGGCGACGACGAGCGGTTCCCGGGTCGCGACGACATGCTGGCAGAACGAGTGGGAGAGCGGGGTCTGCCGCGCCGCCGCCCACGGCGCGGGCAGGCCGACCTGCGCCGCGAAGAACTGGCGGTCGGCGTCGACCAGCGACACCAGCGCGACCGGGACGCCGAGGAGGGCGGTGGCGAGGCGGGCGAGCCGGGCGAACGCCGCCTCCTCGGGCGCGTCGAGGAGGGCGAGTTGGCGCAGGGCGGCGAGGCGGGCGGGGTCGCCCAGGACGGACGGGCTGGCGTCGTGCATCGCAGACGGATCCTTTCGCGCGGCCCACCCTCGCCGGACGCCGCGTGGCTCCGGGTAGGGCGCGGCCCGAGCCCTGGCGCGGCAAGCGTAGCGCGGCGGCACATGTGTGGGCAATAGGAGAAGGGTCCGGGCGACGCGGGCCATTCGGCTCGCCCGCCGCGCCGCACTGCGGGCGGCGGGATCCCGGTGTGCTCGGCGCCGAGCGGGGCGAATGCAACTTGTTGCGCGAGCTGCTCTGTGCCGACGGCGTGGGTCGGTTGCGGGGCACCGTCGGCGGGTCTCAGCGTCGCCGCGTGAGCGCGCGGTTCGTCGCCGCCAGGTCGAAGGCGGCCGGGTCGAACGGGCCGCCGAGCCAGGTCAGCAGTTCCTGGTACTCCTGCCCCTGACCGCGCCGCAGCGTCGCCTGGAGATCCGCGTACCCGCCGATGCCGCCGCAGTCCTCCGGCGGGCAGGCCCCGCCCCCGCCAGGCAGACCACCCCCTGCGCCCGCGCGATCACCGCGGGCGCCACGCCCTCTTCCAGCGCCGGGCGCACCACCGTGAAGCGCGCGAGCGCCCGCGCCCGGTCTGCTTCCGAGAGCGATGGCGCGCAGGGCGCGGTGGCACGCCCCGCCGTCTCGCCCCCGGCGGCACCCGCATCGGGCGACACGCCGACCGGCGGCGTGTCACCCCCGCTAGGCGCCATCGCGCGCCGCGACCGCCGATTCGATCGCGCGACGGACGGCGGCGACGGCGCGCGCCACATCCGACTCGCTCGTCTGCCAGTTGCACACCGAGATGCGCATACACCGCCGGCCCCGCCAGGTGGTCCCGCCGAAGAACGCCGCGCCGGACGCCAGGATCGCGGCGATCGTGGCATCCGTCCGCCGGTCATGGTCGGCGTCGGTGGCCCCCGGCTGCGGGTCGAGGAAGCGCACCAGCCCCTGGCTGACCTGGGGGGCCCACACCAGCTCCGCCCCGTCGAGCGCGCCGATGCCACGCACGAGCGTGGCGGCGTGGCGGCACGAGCGGGCCACGAGGTCGGCCACCCCCGCCCGCCCGAGCTGCCGCAGCGCGGCGTAGGTCGCCACGCCGCGCCCGCGCCGCGACCACTCCGGGTTCCAGTCGATCTGGTCGCGCGCCTCCTCGTCGTGGGTCAGGTAGCTGGCACGGTGCGACAGGGCCGCCCGGTGGGCCGCCGCGTCGGCGACGAAGGCGTAGCCGCAGTCGTAGGGCACATTGAGCCACTTGTGCCCATCTGTCGCCCACGAATCCGCCCCCTCCACCCCGGCGAGCAGGTGGCGGTGCGCCGGGCTGGCCGCGGCCCAGAGGCCGAAGGCCCCATCCACATGGACCCACGCCCCCGCTCATGCGCCAGGGGGATAAGGGCAGCGAACGGGTCGTAGGCCCCGATATTCAGGTCGCCCGCCTGGAGGAGGACGATCGTCGGCCCATCGCCGCGCGCGGCGAGCGCCGCGGCGAGCGTATCGGCGCGCAGTCGGCCGTCCGTGGACGCCTCGCCACAACAGCGGTGACACCGGCGTGCAGTTCCCCTGGCAGCAAAACCACCGTCAGTGGTGCAGCGAGAATCTCGACAGGGGGCGTTGGTAGGCCAGGCGTAGCAGCCCTGCATCGCTTGGCCCGTTGGCGTACAATGCGGCCCTGTTGTGGCGCACCGCCCCGGGTCGTCGCACGCGCCAAACCGTGAGCATACGATGCCGGTGGTGAAACGCCCGCACAGCGAGCCGACGGACGACTGGCAGCAGCGGCAATTGCTCGCGCCCTTCCCGGAGCAGCGGGCCTACGAGTTGCTGCGCCCGGTGGTGCTCTTCGGTCGCCCGCCGGCCGAGCGCGCCGACGAGACCGGCACCGCCGAGCGCACCATCTACCGTCGGGCAGCGCGCTTCGACGCCGAGGGGATGGCGAGCCTCTTCCCGCCGCCGAAAGTCGAGAAGCACCAACGGCTGTCCGCGAAGGTCCGGGCAGCCATCCGCGACCTCAAGGCCGAGCACCCCACCTTCTACGCCAGCGAGATCGCGGATATCTGCGCGATTCGCTTCGACCAGCGCCCCAGCCCGCACACGGTCAAGCGCCTCCTCGCGGAGGAGCCGCCGCCCGTCGGCACCGCCCGCCGGTTCCCGCCCTACCGGGAGATCGCCGATCCGGCGGCGGCACGCCTGGCGATTATCCGGCTGCACAGCGAGGGGTGGGCGGTCAAGAGCATCGCCGCCTACCTCGACTGTAGTCGGCAGCAGGTGTACCGCACCCTCCGTCGCTGGATCAGCGAGGGGATCGCCGGGCTCGACGACAAGTCGCGCGCGCGCGCGGATGTCCCGCGCGCGGTCACCTTCCGGGCCTTCGCGCCAGTCGCGGCGCGGCGCGGGGAGCGCGACCGGCCAATCGCCGATCCCGAAGAAGAGTTGCCCGCCCGGTCGGAGCATCCCGCGCAACGTCGCGAGGCTGGCGCGATCCTCCGCCTCGGTCGGGAAGCCGACGCAGCTACGGTCGTAGAGGGAGAGGAGCGCGTCGAATGGCCCCGCGTCGGCCAGCGCGCGGAAATCGCACTCGCGCAGGTCGGCGTCGAGCCCGGCGGTGTGGGTGCGCGCCTGCTCCAGCATGGCGGGGGCGATGTCCACGCTCGTCAGCCGTGCGAAGCCGCGCTCGCGCAGGACGCGCGTGTGCCGCCCCCAGCCGCAGCCGATCTCCAGCAGCCGATCGGCGGGGCATAGGCCGAGCGCCGCGACGATGAAGTCGATGTCACGCGCGGCGGCGGCGCTCCCGCTCACACGGCCCGCGTCGTCGAGTTCGGCGGCGTGGCGCAGGCTGTGGTGCCGATACCAGGCGTTGTTGCCCAGGTGGAGTTCGGCACCGGAGCCATCCTTCAGGAGCGTCGTGCTGGCGTCATCCGGCAGGTGTTTGAGGGGTGGAACGTGCATGGATATTCCCCTGATGAGTGACGGTGGCAACGCAAGCCATCGTGCCGCATCGCGTGTGTCATGGGCGTCATACGCGAATCGTCGTGGTGGTCGGACCTCGCCGTCAACTGCTCCGGCTCTCGTCACGCTGCTGCCACCCCTCACCATTGCTGTTCTTCTCGACGCTGGCTGGTATGATCGGGCTCCGCTGCCCCTTCGGCGCGAGCCATCTTCCTGCCCATCATCCATGCGTGATCGTCATGCGGTCGCTGTCCCGCACCTCGCGACCACATCAGGATCGATGCGACCATCCCGGGCATCGAGTGCTCCTCGGCGACGAGATCGACGCGCAAGCCGTGCTCGCGCGCCGTCCGCGCCGTGCCCGGTCCAATACAGACCACGAGCGCCCCACCAAATAGTTCTCGGGGAGTTGGCGTTGGCACCACCCCCACTCCGCCCGGCACGGCGACCTTGCCGGGTGAGACGAGCGCCAGGACGTTCGACACGGTCGACGAACTTGTGAAGGTAACGATATCGAACGCGCCGGTCGATAGGGAGGCGACCGTCTCGGGATCGGGCGGCAGCTGCTCCGTGCGGTACGGCGCGACCCGGTCGACCGTCGCCCCCAGCCCTGCCAATCCTCGCGCCAAGGGTTCGCTTGTCCCGACGGCTGCGAGGAGGAGGAGCCGTTTCCCCGCGAGCCCCGTCCCCTCTAGGCACGCGAGGATCGCCTCGACCCCGAGGCTGTCGGGGGCGATGTCGGCGATGAGGCCGCGCCGCTCGAGGGCCTCCTGCGCGCCCCTGCCGACGGCCACGAGGCACGCGGCGGCGAGGGACCGCACGTCGCGACCATCGGCGCGCAGCCGATCGAGGAAGCGCCCGACGCCGTGTCCGCTCGTGAAGACCAGGTAGTGATAGGTGGTGAGCCTGGCGAGCGCCGTGCCGAACGGCCGATCGTCGTCGGGCTCGGCGAAACGAAACTGTGGCAGTTCCACGGCGCTCGCACCGAGCGCCGCGAGCATGGCGCTCAGCTTGCTCTGCTGCGCCCGCGAGCGGGCGACGAGGACCCGGCGCCCGCTCAGCGGCTTACGCGCCGGATCGTCGAACCAGCGCAGGCGCTCCCGCAGGCCGACGACCGCGCCGACGACGACCGTCGCCGGGGCGGTGAGGCCCGCCTCCGCGACCAGGCCGGGCAGCGTCCCGAGCGTGCCGACCACCGTGCGCTGGGCCGCCCAGGTGCCCCAGGCGATCGCCGCGGCCGGCGTGTCGACCGGGCGGCCGTGCGCGACGAGTTGGGCGGCGATGCGCGGCAGGTCGGCAACGCCCATGAGGAAGACGAGCGTCTCGGCCGCGGCCAACGCCCCCCAGTCGCGGCCCGCGTCTCCCCGCGCGGGGTCGTGATGCCCGGAGACGATCGTCACGGAGGAGGCCACGTCGCGGTGGGTGACCGGGATGCCGGCATAGGCCGGGACCGCGAGGGCACTCGTCACCCCCGGGACAACCTCGAAGGGCACCCCGGCCGCGGCCAGGGCCGCCGCCTCCTCGCCACCGCGTCCGAAGAGGAACGGGTCGCCGCCCTTGAGGCGCACGACGCGCTTGCCGCGGCGGCCATGCTCCACCAAGAGGGCGTTGATCGCGTCCTGCCGCAGCAGGTGATGGTGCGCTTCTTTGCCGACGTAGACCCGCTCCGCCGTCGGGGGCACCTCATCGAGGAGGCGCGGATCGACCAGGCGATCGTACACGACGATCTCCGCGTCCCGCAGTCGGTCACGTCCGCGCACGGTCAGCAAGCCGATATCGCCCGGCCCCGCCCCGACCAGCGAGACGAGCGCCGTGCCATGGGTGGTGCCGTGGTCCATGTCGGTGGCCTGCATCGGCGGATCGAGCGTCATCCTTGCCTCATGGCGTGCTCCCGGTCGCCTGCCGACGACCCCACGAGCCGAACGGGCGATATCGCCGCAGGTCCACCCGACGACATCCCGGCGGTCGCGTGCGGCCACAGCGGGCGCATGTCGGCGCCGGGCGTCGGCCCGGCTACGCGGGGCCGCACGTTCATGGGGTGCCAGCGCCGACCGGATAGCCGCGCGGCGTGACCAACAGCCCGTCGAGATCGATCGTCGCGCTATTACCCACCACGATCGTGGTGAGCATGTCCACCTGGGCGGGATCGAGTGCGGCCAGCGTCGTTGTGTGGACCCGTTGCCCCTCCCGGAAGGCGTTCGTGACGAGTCCGACCGGCGTCCCCGCCGTGCGATACCGCAACAGCATCTCCTGCGCCGCGTCGAGCTGCCAGTCGCGCCGACGACTGCGCGGGTTGTAGAGGCACAGGACGAAATCCGCGGCAGCGACCGCTTCCACGCGGCGCAGGATGACCGGCCACGGCGTGAGGAGATCGCTGAGCGAGACGCAGGCCCAGTCGTGCATCAGGGGCGCGCCGAGCAGGGCGGCGGCGGCGCCGGCGGCCGTGAGCCCCGGGACGACCTCGACGTCCGGCGCGTCGCCCGGTCGCCAGCCCGTGCCATGCAGCAGTTCCAGCGCGAGGCCCGCCATGCCGTAGACCCCGGCGTCCCCGCTCGAGACGAGCGCCACGCATCGGCCACGCCGCGCGAGATCGATCGCCAGCCCAGCTCGGGCAACTTCCTCCGTGAGCTGCGAGGAGATGATCTCCTTACCCGCGAGGAGCGGCCCGAGGAGATCAAGGTACAGCCGGTAGCCCACGATGACCTCGCTCCCCGCGAGCGCCGTGCGAGCCGCCGGTGTCAGCTGGGCGAGGTCGCCGGGACCGGTACCGACGAGAGACAGTCGGCCCCTAGTCATCGCTCTCCTCCCGCAGCGCGACCGCCACCGTGACCCGCCCGTGGACGACCTTCTGCACGAGTAAGGTCCGCGTGCCACCCGCCAGGAGCGCCGCCGGCTCCGCCACCCCGTGCGCGCCGACCGCCGCCAGCGCCGCCGGTGAAGGGTTGCGTACCGGGACACGATTCAGTTCGGCGGCCCCGAAGAAGCGGATCGGTTTGCTCAGGGTCGCGGCATAGGCAAGCAATCCCGCCTCGTCCCGCTTCACGTCGATCGAGGCGAGCTCGCGCACCGCCGCGAGCGCCAAGCCATGATCCGCGAGTACCCCCTCAACCGCCCCGGCGATCTCCTCTTCCGACACCCCCCGCGCGCAGCCGACTCCGACGCTCAGACAGGGCGGGTGATAGATCACCGTGGTCGCTTTGTCCTGCACCTCCGGTGGTAACGCCGAGCCCCGCCGGTGGGTGACGACCAGTGCCGCGGCGATCGTCGGAGCGCCGAGGTCCTCGATCCGGGCGACATGGTCGAGCGCGGCGGCCTCGGGGTGCGAGAGCCAGGCGCGCGACCCGGCCTCCTGGAACGCCGCGACACGCTCGCCGTTGACAAGCGCTGCTGCGGCACCGGTGAGCGCGTCCGGGTTGGCCACCGTCCAGCCCCGCTCGGATCCGAGCAGATCGAGCGCCGGCAGCCCGCGCACGTCGGAGCCGGTGGTGATCACCGCCTCGCCGCCGACGATGCGGGCAACCTCGCGGGCCAGCGCGTTGGCGCCGCCGAGATGCCCGCCCGCGACGCTGACGGCGTAGCGCCCGCTTTCATCGAGGGCCACGATGCCGGGGTCGGTGCGCTTATCGCTCAGGAGCGGCGCGATAGCACGCACCGCCACCCCGACCGGCATCAGCAGTACCATACGATCATGGTGCACCCAAAGGTTACCCACGAGATCGGCGACGCGGCCCTCATAGGGGATAGCAGCGCCCCCGGCGAAACGCTCCGGCGCGTAAAGCGTCCCGCCGAGCGCTGCGGCCAGCCGGGCCCCGAGTGACGTGCCACCCCTCGTCAGCGCCACCAGGGCCGGCGACCGGTCGGCCCTCGGCCACGCGCCGATCGGCTCCGCGACGACAGGGATGGTCGCGTTGTCGATCGGCGCGACCGGTGCCGTAGCCGCGCCGGTCGCGTCTCGTGGCGGGCGTCCATCGGCGCGGCGAAAGCGGTGGCTATAGGTGGCGGCGTAGAGGTGCGAGCGGTGTGCCCCGTCCTGCAAGGCCGGATCGATAGCGCGACCGACCAGGATCAGTGCCTGGCGGCTCCATCCAGCCGCTTTCACCGACGCCGCCAGATCGGCGAGCGTGCCGCGCACGATCGCCTCGTCGGGCCAGCTGACGCGGTAGAGCGCGGCGGCGGGAGTTTCGGCCGTGTAGCCGCCCGCGATGAGATCGCCGATGAGCTGGCGGATACGCGTGATGCCGAGCAGGATGGCGAGCGTCGTGCCGTGGGTGGCAAGCGCGCGCAGCGTCTCCCCCTCCGGCATGCCGGTCCTCCCCGCAGCACGGGTCATGATGATGGTCTGCGCCACATCCGGCACCGTCAGCTCGACGCCGAGCGCCGCCGCTGCGGCGAAGACGCTGCTGACCCCGGGGATGATGCGATACGGGACGTCCGCTTGCCGCAGGAGCGCGATCTGCTCCGTGATCGCGCCGTAGAGCGCCGGGTCGCCGCTATGCACGCGTGCCACGCGCTGTCCGGCACGCGCCGCCGCGATCATCCGCGCCGCGATCGCGTCCAGGTGGCGCTCTTTCGTCCCCTCGAACGGCACGCCGGGACGGAGGAAGCGGGCGAGCTCCGGGCTGACCAGCGAATCGGCGTACAGCACCAGATCCGCCGCCCGGAGGGCCTCCACCGCGTCCAGCGTCAGGAGTCCGGGCGCCCCGGGCCCCGCGCCGATGAAGGCCACGCTCCCGGCCGCGTCGGATCCGCCCCACGCTGGCTGCATGCCGCTCATCGCTCACCCCCACCCTGGATCACGAGCAGGGAGAAGTAGGGGAGATCGCGCCCGCGCAGGACGCGCACGTCGGGCACGAAGCGCTCCTCCGCCATGCCCACGTGTTCGGCGTACCAGGCACCCCCGGTCAGTTCGAGTTCTTCCAGCACGTCGATCACCCCATCCACGCAGCGATTCACTTTCAGCAGCACCGTCGTATCGAACCGTCGCAGGGTGTCGCGCAGCCCGGCGAGATCCGCCTCGTGGATCACCGGCAACACCGCCAGTCGTTCGTCGCCCTGCACCAGGGGCCGCCCGGCACGCGCCGCGGCGGCCGTGAACGCCGCGACGCCCGGCACGACCTCGATCGGCGTCGTGGGCATCCGCTCGCGCACTCGCGTCAGGAGGTGCCCGAACGAGCCGTAGAGGAGGGGATCGCCCAGCAGCGGACAGGCCACCGCCCGCCCGGCCGCGAGCGCCATGGCCACCGTCGCGAAGATCGCCTCGCGCGAAGCCTCGGTGGCCTCCGGCTCGCCGGTGGTCGCGAAAGGCAACTCGATGAACTCTTGTCGCCCCCGGTCGAGCAGGTCGCCGATGATCGCCAGGGTCTTGCTGGTCGTGGCCCGCGCGCCGCGCGGCAGCGCGATGGTGTCGGCGGCGCGCAGTACCTCGGCGGCGCGGAGCGTCAACCAGCGCGGGTCCCCCGGCCCGACGCCCACGCCGTACAAACCCGGTCGCGCGAGAGCGCTCACTGGTCCCCCTTCATGGCGGCGACGATGAAGACCGGGTTGAGCGCCTGTAACCGCGTCAGCGCGCCGACCGGCGTGCCGCGCGCGACCCAAACCTGCGTGATGGATGGTGGCCACCCGTGCCCCCGGAGCGTCGCTTGCGCCACCTGCAATCCCTCGAGCGTCGCCAGATTGAGCACCAGGCGGCCGCGAGGCAGGAGACGGGCCACGGCGAGGTCGATGAGTTCCGCCAGCGCCCCGCCGCTCCCGCCGACGAAGATCGCGTCGGGATCGGGCAGTCCCGCGCAGACCCCCGGCGCCTCGCCCGCGACGACGGCGACGTTCCGCGCCGCGAGTCGCGCGCAGTTCTCGCGGATGTGCTCGAGCGACTCCGCATCGCGCTCGATCGCGTAGACGGTCGCGTCGGGGTTGAGCAAGGCGGCCTCGATCGCGACCGAGCCGCTCCCGGCCCCCACGTCCCAGATGACCGCGGGCCGCGTGTGCACGGCGAGGGCCGCGAGGCTCAGCACCCGGACCTCGCGCTTCGTGATCAACCCCTCGCGCGGGATGCGCTGCGCGAAAGCCTCATCGGGTAGCCCGGGGATCCAGCCGGTCGTCGCGACGCGCATATCCGTCTCGGCCGCTACCCCGTCCGCGGCTTCGCTCGTACCACCTCCTCGGTCGGTCAGCAGTAACAGGACATTCAGGGGATCGAACCGCTGCGTTGGCAGGCCCGCGAGGCGCGTCTCCACCACCCGTTCGGCCTCGCCGCCCAGTCGTTCGCAGACGACGGCGCGCCGATCCGACACCCCCGCCGCGAGCAGCGCCCGCGCCACCGTGGCGGGGGTATGCTCGTCATCGGTGAGGATGGCGAGTTTGGGGTAGCGGCGTGCCGCATCGATGACCGGGGCGAGGGCGCGACCGTGGACGCTGACCAGTCCGGCGTCCTGCCACGGCTCGGCGATGCGCGCCCAGGCCAGCTGTGCCGCGCCGACATTCGGGTACACCCGGAGCCGCGAGGCCGGCAGGAAGCGCCGCAACGTCCCGCCGATGCCGTAGAGGAACGGATCGCCCGAGGCGAGCACGACGACCCGCCGCCCCGCGTCGGCCGCCGCGCACAGCCTGGCCGCGAGGGCCTCCATCCCCGTGCGGATGACGAGTCGTTCCGCCGGGTGTCCGGGAAAGTGCGCGAGCTGGCGCGCGCCGCCGCAGAGCAGCTCGGCGCGCTCCACGATCGCCAGGGCCTCGGCGGTCAGACTCCGTGGTCCGCCATCGGTGATGCCGACGATCTCGATGGGTGACACGGCGATGGTCATGCGTTCACCGTCCCCGCATGCCCGAGGAGCTGACCCGCGAAGTCGAAGAGGAGTGCCTCCACCTGGACGCCGCCCCGCACGTGCCCGCCGCAGCGGTCACGCCCCAGCGCCGCGAGCTTCCCGTAGAACGGCGCGGCGAGCCCGGCGGCCTCGACCAGTTCGCCGACATGGCGGGCGGTGTTGGCACCCTGGATCGCCGCTTGCAACGCCGCCCCGGCGCCGCACTCCGCACCGACCGCCGCGAGAAACGTCGTGTCGACCTGGTTGCCGGCCACGTGCGTCTGCATGTGCCCCTGGGCCAACTTCGCGAACTTGCCGACCATGCCGCAGATCGCGACCCGCCGCACGTCGGCACGCACGCACGCGCGGAGCGCATCGCCGGTGAAGATGCCCATCTCCACGAAGGCGAGCGGCGGCAGGTGCCCGAAGTGGCGCATCGCAAACTTCTCCGAACGGCTCCCGGTACAGAGCACCAGCTCCCGCTGACCGTTGGCCGCCGCCACCTGGACCGCCTGCACCACGCTCGCCCGCCAGGAGGCGGTGGAGTAGGGCTTGACGATCCCCCAGGTGCCGAGGATGGAGATGCCGCCGACGATCCCGAGACGCCCGTTGAGCGTCTTCCTCGCGATCGCCTCGCCGCCCGGCACGGAGATGGTGACGAGCACGCCGCGCCGCGCCAGCATCTCGCCCGCCGCCTCCGTCACCGCCGCGACGATCATCTGCCGCGGCACCGGATTGATCGCCGGCCCGCCGACCTCCAGGCCAAGCCCGGGTAAGGTGACGGTGCCGACCCCCTCACCGCTCGCCAGGATAATCCCAGGACCCTCCCGCCAGGCGACCCGGACGTGGATCTGCGCGCCGTGCGTGGCATCCGGATCGTCCCCCGCATCCTTGACCACGGCACAACTCGCCCAGCCATCGCCCAGCTCCCAGCGGACCGGCGCGAAGGTCGCGGTGCCGCCGATGGGCAGGTCGATCGTGACGGGCGCGGGCGCGTGGCCGCCGACAAGCGCGATCGTCGCCGCCTTCGCCGCCGCAGTCGCGCACGACCCGGTGGTGAATCCGGTCCGCAGGCCCTTCCGATCGCGCGGGGCTGGCGGGAGTTCCTCGACCATCACCCACCATCCCCCGCCAGTTCCAGGAGCGCGTTGACGATGGACGCGGCGACCGCGCTGCCCCCCTTCGGGCCGATGTTGCTGATCCAGGGGAGACCGTGCGCCCGCATCAGCGCCACCTTCGATTCCACCGTCGAGACGAAGCCGACGGGGACGCCGATGACCAGCGGGGAGGCGATGAGCCCCGCCGCATGGAGGTGCAAGATTTCGAAGAGTGCCGTCGGCGCGTTCCCCACCACGTAGATCGCCTCGGGGAATGATCGCGCCAGCAATCGCAGCGCGGCCATCGCGCGCGTGATCCCCGCCTCGTTCGCCAGGCGTGCCGCTTCGGGCGCGTCGATCGCACAATGCACCGCGCAGCCGTGACGCGCCAGGCCTGCGGCCCCGACACCCGCCGCGACCATCCGCACGTCGGTGACGAGCGCCGCGCCGCCGCGCAGCGCCGCCACGGCCGCCCCGATCGCCCGCGGGTGGAAGCGGAGCGAGGAAACCCACTCGAGATCGGCCGTCGTATGCACGACGCGTCGAACGATCGGGTAGGTGTCCGCCTCGAGCCCATAGGGTGCCAGGAGCGCGTCGATCCGCCGGAAACTCTCCGTCGTGATCGCGACCGGGTCGGTCGGGAAGGTGCTCATGGCGCGGCGACCCGGGAGTCGGCGTCCTCGACCACGGCCGCCAGGTGCTCCCGCCAGTAGTGCGTCGTCTTGGCCACCACGGTGATCACGCTCTTGATCTCGCCAGGCAATCGGAAATCCGCGCCGACAGGGACCAGGAGGCGCGGCCCTTCGGCACGCGCCGCCACATTCTCGCGACCGATCGCCTCGGCGAGCCAGCGGGCCATACGCGCGGAGTCGCAGCGGACCGCAAGCCAGCCCGGAGTAGCCGGGGCGGCGGCCAGCCCGCTGACCGCGGCGATCCCCCGGCCGATCTCCGCCACCGCGAAGCGATAGCCGACGCTCGTCGTGTCGGCATCCTCGCCCGCCACGAGGAATGCATCCACCCCGCGATGGGGCGGGCCGCCGACCTGCGGCAGCGCGCAGAACGAATCCCACATGTCGCCCCACGACACCGTTCCGTCCGCGGCGAACCGGAGCGGTGCCGCCGCCATCGGCGCGGCCGAGGCCTGCTCGGCAACCGGGACTTCCCCGACCAGGTCCCGGCCATGTGCATGCCCGTGGCCCCGCAACCCGTGGCGCAGGTCGGACGCGCGCGGCATCCCGGCGCGATCCTCGAAGCCGACGAGCGGCGCGCGATACACGCAGGTGTCGCAGCCCATACTGACGCGGCCGCTTTCCGCCTCGCGCACCCGCTGCACCAGCAATTCGGCCAGGAGCGGATCGCCGCCGAGGTGCGGGGCGACGACCAGTTCGACGCCGGGGTAGCGCGCCGCTTGCTCGCCGACCTGCCGCGCGATGCGTTCGAGCAGCACCCCCGCGAAGAGGAATAGCGGGGC
>JAABUN010006449.1_pt1 | contig 13517 bp, 18 predicted proteins | sample 5559311 | NCBI WGS metagenome assembly JAABUN01 (sample SAMN10711877, study PRJNA513370) | rock metagenome | isolation source: Antarctica rocks | place: Antarctica: Victoria Land, Siegfried Peak sud | reverse complement strand
ACGGGGTTGGGATCGCGCCCGCCGCCCGAGCAGGCCGCCAGGATGTTCATGGTGCCGATCACGTTGTTCTCGTGCGCGTCTCGCGGTGAGGCGGCCGCCGAGTCGGCGATCAGGCGGGTGTCGATCACCGTGTCGATCTCCGCCGCGAGCACGATGCGCCGCAGCAGCGCATGCTGGGCACCGACGCGGACGTACTCCGTCCGCTCGAGCTCGCGCGTGGGTTCGGACGGATCCACGCCGATGATGGTCTCGACTTCCTGGTCGTGCTCGAGCTCTTCGGCGAGCCGGCCGCCCCAATGGCTCGACACGCCCGTGATGAGGATGCGGCGCGATCTCACGGTCGCCTCCTACCCGAACCAGACCGATCGCCGCTTGGAGAGCATGTCGTGCAGCTCGTCCTGGATGCGGGCCCGGACCTCCTCGGCCACGGACTGAACAAGCCCACGATCCTCCCAGGCGTCCTCGCCCCACTGATCGGTCGGGATCGGCTCGAGGAAGCGGATGAGGAACTTGGCCGGCAGGAAGCCGACCATCCCCGGAATCCCGCCGTGCGGGAACGTCGGGGTGATGGGGAAGTAGATGAGCCCGGTCAGGCGCTTCATCAGGGGCAGCTGCGCGAAAGCCGGCGCCGCCTCCTCCGCTCCGACCACGGCGATCGGGACGATCGGGACCTGCGCGCGCATCGCGGCCTCGACGAAACCGCCGCGTCCGAAGCGCCGCAGACGGTAGCGGTCCTTGTAGAGCTTGCCGCTGCCCTTGCTGCCTTCCGGGAAGACCAGAACGAGTTGACGCTCGTCGTGGAGCAGGCGCTGCACGTTCGCCGGGTGCGCCGGAACCCCGCCGATCTTGGCCACGAGCATGGAGAAAAAGGGATAGCCCTTGAAGAAGTGCTCGACGGTGAGGTGCACGAGCCGCGGCCGTGTGTGCTCCTCCTGAATGGCCTTGGTGATCATCGCCGCGTCGGGCGGGAGCGCGCCGGCGTGATTTGAGACCAGCAACGCTCCCTCACTCGAGGGAACGTGCTCGATGCCCTCCACCTCACAGCGGAACCAGTAGTGGTAGAGGAACTCATACAGCGTCCGGTCCATGAAGCGCTCCACCCGCTCCGAGCGCCCCCAGTCGGTCACCTGGCGCTCGGATTCGATCGCCGGAAGGTGGGCTCTCGGGGAACTCGGGAGGTGCGCTGGAGGCCCCGCCTCCCCGCCGCCACGGCTCGACGCAGCGTTCAAACCGGTGTCCGCCCGCGGGCGAGCAGCGGAGCCAGGCGCTCAGCCAGGCCGGGCCAGTCGGCGGCGCAGATGACGTCCTCCTCCTCGCACACGTCGCGGTTCCACGGGTGCTCGAGCGTCGCGGCCGTGATGCCGCGCTCACTGGCGGTGGCGAGGTTGACCGGCGAGTCGTCGATCAGCAGGTCGATCTCGATCTCGACGCAGCGCGAGACCTTGTCGAAGGAGCAGTACAGCTCGTCGTACGGCAGACCGATCGAATCCAGCCAGCGCGCGGTGGCGCCCTGGGCCTCGGTCACGCGATGCGAGGTGATGTGGATGAAGTGACCGGCGTCATGCCACGCGCGAACCGTCTTCACCGCTCCCGGATAGGGACGCGCCGCGAGTACGGCTTCCTCGCGGTGGGTCTCGGCGACACAGGCGCGCAGCTGCTCGGGTCGCAGGAGCGAGATGCCCCAGGTGACCTGGTCCTCGTAGACGAGATCGACGCCGAAGCGGTGCCGGGCCGCTTTCGCCAGCTGGTCCCAGTAGGGGTGCAGGGTCGAGTCGATGTCGATCGCGATGCGCATGTGCGTCAGATACCGTAGAACCATGGCGACCGTACGGCGTCAGATCGTCGCGACCGTCCAGAACGGCCTCATCCGCCCAGGTGCGGACGCCACGTACGCCGACGGCGACGACGCGTCCTGGATGGGGGTCGACTGGCCTTCGATGACCCGACGGATCGACGTTCTCGGACGGCGGGTGAACACCGTCGATACCGGCGGAGACGACAAGCCCGCGCTGCTCTACATCCACGGGTTGGGCGGCAACTGGCAGAACTGGCTGCTCAGCATCCCGCCGCTCATGGAGACCCACCGGGTCGTGGCGATGGACCTGCCCGGTTTCGGGCTCTCAGAGCTGCCGGCGGAGGCCATCTCCATCCAGGGCTACGCGCGAGTGGTGGACGCGCTGTGCGACGCGCTGCACATCGAGGTGGCGGCCGTGGTCGGCAATTCGATGGGCGGCTTCATCGGTGCGGAGCTCGCCCTCTCGCTCCCGACGCGCGTGGAGCGCCTCGTGCTGGTCTCCGCCGCCGGCCTCTCTATCGAAGACCAGCCTCGTGAGCCGCTGCTCGGCGCCGCCCGGCTGCTCTCGGCCAACGCCCGCTACTTCATCGAGCGCCGCGACCTGGTGGTCCGGCGGCCACGCCTGCGGCGGGCGGCGCTGCAGACCGTCATCCGCTACCCCGAGAAGCTGTCGCCCCCGCTGACCTGGGAGCTATTGAGCGGCGTCGGCAAGCCCGGGTACGTCGACGCCCTGGACGCGTTGATGAGCTACTCCTTCCGTGAGCGGCTCGCCGAGATCTCGATGCCGGTCCTCATCGTGTGGGGCCGCAACGACATGCTCGTGCCGGTGGGCGACTCGCGCCGTTTCGAGGAGCTCATCGGCGACAACGCCCGGCGGATCGTCTTCGACGACACGGGCCACGCGCCGATGATCGAGCGGCCCACCCGCTTCAACGAGCTGTTGCGAGGGTTCGTGGCCGGCGATCCGGTGCCTGAAGCCGGCGTCACCGGCGTGCACGCGGCCTAGGAGACCCCCGAAGAAGTCCGCCAAATCTGACGCCGACGTGGATGCATCGCCAGATCACCACCCGGATACGCGGCAGGACATTCATCGGCCTGCGAATGGGTGAGTCGCCTGGCTCGGGCCACGCCGCCGTCAGCCCGGGCCGTTCTGTTCTTCAGGGGCCTCCTAGCGCGTGACGGCGCCCTCCGAGGCGCTCGACACGAGCTTCGCGTACTTGGCCAGCACTCCGGTCTCGTACTCGGGCGGCGGCGGTTCATAGGCCGCCACCCGCGCGGCGATCTCCTCGTCTGAGAGCGCGACGTCGAGGCGACGGGATTGCACGTCGATGGTGATTCGGTCGCCGTCCGCGACGGCGGCGATCGCGCCGCCGTGCAGGGCCTCCGGAGCGACGTGTCCGGCCATGAACCCATGTGTGGCGCCGCTGAAGCGCCCGTCGGTGAGCAGCGCCACGTCCTCGCCGAGCCCCTCCCCCACCAGCGCGGCGGTGACCGCGAGCATCTCGCGCATACCGGGTCCGCCGGCGGGGCCCTCGTTTCGGATGACCAGTACGTCACCCGCCTCGATCGAGCCGGAAGTCACGGCGGCCATGGCGTCTTCTTCGGATTCGAAGACGCGCGCCGGGCCCTCGTGAAGAACCCGTTCATGACCCGAGAGCTTGACGACGCACCCATCGGGTGCCAGGTTGCCCCGCAGGATGGCCAGACCGCCCGTGGCCTTGATCGGGTTGTCGAGCGAGCGGACGACCGGCGGCGCGTCGTCGGGCTCTACGGCCTCGCGTGCGTGCTCACCCACCGTCCGGCCCGTCACGGTCTGAGCGTCCTCGTGGAGGATCCCCGCTTCGGCCAGACGCTTCGCGACGACGGGGATTCCGCCCGCGGCGTACAGGTCCACGGCGACGTACCGGCCGCCTGGCTTGAGATCGCACAGCAGCGGCGTCTTTGACGCGATACGGTCGAAGTCGTCGATGTCGAGCGGGACGCCCGCCTCACGGGCGACGGCCAGCAGATGCAGCACGCCGTTGGTCGAGCCGCCCGAGGTGGCGATGGCGGCAATCGCGTTCTCGAGCGAGTCGCGGGTTATGACGTCGCGGGGGCGCTGACCGCGGTCGAGCACGTCCATCACCAGCTTGCCGGCTCCGACAGCGACGTCCGCCTTGCTCGCGTGCTCGGCGGGAACCATGCTCGAGCCCATGGGTGAGATGCCGAGGACCTCGAATGCCATCGCCATAGTGTTTGCGGTGAACTGCCCGCCGCAGGCGCCGGCGCCCGGCGAGGCTGCTTCCTCGATGGCGGTCAGCTGCTGACGGGTGATCCTGCCGGCGGCGTGCGCTCCAACCGCCTCGAAGACCTCCTGGATGGTGATGTCCCGGCCCTCGTAGTGGCCCGGGGCGATCGAGCCGCCGTAGAGCAGCAGCCCGGGGACGTTCAGCCGCGCGAGCGCCATCACGACCCCCGGGATCGTCTTGTCGCAGGCCGCAAGGCCGACCACAGCGTCGAACAGGTGGCCGCGGACGACGAGCTCGATCGAGTCGGCTATGACCTCTCGAGAGACCAGGCTGGTCTTCATCCCGCTCGTCCCCATGGTGATCGCGTCGGATATCGCGATCGTGTTGAACTCCATGGGAGTGCCGCCGGCGGCTCGGATCCCTTCCTTGACCTTGGCGGCGAGCGCGCGTAGCCGGAAGTTGCACGGCATCGTCTCCGTCCACGTCGACGCGACGCCGATCAGCGGCTTGGAGAGCGCTTCGGCATCGAAGCCGATGCCGTGCAGCTGGGCGCGGGCGGCCGCGCGCTCGGCACCTTCGGTGAGCGCGCGCGAATTGTGCTTGGGATCGAGCCGGCCGTTTGACACGCGGAGAAGCTTAGTGCCGGCGGGCGCGGTTTACCGCAGTGCCGTGGCGGCCGCGAGTTGCTAGGGAGCGGGGACGGAGCCGCCGGGCCCGCCCGGGGCGGCCGCCCGCCGCTGCTCGCGGGCAAGACGCTCGCGTTCCCACTGACTGAGGCGCCACAAGTCGCGGGTCACCTGCCGCGGATCGACCTGGCGGCCCGGAAGGTGCATGTTCGCGGCGGAGATCAGACGCGTCTCGTCCGCGTTCAGCGCCATCCACTTCGCCAGGACGTCGTCTGAGTCGGGCAGGCGCGCAGAGCCGTACGGACGGGTCTCGTCCGGGAACTCGACGCAGTACTCATTGAGCAGCTGGCGGGTCTGCGGCAGGTAGGCGACGATCGGCTTGTGGGGGTAGATCAGGTAGGCGTACGGGGCGCCGCGGAAGTCCTGGCTCTGGTCAGGCCCGCTGGCATGGCCACCCCAGACGCGTAGAAAGCCGAGGTCGCGGTACATCCCCCACTCCTCGTCGTTGACGCACGAGCGCAAGAGCTCCCGCGCCCTCTGCTCTGCGCGGCGCTCGCGGCCGGGGTCATAGCCGTGCAGGCCGTCCGGGTGCTCCCTCCGGTGACGACGGGCGTCGAGCTTGCGGTCGAGCCACGGCATTGACACCTCCCACAACAGGGCGAGGATCACGATCGCGGTGGCGCACAGCGCGACGGTCATGCCCGCGTGCGCAAGGCGCCCACTACCAGGCGCCGCCGGCGGCGCGCGGGAAGAAGATCACGCGACCCGAGTCATGCGGGATCTGCTCGAACGTCTGGACCATCTGCGCCTCACGGCGCCCGGTGCGGGTGGTGGTCGGTACCGCGGCCCACATGCCGCCGTCGAGCTGACGGCGGAACTCCTCGACCAGGGCCTCGTGCTCAGCGGGAACCGTGACGTCACCCTCGGCGATCAGCTGCTCGCCGTACCCCGGACGCATACGCAAGAACTTCATCCGGCAATTATGCCACGGGCTTGCGCTGCCGACGCCGGGGCCGGGCGCCAACTGTCAGATCTGGGGTCAGCCAGGAGCGCGGCCCGGCGACCCGCGAGCCCGATCACGTCGACCGGCCCGGCACCTGCGCCCAGCCCGCGCAACCCGTTGCGGATCGCCTCCGAAGCTATTTCGCGGGCCGCGCGGGCGGCGTCTAGCAGCGAGAAGCCGAGCGCCATGTGTGCAGCGAGCGCGGAGGCATGGGTGCAACCTGACCCGTGAGCGGCGCCGTCAGGGTGGCGCGCACCCGTGATCTCCGTCAGGGTCGCGCCGTCGAAGAACAGGTCGACGATCTCGTCGCGGTGCCCCCCCGTCAGGACGACAGCGCCGGGACCGAGCCCGTGCAGCGCACGCACGAGCGCCTCATGGTCGTCCGGATCCACCGAGTCACCAACCAGGACACGCGCCTCGGGGACGTTCGGCGTGATCACCGTCGCTCGAGGCAGGAGCAGCTCGACGAGCGCGGTGCGCGCCGACTCGTCGAGCAGGACCGCGCCGGATTCGGCCACCATGACCGGATCCACCACGAGCGGGGTGCCCGTGCGCAGCCCGTCGAATGCCCGGGAGACCGCGGCGACGGTGACCGCGTCAGCGAGCATGCCGGTCTTGACGGCGTCCACCCCGATGTCGGTGGCCACGGCCACCACCTGCTCCTCGATGAACTCCGCGGGAACCCCCAGGACACCGGTGACGCCGACGGTGTTCTGGGCGGTCAGGGCGGTGATCGCCGTCGTGCCGTGGACGCCACACCAGGCGAACGCCTTGAGGTCGGCTTGGATACCCGCTCCCCCGCCCGAGTCCGAGCCCGCGATGGCCAGGACGGTCGGTACCGTTCGCTTGGGGCTCACGCGATGCAGGGTAGGAGCCTTCACTCGTTCGCCGCTCTGACGTACCGTCCGCCGAATCCGCGCCGTATGAGGCCCCGGAGCTCGAGCTCGGTCAGGTCTTGCAGCGCCGCACGGGCGGCTTCGGGGGTGACAGCCAGCCTGGCCAGGCTTCCCCCGCCCTGTTCGACCGCATCGAGCAGCGCTCGCAGGTGGGGCTCGAGCGGCTCGGCGGGAGCGGCGGCGGGCGGCCGGGGGCGGCCTGCTCCGCCGCCTTCGGCGAAGAGCAGATCCAGGACGTCAGCGCTTCCGGTGACCAGGGCCGCGCCGGCTTGCAGCAGGTCATTGCCGCCGGCCGCAAGACTCGACGTCACCTGGCCCGGCACAGCGGCGACAGGGCGGCCGAGGTCGGCGGCGAAGTCCGCGGTGATCAGCGAACCCGAGCGCTCGGCGGCTTCGACCACGACGGTGATCCGCGCGAGGGCCGCGATGAGGCGGTTGCGAGCCGGGAAGCACCAGCGGAAGGCGCCGAAGCCGGGCGGCATCTCGGACACCACCGCCCCGCGGACGAGCAGCTCTGAGTACAGACGACGCTTGCTTGCGGGATACGGCACGTCGGCGCCGCCGGCGAGCACGGTCACGGTCGGTCCCGGCGCCGAGAGGGCGCCCGTGTGCGCTGCCGCGTCCACCCCGAGTGCCATTCCGGAGACCACGGGCACGCCGGCCGCCGACAAGCCGCGCCCGAGCCCACGGGCCACCTCGAGTCCGTACGGAGACGCCCGCCGGGCGCCGACGACCGCCACCGCGTCCTCGTCGCGCAAGACCGTCGGATCACCGGCGATGTGGAGCACTGCCGGCGGGTCGAGCAGCTCACGCAGTCTGCCGGGATAGTCGTCCGAGCAGCGACAGACGGCCGCCAGGCAAGCGTCCGCGATCCGCCGTCTCGCCGCGACCGGATCAAACCGTTCGTACCGCCGCCGCGTCTCGACCGCCGGGGCGAGCCCGAGCAGGGCGTCGTCGGGAAGCCCGAGCACCTGCGATCGCGCCCGTCGGGTACGCCACTGCACGTCGATGACGCCGCCGATCGCCGCGATCAGATCGGTCCGCCGCAGGCATGCGTCGCAGGCGTGCAGACCCCGAGTCATGCCGCTCTCGCCTGCTGTGTGCGGTGACCGGCGGCTTCCATGACGTGACCCGGAAGGACGGCGTCGCTGCCGTCGAGGTCGGCGACCGTCCGAGCGACGCGCAGGACCCGGGCGTGACCGCGCGCGCTGAGCCCATCGCGATCATGCAGCCGGAAGAGCAGATTCGTCGCTTCAGGAGTCACACCGGAGAGCTCGCGGAGCATCCGCGAGCCCATCTGGGCGTTGCAGGTGACGCCGGTGCCGGCGAAGCGACGCGCTTGCCGCTCGCGGGCGGCCACCACCTCCGCCTGTTTGTGGTCCGAAGCCGGAGCCGTCTGGCTGCGCAGTGCGCTCGCCGGCGGGCGTTCCACGCACAACGTGATGTCGATGCGATCGAGCAACGGGCCGCTGAGACGGCGCTGGTGGCGCGAGAGATCGGCGCCGGTACAACGGCAACGGTCCTCGCCCATGCCGCATGGGCAGGGATTCGCCGCCGCGACGAGCATGCAGCGGCTCGGGAAGACGGTCAGCCGCTGCCCTCGGACGATCGCCACTCTTCCGTCCTCCAGGGGCTGACGCAGCGCTTCGAGACTCGATCGGGGGAACTCCGACAGCTCGTCGAGGAAGAGCACGCCGTGGTGGGCGAGCGTCACCTCTCCCGGCGACGGGCTGCTGCCCCCGCCGACCAGCCCAGAAGGCGAGACGGTGTGATGAGGCGCCCGGAACGGCCTACGCGCGATGAGCCCGTTCCCGTCGTGCAGGCCCGCCACGGAGTGGATGCGCGTGACGCCGATCGCCTCGTCGGGACTCAGCGGAGGCAACAAGGACGGTATGCGGCGGGCGATCATGGTCTTCCCGGTTCCGGGCGGGCCGTGCATGAACAGGTTGTGGCCGCCGGCCGCGGCCACGGTCACGGCCGGGATCAGCGCGTTGTGGCCGCGAACGTCCGAGAGATCGAGCCCCACGTCGAAATCCTGGTCGGGGCGTGCAGGTTCGGACGGAAGCGGCGCCGGCGGGCGACCGCCGCGAAGGAGCTCGACCACCTGGGTGAGCGAATCGCTCCGCAGACCTCGATCGAATCGACGAGCGCAGCCTCGCGAGCTCGCGCCAGCGGGAGGATCAGCCGCCGCAGGCCATGACGCCGGGTCCCCTCGGCGATCGCGAGCGCCCCCCGGATGGGACGGACCTCCCCCGCGAGCGACAGCTCGCCGCAAACGGCACAGCCCTCGATCACCTCACCGGACAGCTGGCCGCTCGCCACGAGGACGGCGACGGCCAGCGGGAGATCGAAGCCCGGCCCGACCTTGTGTAGGGACGCCGGAGCGAGATTGACGGTGATGCGCTTGAACGGGAACTCGAAGCCGGAGTTCACGATCGCCGCTCGCACTCGTTCCCGGGCCTCGCGCACCGCCTTGTCGGCCAAGCCGACCACCGTGAACGCCGGCAGCCCGGAGCGGATGTCGGCTTCCACCCATACCCGGCGGCTCTCGACTCCGTCGAGGGTGAAGGTGAGGACCCGAGCGAGAGCCACTAGAACGCAGCCTCGAGGTGATCGAGCGAGATCAGGCGACCCTGGCCGTCGAGTGTGACCCCGACGGCGTCGAAGCGCAGGTCGGGCGCCCACGGACGCTCGAGAACGTCGACGAGATAGGCGGCCGCCATGCGGCGGACCTGCGCCTGCTTGCGCGAGTGCAGTGCCTCCCACGGGCTACCCGAGCCGGCTCGCCGGGTCTTGACCTCGCAGAAGACCAGGAGCCCGTCATCGGACACCACGAGATCGAGCTCGCCGAACCGCGTCCGATGATTGCGAGCGCGGACGGTGAAGCCGAGCCGCTCGAAGTGCTCGGCGGCGAGCTGCTCGCCTCTCCGGCCGAGTGTGTGGCGCAGGTCTGTGGGCACGCCGACGACGCTAAGGGCGACCCCCGTGACACGTCAGTACCAGCGGGTGAAGAAAGACACACGCGATTGCGCCGATTCGCCTGACGTCAGAGCGCGAGCTGCTGATATGCCGTCGACTGAAACGACAGCCGGTGCAGTGGCGAGACGCCCTGGCGCTCGATCGCCGCGCGGTGCTCGGGTGTCGAGTACCCGACGTGGGCGGCGAACTCCCAGCCCGGATAGCGGGCTTCAGCCCGCCGCATGAAGCGATCGCGCGTCACCTTGGCGATCACCGAAGCCGCGGCGATCGCCGCGCTGGTCGCATCCCCTCCGACCACCGGACGCTGCTCGAAGCCCGTGGCCGGTACCGGGAAGCCGTCGCTCAGCGCGATGCACCCTTCGCGGCCGACGCGGCGAAGCATGTCCGAGAGCGCCCGCAGATTCGTCACGTGCAGGCCGCGCTCGTCGATTCCCCGCGCGCAGCGCGAGGTGACCGCAACGCACGCCGCGGCGCGCAGCACCTTGGGATAGAGCTCCTCGCGCATCTCCTCGGAGTGCTGCTTTGAGTCATTGAGAGCCGAGAGCGAACGCAGGTCGCGCAACGTCAGCTTCTCATAGTCAAACAGCACCGCCGCGGCGACGAGTGGGCCAGCGAGGCTTCCGCGACCGGCCTCGTCGGCCCCGGCGACGAAGCGACGCTCAAGCGCCCGGTCCCAGGCGAACAGCCGCCGGCCCGCGGGACGACGACGACGACGCTTGGCTCTAGAGGAGCCCGACGCGCTTCGGGGGCCAGTAGGTGCTGAAGGCACCGCCGATGATCCAATCGCGTGGGACGGGCCCCCAGAAACGGCTGTCGTCGGAAGCGCCACGGTTGTCACCCATCATGAAGTAATGACCGGCCGGAACGGTGATCGCGTCGGAGAAGGTGCAGCCCGAATCCCCGACGCATTCCCGCGCGAACGGCTCCTTCTGGCGCTTGCCGTTCAAGATCACGTGGCCCTGCTCGATCCGCAGCTCGTCTCCGGGACCGGCGACGACGCGCTTGATGAAGTTGACGTCGGCCCGGCGACTCGTGGGGCGACCGCAGATCTTGTCCTGCGCGACGTCCGCGCCACACTGCGTCTCCCCGGTGCTCTCGGCCCCGGTGGGAGGATGAAACACGAGGACGTCGCCCACTTCGGGATCAGAGAACCGCTCCCCGATCCGGTTGACCAGCACGCGTTGCCCGACCTCGAGCGTCGGAACCATCGACGGACTGGGAATCCGGTATGGCTTGACCAGGAACGCCTGGATGCCGAGCGCGAGGCCCAGGGCCACCGCCACGATGAGCACGAGCTCGAGCAACGAGCCACCCGGGCTCGATCCCTTGCCCTTGGCCGCCACCGGCGCTACTTCGCGTCGTCGGACGCGACGGCGCCCTCTTGGGGCGCCTCATCCAGCGCCGTCTGATCGACCGCGTCGCCCGGCACCTCGGGGTCCGCCTCGGCCGCGGCCTGTTCCTCGACGACCTGGTGGAGGAGCCCGGCCTCCACGACTTCCTCGGGGCCGGTGTACCGGCGCTCGCGCACCCGGGCGCGCTTGCCGACGCGGCCCCGAAGGTAGTAGAGCTTGGCCCGCCGGACGTCGCCGCGAGCGGAGACCTCGATGCGTTCGATCTTGGGCGAGTGCACCGGAAACGTACGCTCGACACCCACGCCGAAGGACTGCTTGCGGACCGTGAAGGTCTCGCGCACACCCTCGCCCTGGCGCTTGATGACCACGCCCTCGAAGATCTGCGTCCGGCGACGCGTGCCCTCGACGACCTGGAAGTGGACCTTGACCCGATCGCCGGCGCCGAAGCGGGGGACGCGGCGCAGCTGGGCGCGCTCGAGGGAGTCGATGACAGTGCTCATGGCGAAGAAAAACCGCAGAGCCGGAGGGCTCCCGCGGGCGCCGCCTATGGTAGCGGACCACCTCTCGCCCTGGCCTGTTCGAGCCGCCAGTTGCGGATCCGCTCGTGGTGACCTGAGAGTAGGACGTCGGGCACCCGCCACCCGCGCCACTCGGCCGGGCGTGTGTAGTGCGGATACTCCGGCAGGCCTTCGAGCGCCGGGGAGAACGACTCCTCCACGGCCGAATCGGCGTGCCCGAGAGCGCCGGGAAGTTTGCGCATCACCGCATCGCACACCACCATGGCCGCGAGCTCCCCACCGGCGATCACGTAGCGTCCGATGGACAGGGCGTCGGAGCAGAAGTGCTCGACGATCCGCTCGTCGAAGCCCTCGTAGCGTCCGCAGAGCAGGGTCAGCGCCGGCTCGGCGGCCAGCTCGCTCGCCCACGAGTCGTCGAATTCCCGACCACCCGGTGTCAACGCGATCACGCGACGTTCCGCAAGCAGCTCGACCGGGTCCGTGGCGTAGCGGGCGCGCAGCGCGGCTTCCATCACGTCGACGCGCAGCACCATCCCAGCCCCGCCGCCGAACGGGGTGTCATCGACGGAACGGCCGGCGAGCGTCGAGCTCTCCCGCGGGTCGACGCAGGCCAAGCCGTGTCCCCCGGCGAGCGCGTTGGAGACGTGGCGCTGCTCGCGGAACCAGTCAAACCAGGCCGGGAACAGCGTGAAGACGTCGATCTCCAAGGAGGTCCTCAGTCCCCTCCGAGAAACGCGAGGTCGACGTCGACTCGGCGGGCAACGACGTCGACGGAGCGCACGGCGTCGCGCACGAGCGGAACCAGGAGGAGGCTTCCCTCCCCGCGCCGGACTTCGAGCATCTCGCACGACGGCAGCGCGGTGAGCCGGCGTACGACGCCCACCTCACGCTCGCCGTCGCTCACGAGACAGCCTTCGAGCTCATGCGCCCAGTACTCGCCGGGCTCGAGCGCGGGCAGGTCTCCGCGGGCGACGAGCAGCGGCTCGCCCCGGAACGTCTCGATCGCTTCGCGTGACGCGAGCCCCGCCAAGCGCAGGATCGGCTTCTGTGCCGTGCCCGCGCGACGTTCGATCGCACGGGTGATCCCACCGAGCGAAATCGTCGCTCCAGCCTCGATGAGCGCCGGCAGGGGTCGAGTCACGTAGAAGGAGCCGTCGAGACCGTGGGCCCGGCCGACCCGCCCGGCCTCGGTGGCCGCCGACTCGGACATCGCCGACGCCTCAGTCGACGATGTCGACGAGGACCCGCCGGTCCTCGCGCACCGCCGCGGCCTTGATCACCGCGCGGAGCGCCTGGGCGGTACGCCCACCGCGCCCGATAACCTGCCCGTAGTCGTCGTCCCCCACGGACAGCTCGAGCACGACGGTGCCGTCCTCTTCCTCGAGTTCCTCGACCTTGACCTTCTCGGGCTCGTCGACGATGGCGCGGGCGAGGTACTCGAGCAGGTCGCGCATGAGTAGAACCGACCGGCCGGGCTAGGCGCGGGCGCCGGGCTGGATGCCCTGCGTCTTGAGCAGCTTGCGGACCGGGTCCGATGGCTGAGCGCCTCGGGCGAGCCAGAAGCGGACGCGCTCCTCGTCGAGCACGATCGTCGACGGATCGGTCTGTGCGTTGTAGCGGCCCACGGTCTCGATCGAGCGACCGTCGCGGGGCGAGCGCGAGTCGGCGACGACGACGCGCCACACGGGATCCTTCTTGCCGCCCACACGGGTGAGCCTCATTGCCACTGCCAACTTGAACCCTCTCTCGAAGTTCGCGAACCGGAACGGTCAGGTTACCGAAGCTCAGCGACCGCGAGTCAGCGCGCCGAGGTCCGGCATCTTGCCCTGGGAGAGCCCGCGCATCATCTTGCGCATCTCGCCGAACTGCTTGACGAGCTGGTTGACCTGCTGGACGCTGGTTCCCGAGCCGCGGGCGATCCGCAGGCGCCGCGAGCCTTTGATGAGCTCCGGCCGCCGGCGCTCGAGCGGCGTCATCGACCGGATGACGGCCTCGATACGGTCGAACTCGCGCTCGTCGATGTCCATCTTCGAGAGCTTGTGACCCGCCAGGCCGGGGATCATCCCGAGCAGCGACGTCAGCGAGCCCATCTTGCGGATCTTCGAGAGCTGTTCTAGGAA
>JAABUN010006448.1_pt1 | contig 13517 bp, 13 predicted proteins | sample 5559311 | NCBI WGS metagenome assembly JAABUN01 (sample SAMN10711877, study PRJNA513370) | rock metagenome | isolation source: Antarctica rocks | place: Antarctica: Victoria Land, Siegfried Peak sud | reverse complement strand
TGCCTCACTCGTGGCCCCTCAGCTGTCGGCTCGTATCCACCGCCAGCATCGAGGGGCCACGGGCCTGTCAGGCCCAGGCCGCGATCAGTCCAAGATCGTGTCGTTCCCCCTCAAGTTCGAAGAGCCCTAATGGCTGCTGCACACACCAGCGCGATTACGCCTGGTGCTATGACCGACGGTTCTTCCCGGTCGGAATCGGGCCGTGCGAGCCGCCGAATCCGCGACCCTTGTTTCTGAGACGAACGCTACAACAGCGCGACGCCGGAAAAGGCTCAGCGACAGGGACAACGATTTACCGTTACCGAACTGTGATACGTCCCGCTGACACTGACAAAGTTATCTAAGGCACCCATCCTCACGAGGACAATGTTCCGGGGAGGCCGAACAGCAGTGAGCCCCCCCACCCGGCAGCAGGTGGAGGGCTCGTCAGCAGGGAGCCGTCAGGTGCGCCAGGTGGTCGTGACGGTCTCGGGGTTAAAGGTGCGGCTGCCTCGCGGCGCCGGGCGCAGCGTGATCTGCACGAGGAAGTCCACGGTGGCGCGCCGCACCATGAGCGACGCGGCGCGAAAGGCGTCGGCGGGCGAGTCGGCGGTCAGGATCGCGGCGGGTCCGCTGCCCGCCAGCAGGGTCGCGCGCTCGGACTCCACGGCCTGCAACTCTGCGGTGATCTTCTCCGTTGCCGTGGCGTAGCGCCGCCCGTCGATCAGCCCGGCGTCGTAGTCCGCCTCCACCGTGGCCAGCCGGTCACGCAGCCGTCCCGCCTCGGCCAGCAGCTCCCCGGCGCGCTCGGTGTCCACCGGGGCTACGAGCAGGTCCGCGAGGTCGGGTCGGGCCAGCCGCTCGGCGGTCAACGTCTCCACGAACGGGTCCACCTCGTTGCCTGACCGCGAGTAGCAGCCGTCCGCGCAGCGGTAGCGGTTGCCCGACCAGCCGCGCATGGGCAGCCCGCACGAGCAGCGGTAGAGCCCGCTGCCCAGGTGCTTGCGGTCGGTGCCCTGCCGGTTCGTGGTCCGCCGGGGGTCGGTCAGGCGGTGCTGCACCAGCGCGAACGTCTCGGGGCTCACCAGCGGCAGCCACGTCACCTCGGCGGCGATGCGCTGCCCGCAGTACGACGCGTGACCGGCGTAGCGGGCATTCGTCAGCATCGTCCGCACGGTCGAGGGCGACCACGCCTTGCCGTGCCGCGTGGTGTGTCCCTGCTCGGCCAGCCACCGGGTCAGGCCCTTGAGCGACTCACCCGCTGCGAAGCGCGCGAACACCTCGCGCACCATCTGCGCCTCGTCCTCGACCACCTCGCCGCCGGTCGTGTAGCCGGTCAAGCGCACCCCGAGCGCGGGCCTGCCGTGCTCGGCGCGCTGGCGCAGCGCTCGACGCTGGCGCGCGCTCTTGCGCTCCACCTCGCCACGCGCCACGGCGGCCTTGATGCGCGCGAACATCTGCCCGCCGTCGGTCGTCAGGTCGGCCTCTCCGTTGGCCGTGACCAGTCGCAGCCCGCGGTCAGCGGCGGCGTCGATCCAGTCCTCCAGTTGGCGGGGCTGGCGGGTGAGGCGGTCGAGGTCCCAGCACACGATGGCGTCGAACGCGCCGTTGGCGTAGTCGCTCACCATCTGCTCGTACGCCGGTCGCACCTTGGCTCGGTCCGAGGCAGAGATGCTGTTGTCCACGTACTCCCGCACGACCGTCCAGCCGCGGTCAGTAGCGATCTTCACGCAGTCCTCGCGCTGGCGGCTCACGGCGAGCTGCTGGCCCGTGGCGTCGAGGGAGACGCGAAGGTAGACGACGGCGCGGACTTGCTTGGTGGTCATGGGACCAGCGTACGCTAGACGTTGCTCGACTGCGGCATGTAGTGGAGTTCCGCTTCAACGTGTAGAGCGAGCTGACCCTGGAGTGCTTCACCCTCACCGGGGAGCGCGTCGCGGCCTACGTCGGCACCTGACTGACCGAGGCCTTCACGCAGACCAGAGCAACGTCGGCGGTGGCCGCGCCGACGATCGGCCCGGCACACCCCGACGGGACGGGACGGGAGCTCAGCACGTAGCGACGGCATGCCCGGCGCGGTTCGCCGTGGGGATCCGCGAAGGAGGATGACGGCACGCATCGGCGCCGCAGGTCAGCTGGTCTCGCAGGCGGTGCCGTCGCCGTTGGTGTCGAGCGCTCGGGAGTACCCCGGCTGACCGCGCAGCAGCGGCACCTTGTCCGCCGCCCGAACTGCGGCGCAGCTCTCGTAGAACACCGGCGCGTCCGTCTGGGCAGCCGGTGGTCGGGGCGGAGCGGTGCTGGTCTCGCAGGCGGTGCCGTCGCCGTTGGTGTCGAGCGCTGAGGAGTACCCCGGCTGACCGCGCAGCAGCGGCACCTTGCCTGCGATCCGGACCGCTTCGCAGTCCGCGTAGGTCACGGCAGCCGGCGCTGTGGTCGGAGCAGGGGGGGCTGGGGCACTGGGCGCAGCGGGCGCGGGTGAAGGCGACGTCTGACTCGCGTCGGCGTCGGCGTCGGCGTCGCGCGGCCCGGGGGCGACGTCTTGCTGGCCGGCGTAGACCGCGGCCGCCCCGCTGAGCAGGAGCAGCGCAGCAAGACCGGGCAGGACCAGTCTGCGGCGTCGTCGCCGCTGGGAGCTGTCTCGTGTTCCGACGGTGGACAGCGCGCGAAGCGGTGTCCTGGTCAGGACGGGCGCGGTCGGCGCGTCGTCAGCGTGGTCGTCGGCGTCGGCGTGCGGGGACGACGGCGGTCGGGGCGCGACCACGGGCGGACGGGTCGCTTCTGCCACCTCGGGTACCCGGTCGTGGTCCGAGGGCCGCCCCTGCTCGTCGCGGACCTCGGCGACGCCGGCAAGTCGGAGCGCCTCTCGTGGCGCGTCTGTCTGCTCGGCCAGCACACCGGCTGCACTTGCGGCGATCTCGGCAGTCGGTCGCTGCTCTGGGTCGTCAGCGGTGAGCGCCTCCAGGAGCAGCCTCCAGCCCGCGGGCAGCTCCGCCGGGATGCGGGGGCGTCGGTGCAGCCTCGCGAGGGCCGCCTCGAGCACCGGACCGTCGTACTCCCGCCTACCGGTCACGCACTCCAGAAGCACCAGTCCGAGCGCGTACAGGTCCACGGCGGGGCTGATGCGCTCGCCCTGCACCTGCTCCGGCGCGAGGTAGGCCGCGGTGCCGGTCGTGAACCCGGTGCGAGTGACGCGGGTGGCATCCACCAACTGCGCGATCCCGAAGTCGGCCAACCGCGCCCTGCCGTCCCCCGCGAGGATCACGTTGGCGGGCTTGACGTCCCGGTGCAGGACGCCTCGTCCGTGCACGTACGCCAGCGTGGCAGCGAGGTCGGAGCCCACCCTTGCCAGAGCATCCAGCGGCATCGGCCCGCGCTCCAGCCGCTCAGCCAGCGTTGGACCCTGCACCAGGGTCATCACGCAGAACGGTCGGCCCTGGTCCTCACCGACGTCGAGCAGCTCCACCAGGCCCGGATGCCGGAGGCCGGCCAGGGCGTTGACCTCGCCGAACCGCACCTCACCCTCGCGCCCGGCGACCAGCGGGTCACGGAAGACCTTGACGGCGACCAGGGCGCCAGTGCTCTCGTCGAGGGCCGAATGCACGTCAGCCATGCCGCCGCGGCCCAGCAGCGGCCCGACGCGGTAGCGGCCGGCCAGCAGCGGAGAGGGCGTCACAGAGCGTCGGGCCTGCGGTCTGGCGCGACCTTGCGCCCTCGCCTCACGACCGCCGGGGCCCCACGTCCGAGCGACCGGGCGGTGCCGGACCGAGCACGGTGGCAGGAGTTCATGGGGAGTGGATACTACCCCGGCTGCCCTATCGACGCCTGTCCCGCCGCAGCCCGGCTGGGCGGCGCCGGCACCCGACCGGCGAGCTGCGTCAGCGCAATCGCGCCTGGGCACGCGCGAGCTCATGGCCTGACAGCACCCCTATCCCGCTGCCCGCTTGAGCGGGTCCGGCGGGAAGGCGCCGGCCGCGATGCAGCGCTTGCTCCACGTGGCAAGCCGCTCGACGACGAGGGGCAGGTCCTCGCCGAGGGCGTCGACCACCGGCTGCTCGGCGAGGTCGGTGGCCGCCTCGACCTCTCGCCGCTGCTGGCGCCCCGCGTCGGTGAGCGCGTCGTCGCGCACCCACCCCCGCTGCTCGAGCGACAGCGTGGCTGCCCCGATCGCGTCCGCGGACCATCCGCGCGTGCCGCTGTAGCTGCCGAGCACCATGCCGGTCCACAGCTCCGTGAGGACGTTCATCTCGACGGCTCCGAGCCCTGCCGCCACCGCGGCCGCGGCGTGCGCATCACCGCGGTGCTCCCGCACGAGCTCGCACGCCCGGTGCAACCGCCCGGCGGGGTCCGCCGGCAGCGCACGGTCGAGCAGACCCGCGTAGAGCGGCCGTCCTGCCAGGTCGAGCCCCGTGACGGCCTCCAGCAGCCGATCGGCGATCGGACCGACGTCCTCACCGTCGAGGACCTCGGCCAGGCCGGCCGACAGCTCGCGGTCCCGCACCTCGAGCAGCTTCTCGCGGGGCACCGCGCTGCGTCCCCCCTCGTAGAGCGCGCGCACCATGCCGGGCTCGAACCAGGCGAAGGCTGCCGCAGCGACCCCGGGCGACGGGACGCCGAGCGCGGCGACGCGCCCCCAGACGTAGCCGGTCAGGAAGTCCAACCCCTGCTCGGCGAGGGCCTCGTTGACCCGCCGAGCCCAGATCGGGTGGGTCGCGATCGGCTCGACCGCGTCGCGCAGCCGTCGCGCAGGGCCGCCCTGCGTCACCGCCTCCGGCTGGGGCGTGCCCGGGGGCGTCGGCGTGAAGAAGGCCGCCACCACGTCGTCGTACTGCACCGGACCTCCTGGTCGTCGCTGCTCCCGAACGTAGACCCAGCTCGTGCGGCGGGAACCGCCGCCCGTGCGCTCAGCTCAGGTCAGGAGCTGCTGACCGAGCCAGCCGCCTCGCGGCACTCCGGGCAGCAAGAAGAAGAAGCCGCCCCCCTCGGGCACGACGTACTCCTCCAGCGGCTCGCCCTGAAGCCGCTCGCTGATCGCCAGGAAGGTCTGGAGCGAGCGCGAGAGGCTGACGAAAGCCAGGCCCTGGTCGAGGAGCCCGGCGGCATCTCGCCCGCGGGTGTACGAGAAGCCGCGTCGGAGCAGCCGCTGGTGCTCGGTCTCGGAGGTGCGCGGGCGCGCGAGCCTGATGTGGGCGTCCAGCGGCGTGAGTCGGCCCTCGGGGTCAGCGGCGAAGCGGGGCTGGTCGACCTCCTGCCGCCCGTCCAGCGGCGCTCCACTGGTCTTGCGACGTCCGAGGATCTGCTCCTGCTCCGCGAGGCTCGCGCGGTCCCACGACTCGACGAGCATCCGGAGGACGCGCACCGCCACGTACGAGCCACCGGTGGTCCAGGTCGGCTCGAGACCGTCGTCGCGCACGAGGACGAACCGCTCGAGCACCGCAGGGTCGGTGGGGTCCAGGTTGGCGGTGCCGTCCTTGAAGCCCAGCAGGTTGCGGTTCTCGGTCCGGCCGGGGGTGTGCACGGCGTCGGCGCGGTTGTAGCCGTCGAGCACCCACCGCAGGACCAGTCCTCCGCGGGTGGCTCGCATGGCCTGCCGCAGAGCGTGCTGGCAGGCGTCGGGGGTGTCGCCGTCGACGCTGAGCAGCAGATCGCCGTGCGAGCGGGCCGGGTCCAGGCGGTCGTTGGCGAGGAAGGGCATCTCGACGAGCTGGCGAGGGCGTCGTCCTGCGAGCCCGAAGCGCTCGTCGAACAGCGACGCGCCCGCGGCGAGGCTGACGCGGGGTCGGGCGTCGGCGGTGACGACGCCGGTGTCGGCCGGCGGGAAGCGGGCCGGGCGGGATTCGGGGGGACGGCCGTCCACCAGCCGCTCGACCTCCCGGGACAGCTCGCGCAGGGTTCGGGCGAGGTCTTCGCGCTCGGGCGCGACGACGTCGAGCGCGGCGAGCAGGCCGAACGGCGCCGCCGGTTCGGCGACCCCCACCTGCACCGGCCCGGCGAAGCTGCGGCGGATCGGTCCTTCGTCGCGTGCCGCGGCCAGTCCTGCGCCTGCCAGCCCGCCGACGCCCACGGCGGCGGCGCCGGCCAGCAGGCCTCGGCGACTCAGGCTCACTCGAGGCCCAGCGTCCCGGGCACCTGCGACATGGACTCCGACAAGGAGGCGAGCTCGGCGCCGAGGCGCGTGCGGTCCTGCTCGCTCAGCTCCTCGTAGGAGCGGAAGCCTCCGCCCGGCAGCTCGTACGGGGCGAGCCCCTGCACCACGGCGTCGAGGCCCTGCTCCACCTCGGCGAGCAGGGCCGGGTCCTGCGCGGACAGCGCGGGGCGGAGCCGCTCGACCGCCGACGCCGAGCCGTCGATGTTGGCGTCGACGTCCCACAGGTCGGTGTGGGAGTAGCGGTCCTCCTCCCCGGTGATCTTGCCTCGCGTCACCTCCTCGACGAGCTCGCCGGCGCCGCGGGCCAGGTCGAGCGCTGTGATCTCGACCTCGGCCAGCTCCTGCTCGAGCGTGACGAGGTCTGCGTCGAGCTGGTCGGCGAACGGCGCACCGCCCTCGGCGGTCCCGCGCTCGAAGACCAGGTGCTCCAGCCGGTGCCATCCGGTGAACTCCGGGTCCTCGACCCCTGCGAAGTCGTCCACGCGGGCGTCGAGGCGCCCATCGAGCTCCTCGACCAGACCGGCGATCGGCTCGATGCGCTCCCAGCCGACCCGGCTGGGCGCGTAGGCCTCCCGGGCGGCAGCGACGTCCCCGGCCCGGACGGCGTCGGTGAACGCGCGCGTCGCGGTGCGTGTGGCAGCGGCCTGCTCGAGCACGTAGGCGCGGTAGGAGCTCACCCCGGACTCGAGCGCGCTGGTCACCTCGGCGCTCACCGGCTCGGGGACGGGGGCGGCAGCCTGTTCGGCACCTCCGCACGCGGTGACGAGCAGCAGCAGGGGCAGGACGGCGGCACGGACGCGCAACGGGGCTCCTCAGATAACTTAGGTATGCCTTACCTAACCACACGGTGCTGCGGGAGACGCTCGGTTGCCCTCTGGGCCGGCGGCAGCCGGAGCCTCGAAGGTGGGTAGGGGTCCTCGCAGCGCAGGACCGGGCGAGGACAGGGGCAGTCAGCGTGGCGGGCGAGACCGACTGGGCCGCGCTCGGACGGGGCCTGGCTGCGCACCCGGACGACGCCCTCGTCCTGCTGCGGGCCGTCAGGGACCGGACCGGTGCGGTGGTCGACCTCCTGCACGAGTGGGCCAACGAGACGGCTGAGCGCAGCGCCGGGGAGCGGCTGCAGGGCCGCACGGTGCTCGAGGTCTACAGCGCGGAGGACGCCTTCCTGCTGCCCGAGCAGCGCGCCCTGCTGGCGTCGGACGGGTCCCGGCGCATGCAGCTGACGTTCCCTGCCGACGGAGACGACGAGCGGCTCCGCGGACGCGTGTACGGGCTGTTCATGGCCGCGGTGGACGCCGACCGGCTCGTCTGCCAGTACCGCGACCTCACCGACCAGCGGCAGGCGCAGCTGCAGCTCGAGCACTACGCCGGGCACGACGAGCTGACGGGACTGCCCAACCGTCGGCTGCTGTGGGAGCACCTCGACGTCGCGCTGGCGCGCCTGGAGCGGGGCGGGCAGGGCCTCGCCATGCTCCTGTGCGACCTCGACCGCTTCAAGGCGGTCAACGACACCCACGGTCACGCCGTCGGCGACGAGGTGCTCTGTCGCGTGGCCCGGCGGCTCCGAGCCGCGGTCCGTCCGCAGGACGTCCTCGTCCGCTACGGGGGTGACGAGTTCGTCGTGCTCTGCGAGCAGCTGCCGGAGGAGGCCGCCCAAGAGCTGGTCGCTCGGCTGCGGGACGCGGTACGGGAGCTCTTCGTGGTCGACGGCGCCGGTCCCGTGGAGATCGGCATCTCCATCGGCATGGCCGTAGCCGAGCGCCGCGTGGCCGGTGACGCGCTACTGCGTGAAGCGGACCGGGCGCTCTACGCCGACAAGCTCGCGCGCCGGGTCGAAGCGGGCTAGGGGTTCTTCGTCACGGCAGTGACAGCGGCGGGAAGCCGACGTACGTTCAGTGCCCTGGTGCTGCCGTGTCCCGCCGCACGCCATGCCTGAACGCACCCCGCCACAGGGCCCGCGACGCAGGCCGATCCACGGAGGAATCGTGGACGTCATCGATGTGACAGAGCGGCTGATGGCCGAGTTCGAGGACCGGCTGCACCTCCAGGTGATCTCCCGAGTCGTCAACGGCTGTCGCCGCGACCTGGAGGGGACGCCTTCGGGCCCCATGCCTGAGCTGCTCGAGCGGCTGGCCCGGCAGCGGCTGCTCGACGAGATCGGCCACGGCACCAGTCCAGCGCCGCGACCCTCAGCGCACCTGACTCACAGCGCGTAGCCGCTGCTGCTCGGCCCTTCCGCTGGCCCGGTGGGTCGGTCCAGCGGGTCATCCCATCCGGTAGGTCACCAGCGCGTGCGCGACCTCGCGGTCGCCGCAGGTCGCGGAGACGTCGAGCGTGACGAGGGTCCGCCCCCGCTGCAGCACCGCGGCGGTCGCGAGCACCCGGCCGGTCGCCGGCGCCAGGTAGGTGACGGTGAGGGCGGCGGTGCTGCCACGCAGCGACGCGGGCGGCTCGGCGACGCACCAGGCGGCGGCCATGGCCGCGGTGTCCAGCAGCGTGGCGAGAGCGCCGCCGTGCACCACGCGGCCCGTCGTCGCGAGCTCCGGCCGGTCGGGCAGTTCGAGGACCGCGCGGTCGGCTGCCAGCTCGTGCACCGCGATGCCGAGCAGTGCGGCGAAGGGGCTGGCCGGGACGAACGCGCGCATCAGGGTGATGCCGGCCAGCTCGGCGCCGTCGGTCATGGGTGCTCCTCCCGGGTGCTCGTACGAGTCGTTCCTACGACACGTGGCAAGGTTCAGCCGGACGTCAGGCCCTCGAACGCCGTCGCGGGCGACTCCTGCCCCAGCGACCGCGCCGCGGCGGCCCGCCCGCAGAGCGCCCCGACGACGTTGCCGGTGCCGCAGTAGCCGCCGGCCGCCCACACCCGGTCGCGCACCTGTCCGAGGAACGGCAGGCCGTTCCGGGTGAACCCCACCGCGGCGGCCCACCGGTGGGTCACGGGTGCCCGCACGCCCAGCCGCTCGCGGAGCAGCCGGTCCAGTGAGACCTGGACCGTGGCAGACGGTCTCGCGTCGTCGGTCTCCTCCGCCGCGCCGCCCGCGTCGCGGAACCCGCCGAGCGCGATCCGGCCGTCGGGCAGCTGCTGCCAGTACTCCGAGCCGCCCCGCAGGTAGACCGGTCGCGGCACGCGCACCTCGGTCGCCGGCGCCGTGCCCAGCATCTGGAGGCGGACCGTGCGGACCGTCCCCTGGAGTTCGGGAAGCAGGGCGGCCAGGCGGCCGTCCACGGCGACCACGACGGCGTCGCAGTGCACCGTCCCCGCGCCGGTGGTCACCCGTCCGGGGGCGATGTCGAGGACCGGTGAGTGCTCGTGGAGCCGGGCGCCTCGCCGGGCGGCAGCTCGAGCGAGCGCTCGGCAGCGTGACAGCGGCTGCATGGCGCCGTCGTCCGGGAACAGCAGCCCGTGCCCCTCCGGCCCGTCGTGCTCCTGCACCGCGAAGCCGTCGGACCGCAGGGCGGCGGCCTGCCTCGCGCATGCCGCGAGACCGTCAGCGTCGTCCTCGATGCGCAGCGACCCGACGCGCGTCACCGCGTCCGGGACCGCGGCCGTCATCCGGTCCATCTCCGCGAGGGTCAGGCGGTGGAGCGCCGCGGCCCGCTCGCGGCCCAACCGGTCCACGACGACGTCGTACGGCTCGGCGAGCCCGGCGAGCAGGAAGCCGCCGTTGCGCCCGGCCGCGCCGCCGGCGACCTGGCCGGCGTCCAGCCCCACCACGGAGGCGCCTCGGCCGAGCAGCTCGTCGACGGCCGCCAGGCCGCTGCCGCCGAGACCCACCACGCAGACGTCAGCGGTGAGGTCTCCTGCCAGGCGCTCGAGCGGCGTCCACGCGCCGTCCTCCCACAGCGGCCCTGTCACGGGTCAGAGCTCAGCGCCGCACGACGCGAAGCCGTACTCCTCCGCCTTCTTGGAGACGGCCTCGCTCTCCTCGGCCGCCCCCTCGGGCACCGACTCCGCGGCCGCGTCCAGGTCACCGCTCGCGGCGGCTGCCGCGGCCCCCTCGAGGATGTCGATCGCTGTGTCCAGCGCCCCCACGACGTCGGTCTGGAGGTCCGTCCCGTCTGACGGCGCCTCCAGCGCCGCGAAGTCGCTCTTGGCGCTCTCGACCAGCCCGGTCAGCGTGTCGACGTACTCCTCGATGCCGTCCTGCCCCGTGGGAGCGGGGACGGCCTCGGTGTCCTTGTCGAGCTGCTCGCACACGGCGTCGCCCTGGGCGATGAACTCCTCCTTGGACAGCCCGTCCTCGCCGCCGCAGGCGGTGAGGGCCGACAGGCTGAGGACGAGGGCGAGGACCTGGAGGCGAGGGCGCATCCGGGCAACCTAGCGCCCCAGCAGCCTCGGCAGGTGGCGCACCTGCGTCCGGTGCCGCCGCGCACGTGACAGGCTGCCCGCCGTGGTCGACGTCGCGAGCCCCCTGCAGGGCACCGTGGTCGCGGTGCTTCGCGCCGTGGGCGAGACGGTGCGCCCCGGGCAGGGGCTGCTCGTGGTCGAGGCCATGAAGATGGAGCACGTGGTGGCCGCTCCGGTCGGCGGTGTGGTCCAGTCGATCGACGCCACCGTCGGGGCTCGCGTGGACCGCGACGAGGTCGTTGCCCGGGTCACGGCGGCCGCGGCGGGGACAGCGCCCGACCCGAGCCCGAACCCGAGCCCGAACGCCGAGCCCGCCGGCGACCGGGAGGACCCGGACCTGGCCGAGCTGCACCGCCGCAGGCGACTGCTGGCGGACGACGCCCGGCCTGAGGCGGTGTCCCGCCGTCACGCCGCGGGGCGCCGGACCGTGCGGGAGGAGCTCGACGACCTGCTGGACCCCGGCAGCCTCACCGAGTACGGCGCACTGGCCCTCGCGGGGCAGCGCGCCCGACGCAGCCTCGCCGAGCTCGAGCAGCGCACCCCCGGCGACGGGCTCATCACGGGCCTCGGCCGGGTGGCGGGCCGCCCGACGGCGGTCCTCGCCTACGACTACAGCGTGATGGCCGGGACGCAGGGCGTGGTGGGGCACCTCAAGGCCGACCGCTTCCTCGACGTGGTGCACCGGCTGCGGGTCCCCGCCGTGCTGTTCGCGGAGGGCGGGGGCGGCCGCCCCGGCGACACCGACCACCCGGTGGTCACCGGGCTCCACACGACGAGCTTCACGCTGTGGGCGGGGCTCGCGGGTGTCGTCCCCCGTGTCGGCATCGTCGGCGGGCACTGCTTCGCCGGCAACGCCGCGCTGCTCGGCTGCTGTGACGTCGTCATCGCCACCCGCGCCGCGACGGTCGGCATGGGCGGTCCCGCGATGGTGGAGGGCGGCGGGCTCGGCACCCACACGCCGGAGCAGATAGGTCCGGTCGACGTGCAGGCCGCCAACGGCGTGCTCGACGTCGTGGTGGCCGACGACGCCGCGGCGGTGCGGGTGGCCAAGCAGGTGCTGGGCCTGCTCGCCGGTCCGCACCCCGCTCCCGGCGAGAGCGGCTGCGCCGACCAGAGCGCGCTGCGCACCGTGCTGCCGGCCGAGCGCGTGCGCGCCTTCGACCCCCGCGACGTCCTTGAGGTGCTCGCCGATCCCGGCTCGGTCCTCGAGCTGAGGGCGGCCTTCGCGCCCGGCATGCTGACCGCCTTCGCCCGGCTCGACGGACGCGCCGTCGGTGTCATCGCCAACGACAGCCGTGTCGACGCGGGTGCGCTCACCAGCGACGGCTGCGACAAGGCGGCGCGGTTCCTCCAGCTGTGCGACGCCTTCGACCTGTCGGTGCTGAGCCTCGTCGACACCCCCGGGATCATGGTGGGGCCGGAGGCCGAGCGCACCGGCCTGGTACGGCACAGCAGCCGGCTGTTCGCCCTCGGTGCCACGATGTCGGTGCCGGTCGTCGCGGTCGTGCTGCGGCGGGCGTTCGGCCTCGGCGCGCAGGCCATGATGCTCGGAAGCACCCGCACGCCGCTGCTGACGGTGGCCTGGCCCGGGGCCGAGATGGGGGCCATGGGCGTCGAGGGCTCGGTGCGCCTCGCTCGTCGCCGCGAGCTCGAGGCGCTGCCCGACGACGAGGCGCGCCGCCGCATGGTCGACCAGCTGGTCGCCGACCTGCGGGCGAAGGGCAAGGCGGTCCCCGTCGCCACGGCGTTCGAGATCGACGACGTCATCGACCCGGCGCAGACCCGGGAGGTCGTGCTGTCGGTGCTCCGGTCGGCGCCGCCGCCCGGAGCCCGGACCGAGCGGAAGCGGCCGCTGGACACCTGGTGAGACGATCAGCCAGCGCGGCGTCGGCCGTCTAGTCTGGCGGGATGGTGCACGTCGCACCTCGCCCCTGCTAGGAGGAGCCCGTGCCGCCCGTGGTCCCCGCGGACCAGGTCATCCTGGCCGCTGCGAAGCACGTGCACGCAGGACGCCGGCTGGAGCTCGGCGGCCTCGCCCGGGAGCTGAGCATCTCCCGCGTCACCCTGCACCGGCGGGTCGGCAACCGGGAGCAGCTGCTCGGCGAGACGCTGTGGCTCCTGGCCGAGCGGACCTTCGCGATGGGGGTCCGCCGCTGGGACCAGGGCGTCGCCTCGGACCGCATCCCGGCCGGCACCGTCCGCTCGCTCTGGATCATGGCGTTCTTCCGGCGCGCCGTCGCGGACGACCCCGGCCTCGGGCACCTGCTCCAGGAGGAGCCGGCCCTCGCGATCCGCCTGCTGACCGACCCGCGCGGCCGGGTGCAGCCACGGGTCATCGGGCTGCAGGTGGGGCTGCTGCAGGCCGACGTGGACGCGGGTGTCCTCGACCCGCCGGTGGAGCTCAACACCCTCAGCTACGCCGTCGTCCGGCTCGGCGAGTCCTTCCTCTACGCCGACGTGCTCGCGAGCAGACGACCCGACCTCGACGCGTGCGGCACGCTGATCGACGCTCTCGTGCTGGCGTCTCCGGCGGTCACGTCACGCTGAGCTGCTGACCGGTGCCGGCCTCGAGGTCCAGCAGGTAGCGCTTGCGCTCGACCCCTCCGGCGTAGCCGGTGAGCGATCCGTCCGCCCCCACCACCCGGTGGCACGGGACGACGATGCAGACCGGGTTGCGCCCGTTGGCCGCTCCGACGGCGCGGATCGCGGTGGGTCGCCCGATCGCGGTAGCGAGATCGCCGTAGGTGCAGGTGGATCCGTACGGGACGCCGCGCAGCGCAGCCCACACCTGCTCCTGGAACGGCGTCCCCCTGAGGGTCAGCGGCACGTCGAACTGCTCGAGGGCGCCGTCGAAGTAGGCCGTCAGCTGCTCCTTCACCTGCGGCAGGGCGGTGTCGTCGCACGCCCCGAAGGACGCCGCGGCGGGCAGGTGGCGCTGCTCGGACTGGTAGAGCCCGGCCAGGGCGCCGTCCTCGGCGACGAGGGTCAGCGGCCCGACCGGGCTGTCCACGACGGTGTGGCTCTTCACGAGACGTCTCCGATCGG
>JAABUN010006447.1_pt1 | contig 13518 bp, 11 predicted proteins | sample 5559311 | NCBI WGS metagenome assembly JAABUN01 (sample SAMN10711877, study PRJNA513370) | rock metagenome | isolation source: Antarctica rocks | place: Antarctica: Victoria Land, Siegfried Peak sud | reverse complement strand
CCGGCCCGGCTGGCAGAGTGGCGCCCGTGGCTGCCGACCAGACGACCGAGGACTCGATCCGCGCCCTGCTGGTCTACCTCGGGACGGCCATGGTGGCCTCGGGTCAGCCGGTCAGTGACGTGGAAGACGAGCTGGCCGAGGTGAGCGCCACCCTCGGTTACCCGGACGTGCAGATCGCCGCGTCTCCGACCGGGATCACCCTCAACCTGGCCACCGGGTCGGCGGCGACGTACGAGTCGGTCAACCAGGCGCTCCGGCTCGACCAGGCGGCCGACGTCCGGCTGATCCGGTACCGGCTGCTGCAGCAGAGCATCACCGTCGCCGAGGCCCGCGACGAACTGCTCAGCCTGCGCAGCCGACCGCCCCGGTATCCGATCTGGCTGGCCAACCTCGGTTGGATCGCGATCGCCGCCGGGATCGCGTTGATCCTGCAGCCCGGTTGGCCGAACGTGGCCTTTGCTGCCCTCGGTGCGGCGGTGGTGGTGGCCTTGTTCCGGCTTGGGCAGCGGTTCAGCCTGATCGCGACCCTGCTGCCCACCCTGGCCGCCTTCGTATTGGCCTGCGGGGTGTTCGGGGCAGCCGACGCCGGCCTGCTCGAGGGGCCGCTGCGTACGTTGTTGCCGCCGCTGGCCGTGCTGCTGCCCGGGGCCTTGATCGTCACTGCCATGTCGGAGCTCGCCGCCGGGGACATGGTGGCCGGCTCAGCCCGGTTGATCTTCGGCCTGGTGCAGCTGCTGCTGTTCACGCTGGGCATCGTCGCCGCCACCCGCTTGGTGGCCGTGCCGACCAGCGAGCTGAGCAATGTCCGGGTCGATCTGCTGGGGTGGTGGGCGGCACCGGTCGGGCTGATCTTGATCAGTGTCGGAATCGGCGTCCTGGAGAGCCCACCACTGCGGCTGCTGCCCTGGATCACGCTGGTCCTGGTCCTGGCCTTCGTGGCGCAGACGCTGGGTCATGACCTCGGCGGGGCCACCCTGGGCAGCTTCCTGGGTGCCCTGGCCGCCAGCCTGGGCTCCTCGCTGGTCGAAGCGGTGAAACCGAGCCTGCCTCGCCTCGTCGTCTTCCTGCCGTCCTTCTGGCTGCTGGTCCCGGGCAGCCTCGGTCTGCTCTCCACCACCCAGCTGATCGCCAACCCCGGCGGAGGTGCGGCCAACGCGGTCGGGGTCTTCTCGGTGATCTGCGCCATCGCCCTCGGACTGCTGGTGGGGGCGGCCATCGCCCGGTCCGTGCGCGACGCTCTTCGACGACTGCGTCGGACCCGGGGGCGGCCCACGCCTCAGGGGGTGCGGCCGCGCCGCTTCTCGTAGACGACCAGCAGGGCGCCGAGCGGCACCACGCAGAGCAGGAAGACCGCGATCCCGGTGGTCAGCGAACCGGTCTGGTCAATGGTGATCGCTCCGGCGGTCGCACAGACGACGGCGAGCAGCCAGAGCCGGCCCTGCTTGGCCAGCTCCCGACGGATCTTGGGGTCCTCGATCACCCCCGCACCCTACCCGGGGGTCTGGGCCGGAGGGCTGGGCTCAGCCGCGGACGGCGGCGGCGAGCGCGTCGGCCCGGCTGGTCTGCTCCCAGGTGAGTCCGGGCAGCTCCCGGCCGAAGTGCCCGTACGCCGCGGTGGGCGCATAGATCGGCCGCTTCAGGTCCAGGTCGGCGATGATCGCGGCCGGCCGGAGGTCGAACACCTCGAGCACGCCCGCCTGGATCTGCTCCACCGGCACGGCCTCGGTGCCGAAGGTCTCGACGTAGAAGCCGACCGGATGGGCCTTGCCGATGGCGTACGCGACCTGGACCTCGCAACGCCTGGCCAGACCGGCAGTGACGACGGTCTTGGCCACCCAGCGCATCGCGTACGCGGCGGAGCGGTCCACCTTGGACGGGTCCTTGCCGGAAAAAGCACCGCCGCCGTGGCGCGACATGCCGCCGTAGGTGTCGACGATGATCTTGCGCCCGGTCAGCCCGGCGTCGCCCATCGGGCCACCGATCTCGAATCGACCCGTGGGGTTGACCAGCAGCTCGTAGCCACTGGCGTCGATGTCGTAGCGCTCGAGCACCGGCTCGACGACGTGCTTGCGGACGTCGGGGGCCAGCAGGGCGTCCAGGTCGATGTCGGCGGCGTGCTGGCTGGAGAGCACCACCGTGTCCAGGCGAACCGGGCGGTCACCCTCGTACTCGATGGTGACCTGGGTCTTCCCGTCGGGACGCAGGTAGGGCATGGTGCCGTCCTTCCGGACCGCCGACAGCTGCTCGGCCAGACGATGGGCCAGGTCGATGGGCAGCGGCATCAGGGTCGGGGTCTCGCTGCAGGCGTAGCCGAACATCAGGCCCTGGTCGCCGGCGCCCTGGGCGTCGAGCGCGTCGACCGAACCCTCCGTACGGCTCTCGACCGCGGTGTTGACCCCCTGGGCGATGTCGGGTGACTGCTGGCCGATCGCGATGCTCACGCCGCAGGACCCGCCGTCGAAGCCCTTGGTCGAGGAGTCGTAGCCGATGTCGATGATCCGCTGCCGGACGACCTTGGGGATCTCGACGTAGGAGTCGGTGGTCACCTCGCCGGCGACCACGACGAGCCCGGTGGTCACCAGGCACTCGACGGCGACCCGGCTGTTCGGGTCCTGACGGAGGAACTCGTCCAGCACGGAGTCGCTGATCTGGTCGGCGATCTTGTCCGGGTGACCTTCGGTGACCGACTCGGAGGTAAACAGTCTGCGCGGCATGCTCAGAATCTACCGGCGGGACCGCACCGCCAGGGTGACATCCCAGATGTGGTGCGCCAGCGTGTCCTTGCTGGCGTGGATGGGCTCGCTGACGAAGTCCTCGGTGAGCAGGATGATCTCGTTGTCCGGCTGACCGAACGCCCGGCCGTGCCCGACCTCGTTGAGCACCAGCAGGTCGCACCCCTTGCGGGCCAGCTTGGCCCGACCCAGCTCCAGCAGGCTCTGCCCCGCCGACGGGGTCTCCGCGGCGAACCCGACCAGCACCTGGTGGGGATCGGAGCGCCGCCGCACCAGGCCCGCCAGCACGTCCTCGGTCTGCACCAGGCTGAGCTGCAGCCCGGCGTCGCCGGACTTCTTGATCTTGGTCGCGCTGGCCGAGGCCGGGGTGAAGTCGGCCGGAGCGGCGGCCATCACCACGGCGTCGGCACCCTCGGCGGCCCGGGCCATGGCCTCGGCGAGGTCCGCGGTGGAGGTGACTGCCGTGACCTGCACCCCCGGTGGGGCGGGCAGGGCGACATTCGCGGCCACCAGTCGTACGGTGGCGCCCCGCAGCCGGGCGGCTCGGGCCAGCGACCAGCCCATCAGCCCGGAGGACGCGTTGCCGAGGAACCGGACGGGGTCCAGATGCTCCCGGGTCCCGCCGGCGCTCACCGCGACGCTCAGACCGGCGAGGTCCTGGGCGGCGAGCTGCGGCGCGAGCGCCGGGTCGACCAGGACCGAGGTGAGGGCGGCCAGCAACTCAGCTGGGTCCGGCAGCCGGCCGGGGCCTGAGTCGGGGCCGGTCAACCGGCCCGAGTCGGGGTCCAGGACCACGGCCCCGCGCCCCCGCAGCGTGGCCACGTTGGCCCGGGTCGCCGGGTGCAGCCACATCTCGGTGTGCATGGCCGGGGCGTAGACGACAGGACAACGCGCGGTGAGCAGGACGTTGGTGAGCAGGTCGTCAGCGCGGCCGGTCGCGGCGCTAGCGAGGAGATCGGCGGTGGCCGGGGCGACCACGACCAGGTCCGCCTGCTGGCCGAGCTTGACGTGTGGGACCTGTTCCGCGCCCTCCCAGACCGAGGTCGAGACCGGGTGCCCGGACAACGCCGCCCAGGTTGCGGCCCCGACGAAGTTCAGGGCCGCGGCAGTGGGGACGACGGTGACGTCGTGGCCCTCACCGAGCAATCGCCGTAGCAGCTCACACGCCTTGTACGCCGCGATGCCACCGGCGACGCCGAGGACGATACGGCTCATCCGGGTGGGTCAGGCTGTCCGGCGCGAGCGGGTCAGGCGGGAGCGTCGAAGGGCGACGTCGAGGTCGGCGTCGCGCTGGCCTCAGCCTCGGCTGCTGCTGCCTCGGCCTCCGGGTCGATGTCCACACACGACAGCTTGCCCTCGTTGATCTCGCGCATCGCGATGGACAGCGGCTTCTCCTGCACACCGGTCTCGACCAGCGGCCCGACGTGGTCGAGCAAACCCTCGCCCAGCTGGGAGTAGTAGGCGTTGATCTGACGGGCACGCTTGGCGGCGTACAGCACCAGCTTGTACTTGGAGTCCGAATGGGTCAGCAGGTCGTCGATGGGCGGGTTGGTGATGCCTTCGGCGACCGGGTTGTTTCCAGACAAGTTTGACCTTTGCAGGTGAGAAGCGGATCGTCGTAGCCGCCGGGGGTGGGCCGCGCAGACACGACAAACGGGTCTGCAGGAGCTACAGACGGGCCAAGGCTACCAACTCCTGCACAGCCTGACCTACTTCGCTGTTCACGACCACGTGGTCGAACTCGCTCTGGGCCGCCATCTCGGCCCTCGCGGTCTGCAGGCGACGCTCCTGCTGAGCCGGCGACTCGGTGCCGCGGCCGATCAACCGACGTACGAGCTCGGCCCAGGACGGCGGTGAGAGGAACACGAACCTGGCGGTCGGGCAGCTGGTGCGCACCTGGCGGGCCCCCTGCAAGTCGATCTCGAGCACGGCCGCGCGGCCCTGGGCCAGCGCCGCCAGCACCGGGGCCCTCGGGGTGCCGTAGCGGTGCACACCGTGCACGACAGCCCACTCGAGCAGGGCACCGGTGTCGACCAGGTCGTCGAACTCCCCCTCCGTCGTGAACAGGTAGTGCACCCGATCGACCTCGCCCGGTCGGGGTGCGCGGGTGGTCGCGGAGACCGAGACGAAGATCTCCGGGTGAGCCCGGGCCAGGGCCGTGACCACGGTGCCCTTGCCCACGGCGGTCGGGCCGGACACGACGGTGAGCCGAGCGGGAGCAGGGGTGGTTGGCGGCTCGGTCACGGGAGGGAATGGGCGGAGCGGGCGGAGAACTCCGCGATCAGTGCCGCCGTCTGATGCTTACCCAACCCGCGCAGCCGCCGGTTGGCGGCGATGTCGAGGCGCTCCATCACCTTGCTGGCTCGGACCGTGCCGACCCGCGGCATCGACTTCAGCACGTCGATGACCTTGGTGTGGGCGACCACGTCGTCCTGCTCGGCCTCCTCGAGAACCTCGGCCAACGTGCGCTCACCCGTTCGCAGCGCCTGCTTGACCCCGGCACGCCGCCGCCGAGCCTCGGTCGCGGCGTGGCGCGCCTGCGAGCGTTGCTCATCGCTCAGCGGGGGAATCGTCACCTCGGGTCCTTACCTAGCGCCGGCGGGGGCTGCGCTGGAACGTGCGCGGGTGATCCGTCTCCAGTGACGAATCGTCTCGACTAGGTTGAAAACCTACCCCAATCCGGGCACTCGAACCATCTCCGCCAGGGCCTGGGCTGCCGCCGTCCGCAGGGCCGATGCGGAGGGTCCAGCCCCCATCACCTCCCGGCTCATCGACGGCAGCACCAACCGGGCGGCGGGGCCGAAAACCTCCGTGAGGTCCGTCGCCCCCGCGCCCTGGACCCCCAGTCCCGGTGCCAGGATCGAGCCGTTCAGCCGGGAGAAGTCCACCCCCGTACGCCCGATGGTCGCCCCGACCACGATCCCGACCGACCCGAGGCCGGGCCCAGCATTGCGGTCGGCGGCCTCGTCGACCACGACCTGGCCGACCAGCCGGCCGTCCGCGGTCCGGGCGTGCTGGACCTCGGGCCCTTCGGGGTTGCTGGTCAGGGCGAGGACGTAGACCCCACGGCCCTGCGTGACGGCGAGGTCGATGGCGCCGGTCAGGGACCCGAACCCAAGGTAGGGGCTCAGGGTGACCGCGTCGGCCGCCAGGGGTGAGCCGTCGCTGAGGTAGGCCGCGGCGTACGCATCCATGGTGGATCCGATGTCGCCCCGTTTCACGTCGAGCAGCGACAGGGCGCCGGCCGCCGTGATGTCGGCCAGCACCCGCTCGAGCACGGCCACCCCCGCCGACCCGTACGCCTCGAAGAACGCCGACTGGGGCTTGAGGACCGGCACCAGCGCGCCCAACGCCTCGACCATGGCCCGGGCACAGCGCTCCAGACCGCGTACGTCGGTGGGTAGACCCCAGGCCCGGAGCACACCGGGGTGCGGGTCGATGCCGACACAGAGCGGACCGCGCCGTTCCACCGCTTCGGTCAACCGGGCGCCGTACGAGAGGGTCATCGGGTCTTCCTGTCGAGCTGGTTGAGCTGGCGGACCAGGCCGGGACCACCGTAGATGTAACCGGTGTAGAGCTGCAGCAGCCGGGCGCCGGCGTCGAGCATGGCGGCCCCGTCGTCGCGGGTCATGATCCCACCGACCCCGATCACCGGCAGATCGGTGCGGGCCGTCAGGAAAGCCACCACCTCGCGGGCCCGGCGGGTGAGTGGGGCACCGGACAGGCCGCCGGCCTGGGGCGCCATCTTGGCGTCGGGCGCGGCCAGGCCGTCGCGACCCAGGGTGGTGTTGGTGGCGACCAGACCCGAGGCGCCCGCCTCGGTGCAGACGGCGAGGACCTCCTCCAGGGCCGGCTCGGTCAGGTCCGGCGCGACCTTGACGAAGATCGGCACCGGGATCTCGGCACCGGCCAGCGTGCGCGCCTCGACGACCAGGGCGCTCACCAGCTCGCGCAGGGCAGCCCCGTCCTGCAGTGACCGCAGTCCGGGGGTGTTCGGGCTGGAGACGTTCACCGCGATGTAGTCGGCGTAGGTCGCCAGCCGGCGTAGCGAGCGGAGATAGTCCTCGCTCGCCTCCGCCAGCGGGGTCAGCTTGGTCTTGCCGATGGAGATGCCGATCGGGATCCCCACCGCGCGATTGCCGCGGGCGACCCCGGCGGCGGCCAGTCGGGCGGCCAACGCCTCGGCCCCGGCGTTGTTGAACCCCATCCGGTTGATCACGGCCTGGCTGTCCGGGAGCCGGAACAGCCGCGGTCGGTCGTTCCCGGGCTGCGGTTGTCCGGTGACCGTGCCCAGCTCGACGTGACCGAAGCCCAGAGCCCCCCAGGCACGGATCCCCACCCCGTCCTTGTCCATCCCGGCGGCCAGGCCGACCAGGCTGGGGAACTCGACCCCCGCGACGGTCACCGGGGTGCTCGGGCTCCGGCCGCGGCAGACGGCCGACGCCACCGCTAGGGCGGCGGGGTGCTCCCCCACCCGTTGGATCAGCGCCAGGGTCTGCTCGTGCGCCACCTCGGGATCACCGGAGCCGGCCCGGAACATCAGCGGTCGGACGATCCTGCGGTAGCCGAGGTCGGTCAGGCCGGTGAGGTCGGTCAGGCCGGTGCCAACGCTGAGGTGGGGCACTCAGGCGTTCCAGGACTGCAGCGAGCGGACCCCGACATTCCCGGCCAGCACGGCCTCGATCCCCTGCACCGCGGCCGCCAGCCCCTGCACCGTCGTCACGCACGGAATGTTGCGTGACACCGCTGCGGTGCGGATCTCGTAACCGTCGAACCGTGGCCGCCCGTCGGGGCTCAGCCCGTGCGGGGTGTTGAAGATCAGATCGACCTCACCGTCCAGGATGGCCTGCACGATGGTCTTCTCCCCGTGCTCGCCGGGTCCCTGGCTGAACTTGCGGACGGTCGTCACCTGCACCCCGTGGCGCCGGAGCATGGAGGCGGTGCCGGCGGTGGCCAGGATCTCGAAACCGAGGTCGGCGAGGCGTTTCACCGGGAAGATGACGAAGCGCTTGTCCCGGTTGGCCACCGAGATGAACACGGTGCCTTTCGTAGGCAGCGGGCCGGAGGCGGCGATCTGGCTCTTGGCGAAGGCGGTGCCGAAGCCCAGGTCGAGTCCCATCACCTCGCCCGTCGAGCGCATCTCGGGCCCGAGGATGGTGTCCACGGAGATGCCCTCGACGGTGCGGAACCGGTTGAACGGCATCACCGCCTCCTTGACCGCGATCGGCCGGGTGCTGTCCTCGCGGGACCCGTCGCCTTCCGCCCGCAGCAGTCCCTCGGCGCGCAGCTGCTCGATGGTGGTGCCGAGCATCACCCGGGCGGCCGCCTTGGCCAGCGGGGTGGCGGTGGCCTTGGAGACGAAGGGCACCGTACGGGAGGCGCGCGGGTTGGCCTCCAGGACGTACAGGGTGTCCCCGGCCAGGGCGAACTGGATGTTGATCAGACCGCGTACGCCGACCCCGCGGGCGATCTTCTCGGTCGAGTCGCGGATGCGATCCAGGACTTCGGTGCCGAGGGTGATCGGGGGCAGCGCACAGGCCGAGTCGCCGGAGTGCACCCCGGCCTCCTCGATGTGCTCCATCACGCCTCCGAGATAGAGGTCGGTGCCGTCGTAGAGGGCGTCCACGTCGATCTCCACCGCGTCGTCGAGGAAGCGGTCGACCAGCACGGGGTGCAGCGGGGAGACCTCGGTGGCCCGCTCGATGTAGGAGCTCAGGGTGCTCTCGTCGTAGACGATCTCCATCCCCCGCCCACCCAGCACGTACGACGGCCGGACCAGCACGGGATAGCCGATCTCGTCGGCGATCACCTTGGCCTCGTCGAAGGACCGGGCCAGGCCGTGCTTGGGGGCGGGCAGCCCCTCGGCATCGAGTACGTCGCCGAACGCGCCCCGCTCCTCGGCCAGGTGGATGGACTCGGGGCTGGTGCCGACGATCGGGACGCCCGCGTCCTTCAGACCCTGGGCCAGCCGCAGCGGGGTCTGCCCACCGAGCTGGACGATGACCCCCGCGATGGGGCCGGCGGCTCGTTCGGCGTGCACGACCTCGAGCACGTCCTCGCACGTCAACGGCTCGAAGTAGAGCCGGTCGGCGGTGTCGTAGTCGGTGGAGACGGTCTCCGGGTTGCAGTTCACCATCACCGTCTCGTAACCCGCATCCGAGAGGGCCATGGCCGCGTGCACGCAGGAGTAGTCGAACTCGATGCCCTGCCCGATCCGGTTCGGCCCGCTGCCCAGGATCAGCACGGCCGGCTTGGTCCGCGGCGCGACCTCGGTCTCGGAGTCGTACGAGCTGTAGTGGTAGGGAGTCCGGGCCGCGAACTCGGCCGCGCAGGTGTCCACGGTCTTGAACACCGGCCGGACCCCGAGAGCCCAGCGGACCCCGCGGACCACGTCCTCGCTGAGGTCGCGGAGCCCGGCGATCTGGGCGTCGGAGAAGCCGTGGCGCTTCGCGGTCCGCAGCAGGTCGGCGGTGAGCTCGGGCGCCTCCCGGATGGTGGCGGCCACCTCGAGCAGCAGCACGAGCTGGTCGGTGAACCAGGGGTCGATCTTGGTGGCCTCGAAGACCTGCTCCGGGGTCGCGCCTGCCCGCAGCGCCTGCATGACTACCCCGAGCCGCCCGTCGTGAGGCCGGGACGCCAGTCGCAGCAGCTCGGCCACGCTCCCTGAGCTTCCTTCGACAGGCTCAGGACGGCGTGTCGAAGGGCTGGTGAAGTCGAACGGCGCATTCGGGTCCTCCAGGCTGCGCAGCGCCTTGCCCAGGGCCTCGGTGAAGTTGCGGCCGATGGCCATCGCCTCGCCGACGCTCTTCATGTGGGTGGTCAGGGTCGAGTCGGCAGCCGGGAACTTCTCGAAGGCGAACCGCGGCACCTTCACCACGACGTAGTCCAGGGTCGGTTCGAAGCTGGCCGGGGTGACCCCGGTGATGTCGTTGGGGATCTCGTCCAGGGTGTAACCGACGGCGACCTTGGCCGCGATCTTGGCGATCGGGAAGCCGGTGGCCTTGGAGGCCAGCGCGCTGGACCGAGACACCCGCGGGTTCATCTCGATCACGATCATCCGACCGTCGTCGGGGTTGATCGCGAACTGGATGTTGCAACCGCCGGTGTCCACCCCCACGTCGCGGATGATGGCGATGGCCACGTCCCGCATCCGCTGGAACTCCCGGTCGGTCAGGGTCATCGCCGGTGCGACGGTGATCGAGTCGCCGGTGTGCACCCCCATCGGGTCCAGGTTCTCGATCGAGCAGACGATCACCACGTTGTCGGCGCGGTCCCGCATCACCTCGAGCTCGTACTCCTTCCAGCCCAGGATCGACTCCTCGATCAGCACCTCGGTGGTGGGGCTGGCGGCCAAGCCGGCACCGGCGATCCGGCGCAGGTCCGACTCGTCGTGGGCGAACCCGGAGCCCACCCCGCCCATGGTGAAGCTGGGGCGCACGACCAGGGGGTAGCCCAACTCGTCGGCGGCGGCGAGAACGTCGTCGATGGTGTGACAGACGTTCGACTGGGCCACCTCAGCCGGCCCGCCGGCGACCCCGGTCAGGTTCTCCACGATGGCTTTGAACTGCTGCCGGTTCTCGCCGCGCTGGATAGCCTCGAAGGAGGCGCCGATCATCTCCACGCCGTAGCGCTCCAGGGCGCCGTTCTCGTGCAGCGCTACCGCGGCGTTGAGTGCGGTCTGCCCGCCCAGGGTGGCGAGCAGGGCGTCGGGTCGCTCCAGCGCGATCACCTGCTCGACGAACTCGGGGGTGATCGGCTCGAGGTAGGTGGCGTCGGCGAACTCCGGGTCGGTCATGATCGTGGCCGGGTTCGAGTTGACCAGGATGACCCGGAAGCCCTCCTCCCGCAGCACCCGGCACGCTTGGGTGCCGGAGTAGTCGAACTCACACGCCTGGCCGATGACGATCGGCCCGGAGCCGATGACCAGGATCGAGTTGATGTCGGTACGCCGCGGCATCAGCCGGCCTCCGTTCCCTGAGCCTGTCGATGGGTTCCCTGAGCCTGTCGATGAGTTCCCTGAGCCCGTCGAAGGGCCTGAGCCATCACGTCGACAAAGCGGTCGAACAGGTAGGCGGCGTCGTGCGGGCCCGCGGCCGCCTCCGGGTGGTACTGCACCGAGAAGCCCAGCACCCGGCCGTCCGGGGTGCGGAGCTCGAGCCCCTCGACCACCTGGTCGTTCAACCCGACGTGGCTGACCCGGGCGAGGCCGTACGGGGTCTCGGTCTCGCCCTCAAGTGGGGCGTCCACCGCGAACCCGTGGTTGTGGGCGGTGATCTCGACCTTGCGGGTGGCTAGGTCCATCACCGGCTGGTTGATACCGCGGTGGCCGTAGCCCAGCTTGAAGGTGCCGAAACCCAGGGCGCGACCGAAGAGCTGGTTGCCGAAGCAGATGCCGAAGAACGGGATGCCGGCGGCCAGCCCGGCCCGGAGCAGGTCGACCGGGCCGTCGGTGGCGCCCGGGTCGCCCGGGCCGTTGGAGAAGAAGATGCCGTCGGGCTGGAGAGCTGAGATCTCGTCGAAGCTCGCCGTTGCGGGGACCACATGCACCTCGATGCCGCGCTGGGCCATCCGGTGCGGGGTCATCGACTTGATCCCCAGATCGACCGCTGCCACCCGGAAGCGGGTCTCGCCGTGGGCCGGCACCACGTACGTCTGCGGGGTGGAGACCTGGTCGGCCAGGAAGGCCCCGGTCATCGTGGGCTGGGCCTGGACCCGGGCCAGCAGGGCCTCCGGATCCGTCTCCACACTGGAGACCCCGACCCGCATCGCGCCCCGGTCACGCAGGTGCCGGGTGAGGGCGCGGGTGTCGACCTCACTCATCCCGACGATGCCCTGCGCCTTGAGCGCGTCTTCGAGGCTGCGCCGGGACCGCCAGCTGGAGGGGACCCGGGCGGGATCGCGTACGACGTAACCGGCCACCCAGATCCGGCTGGACTCGCCGTCCTCGTCGTTCCACCCGGTGTTGCCGATGTGCGGTGCGGTGGCGACCACGACCTGGCGGTGGTAGCTGGGATCGGTGAGGGTCTCCTGGTAACCCGACATGGCGGTGCCGAAGACTGCCTCACCGAAGGTCTCTCCGACGGCACCGAAGCCACGGCCGCGGAACGTCCGCCCGTCCTCGAGGATCAGCAGGGCGGGGGGTGGGAGACTGGCTCCACTGTGGCGTGGCGTGGCTGAACCGGCTGTCGACATGACCGTCCTTTCCTGCCTCACCGGACAGGTCTTAAAGGTTGGCTGACCGGAGGGAATCGGGGGTGTCCGGCCGCCTCAGAGGGTATCAGCGTTTGTCAGCCCGCTCCCCCAGCCGAGACATGCACGCTCGGTCTGGGCGGCCTGGCCAGGCGTTGGAGATCCTTCATAGCAATGCTATATAGTTGCTGGCAACAACCAATGACCTGCGCGGCGAGAGACCCTGACGACAACCCCAGTCCATTGTTCACCGCGCTGATCTCCTCCACGATCGTGTCGACGGCGCTCCCGACGATCGTCTGACCTGCACGGCACCCAACGGCAGTACACCTGAATCATCACGTCCTCGCTGCTGGCGCTGACCATCACCACCCCGATCAGGGGCAAGCTGTCGGACCTCTTCAACAAGAAGTTCCTGATCCAGCTGTCGATCGTGCTGTTCGTGATCGGTTCGATCGGCGTCGGTCTCACAGACCGTCCCCCCGATGATCGCTTTCCGGGCGGTGCAGGGTGTGGCCATGGGTGGCTTGATCGCGCTCGCTGTAGGCTCTCGCCGAACCTGTCGCCTTCAAGATGCCTCTGACCAGGCGGATGACAATACAGTGGGGCCGCTGATTCTGGTTATCTTGTCGGTCTCTTCGCGGGTGTGCGGTCCGCAGTGTTCGATTCCGCCGGCCTCGAGCACCACGGACGGCTGGTGTGGACCGTCTCGTAAGGGGAACCTCCTACAGGAACGCCTTCTCCCCACCAACCGCTGCTGGTACACCTTCAGCGGTAAGTGGCGCACTTCACGCATAGGGTATGCGGCGCGGTCAGCGGCCGCGACCTGCCTGGCACCCGAGGCTCATCCGTCGCTGCGGGCGCTGGCACATGCGCACGGCCAACACCGACGTGCTTCGCCCGCTGCCGCCGGCTCGGCTCAGAGCGACTCGATGAAGTGGTCCGCGGGGACGTCCGGCAGGCCGGGCACCGGCCGCTGTACCTCATACCAGCGACCCTGCCCGAACACGGCCTCAGCTACAGCGCGCCAGAAGGCTCCGGCGGCCGAGTTGTCGTGTTGGAATCCAATCGACCACAGCCCCTCGTGCCGGGCAAGCACGTCGATGGCCAGACTGCGCCCCACTCCGTCACGCCGCACGATCGGCGACACCCAGAACCCGACGATTGACCGCCGCTCCTCTCCGAGGCCATCGGTCAGAGCGAAGGCAACCGGCGCGTCCTCGCCCGTCTTCGGATGCGCCTTCCAGGCCAGGTACCCCGCGCCCGGGGGCGACGGGAAGGCCTTGAGCTGGGCGGCTTGGTAGCGACCGTCGGCGTATGGAAGTCCCTGCACGATCGGGGCGAGGTCGTGCCGGAACAACTGCCACAGCCAGGCCACCGTGTCCCATTGGTCATCTGCGACCGGGCGGACGACGACGCCCGGCGCCGACCCTTTGGATACAGAGGCCGGTTCCCGGAGCAATGATCAGAACCTGTGGATGGTCCTCGGCCGGGTGACGTGAAGAGACGCACCTTCCCGAGGATGATCTGAAGTCCATGTAGCTCTGATCAGGACCGGCGTTGGTGCGCTGGTTCGGGAAGGTACGCCCTGATGCTC
>JAABUN010006446.1_pt1 | contig 13519 bp, 14 predicted proteins | sample 5559311 | NCBI WGS metagenome assembly JAABUN01 (sample SAMN10711877, study PRJNA513370) | rock metagenome | isolation source: Antarctica rocks | place: Antarctica: Victoria Land, Siegfried Peak sud | reverse complement strand
GTGCCGTTCGCCCATGGCCGGTGGCTCGCGGATCACCTGCCCGGCGCGACGGTCCACCTCGAAGACGGCGAGGGCCACCTCTCGATTGCCGTCGGCGCGTTCGACCGCATGATCGACGAGATGGTGGCAACGCGGGCTGACTGGACCACGACGACCGCCCGGCCCTGACCCTCGTCACGTTGCCGGCCCGACCGGAGACGTCGCGGCGATGACCCGGGTGAGCGTGGCGTGCAGGTCCTGGAGCTCTGCGAGCGTCATGCCCAGCCGCTCGATCACCTGCGCTGGGACGTCGAGCGCCCGGTGCCGAAGGGCCAGCCCCTCGGCGGTCAGCGAGACCGCGAGTGCCCGCTCGTCGTCCGAACGCCGCTGGCGGGCGACGAGACCGCCGGCCTCCAGCCGCTTCAGCAACGGCGAGAGGGTGGCCGGTTCCAGGCTCAGCAGCCCCCCGAGCTGCTTGACCGTCAACGGTGACTCACCCCAGAGGGCCAGCATCACGAGGTACTGCGGGTGGGTCAGCCGCATCGGTTCCAGGATCGGCCGGTAGAGGGCGATGACGTTGCGCGAGGCGACGGCGAGCGCGAAGCAGACCTGCTGGTCCAGCCTCAGCAGGTCGGGCTCGCGCGGCGGTGTCGACTGGCCGGTGACGGTCATCGTGGGCATCCCCTTGGGCGAGCGGTACGACTAGTTAGTACACTAACGGTCTGACACAGACGCGACAACTGCCGAGGAGCAGCCGTGAGCCGGAAGTCGAGGAACGAGGGCCTGTCCCTCGCCTACCGCCTGGGTTACCTCATCCGGTATGCCGGGCTGCACGTCTTCGGCCCCGCCACCTTGGGTGACGAGGATGACCCCCACGCGCGAATGCGCACGGAGCGAGCGGCGCGAGTCACCGCGGCCGCCGCCGCCCGTGCCGCAGACGGCAAGCCCGCCTCGCGCTGAGCCGAGGGGCTCGGTCAGCTCGCGGGATCCCCCAGCTCTCGGGATCCCCCAGCTCTCGGGATCCCCCAGCTCTCGGGATCCCCCAGCCTCGCGTCGTACGTTGGGCGTATGCCCCCGGTCCAGGGCAGGGCCCCCGGTCCCGTCCCCCGCAACGCTGTGAGCCGCTGATGTGTCGCCTGCTCGGTGTTGTCTCGCGCCACAAGGCCGTCCTGACTGAGCTGCTCGCGCAGGATCTGGGCTCCTTCGTGGAGCTCTCCTCCATCCACTGCGACGGGTGGGGTGTCGCGGCGTGGGATGGCGACGACAGCCTCGTTGTCGACAAGCAGCCCGGAGCGGCCCGTCTCGAGCCGCGCATGACGGCGGTCACGGACACGCTGACCAGTGATGCAGCCCTGCTGCACCTGCGCAAGGCATCGGTCGGCATGAGGGTCACTGCGAACAACACCCATCCCTTCGTCGTCGGCAACGTCGCCTTCGCCCACAACGGGTACTTCGGCCCTACGGACGAGGTGGACCAAGCCCTCTCCGACCTCCGCGCGCCGACGCCCGAGGGCGAGACCGACTCCGAGCGCTACTTCGCCCTGGTGACCGCGCTGATGAGCCAGGAGGGCCCGGTCGACGCGATCCTCAGGGCCGCCGAGACCATCACCGCGGCGGCCGCAGAGGTCGTCTCGCTCAACGCCATGATGCTGACCCACGATGCGCTCTACGCCTACTGCCAGTACGCCCCGGGAGCCGCGAGCGCGAACCTCGAGTCCGGCGGCTCGTCCTACGACCTCCGGTTCCGCACCGAGTCCGACCGCGTCGTCGTCGCCTCCACGGGGTGGGGGGAGACGGACCAGACGTGGGAGATCCTTCCCCAGCACTCGGTGCTCGAAATGCGCCGTTCCGACCTCGCGGTGACGGTGCACCGCCCTCGCTCGGGGCAACCGGGCTACAGGGCAGGCGGGTAGGCGGGTAGGCGGGTAGGCACTGCCGTAGCGGCACCCCGGGATGGAGCGGGATGCTGCCTCAGGCAAGTCAGATCCCGCCACCTGGCGCGAGCGCCCGACCCGCGAGATGGTGACGAGCATGACGCAGACCGGCCGCACCGACACCGGCGGGCCGCTGTCCGGGATCCGGGTGGTCTCCATCGCGACGAACCTGCCGGGGCCCGTCGCGTCGTCCCGGCTCAGCGCGCTCGGGGCCATGGTCACCAAGGTCGAGCCGCCGTCCGGAGACCCTCTCGAGCAGGTGTCCAAGGCCTACTACGACGAGCTGGTCCTCGGGCAGACGGTGCGGGTGCTCGACCTCAAGGAGTGGGCAGGTCGGGCGACCCTCGACACGCTCCTCACCGACGCCGACCTGCTCATCACCGCCAGCCGGACGGCGGCCCTGGACCGGCTCGGCCTCGACTGGGATGGCGTTCACAACCGCCACCCACGGCTCAACCAGGTGGCCATCGTCGGCCACCCGGCCCCCGATGACAACCGCCCCGGCCACGACCTCACCTACCAGGCGGTCAATGGGATGCTGACCCCGACCGCGATGCCGTCGGTGCTCGTCGCCGACCTCAGCGGCGCGGAGCGCGCGGTCTCCGAAGGCCTCGCCGCCCTCGTGCACCGAGCGCGCACGGGGGAGGGGACCCGTCGCGAGGTCGCCCTCTCGAGCGCCGCTGAGGCGATGGCGGCGCCGATCCGGCACCGACTGACGACGCGCGCCGGTCCGCTGGGAGGTGCCTCCCCGGCATACGGGATCTATGCGGCAGCCGAGGGTCACGTGGCGCTTGCGGCTCTGGAGCCGCACTTCCTGGCTCGGCTGCGGGAGCTGCTCGGGGTGACCGGCACGCGGGCCGAGCTCGAGTCGGTGTTCGCCACCCGCACGGCGCAGGAGTGGCAGGACTGGGCGCAGGCACACGACCTCCCGCTGGCCGCGATCGTGACGCCGGGACGCCGACCGTGACCCCACCGAGAGCTCCCAGAGCCTGCCTGGGTTACCGTCGCGGCGCCGTAGGGGGAGAATGGACGCATGACCCTAGCTGAGGCCCCGTCATCGAGGCAGCGAGTCGTCGTCGTCGGATCCGGCTTCGGGGGCCTCTTCGGCACGCAGGCCCTCAAACGCGCCGACGTCGACATCACGTTGATCGCGAAGACGACCCACCATCTCTTCCAGCCACTGCTTTACCAGGTCGCGACGGGCATCCTGTCGGAGGGCGAGATCGCCCCGGCGACGCGGGAGGTCCTGCGTCGCCAGAAGAACGTCACGACGATCCTCGGTGAGGTCGTCGACATCGACCTCGAGGGTCGGACCGTCACGTCGGAGAACCTCGGCCGCACGCTGGTGACGTCGTACGACAGCCTTCTCGTCGCGGCGGGAGCGGGTCAGTCGTACTTCGGCAACGACCGCTTCGCCGCCCATGCACCTGGCATGAAGGACATCGACGACGCCCTCGAGCTGCGCGGCCTCATCCTCGGCTCCTTCGAGCAGGCGGAGCTCGCGGCGCTGCGCGGTGACAAGCAGGAGGTCGCAAGGCTGCTGTGCTTCGTCGTCGTGGGCGCCGGCCCCACCGGGGTGGAGATGGCCGGTCAGATCGCCGAGCTGGCCCACCGCACGCTGCGCCAGGACTTCCGGGCCATCGACCCGAGGCAGGCCAAGATCATTCTCGTCGACGCGGCACCCCAGGTGCTGCCGTCGTTCGGCAACCGCCTCGGTGACATCGCTCGCAAGCGGCTCGAGGAGCTGGGCGTCGAGGTGCAGCTCGGCGGAAAGGTCGTCGACGTCGACGCGACCGGCATCGAGGTGGAAGACATCGGAGACGGCGCCGGTGCAACGCCTCACTACGTGCGACGGATCGAGTCCGCCTGCAAGGTCTGGGCAGCGGGGGTCCAGGGCAGTCCGCTTGGCAAGACCCTCTCGCAGCAGAGCGGCGCGGAGCTCGACCGGGCCGGCCGGATCAAGGTCCTGCCCGACCTCACGCTCCCGGGCCACCCGGAGGTCTTCGTCGTCGGGGACATGATCTCGCTGAACAACCTCCCCGGTGTCGCGCAGGTCGCCATCCAGGGTGCCCGGTTCGCGGCGAAGCAGATCCAGCACCGGCTGGACGGGACTCCCGAGGAGGAGGCTTTCAGGTACTTCGACAAGGGCATGATGGCGACGATCTCGCGGTTCTCAGCGGTGGCCAGCGTCGGCGGTCTCCGCTTCGGTGGGTTTCTGGCCTGGCTGATGTGGCTCGGCGTCCACCTCGTCTACATCATCGGTTTCAAGTCGCGGGTCACGACGTTGCTCCACTGGTCGGTGAGCTTCCTCGGCCGGGGCCGGGCCGAGCGGACGATCACCGAGCAGCAGCTCTTCGCGCGGCGGGCGATCGAGCAGCTCGGCGACGAGCACCACCCGCGCCTGCCCGGCATCGGGACCTGACCGCGTCGCGCCTCGCCCTCGGGGCGCCGGGGGTGACGTGGCTGGGGGACACTTCACCCGTATGCCGGGGTGGCACCCTTGCGGTCGCGTCGCGTCCATCGCGTAGGGTCGGCGCGTGGCTGACATCGCATACCCGATCGTCGACAGACGGTTGCCGAACGGCCTTCGGGTCGTCGTCTCCGAGGACCATGCCGTGCCCACGGTGACCGTCAACCTGTGGGTCAACGTCGGGTCCCGGCACGAGGCACCCGGGCGGACCGGTTTCGCCCACCTCTTCGAGCACCTGATGTTCCAGGGATCGCGCAACGTCGCGTCCGGTGAGCACTTCAGTGCGCTCATGGCGCAGGGCGGGCGGCTCAACGCGACGACGTGGTTCGATCGGACCAACTACTTCGAGACAGTGCCCAGGGGCGCGCTCGACCTCGCCCTATGGCTGGAGGCCGACCGGCACGGGCACCTGCTCGACGCGGTCACCCAGGAGAACCTCGACAACCAGCGCGACGTCGTCAAGGAGGAGAAGCGCCAGCGATACGACAACGTGCCCTACGGCAACGCGCTCATCGACGTCTACGCCACGGTCTTTCCCGCCGAGCATCCTTACCACCACCCCACGATCGGTTCGATGGAGGACCTGGACGCGGCCAGTCTCAAGGACGTCCACGACTTCTTCCGTGGCCACTACGGGCCGAGCAACACCGTCCTGACCATCGTCGGTGACGTGCTGCCCGACGACGCCCTCGCTGCCGCCGAGAAGTACTTCGGCCCGCTGCCCGCGTCGGCGCAGCAGCAGCGCGACCGTGAGCGTCACCACCTCGACCCGCTCAGCGAACCGGTCCGGCTCGACCGCGTCGAGGAGGTGCCCAACGACCGGCTGCACCTCGCCTTCCGGCTCCCGGTCGACAGCACCGACGAGTTCTTCGCCTGTTCGCTCGCCCTCGACGCCATCGGTGGGCTGAGCACGTCGCGCCTCGTCCAACGGTTGGTGCGTGATGAGCAGGTGGCCACCAGCCTCAGCGCGCACGCGATGGGCTTCGTCGACGGGGTCTCCCTCGGCCTGGTCTCCATCGACGTCGCCGAGGGGGTGGACCCGGCCGACATCGAGAAGGCCGCCTGCGAAGAGCTCGAGCGGTTCATCACCGAGGGGCCGACCGAGATCGAGCTGGAGTCCTCCATGGCCGAGACCGAGCGGTCCTGGCTCAGTGCCCTGGCCAGCCAGGACGAGCGGGCCGACATGATCGGCCACTACACCTCGCTCGCCGACGACACGCAGTACGTCAACTCGTTCCTCGAGCGGGTCGGGGCAGTCAGCGCCGACCACGTCCGCGAGGCGGCGGCCACGTGGCTGCAGCCAAACGCCCGGGCCGTCGTCTCGTACCTCGTCAAGCAGGAGGCCCGGCCCGCATGACCACCGACCACGAGAGCACCGATGTCCTCGACCTGCCGCGGCCGGACGTCGCGCCGCCCGAGCCGTACACCTTCCCGGATGCGGCCCGGCGGTCACTTCCGAACGGGCTCGAGGTGGTCGCCTACGACGTGCCGGGGCAGTACGTCCACTCGGTCCGGGTGTCCGTACCGCTGCCGCTGAGCCGGGAGCCCGAGGAGAAGGAGGGTCTCGCGACGATCATGGCGCGCACGCTCGACGAGGGCACGGCGCGCCACTCGTCCTCGCAGTTCGCCCAGCTCCTCGAGCGCAAGGGGGTCGCGCTCGGAGCGGGCATGGCCGAGGCCGGCCTGAGCGTCGACGTCGACGTGGCGAAGGGAAACCTCGGCTATGCCCTCGACCTGCTGCGCCAGTGCCTCACCGAGCCCGCCTTCCCGGAGTCCGAGGTGAGCCGGCACGTCAAGCAGCGCCTCGCGGAGATCGAGCAGGAGCGCTCCGTCGCCGCCCAGCGCGGGGCGATCGAGCTCCTCGCGACCTACTTCGACCCGAGTGAGCGGGCGTCGCGGCCGACGGCCGGCCGCCGCGAGTCGGTCAGCGCGATCACCCGCGACGATGTCGCCGAGTTCCACGCCGCAGCGGTCTCGCCCGCCGGGGCCACCGTGGTCATCGCGGGAGACCTCGACGGCGTCGACGCCTTCACGGAGATCGAGCAGGCCCTCGGCGGCTGGGCAGCGCCCGAGGGGTGGACGGCGCCGCCGCCGCCGGTGGCGGCGGCCCCCGCCTCCGACCGCGCGCGGATCGTGTTCGTCGACCGGCCCGGCTCGGTGCAGACGGAGCTCGCGGTCGCCTGCGCGGGTCCGGACCGCCACGTCGAGGGTGGCTGGGCGCCCTTTCCCGTCCTCGGCTTCGTCCTCGGCGGGTCGCCCAACGCCCGGGTCGACGCGGTCCTGCGCGAGGAGAAGGGCTTCACCTACGGCATTCGCTCGGCGTTCCGTCCGCGTCGTCGCGGTGGGATGTTCCTCACCGGCGGAAGCGTTCGCGCCGACTCGACCGTCGAGGCCCTCGGCCTGCTGCTCGACCTGCTCGACGGCGGTCGCGAGGGCTTCACGGAGCAGGAGGCGCGCGAGGGCGTCGACTACATCGCGAGAACGGCGCCGAGCCGTTACGCGACGGCCGACGCCATCGCCGACGAGGCGGCCGCGCTGGCGTTCGAGGGCCTGACCACGCAGTTCACGACGGCCAACCTGCGTGACATGGCGACCGTTGACGCGGCCCGGATGCACGCGGCATACCGGTCGTTCGTCGACGGGACGTGGACGGTCGTCGTCGTCGGCGACGCGGCGACCCATGCCGAGGGGGTCCGTGGCCTGGGCCGCGGCGACGTCACCATCGTCACGAGCTGAGCCGTCGACGTCCCCGTGCCGCCGGCGCGGGCAGCGCACCACGAGGGGCTAGGCGTCGTCCACCGGGGGAGCCGAGGCCTGCCGTCCCGCCGTGCCGATCCGAGCGAGGACCGGTTCGTGGAGCAACCCGTTGGTCGCGACGGCGTTGCCGCCCCAGCAGCCGTCCACCCCGTCGAGCGACGTGAACCGGCCTCCCGCCTCGGTGACGATCGGCACCAGGGCGGCCATGTCGTAGACCTCGAGATCGGGCTCGGCGGCGATGTCGACCGCCCCCTCCGCCACGAGCATGTAGGACCAGAAGTCCCCGTAGGCACGGGTGCGCCAGCACTCGTCGGATAGAGCGAGGAACTCCTCGCGCCGCTGGACGTCCCCCCAGGACGAGAGCGAGGAGTAGGAGAGGGAGGCGTCGCTGACCGACGCGACCTGCGAGACGTGAAGGCGCTTCGCGGAGGAGAGTGAGCGACCGGACCAGGCTCCCGAGCCGTTGGCGGCCCACCAGCGCCGGCCGAGGGCAGGGGCGGCGACGAGGCCGAGGACCGGCTGGTCGTCATCGACGAGGCCGATGAGGGTGGCCCACACCGGCACCCCGCGCACGAAGTTCTTCGTCCCGTCGATCGGGTCGATGATCCACCGCCGCGGGCCGTGCCCGGTGTTCGCGAACTCCTCACCCTCGACGGCATCGCGGGGGCGGGTCCGCTTGAGCTGGGCGCGGATGTGCTCCTCGGCCGCCCGGTCGGCGTCGGTGACCGGCGTGAGGTCCGGTTTGGACTCGACGAGGAGGTCCTCGGCCCGGAACCGGGCCAGCGTCACCCGCTCGACGGCGTCCGCGAGCACGTGGGCGAGCCTGAGGTCATCGTCGTAGGTGGGCACCGCCACACGCTAGCCCGTGGGCGTCTGCGAGGTGCTTTCCGCCATCCGGGCGCGAGCGGCGGGCCAAAGTGGCTTGACGATGGTCAGGTCCCCCAGACCGCGCGAGCGCCGGAGTCTCCGGTGCGCACCGTCCAGACCACCGTCGCCACCGCCGCGAGGATCGTGAGGACGACGGCGACCAGTGCGAGCGTCCGGTTTCGGCGGGTCACGCCGACCCCCACCGACGTCAGGACGAGGAAGAGGGCGAACCAGGGCAGCAGGTTGCCCAGCGCGGCATGGTCCTTCGCGACCTGGCCGCCGAGGGATGCCTGCAGCGCCTCCCCGCTCTGCTTGGCGACCAGAGTCAGGCCCGCGACGACGACGTTGCCGGCGAGGACCCACCAGGAGTATCGCTCCCGCAGCCGGCCGCGGACGGCGACGACCACGGTGAGCACCGCCATGAGGGGCAGGAGCACCACGACCGCGTGGATGACGAGCACGTGCACGGGCAGTCCGAGGATCCTGTCGAACATGGTGGTCCTTGCGTGGCGGGCTGTGCGGGGCGGACGGGGTGAGCGTCCTGGTCAGTAGACGTGCATTCCGTCGAGGCCGTTCACGTCGGTGGCCGCCTCGGACGCCCGAGGTCACGGCACGACGCGCCTCGGGTTTGCGCTCAGTCGTCACCCGACCCGGAACGTGCCCGCAGCAGCCGGCGCAGGGAGTCGAGCCTGGACGGTCCGGCTGGTCCGGCGGCCCCCGAGGCGACGAACCCGTCGAGGGCGCACTCCTCCTCGTCGTGGCTGCACCCCCGCGGACAGCTCTCGGTGCCGGGCTCGAGGTCGGGGAAGTGCACGATGATCCTCGCGAGGTCGACATGCGCCAGGCCGAACGAGCGGACACCGGGGGTGTCGACCACCCAGCCGCTCTCGTCCGGGAGGCGAAGGGCCACGGCAGAGGATGAGGTATGCCGTCCACGGCCGGTCACGTCGTTGACGTCACCCGTCGCGCGGCGGGCGTCGGGGACGAGCCGGTTGACGAGTGTCGACTTGCCGACCCCGGAGTGTCCGACGAGGACCGACAGCCGCCCCGACAGCCGCTCCCGCAGCTCCTCGAGCCCGTCGAAGGAACCCTCCCCGGTCTCGGCCCCGGCGAGCTGGTGCATGGCACCACCCCACGCCGTGACCACCGACGGCACCTGCAGGGGTGCGTAGCTCTCGAGGAAGGCGTCCGGAGCGACGAGGTCGGACTTGGTCAGAACGAGGAGCGGGTCGAGTCCGGCGTCGTAGGCAGCGACGAGACAGCGGTCGATGAGCCGCGGCCTGGGCTCCGGGTTGGCCAGCGACGAGACGACGACGAGCTGGTCGGCGTTGGCGACGATGACCCGCTCGACGACATCGGTGTCGTCGGCGGTGCGGCGAAGCACGGAGCGACGCGGTTCCAGCCGGACGATGCGGGCCAGTCCGTCGGGGTTGCCGGTGGTGTCGCCCACGAGAGCGACGTCGTCCCCGACCACGACGCTCTTGCGGCCCAGCTCGCGCGCCTTCATCGCGGTGACGATCCGCTCCGGCTGCCGGCGACCCCCCACCCCGGCCGCGACGAGGACGGTGTAGCGCCCGCGGTCGACCGCGAGGACGAGGCCCGGCACGGCGTCCTCGTGGGCCGGCCGGTCCTTGGAGCGGCGGCGTGATCCGCGCGGGTTGGGCCGGACCCGGATGTCGGACTCGTCGAGGTTGCGCCAGCTCATCGGGCCGGCTTCACCGGCGGCCGCTCAGCATGCCGTCCCACAGCCCCACGAAGTCGGGGAGGGTCTTCCTCGTCGTGCCGATGTCCTCGACGGCGACACCGGGCACGACGAGTCCGATCACGGCTCCCGCCGTCGCCATCCGATGGTCGTGGTAGCTGTGGAAACGTCCAGCGTGGAGCGGGCTCGGCGCGATGCGCAGGCCGTCGTCTGTCTCGGTGACCTTGCCGCCAAGGGCGTTGAGCTCCGCCGCCAGGGCGGTGATGCGGTCGGTCTCGTGTCCGCGGATGTGAGCGACGCCGCGGATCCAGGACGGCGACGTCGCCAGGGCCGCCAGGGCGGCCACGACGGGGGTCAGCTCGCTCGCCTGGTGCAGGTCGATGTCGATCCCGCCGATGGAGCCGTTGCCGGACACGGTGAGGCCGTCGCGGTCGAGCGACACGTCGCCTCCCATCGTGTCGAGGATGTCGCGCAGAGCGTCGCCGGCTTGGGTCGTGTGCTGCGGCCAGTCGGGCACCCGCACGGTGCCTCCGGCGACCAGGGCAGCGGCGAGGAACGGACCGGCGTTGGACAGGTCCGGCTGGACCTGCACGTCGAGCGAGCTGATCTCACTCGGCTCGACGCGCCAGGTGTCGGGCTCCGAGTCGTCCACGACGACCCCGGCGTCGCGAAGCGTCTCGACGGTCATCGCGATGTGCGGCTCGCTCGGCACCGGTTTGCCGTCGTGGTGGACGGTGACACCCTCGTCGTAGCGCGCGCCGGCGAGCAGGATCGCGGAGATGAACTGCGACGAGGCGGAGGCGTCGAGGGTGACGGCGCCGCCGCGGACCGAGCCGGCGCCCCGCACGGTCAGGGGGAGGGTGCCACGGTCCTCGTCGCCGATCGAGACGCCGAGCGCGCGCAGGGCTCCGAGGAACGGCGCCATGGGCCGCACCCGCGCCTGGGGGTCACCGTCGAACCGGACCGGGCCCGATGCCAGAGCGGCGACCGGGGGCAGGAACCGCATCACCGTGCCGGCGAGACCGACGTCGATCGTCGCCTCGCCGTGAAGGGCGTGCGGGGTGATGAGCCAGTCGGTCGATCCTGCGCTCGCCGTTCCTTCCGAGGGGATGTCCTCGATGCTCACGCCGAGCAGCCGCAGTGCCTGCGCCATCAGCAGGGTGTCGCGCGACCGGAGAGGCTGCCGCAGCATCGACCGGTCGTTGGCGAGCGCGGCCAGCACGAGGAACCGGTTGGTCAGCGACTTGCTGCCGGGCAACGCCACCGTCGCACCCAGAGGACCCGCCGCCGTCGGCGCTGCCCAGTCGCGGGGGGACGGGCCAGGATGGCTGTCCACGTCAGCCCAGGACGTCCTGAACCGCGATGTGGGCCTGCTGCTGGGCAAGCCGGGCCTCGCGCCGGGCCGTGTTCGTCACGTGCCTGGCCTCTCGACGGGTGACCCGACTGACGTTCTGTGCGCGCCAGACGAGACCCGGCTTGCCCTCGGTGTCGACCAGGGCGAGGAGAACGCCGCCCAGCAGTCCCATGTTCTTGAGGAAGTGGATCCGGTGGTGAGCGCGCTGCTGCGGATCGGTCTCCTGCCAGAACGGGTGTCCGGCAACGGTGGTCGGCACGAGCGAGCCGACAATGAGGAGGGCACCCACCCGGGGCAGCTTTCCTGTCGCGAGCATGGCGCCGCCCGCCAGCTGGGCGACGCCGTTGGCGCGGACGAGCATCTCCGTGTCCTCCGGCAGCCCGAGCACCGGTCCGATCTTGCCCAGCAGGGGCGACGCGATCTCGGCCCTGTGGGCAGGGTGCCGGAGCGAGTCCAGGCCCTGGATGACGAAGACGGCGGCGAGCAACGGTCGGGCGATCCGGCGGACGACGGTCATGCGTGACCCTCCTGCGGTAGACGGGCGATTCACTCCCTACCGTAGTTGCTCCGGCTGAGGAGCAGCGCTCCAGAGGCGACGTCATCGCTGCCCCTGCGTCCGAGGAATCGGCAGCCGGAACCGCCGAACCCGCGGACACACGGGGGTGGGAGCCTGACAACCGTAGGGTGAGGCGCATGTGTGGTCGGTATGCCGCGAGCAAGAACCAGGCGGATCTGGTCGAGGAGCTCGAGATCGAGCAGGACGCGACGTCCGAGCGCTCCCCCGGCGTTCTGGCCAAGCCGCAGGACCCGCCTCCGGGCTCGCCCGACTGGAACATGGCCCCGACGAAGCAGGCACCCATCGTCCTCACCCGCGCTCCCCGGACTCCGGAAGGCCTCGCGGAGGCGAAGGCGGAGGTGGACCCGGCGGAGCCGGTGCGGCAGCTGCGCCTGGTCACGTGGGGGCTCGTCCCGAGCTGGGCGAAGGACATCAAGATGGGTCTGCGGATGATCAACGCGCGCGCGGAGTCCGTCCTGGAGAAGCCGGGGTTCGCCCGAGCGGCGGCGTCGCGACGGTGTCTCGTGCCCGCAGATGGGTGGTACGAGTGGCAGGCGTCACCGATCGCGAAGGACGCGAAGGGGAAGCCCCGCAAGCAGCCGTTCTTCACGCACCGCGCCGACGGCGACATCGTCGCCATGGCCGGCCTCTACGAGTTCTGGCGAAGCAGGCCGGACGGGGACACCAGCGCCAGGCACGACCCGGATGCCTGGTTGACGACGTTCACCATCATCACCACGCGCGCCGAGCCGGGCCTCGACCGGATCCACGACCGTCAGCCGCTCGTCCTGGAGCGAGAGCACTGGGCGCGTTGGCTCGACCCTGGGACCAAGGACGCCGGCTCGGTGGGGGAGCTGCTGGCCTTCGAGGCACCGGGCCGCTTTGACGCTTACCCCATCTCGAGCGCCGTCAACGCGACCCGCAACAACGGCGAGCAGCTGCTGCTGCCGCTGCCTTGGGAGGAGCTCCACGGTGTCGTCGACCCCGTCACCGGCGAGGTGATCGGGGAGTGAGCCTCGACATCCCGGCCCCGGCTGTCGACGTCGCGACGCCCGGAGGGCCGGCCCGCGTGCACGTCGTGCGGCGGCGCGGCGCGCGAGGCACGCTCATCGTCGGTCACGGGGCCGGCGGGGGTCTGGGATCCGTCGACATCGGTGCTACTCGGACGGCCCTCGCCCAGGAGGGGTGGGCGGTGGCGCTCGTCGAGCAGCCGTGGCTGGTGGCCGGTCGGCGGGTCGCCGGCCCACCGAGAACCCTTGATGCCGCCTGGGTCCCGGTCGTGCGGGCGCTGCGCGGACGCGGGGGGGCCCTGGCCACTGTCAAGGGTCCGCTCGTCCTCGGTGGACGCAGCGCAGGTGCCCGGGTCGCCTGCCGGACGGCCGAGCAGCTCGGCGCCGACGCGGTCCTCTGCCTGTCGTTCCCGCTCCACCCGCCGGGACGACCGGACAAGCTCAGGGCGCCCGAGCTCGCCCTCGTCACCGACGCCGGCCGGCCCATTGCCGCCATCCAGGGCGAGAACGACCCCTTCGGCACTCCAGGCGAGCTCACGGCATACCTCGAGCAGGTGTATGCCGTGCCGGGCACGCACTCGATCCCTCGAAGCAGCGCGGCCGCGGTGGGGCAGGCGGCCCTGGCCTTCGCGCGCGCGCTGCGGGAATGAGGGCCCGCCACGGGCTGTTGACGGGAGGGTTCCCACTCGCCCCAGACGGAGGCCTTCTCGCGTGCTCATGCTGACTGTCCCACCGGCCGGTGGTCCCATCACCCATGAGGCGTCCCCCGGACTAGGCTGGGGGGCAATGGACAACGAGACGACCCCTGCGGTGGCCACCGCGCAACCATTGCCCGATGACGTCGTCGACGTAGCGACCGAGACCACGGCCGATAGGCAGGCCCGGTTCGA
>JAABUN010006445.1_pt1 | contig 13521 bp, 13 predicted proteins | sample 5559311 | NCBI WGS metagenome assembly JAABUN01 (sample SAMN10711877, study PRJNA513370) | rock metagenome | isolation source: Antarctica rocks | place: Antarctica: Victoria Land, Siegfried Peak sud | reverse complement strand
GCTTGCCGTCGAGGATCCCCATCTCAGTGCCCCATCCCGAGTCCGCCGTCGACCGGGACGACGGCTCCGCTGATGTACCCCGCACCCGGACCTGCGAGGAAGAGAACCACGTCGGCGACCTCGGCCACCTCACCGAACCGCTTGGCCGGTACCGCTGCGAGGTAGGTCTTCCTGGTCTCCTGCGGCAGCGAGGCGGTCATGTCGGTGTCGATGAAGCCGGGCGCCACCACGTTGGCCGTGATGCCGCGTCCGCCCAGCTCGCGGGTGACGGAGCGGGCCAGGCCCACCAGCCCGGACTTGGACGAGGCGTAGTTGGCCTGTCCCGGCGAGCCGTACAGACCCACCACGGAGGAGATCAGCACGATCCTGCCCCTGCGCTGCTTGATCATCGCCTTGCTGGCACGTCGCACACAGCGGAAGGCGCCAGTCAGGTTGGTGTCCAGGACGCTGGTGAAGTCGTCGTCGCTCATGCGCAGCAGCAGCGTGTCGCTGGTGATCCCTGCGTTGGCCACCAGCACCTCGACCGGTCCGTGGGCGGCCTCCACCTGGTCGAACGCGGCGTCCACGGCAGCGGTGTCCCGGACGTCGCACGGAACGGCGAGCACGCCCTCGGGGCCCTCCCCCGACCTCGAGGTGATGGCGACCTTGTCGCCCGCGGCGAGGAAGCGTTCGGCGATCGCGCGGCCGATGCCCCGGTTGCCTCCGGTGACCAGGATGCTGCGCGGCTCGGGCCTGCTCGGCGGGGTGGGGTTGCTCGGCGGGCTGGGGTCCGTCATGCCGGGAACGCTACCGGTTCTACCTGCAGGTAACCTCGCCCTCGTGCGAGCCATCCAGATCACCGAGTTCGGCGGCCCCGAGGTCCTCACCCTGGCGGAGCTGCCCGAGCCGCAGGAACCTGCTGGCACCTCGCTCGTGGACGTGAGCACCGCGGGCATCAACTACGCCGACACCCACCAGGCGGAGAACTCCTACCTGGCGCCGCAAGAGCTTCCGTTGGTCCCGGGCGCGGAGATCGTGGGGCGGCGGCGCCGCGACGGTGCGCGGGTGGTGGCGCTGCTCGCCGGGGGTGGCGGCTACGCGTCCGTGGCCGCGGCCCCGGACCTCACCTCGTTCGTCCTGCCGCAGGACGAATCCGTGGTGAGCGACGCGGCAGCACTGGCACTGGTGCTGCAGGGAACCACCGCCTGGCACCTGCTGCGCACCAGTGCGCACCTGGGCCCGGGCGAGTCCGTCGTGGTGCACGCCGCGGGCGGCGGGGTCGGCACCCTGGCCGTGCAGCTGGCCCGGCGCTGGGGCGCCGGGCGCATCATCGCCACCGCCTCGACCCCTGCGAAGCGTGAGCTGGCGGAGCAGCTGGGTGCGGATGTCGCGGTGGACGTCTCGCAGTGCCCAGACGCCGAGTCCGTGACCCAGACCATCCGGCAGGCCAACGGCGGTCGCGGGGTCGACATCGTCCTGGAGATGACCGGTGGTTCCGTGCTGGACGGTTCCCTGGCCGCGCTAGCCCCGTTCGGGCGGCTGGTCACCTACGGGATGGCCTCGCGCCAGCCCGCCCATCCTGTCGGCACCGCTGCGCTGATGGCCACGTCCAGGGCGGTCATCGGCTTCTGGCTGGTGCACACCCTGCGCAGGCCCGGCGGGCTGCAGCCGGCCATGGAGGAGCTGCTGTCGCTGACCTCGGCCCGGATCCTGCGGCCCGTCGTCGGCGGGACCTACCCGCTGGCCGAGGCTGCGCAGGCGCACCGTGCGATCCGCTCGCGGGCCAGCACCGGGAAGCTGGTTCTCGACCTGGGCGTGTGAGGGCTCGAGCGTAAGGGCTAGGGTCGTTCGGGTGCGACACGTCGATGCCGACTTCACGGCCCTGCCCCTGTCCGCCCTCGCCGACGCAGCCCTGAGCCGGGCACGCGATCTCGGCGCCGACCATGCCGACTTCAGGGTCGAGCGGAACCGCGACGCGGGTGTGACGCTGCGGGACGCCAAGCTCTCCTCGTCCTCCGACGCCACCGACTCCGGCCTGTCGGTCCGCGTGGTGGTGGACGGGACGTGGGGCTTCGCCGCCGCCGCGTCACTGACGCCGGAGGCCGCGGCGCGGGCGGCCGAGCAGGCGGTGTCCATCGCCCAGGTGTCGCGCCCGCTCAGCACCGAGCGGGTCGAGCTCGGGCCCGAGCCGGTGCACTCTGACGTGCAGTGGGTCTCCAGCTATGTGACCGATCCGTTCGAGGTGCCGGCCGCGGAGCAGGCGGCGCTGCTGGAGGGCTGGTCCCGTCGGCTCCTGGAAGCCGGTGTCACCCACACCGAGGCGGAGTTCCGGGCGGTCAAGGAGCAGAAGTACTACGCGGACACGGCCGGCACGTCCACGACCCAGCAGCGGGTCCGGATCCAGCCGTGGGTCGAGGTGGTCCTGGTCGGCGAGGACGGCATGGAGACGATGCGCACCATCGCACCGCCCGTGGGCCGAGGCTGGGAGTTCATGGTCGGCACCGCCGAGCAAGGGGCCTGGGACTGGGCCGGCGAGCTCGACCAGCTGCCCGAGCTCGTCCGCGAGAAGCTGGCTGCTCCGTCGGTGCAGGCCGGCCGGTACGACCTCGTCGTCGACCCGTCGAACCTGTGGTTGACGATCCACGAGTCCATCGGCCACGCCACCGAGCTGGACCGTGCGCTGGGCTACGAGGCGGCGTACGCCGGGACCTCGTTCGCGACGCTGGACCAGCTCGGCACGCTGCAGTACGGCAGCGAGCTGATGCACGTGACCGGCGACCGCACCGTGGAGAACGGCCTGGCGACCATCGGGTACGACGACGAGGGGGTGCAGACCCAGGCCTGGGACCTGATCGCGGGCGGAACCCTCGTCGGGTACCAGCTCGACCGGCGGATGGCGCAGCAGAACCAGCTGGGGAACCCCCCGGGGCGTTCCAACGGCTGCGCCTTCGCCGACTCGGCCACCCACATCCCCATGCAGCGGATGGCCAACGTCAGCCTGCAGCCGGTTGCGGACGGACCGGACCTGGACGGTCTGCTCGCGCAGGTGGAGAACGGCATCTACGTGATCGGTGACAAGTCCTGGTCCATCGACATGCAGCGCTACAACTTCCAGTTCACCGGCCAGCGGTTCTACCGGATCGAGAACGGCAGGCTCGCCGGTCAGCTCAAGGACGTGGCCTACCAGGCCACGACCACCGACTTCTGGCGCTCGATGTCGTCCGTCGGGGGCCCGTCCACGTACGTGCTCGGCGGCGCCTTCAACTGCGGCAAGGCCCAGCCCGGTCAGGTGGCCGCCGTCAGCCACGGCTGCCCGGCCGCGCTGTTCCGAGGCGTCAACATCCTCAACACCGTCCAGGAGGCAGGCCAGTGAGCGCCCAGAGCACGTCCAGCCACGAGCTGGTCGAGAAGGCCCTCGAGGTGGCCGCTTCCACACCCGGCCACGCCGGCACGTCGGTCATCGTCACGCAGGACTCGACCGCCAACCTGCGCTGGGCGTGCAACACCCTGACCACCAACGGCACCAGCACCGGCCAGGGGGTGACCGTGGTGACAGCCGTCAAGACCGACCGCGGCGTGTGCCTGGGCACCGTCAGCCGCAAGGGCGTCGACCTGGACGACGTCGAGGCACTCGTCCAGGAGGCCGCAGCCGCCGCCGCATCGGCGCCCGCAGCCGAAGATGCCGCCGAGCTGGTCCAGGGCAGGCAGGACGACGACTTCGGCGACGCGGCCGAGCACACCGGTCCCGAGGTCCTCGCCGGTGTGGCCTCCGGGCTGGGCGAGGCGCTGCGCGCCGCCCGCTCGGCTGACCGCGAGATGTTCGGCTTCGCTGAGCACAGCGTGCAGACGACGTGGCTGGGGACCAGTGCCGGGGCCCGTCGCCGTCACGTCCAGCCCAAGGGCACCCTGGAGATGACGGGGAAGTCGCACCAGCGCACGCGCTCGACGTACGACTGCCAGTACACCCGCGACTTCACCGACATCGACGTCCTGGCCATGGACGCCACGATGGTCACCCGGCTGGGCTGGCAGCAGAACAAGATCGAGCTGGAGCCCGGTCGTTACGACACCGTCCTGCCCGCCTCCTCGGTGGCCGACCTGCTGGTCTACCTCTATCTCGTCTCCGACGCCCGGTCGGCGTTCGAGGGACGATCCGTCTTCTCCCGCAAGGGCTCTGCGGGGCAGACCCGGGTGGGCGACCGGCTGACCGAGGTGCCGCTCACCCTCTCCGGGGACCCCACGTTCGGGGGGCTGGAGTCTGCGCCGTTCGTCGCGACAGGCGCCTCGCACCCGTTCGCGTCCGTCTTCGACAACGGGATGGACGTCACTGCCTCCACGTGGATCGACGACGGCGTGCTGACGGCGCTCCCCACCACGCGCTACACGGCCGCGATGTCGGGGCTGGAGCACCATCCCGCGGTGGACAACCTGGTGCTGTCCAGCCCGCAGGGATCGGGCGGCATCGACGAGCTGGTCGCCGGCACGCAGCGTGGTCTGCTGCTCACCTCGCTCTGGTACATCCGCGAGGTCGACCCCACCACGCTGCTGCTGACCGGGCTCACCCGCGACGGCGTGTACCTGGTCGAGGGGGGCGAGGTGCAGGGTGCGGTGACCAACTTCCGCTTCAACGAGTCGCCGGTGGACATGCTCAGGCGGGTGGACGCAGTCGGGGCTACTGACATCACGCTCAACCGGGAGTGGAACGAGTACTTCTCGCGCACCGCCGTCCCGCCGATGCGGATCAAGGGCTTCAACATGTCGAGCGTGAGCCAGGGCACATAGGTCGGGGCGGCCGGGCTCGGGGTTCCGACGTACCGTGGTGACATGGCCGGGACGCAGACGCCCAAGGACGAGGTGCACTCACTCACGTCCGCACGCCGCCCGCTCTCGGAGGACCAGGGCAGCCGCCAGCGCCGCTACATGATCTCGATGACCATCCGCACGATGTGCTTCGTGCTGGCCGTCGTCGTCGAGGGGCCGCTGCGCTGGGTCCTGCTGGTCGGCGCGGTGCTGCTGCCGTACGTCGCGGTGCTGATCGCCAACGCCGGACGCGAGTCGGGGGGCCGCCAATCCGGAGGCGGTGTGGTCCAGCCGGGCGTCCTGCCGGCCCGGATACTCACCGACGCGCCACATGTGGAGCCGGACCGCTAGGACAGTGACACGGTTTCGTGTCATACTCGAGACGCGCGCTCGCCTCCCCCGTCGAGCGTGCCCCGGACGCCGGGTGGCATCCCCCCGTTGCCACCCGGCGTCCTTTGTCTTGCGTCGACGTCCGAACAGGCCCGAGGTGAGTTCGTGAGCGAGCCCCTGCCCGACGTGCTGAGTTCCGCCGCTGTCGGGGCCACACCATGGTCCCCCGGGTCCGGGTCGACGCAGCAGCACGAACCGGCCGGGGACCTCGTCTGCAGCACCCGGCGGTGCAGGGCGAACGCCGTGTGGGCGCTGCGCTGGAACAACCCCAAGCTGCACACGCCCGAGCGGCGCAAGACGTGGCTGGCCTGCGACGAGCACCGCCAGTACCTGACGGAGTTCCTCACCCTGCGGGGCTTCCTGCGCGAGACGCAGCCCGTGGGGCGCCCTGGCACCGTCCCGCAGGGCTGACCGGCACCCTCCCGCAGGGCCGGTGAGCACCGTCCCAGAACGCCGGCCAGGCCCCACCCGGCAGGCCCGGAGCAGGGCAGGGCCCTCTACCGTGTCGAGGGTGTACCGATTCCTGCTCTCGAGCCGATGGCTGGGCATCTTCGCCCTCTCGCTGGCAGTGGCGGTGGCGTGCGTCCTGCTGGGCACCTGGCAGTGGGACCGCGGGCAGGACAGGGTGGCGCGCAACGCGCTGGTGACGGAGAACTACGACCGCGAACCGGTGCCCCTTGCCGACGTCCTGCCCGGCGCCGACGTTGAGCCCGGCGCCGACGTTGAGCCCGGCGCCGACGACCTGCAGGGCCCGGCCGCGCTCCCGACCGAGCTGACCTGGACCCCCGTCCGGCTGCTGGGTCAGTACCTGCCGCAGGCCACGGTGCTGGTGCGCAACCGCCCCCTGGACGGCTCGCCGGGCTACCACGTGCTGGTGCCGTTCCGGACCGACGAGGGTGCCGTCCTCGTGGTGGACCGTGGCTGGCTGCCTGTCGGGCAGACAGGGGAGGGACCTGACGACGTGCCTGCGCCACCAGCCGGCGAGGTCGAGGTGGTGGCGCGGCTGCGACCGCCCGAGCCGGCCGATGACCGCCGCTCCCCCGTCGGCCAGACGCAACGGATCAACCCCGCCGCGCTGGCTGGAAAGCTGGCCTCAGCAGACGGTGCACCGATCGACCCCACCGACGTCCTGGTCGGCGCCTACGGGCAGCTCGGGTCCGAGGCGCCGACACCGGCGCAGGCTCCCAGACCCCTGCCCAGGCCGGCGCTGGACGCGGGCCCCCACCTCTCGTACGCCATGCAGTGGGTGGTGTTCGCCATCGGGGCCTTGGTGGGATTCGTCGTGCTGGCCCGGCGGACCGCCCAGGACGAGGCACCCGCGCCCGCCGTTCCGGTGCCTGCGCGGCCCCGGCGCAGGCCGACGGCCGAGGACGAGGAGGACGCGATCCTGGACGCCGCCGACGCAGTAGGCAGAGCACATCGGGGCTGATCTGGCGACTGCTGCCCGGCACCGCCCACCCATACGGCACCATGGCCCCATGGACCTGGGGCTGGACGGGCGCGTGTACATCGTCACCGGTGCGTCGCGAGGGCTGGGGCGCGCCTGCGCGCAGCTGCTGGCCGACGAGGGTGCGAGGCTGGTGATCGCCTCCCGCAACCGGGAAGCCATCACTGCTGCGGCGGAGTCGCTGGGCACCTCCGACCAGGTGATGGGGCTGTCCATCGACCTGGCCGACCCGCAGGCTCCCGAACAGTGCGTGGCGGCCGCCGTCGGTCGTTTCGGGCGGCTGGACGGTGCCCTCATCAGCGTAGGCGGGCCGCCACCAGGTTCGGTGCTGGACAGCACGGACGATGTCTGGCGCTCCTCGTTCGAGAGCATCTTCCTGGGCGCCGTCCGCACCGCCAAGGCCGTCTCCCGCGGTGTAGGCACCGAGGGGGGCTCGATCTTGTTCGTGCTCTCGAGCTCGGTGAAGTCGCCGATCGCGGGACTGGCCGTCTCCAACGGTTTGCGACCCGGACTGGCCATGACCGCCAAGACTCTGGCGGACGAGCTTGGCCCGCGCGCGATCCGAGTCAACGCCGTGCTGCCCGGCCGGATCGACACCGACCGGGTACGCGAGCTGGATGAGGCCGCCGCCGACCCGGCGGCGCAGCGTCGGCAGGCTGAGAGCGGCATTCCGCTGGGTCGCTACGGCTACCCCGAGGAGTTCGCCCGGCCGGCGGTGTTCTTGCTCTCTCCTGCTGCTAGCTATGTGACGGGGACGGCGCTGGCGGTCGACGGTGGGGCGTTGCGCACCTACTGAGCTGGTGGGTGTGGTTCGTCGGGTGGGAATTGGAACCAGCGCAGGTCCAGGGTGCCGCCGGTGGGTGCGGGGTAGGGCTCGCCTGGGGGGTCGGGGCTGGGTTGGGGTGGTGGGGGTGGGGGTGGGCCGATGGTGAAGCCGTGCGGGTTGGCGAAGGTCAGTCCTGCGGGTTCGGCGGGGTCTGCGGTGATGGTGAAGTCGCCTCGGTGCAGCCCGTCGTGGTGGTAGGGGCACAGGGACAGGTTCGTCTCGTAGTCGGTGCTGCCGCCCTTAGACCAGGGGTCGAGGTGGTGGATCTCGACGTGGCGGGTGGTGGTGCAGCCGGGGTAGCGGCAGCCGCGGTCGCGGTCTTCGATCAGGCGCCGGGTGCGTTGGGGGACGATGCGTTGGGCGCGTCCGACGCTGACCGGGCGCCCGTCGCGTTCCCACAGTGGTTGGACGGTGGCGTCGCAGGCGAGCTGGGCGGCCAGGCCCGGTGGGATGGCCCCGCCGCCGTTGACCCAGGCTGTTCTGCCGGGGCCGGTGGTCAGGTGCAGGTAGACCCGGTAGTGGGCGGCCCGGCCCGGTGAGTCGATCGCCGCCAGGGAGCGGGCGGCGACCTCGGCCATCGCCTCGCCGTAGGTGGCCTCTTCCTGGCCCGCCACGAACAGGGCGTCCTTGGCCTCGCGCACGGCCTGCTCGACCAGGGCACCGATGTGGGCGGGGGCGTGGTAGCGCAGGTGGAACCTGCCCTGGTCGTCGTAGGTCATCGACACCTGCGGGGGCGCGGCCGCGCGCTCGAGCCGGGACGGCCCGGCCTCGCCTTCGGCGGCGGGGGTGGTGACGTCGAAGACGTACCCGGCCAGGGCCCGTTGCACCTGGGGCACGGTCAGGTGCTCGACCAGCTCGGCGATCGACTGCTGGTGCGAGGCGGGGGCGAGCCTGGCCACGACCGCGGCCTGGTCCAGCGACAGCCTCCCGGCACCGAGCCGGTCCACCGTGGCCGGGATCTCCTCGCGCCGGCGGGCGATGCGGACCACGTCACGGGCCCGGGACGGGGACAGCCCGACCCGGACCACCAGCCAGTGCTCGGGCGAGCGGAACCCACCACCACCCCACAGCTCACCCTCCAGCAGGCGTGAGGTCAGGTCGACCAGGTCCGCGTGGGTCCGGTTCAACCGCCCCGCCAGCACCGCGGCCCGGTCCTGGAGCTCGTCCACGTTCGGTTCGTCGTCGACCACCGTCATACCTGTATCGTACACCTGTTCGAGTGGTGACGCAATCAACTGTCACACAGACGCAATCACGCCAGCATGGCGGCCTCGTCCTCGGCGGAGGGTTGGCCGGCGAACTGGGTGCGGTACAGCTCGGAGTACAAGCCACCGGCGGCGAGCAGCTCGGGGTGCGAAGCTTGTTGCCCTCGTCGTTGGTGACGTCCCGGACCTGCACGCGTGCCACCATCTCGAGTCTCCTGGGGGAAGTCAGAATTAGACGCGAATCATCATCAAACGATCAGCCGCCAAGCAGGTGGACCAAGACCTAGTGAGGTTCGAGAGTCCTCCGTCCTCCTTCCGCGTGTCGGCCGGGCAGATGCCCCCGATGGCAGGGGTTGGAGAGTATGTTCCCGCTCGGCCCTACGCGTCAGCCCAGGGGCATCGTCGATGGAGGCAACCTGTGTCCAGCTCACCACACGGCGCCAACCCGCTGCGGAATCAGTCACCACCTGGTGACGACCACGAGGAGCGGTCTGCGCGCACCGACAGCACGCCACTGAACTGGCTGCTCCTGGTACCGATCGTGATCTGCCTGGCGGTGCCGTTCTACAACCGGCAGGACCCTGAGCTGTTCGGCATCCCGTTCTACTACTGGTTCCAGCTCGCCATCATCCCGATCGGGGTGGCCTGCACCCTCGCGGTGTTCGTGGCCGGACGAAAGGGTGGCAGGCGATGAACATCAACGTCGTGGAGATGTCGGTCTTCATCGTGCTGTTCTCGCTGGTGACGGTGATGGGTTTCATGGCGTCGCGGTGGCGCCGCGCGGACTCCATGGAGCACCTGGACGAGTGGGGGCTGGGAGGGCGCAACTTCGGCAGCTGGATCACCTGGTTCCTGCTGGGTGGTGACCTGTACACGGCCTACACCTTCGTCGCGGTGCCCGCCCTGGTGTTCGGTGCGGGAGCGGTGGGGTTCTTTGCGGTGCCGTACACGATCATCGTGTACCCCCTGGTGCTGCTCTTCCTGATTCGGTTGTGGTCGGTCAGCCACATCCACGGGTTCGTCACCCCGGCCGACTTCGTGCGCGCCCGGTTCGACTCCCCCACCCTCGCCCTGCTGGTGGCGATCACGGGAATCGTCGCGACCATGCCCTACATCGCACTGCAGCTGGTGGGCATCGAGGCCGTGCTCAAGACGATGGGCCTGCAGGGAACGGGCTTCGTCTCGCACCTGCCGATCCTCATCGCCTTTGCGATCCTGGCGGCGTACACGTACAACTCGGGCCTGCGGGCCCCTGCTCTGATCGCGTTCGTCAAGGACATCCTGATCTACCTGGTCATCATCGTGGCCATCGTCTACATCCCGAACCAGCTCGGCGGTTGGGGCGAGATCTTCTCGGCCAGCGAGGCCAAGTTCGAGGCCTCACCGAACCCCGGTGACGGCGTGGTCCTGGCCTCCGGCCCGGCCCAGCTGCAGTACGCCACACTGGCGCTCGGCTCGGCGATGGCCCTGTTCCTCTACCCGCACTCGCTCACCAGCGTCCTGGCCGCCAAGGACCGGAACACGATCAAGCGGAACATGGCAGCGCTGCCGGCGTACTCGTTCGTGCTCGGCCTCCTCGCGCTGCTTGGGTACATGGCGATCGCCGCGGGCATCACGCCGATCGTCAACGAGGAGACGGGCAAGGCGGACGGCAACACGATCGTCCCGCTGCTCTTCGACCAGATGTTCCCCGACTGGTTCGCGGGGGTGGCGTTCGCCGCCATCGCGATCGGCGCCCTGGTGCCTGCGGCGATCATGTCCATCGCTGCGGCCAACCTGTGGACCCGGAACATCTACAAGGAGTACATCAACAAGGACGCCACGCACGCCCAGGAAGCCAAGATGTCGAAGATCGCCTCCTTGGTGGTCAAGCTCGGTGCACTGGTCGCCATCCTGGCCCTGGACCCGCAGTTCTCGATCGACCTCCAGCTCATCGGCGGGGTGATCATGCTGCAGACGCTCCCGGCGCTCGCCGTCGGGCTCTACACCAGCTGGCTGCACCGCGGTGCCCTCATCACGGGGTGGGTGGCCGGCATGCTGTCGGGCTTCGCGATGCTGTACTCGATCAAGCAGTTCGGCGTCGACGCCGCCACCGGTGAGTGGGGCACGGTGACGCGCGAGCACTTCGGCGGGTCCGCGTTCCCGCTGGCCAACCTCGGGCTGGACACCGACCTGGTGGTCTACGCCGGCTTCATCGCGGTGCTCGTCAACCTGGTGGTGGCCGCGCTCGTCACACTGGCGCTGCGTGCGGCCCACGTCGACGAGGGCGTCGACAGGACCCGGCGCAACGACTACACCGCAGACGCCGGCGACCCCCGGGTACGTGACCTGCCCGAGCTGACCGCGCCGGTCTCCTCCACCTGAGAGCGAGGCAGCAGACGACGGGCCCGGCCACAACGGCCGGGCCCGTTCGTCTACGTTCGGTCGGTGACCACTTCTGAGGCAGGCACGAGCCGACCGGGCGAGCCGGGCAGCACCCCTGTCGAGGGGCACGGCGGGCAGCAGGTCACCCGCGTGGCCGCCGCGCACGGCGTCGACACGGTGTTCACCCTGTCAGGCGCGCACGTCTTCCCCGTCTACGACGCCGCTGTCACGGCGGAGCCGACCCTGCGGCTGCTGGACGTACGCCACGAGCAGACAGCCGTGTTCGCCGCGGAGGCGACCGCCAAGCTGACCCGCCGGCCCGGCTTCGCGGTGGTCACCGCCGGGCCCGGGGTGACCAACACGGTGTCAGCGGTGACCACGGCGCACTTCAACGGCTCCCCGCTGGTGGTGCTGGGCGGCCGGGCCCCGGCTTGGCGCTGGGGCACCGGCAGCCTGCAGGAGATGGACCACGTCCCCGTGCTGGCCCCGGTCACCAAGCACGCAGCGACACTGAACGCCGTGCAGGACCTCACCGCTGGCATGGACGCGGCCTTCACCGCCGCCACCAGCCCGCACCGGGGCGCCGCCTTCGTGGACGTGCCGATGGACGTGCTGTTCTCACGCTGCCCGCTTCCCGAGCTGCCTGCTGCGCCTGCTGCGCCAGACCCGCTGCAGGGGCTGGACGAGGAGGCGCTGGACAAGGCGGTCCAGGCTACGGTTACGGCGACGCGTCCGGTGCTGGTGCTGGGTTCGGACGTGTGGACGGGTGCCGCCGAGGGCTCCGCACTGCGCCTCGCCGAAGCCGTGGGGGCAGCGGTGATCACCAACGGCATGGGCCGCGGGATCGTCCCCGCCGGGCACCCGCAGCTGGTCACCCGGGCCCGCGGCGCGGCGTTCGCCGGTGCCGACCTGGTCGTCGTCATCGGCACACCGCTGGACTTCCGGCTGGGATACGGGCAGTTCGGGGGCAAGGACGGCACCACCGCGGCGCAGGTGGTGCACGTCGTCGACTCCGCCGAGCGGCTCGCGACGCACACCCCGCTGCTGGCGGGCCTGTCCGGCGACCTGTCGGCGCTGCTCGAACTGTTGACCGAGCGGGTGCCCGCCGTGCAGTCCGACCGCCCCGAGGTGGACCGCTGGACGCAGGGCCTGGCCGAGGCGGCCCGGGCAGCCGTCGCCGCCGATGCCGGGATGCTGACCTCCGAGAGCGACCCGATCCACCCTGCCCGCATCTACGGCGAGCTCAACCGCCGGCTGGAGCCCGATGCCGTCGTCATCGGTGACGGCGGCGACTTCGTCTCCTTCGCAGGCCGTTTCATCGAGCCGCACGGGCCTGGGCTGTGGCTGGACCCGGGACCGTTCGGGTGCCTGGGAACCGGCTGCGGCTACGCCATCGCCGCCCGGTTGGCACACCCGCAGGCGCAGGTGGTGCTCCTGCTCGGCGACGGCGCCGCCGGCTTCTCGCTGATGGACGTGGACACCATGGTGCGCCACCGCCTGCCCGTGGTGATGGTGATGGGCAACAACGGCGCCTGGGGGCTGGAGAAGCACCCGATGAATTTCCTGTACGGCTACGACGTCGTGGCCGACCTGACCCCGCAGACGCGCTACGACCTGGTGGTGACCGCGCTGGGCGGCGGCGGGGAGATGGTCACCAGGGCCCAGGACATCGGTCCGGCTCTGGACCGTGCCTTCGCCTCGCAGGTGCCGTACCTGGTCAACGTCGTCACCGACCCGGCCGTGGCCTACCCCCGCACCACCACGGGGATCTGATGCACTCGCAGACCGGCTCCCCGGTGCGGGTGCGACCCGCCAGGGACGAGGAGCTGGATGCGGCCGGGGCCCTGGTCGCCGATGCGTACGTCCGGGGCAGCTATGCGCGTGGGGAGTACCTCGAGCAGGTCGCCGACGCGCGTGGACGCGCCACCGAAGGTGAGGTCCTGGTGGCCGTGGACCAGGGCGGCACCCTGCTCGGCTCGGTCACCTACGCCCAGCCGCCATCACCGTTGGCCGAGCTGAGCCGCCCCGACGAGGCCGAGTTCCGGATGCTCGGCGTCACGGCGCAAGCCCAGGGTGCTGGCGTGGGGCGGGCGCTGGTGGAGGCGTGCCTGCAGCGCGCCCGCGCCGCAGGTGCGACAGGCATGGTGCTCTGCACCGTGTCGAACATGCATGCCGCGCAACGTCTCTACGAGCGACTCGACTTCGTGCGGGACCCCGAGCGTGACTGGGAGCCGGCCCCCGACGTGCTGCTGCTGGCGTACGCCCGGACGCTCTGACCTGCCTCTCTGGTCGTCACCCGTCAGGCTGGATGATGAAGTCCGCGAAGACATGGCGTCCGGGACGTCCCCCTGTCTCGGTGACGGCGGCCCGGACGGCCAGCAGCTGCTCCACGGTCATGCCGAGAGCGGGCTCGTTCGGCTGGTAGGTCGTCCGGACCGGGTAGTCCACGCCCGGCTGCTGGGTCATCTCGATGTGACAGCCGACGACGGCGCTCACCTCACGCCGTTCGG
>JAABUN010006444.1_pt1 | contig 13524 bp, 10 predicted proteins | sample 5559311 | NCBI WGS metagenome assembly JAABUN01 (sample SAMN10711877, study PRJNA513370) | rock metagenome | isolation source: Antarctica rocks | place: Antarctica: Victoria Land, Siegfried Peak sud | reverse complement strand
TTCCTGACCGTCCATCCGCGGGGCTCCCGCCTCGTCGGCGAGCTCACCCGAGCGGACGGGACGGCGATGCGGAGCTCGCCTCGGGTCCGGGTCTTCAAGCGACAGCGTCAGATCCAGATCCGCGTCGCACACGGGGCCTGGAACCCGCGCAAGCGCACGGTGCGGCTCGCCGCGGGGGTCGGACTCTGGGACGCGGCCGCCCATCGCTACCTGCTGCCGCAGGTGAGCGCCGACGCGACTCGTCCCGGCGGCTCCGGAGGGGCCGCGAACCCGCCTGCGTTCTTCAACGTCGCCTTCCGCGCGGACGAGCCGTTCCCCTCGCCCACGGACGGCCTCGCCGCGGTCAACGACGCCGCCTGGTGGCGCGACCGCGAGCAGGGGACGGAGCTCGCCCGCGGCGACATCTCGCCGTTCTTCGCCCGCGTCAGCTTCCGCAAGCTGGCGCGCCGGGCCCGCGACAACTCCGGCGTGCCGCGAAAGGGGCCGCTGGACCGGATCCTGGCGAGCCACTATGAGCCGGCGCAGGGCGCGAACTTCTCCGAGCAGTGCGGGATCGGTGGGGCGGGCGATGCCGGCTCGTGCACCCCCGAGTTCCGCGGTCGCCTGCAGCCCTACGCGATCTACGTTCCCCGCAAGGCGCCGCCGCCCGGGGGCTACGGGATGACGCTGCTGCTCCACTCGCTGTCGGCGAACTACAACCAGTACCTCGGGACGCGCAACCAGTCGCAGTTCGGAGAGCGCCCCAACGGCTCGATCGTGATCACGCCCGAGGCGCGCGGGCCGGACCTCTTCTACGAGGGCATCGGCGCCGCCGACGTCTTCGAGGTCTGGGCCGACGTCGCTCGCCGCTACCGGCTGGATCCCAGCTACGTGGACATCACCGGCTACTCGATGGGCGGCATCGGGACCTTCAAGCTGGGGGCACAGTTCCCCGACCTGTTCGCGCGCGTGCAGCCGACCGTGGGCAGCGAGTCGAACGGCGAGGTGCTCGCGTCGCTGCGCAACGTCCCGATCCTGATGTGGAACAACCACGGCGACGAGCTGGTCAACGAGGTCAGCTTCCAGCGGACGGCCTCCGATCTCGACGACCTCGGGTACCGCTACGAGCTCGACGCCTACCAGCCCTGCGCGAACCCGATGTGCAGCCCGCTGTTCCCCAACCACCTGCAGCTCGCCGTCAACGACCAATACGCGCCCGCGGCCGCCTTCCTCGGCAGCGCGCGGGTCGATCGCAACCCCTTCCACGTCACCTACGTCGTCGACCCCGCTCGCAACCGCCCCGAGTTCGATCTCGTCGGCGATCACGCCTACTGGGTCTCGAAGGTGAAGCCGCAGGCGACATCGACCGAGGCGAAGATCGACGCGATCTCGCGCGGCTTCGGTCGCAGCGACCCGCCGGTCTCGGCGAGGAAGCTCGGTACCGGCGCGCTGCCGGGCGGCAACCTCGGGACGCTGACCTACACGAAGCAGGCGCGGACATGGGGCAAGGCCCCGTCGGCGAAGCGAGCGAACCGGATCAAGGTCGACGCCACGAACGTGGCGAGCGCGTCGCTCGACGTGAGGCGAGCCCACGTGGGGTGCGACGTCCAGCTCGACATCACGAGCGACGGCCCGGTCGCAATCAAGCTGCCGGGCTGCGACCGGACGGTTCACGGCGGGTAGGGGCCCGAGCGTTCGGCTGAAGATCGGGCACCTAGACTGGATGCCCCAGGGCCCCGTCGTCTAGTGGTGAAGACCCCGGATTTTCGATCCGGTAACGGGAGTTCGATTCTCCCCGGGGCTACTTCCTAGATATGTATCCAGAGATCGACATCGGCCCAATCACGCTGCAGACCTTCGGTCTGATGTTCGGGCTGGGGTTCGTCGCGGCGGGTGCCCTCATCGCGCGCCGCTTCGGCGAGCTGGGCAAACCGCCGGACTGGGCCTACGAGATGGCGTTCGTCGCCCTGCTCGGCGGGCTGATCGGGTCCCGGCTCGACTTCCTGATCCAGAACTGGAGCGATGTCAAGGGCGACGTCCTCGGCAGCCTCTTCAGCGGCTCGGGGCTCGTCTGGTATGGCGGCGCGATCGGCGGCGCGATCGCGGTCATGCTCTGGGCGCGCTTTCGCGGCATCCTCGGCCTCGGCCTGCTGGACCTCGCCGCCGCGCCCCTCGCGCTCGGCTACGCGGTCGGCCGCATCGGCTGTCAGCTCTCGGGCGACGGCGACTACGGCAAGCCGTGGGACGGTCCCTGGGCGATGGCCTATCCGAACGGAACCGTCCCGACTGACGAGCAGGTCCACCCGACGCCAGTCTACGAGTCGCTCGCGATGCTGCTCGTCGCCTATCTGCTGTGGCGCCTGCGGGACCGGTTCCGCCCCGGGCTCCTCTTCGCGATCTACCTCCTTGCTGCGGGCATCGAGCGCTTCCTGGTCGAGTTCATCCGGCGCAACTCCGACGTCGCGCTGGGGCTCACGCAGGCTCAGCTGCTCAGCCTCGTGATGGTCCTCGCCGGAGCTGGGTGGATCGCCATGGCGAGGAGCCATGGCAGCCTCGGCGCCCGCGAGGGGGACCCGCCCCGCTTCGCCCGGGCCGCCTGAGGCCCGTTGCCATACCAGCCGCTGGATCGGGCTCAGCCCCCCGGCATTGAGAGGACCCGGACGGTGATCGAGGATGTTCTGGCTCCGGGGCTGCGCGTCGTCTTCTGCGGGACCGCGCTCGGCGAGGCCTCTGAGCGAGCCTTGGCTTACTACGCCGGGCCGGGCAACAAGTTCTGGCCGACCCTGCATCGGATCGGCCTCACGCCGCGCCGCCTCCAGCCGGCCGAGTACCCCCAGGTGCTCCAGTTCGGGATCGGGCTCACCGACCTCTGCAAAACGCGCTCCGGCTCCGACCTCGAGATCGGCAACGACGCCTTCGACGTGCGGCGTCTGATCGGCCAGCTCGAGCGATACCGGCCGAGCTGGATCGCCTTCAACGGCAAGAAGGCGGCGAGGGAGGCTCTGCGCGGCAGGGCGGTGGCGTTCGGAGCCCAGGAAGGCCGGCTGGGTGGAGCCAGGGTCTTCGCCCTGCCCTCGACGTCAGGCGCGGCGAGCGGGCATTGGGACATCGGGCCGTGGCGGGAGCTCGCCGACCTCCTCGCCGGGGGCGCCGGCGCGTGACCGCGGGTCCCCGGTCGATCAGGACGAACGGGTGAGCCCGCCGTCGAGCGGGAGCACCGCCCCGGTCAGGTAGCCGGCTCGCTCGGAGCAGACGAAAGCGACGAGATCGCCGAATTCGTCCGGCGTGCCGAGCCTCGCCGCCGGGACCTCCTCCGCGGCGACGCGCTCGGCCTCCTCGAGCGATCCGCCGTAGCCCTCGGCGAGCCGGTCGGTGGCGAAGCGGCCGGTCGCGATCGTGTTCACCGTGATCCCGTCGGCGGCGACTTCCCGCGCCAGCGTGTTGAGGAAGCCGAGCGCGGCCATCCGGTTGGAGCTCGACAGCGCCAGGCCCGGAATCGGCTCGCGGATCGAGGAGGAGGCGACGTTGACGATCCGTCCCCACCCGCGCTCCCGCATCGTTGGGAGGAGTGCCTCGGTCAGGACCCGTGGCGCCAGCACGAGTGAGCGATAGACCTGCTCCCACGTCTCAGGCGGGTGCTCGAGCGCCGTGCCGCGGGGCGGGCCGCCGGTGTTGAGGACGAGGATCTCGACCGGCCCGAGGTCCCCCTCGACCTCCGCGGGGAGCTGCGCCATCCGCTCGAGGTCGGCGGTGTCGGCGATGAACGTCGCGGTCTCCGCGGGGATCTCCGCGGCGGCGCGCTCGAGCCGCTCGGCGGAGCGCGACGCAAGCGCCACCGTCGCGCCCTCGCGCGCCAGAGCCCGCGCGATCCCCTGCCCGATGCCAGAGCTCGCGCCGAGCACGAGCGCGACCTTGCCGTCGATGCCGAGGTTCATCGGTTGGCCTCAGCGTCCATCCAGGAGAAGCTAACGCCCACAGGCGAGCGTCGAGGGTCATCCCTCTATGTCATATTTGCCATACCCAATTTTGGCTTCTTCTCCTAGGCGAACTCCCGGCTGCGGGCGCTTCCTCGCCGAAGTGCGCCGCCGCCACGGCTTGACCCAGCGAGCGCTGGCTGAGCGGGCCGGCACCACCCAGACCAGCATCAGCCGGATCGAGCGGGATCAGGTTTCCCCGAGCGTCGCCACGCTGAACCGGCTACTGGAGGCCCTAGGCGAGACGCTCGCGCTTCAGTCGGTGCCGCTCGCCTCGCCTCCGCCCGGTGGAGGCAATGTGCCCATCGGCCAGCTCCGAGCCGACTTCGAGAACTACACCCCGGCGGAGCGGCTGCAGCAGGCGATCGTCCTCAGCAGGACCGCTACGAAGCTCGCGGCTGCTCACTCGCGAGCGGTCAAGGCAGCGAAGGATGAGGGTGGACGGGGGAGATGATCGCCCTGGATCCTGAGCGGCTCTTCGATGAGCTCGGTCGGGCGAAGGTCGACTACGTCCTCGTCGGCGGCTTTGCCGTCAGCGCCCACGGCTCGATCCGGGCAACGAAGGACGTGGACATCTGTCCAAATCCCGAGGAGGGCAACCTTCGCCGGCTGGCAAAGCTGTTGAGCGACCTGCAGGCCACCGTCGTGGACATCGGCGAGCTCCAGGACGAGCACGACGTCGAGCCGGATCTGGATGGGCTCCAAGGCGGCGGGAACTTCCGGCTCATGACGCGGTTGGGCGGGCTCGACGTCATGCAGTACCTGAAGCCGTTCGAGGACGAGACCTGGGTGCAGCTTTCGAAGGGAGCGGAGGAGATCCGGCTGGGGCAGCGGACGCTCCGGGTCTGCTCCTACGTCGACCTGCTCGAGATGAAGCAGGCGGCCGGACGAAACCAGGATCTCGTCGACATCCGTAACCTGAAGGCGAATCGCGCCGAGCTCTAAGTCGGCTGAGGGCGCGGAAGCGACCTCCGGTACGTTGATCCGCCCGGGCGGTTAGCTCAGTTGGGAGAGCGCCTGCCTTACAAGCAGGAGGTCACTGGTTCGAGACCAGTACCGCCCATGGCGAGGAATCGCATGAGCATTGGTTCTCGAGCCTGAACTGTTGCCGGTGCCGGCGTGGCCGGGAGGGCTTCTAGGACCGTGGTGCCCATTGGTGCCCAATGGCGCGGCCACGATCGTGTTGGATTCGCGAGACTGCGGCGACTAGCAACGGAGAGAGCGGGGGAGTGGAGAGCTCACAGCACAACCGGATCGTCAGCTTCATCTGGGGGATAGCCGACGACGTTCTGCGCGACGTCTACGTCCGCGGCAAGTACCGCGACGTCATCCTGCCGATGGTGGTCCTGCGCCGCTTCGACGCGCTGCTCGAGCAGACCAAGGCTCAGGTCCTCGAGACAAAGAAGATGCTCGACGAGGCGTCGATCAACGAGCAGGACCGACCGCTGCGCGACGCCGCCGGTCAGGCCTTCTACAACGCCTCGCCCTTCACGTTGCGAGATCTTCGTAACCGCACCAACCGCGCCCAGCTCACGGCCGACTTCATCGCCTACCTCGACGGCTTCTCGCCCAATGTCCAAGAGATCCTCGACAACTTCGAGTTCCGAAACCAGATTCCGCGCCTCTCGAAGAACGATGCCCTCGGCAGCCTGATCCACAAGCTGCTCGACCCTCAGATCAACCTCGGCTCCGAGCCCGTGACCGGATCCGGCGGCGAGGTAATTGGCCCCGGCCTCGACAACCACTCGATGGGCACGATCTTCGAGGAGCTCGTTCGCCGCTTCAACGAGGAGAACAACGAGGAGGCCGGCGAGCATTGGACCCCGCGCGATGCCGTCAAGCTGATGGCGCGGCTGATCTTCACCCCCGTCGCTGAGCAAATTGAGTCCAGCACCTACCTGCTCTACGACGGAGCCTGCGGCACCGGCGGGATGTTGACGGTCGCCGAGGAGACCCTCTCCGAGCTCGCCGCCGAGCACGGCAAGCAGGTCGTCACCCACCCCTACGGGCAGGAGATCAACGCCGAGACCTACGCGATCTGCAAAGCCGATCTCCTGCTCAAGGGCGAGGGAGAGGGCGCGGACAACATCGTCGGCGGACCCGAGCACTCCACCCTCTCCAACGACGCCTTCCCGACCCGCCGGTTCGACTTCATGCTTTCCAACCCGCCTTACGGCAAGAGCTGGAAGGGCGACCTCGAGCGGATGGGCGGCAAGCAGGGGATGCAGGACCCCCGCTTCATCGTCGAGCACGACGGCGACCCTGAGTACTCGCTCGTCACCCGCAGCAGCGACGGCCAGATGCTCTTCCTCGCCAACCTCGTGTCGAAGATGAAGACGGACACAAAGCTCGGCAGTCGTATTGCGGAGGTCCACAACGGCTCCTCGCTCTTCACCGGCGACGCCGGCCAGGGCGAGAGCAACATCCGCCGCTGGATCATCGAAAACGATTGGCTCGAGGCGATCGTCGCCCTGCCGCTCAACCTCTTCTACAACACCGGCATCGCGACCTACATTTGGGTGCTGTCGAACCGCAAGGCCGAAACCGATCCGCGCCGCGCCGGCAAGGTCCAGCTCATCGACGCGACCAAGTGGTTCAAGCCGCTTCGCAAGAACCTCGGCAAGAAGAACTGCGAACTCTCTGCCGAGGACATCAGGCGGATCATCGACACGTTCCTTGGCTTCGAGGGGAGCGAGGAGTCAAAGATCTTTCAAAACGAGGCGTTCGGTTACCAGCGCGTGACCGTCGAGCGCCCTCTCCGCCTCGACCGCATTGACCCCGATCGCTCCTACTCCGTGAAGGAGATCAAAGAGCTGCGTGAGGGCGGCGCGGAGCCGAGCGAGTCCGGTGAGCCGGTGATCCGCAAGATCTACAAGCCGGGTGCGGCAGAGCCGGCCGCTCTGAATGGCCTGTCCGAACGCGAGATCGACGGTGAGCTGCGAGTCGTCGAATACCACGCTGACAGCGATCTGCGCGACACCGAGCAGGTGCCGCTGCTCGAAGACGGCGGCGTCGAGGCGTTCATCGAGCGGGAAGTGCGGCCGTACGCCGCCGACGCCTGGATCGTTGAAGACTCGGTCAAGGTCGGCTACGAGATCAACTTCACCCGCCACTTCTACAAGACGGTCGAACTACGCTCACTTGAGGAGATCCGCGCCGACATCCTCGCCGTCGAGCGGGAGACGGAGGGTCTGCTCGAGGAGGTCGTGGGAAGCGAGGGGGCGCGGGCGTGATCGACGACCTGAAGCCGTATCCCACGTACGCGGACTCTGGCGTCAAATGGCTTGGACCCATTCCAGCGGGTTGGGGTATTCAGCGGGGCAAGCAGATGTTCCGCAAGGTCGCCCGGCCTGTGCGTCCCGCCGACGAGGTCATCACATGTTTTCGTGATGGACAAGTGACGCTCAGGCGGCTCCGCCGCTTGGACGGCTTCACGGAGGCGATACAGGAGTCGGGGTACCAAGGAATCCGGCGCGGCGATCTCGTGATCCACCAGATGGACGCTTTCGCCGGGGCTGTTGGAGTGTCTGATTCGGACGGCAAGGCAAGCCCGGTCTACGCGGTCTGTGTTCCTCGGAGCAGCGGCTCAGATCCGCAGTACTTCAACCGCGTGATCCGGCAGATGGCACTCTCTGGCTGGATCACAGCCCTCGCCAAGGGGATCCGAGAGCGGTCCACCGATTTCCGCTACGAGATGTTCGGACAGCAGCTCCTGCCTGTTCCGCCCTCCGAGGACCAGGCCGCCATCGTCCGCTACCTCGACCACATCGACTCGCGAATCCAGCGGCTCATCGCGGCGAAGGAGCGGCTGATCGAGCTTCTCGAGGAGGAGAAGCAGGCGATCATCCGCCGCGCCGTTACTCGCGGGTTCGACCAGGACGTGCCGCTCAAGCCATCCGGCGTCGAGTGGATGGGCGATGTGCCGCAGCGCTGGGAGATCCGTCGGCTGAAGCACGTTCTACGTCTGCAACGCGGTCACGATCTTCCAGCAGATTTACGGCGTCAAGGAGATGTGCCAGTTATCTCGTCGGGAGGCACCATCGGGAGGCATGATGAGACACGAGCGACAGGGCCTGGCGTCGTCATCGGGCGGTACGGCTCGACCGACGCCGTGTTCTATCTGCGGGAGGACTTCTGGCCCCACAACACGGCGCTTTACGTCACCCACTACTTCGGTAACGAGCCTCGGTGGGTTTTTCGGTTGATGCAGGCCCTGCCAAAGGCGGATTTGTCGGCAAAGTCGGCTGTGCCAGGCGTGGACCGGAAGGATCTCCACGAAGTGAAAGTCGCCCTACCGCCGATCGAGGAGCAAGTGCTCCTGTGCGAGCGTGTCGATGAAGAGCTCGACGGAGTCGCGACGACCGCAGCTGTCATTCGCCGGCAAGTGGGTCTACTTCGCGAGTACCGCACTCGCCTGATCTCAGATGCGGTCACGGGCAAGGTCGATGTGCGGGAAGCGGCTGGACACCTCGAGGCCGGCGCGCGCAGCGTTGAAGCGGAGATCGAGGGAGCGCTTGCATGACCACCGACACCAGCGAAGCCGGACTCGAATCAACAATCGTCGCGCAGATGACCGGAGTGGCGGTCGGCTGGATCGAGGGCGATCCGAGCGAATATGACCGTGAGTTCGCCCTTGACCTTGCCCAACTTGCAGCCTTCCTCGAGGCCACCCAGCCCGAGGCTGCAGAGGCCACCGAGATCCGAACCGATGGCACCACCCGACGTCGCTTCCTGGCCCGTGTTCAGGGCGAGATCACCTCTCGCGGCATCGTCGATGTCCTCCGCAACGGCGTTAAGCACGGGCCCCTCGAGCTCGACCTCTTCTACGGAACCCCCTCGCCCGGCAACACCTCCGCCGCCGAGCGCTACGCGGCCAATCGCTTCGTCGTCACCCGCCAACTCCGCTACAGCCGCGACGAGACTCAGCTTGCCCTCGACCTCGGCCTGTTCATCAACGGCCTGCCAGTCGCTACCTTCGAACTCAAGAACAGCCTCACCAAGCAAACGGTCGAGGACGCCGTCGAGCAGTACAAGCGCGACCGCAGCCCCAAGGAGCTGATCTTTGGCTTCGGCCGCACCCTCGCCCACTTCGCCGTGGACGACTCCGAGGTTCGTTTCTGCACCAAGCTCGCCGACCGCAAGTCCTGGTTCCTGCCGTTCAATCGTGGCTACAAGGGCGGGGCTGGCAATCCACCGAACCCCGGCGGCCTCAAGACCGACTACCTCTGGCGGCAGGTCCTCAGCCGCAACAGCCTCACAGAGATCATCGAGGACTACGCCGCCCTACTGGTGACGAAGGATCCGCGCAGCGACCGAAAGACCAAGACTCAGATCTTCCCCCGCTTCCACCAGCTCGACGTGGTTCGCAAGCTCTTGGCCGACGCCGGCGCGCGCGGTGCCGGCCGGCGCTACCTGATCCAGCACTCGGCCGGCAGCGGCAAGTCGAACTCGATCGCTTGGCTCGCCCACGGCCTGGTCGAGCTCGAGCGCGAAGGCTCTCCGGTCTTCGACTCGATCATCGTCGTCACCGACCGCCGGATCCTCGACCGCCAGATCGACGCGACGATCAAGCAGTTCTCGCAGGTGTCAGCGACGGTGGGCCATGCCCAGCACTCCGGCGACCTACGCAAGTTCATCGAAAGCGGCAAGAAGATCATCGTCTCGACCGTCCAGAAGTTCCCGTTCATCCTCGATGACATCGGGTCCGCACACGCCGACGGCTCCTTCGCCATCGTCATCGACGAGGCGCACTCAAGTCAGGGCGGGGAGACGGCGAAGGCGATGAGCCAGGCGCTCTCCGGAGCCGACCCCGGCGACGACGAGGAGAGCTACGAGGACCAGATCAACCGCGTGATCGAGTCCCGCAAGATGCTCCCGAACGCGAGCTACTTCGCCTTCACGGCGACGCCGAAGAACAAGACGCTCGAGATCTTCGGTGAGTCGTTCTCAGCCGACGGTGAGACGAAGCACCGACCGTTCCATAGCTACTCGATGAAGCAGGCGATCGAGGAGCGGTTCATCGTCGATGTGCTCGCCAACTACACCACCGTCGCGAGCTACTACAAGCTGATCCGCAAAGTCGAGGACGATCCGATGTTCGACACGCGGAAGGCTTCCCGCAAGCTCCGCGCCTACGTCGAGGGCGACGACCATGCCATCGGCGTCAAGGCGAAGATCATGGTCGATCACTTCCACGACCAGGTGATGGGCCCCCGCAAGATTGGCGGTCAGGCCCGCGCGATGGTCGTGACCGGCTCGATCCAGCGCGCGCTCGAGTACTTCCATGCGATCCGCTCCTACCTCCGGGAGCGCCACAGCAGCATCGAGGCGATCGTCGCGTTCTCGGGTGAGCACGAGTACGCGGGCCAGACGGTCAGCGAGGCATCGCTGAACGGCTTTCCCTCGAACAGCATTGTCGAGAAGATCGTCGAGGACCCCTACCGGATCCTGGTCTGCGCCGACAAGTTCCAGACCGGCTACGACGAGCCGCTCCTGCACTCGATGTATGTGGACAAGATCCTGAGCGGGGTGCAGGCGGTGCAGACCCTCTCCCGCCTCAACCGGGCGCATCCCGACAAGTACGACGCCTTCGTCCTCGACTTCGTCAACGACGCCGACGCGATCGCGTCGGCGTTCTCCGACTACTACAAGACGACGATTCTCAGCGAGGAGACGGACCCCAACAAGCTGCACGACCTCCGCGCGAGGCTCTACGCGGCAGAGGTCTTCAGCGAGGCCGAGATCCGCGATCTCGTGAAGCTCTTCCTGGATGGAGCTCCGCGAGAGGAGCTCGACCCGATCCTCGACGCCTGCGTCGCTGACTACAACGAGAACCTCGACGAGGATGAGCAGGTCGAGTTCAAGGGCGGGGCCAAGGCGTTCGTCCGTAGCTACGGCTTCTTGGGCGCGATCCTTCCCTACGCCAACCCCGAGTGGGAGGAGCTGGCGATCTTCCTCAACCTGCTGATTCCGAAACTGCCGGCCCCGAAGGAAGAGGACCTTGCCCGAGGCGTACTCGAGACGATTGACATGGAGAGCTACCGGGCCGAGAAGCGCGAGACGATCGCTATCGCTCTCGACGACGAGGACGCGGAGATCGGGCCGGTCCCCGCCGACGGCACCGGCGGCAAGCCGGAGCCGGAGCTCGACCGCCTCTCGAACATCATCAAGACCTTCAACGACATGTTCGGGGACATCAACTGGGGGGACGCTGACCGCGTCGCCCGCACCGTGGCCGAGCTGCCGGCGAAGGTGGCCGAGGACTCCGCCTACCGCAACGCGATGGCGAACTCAGATCGCCAGAACTCTCGCATCGAGCATGATCAGGCGTTGAACCGGGCGATGATCGGCCTGCTCAGCGACAACACCGAGCTCTACAAGCGGTTCAGCGACGACCCGGAGTTCAAACGGTGGCTGGCCGACATGTCCTTCACGGAGTCGTATTCGCCTGGCGGCGGCGAGCAGATGGAGTTCGCTCGGGGCTGAAGGCCGTCGTCGCGGCTGAGTCTGACGCCGTGGCGTCTGAGCGTCGCCTCTTGGATTGCAACGCCTGGGCATAGACGCCCAGGGTCATCTTTGGATCGACGTGCCCGATCTGGGCCATCGTGTACGCGATGTCCTCGCCGAAGCCAACGAGCAGCGATGCGAACGAACGTCGGAGCGCATGAGGCGAAAGCCCCTCGGGAAGCTGATCGCTGTCCGCAGCGAGTCGCTGGTCAGCTCGCTCGACAGCCCGCAGCAGGACGCGCGTCCTGACGTTGCCACGGTTGTCCGCGCGGCCGGTGCTGGTTGGGAAGGCCAGATCCGCCGTGGCGTCGAAGGAGGTGGTGGCCTTCCAGATCGCCAGCTCCTCGCGTAGCTCTGGCTGGATGTCAACAGACCGTACCCCTGCGGCTGTCTTGGCCTCCCTGACGGCGATCGAGCCGCTGGCGAGGTCGATGTCCCGCCAATGCAGGGCTAGCAGCTCTCCGATGCGTAGACCGGCGTACGCGAGGGTCGCCAGCAGCGGACGGCGGTAGCGACGGCCGGAGCGATCCTCGGCGTCGAGCTCGCCGGCGGCGGCGAGCAGGACCTCGATCTGGGCGGGCTCGAGGAAGGGCCGGGCCTTCTTGGTCACCGGCAGCTTGCGGCGGCGTCCCACGGCCGGGTTGCTCGCGATGTATCCGTACTCGACTGCGAGCTCGAGGATGGAGCCCAAGACACTCACGCTCTTGTTGATCGTGGCGTTCGCCAGCCGACCCTCCTTCACCTTCGCAGCCGTGTACTGGTCGATGATCTGGGGCGTGAGCTCGCTCAGCTTGAGAGCGTGGAGGTGCGGGAGCAGGTGGTGGCTCAGTACCCACTCGAGATGCTCCAGCGTTCGTGGCCTGAGGCCCTCGAGCTTGCGCCGCTCGAACCAGTCGGTCGAGAAGGAGTGGAAGTCGGGTTCGATCTGCGGCGACGGTGCCGCCTCCACCGTCGGCGGCCGCCAGATCCCGCGCCTGATGTCGGCCATCACGTTCGCCAGCTCGTCGTCGGCCTTCTTCTGGGTCCAGCCGTCGGCAGCACTGCCAAGGGTGATGAACTCTCTCTTTCCGTACGCGCGGAAGCGCAGCGCAAATGTTGTGCTCCGCTTCCTCTTGCGGATGATGATCTGGCCGGTTGCCTGTCTCGCCATCGTCGTCTCCTTCAGTTCAGGGACCCGAAGATGAAGCTGGCGACGGCATGTGACCCCCTCCCGCAAGAGGGATAGCCTGGAAACCGCGCCGGAGGTCAACTCTCCGGGGCCACGGCCGGGGGCGTGTCGCGCCGCCCGGCCACTTATGTCTCGAGAGGATAGGCATGTCGCCGTCGGCCGATCCGGCTACTCCCCTTCCTCCGTCGGCGATGTATCCGAGAGCCATGTCGCCGCTACCCCGCCCTTGCTCTCGTACGCGTCCCCGGCGAGCTGAACGAGGGCTCGGACCAATCCACCGGCCGACGAGATGTCAGCCCCGGCGAAATCGCCGAGGGTCATGCCCCGATCAACCTCGTCGGTCTCAGCCCCGAGAACCAAGGCGGCTGTCCGCAACAGCCGAGCGACGTACGCGTACCGCCATTCGTCGCTGATCGCTTCAACTTGTTCCGGCTTCAGCCAAAGGTCATCGCCGAACTTTGACTTCGCCGCGTGCTCGTCACGCCAGAAGTTGAAGTCGCCTCTGGTGGCCTCCATGCCAAGCCCGAGACTCTTTCCAACGAGCTTGAGATCGAGGTCGATATCAAGCCAGGCCACGCTTTCAAGGAGTTCGATCGCTCGTTCGCGTTGGCGCAATGGCCACCTGTCCTCGTCGGAGGGGTCCGCCTCCTGGGGTCGTGAGTCCTGTGCCTGCTTTTCGTTCATGTCGTTCCTTCCGCTCGTATGAGTGGCCCTCGATTCGGCAACCGTCTCACCGGGCCCCCCAAATGGGCAGCAACTTGTTGCTGCTGCCCGTTGGCTTTCGAGGCGGACGCCTCGAAGATCGTTTGTCAGCGCGATTTGCAGGCATCGGTAACGCCTGCATGCTGGGCAGGAGCTCCTTCTCGACCGACCCGGTCGATCCGGCTATTCCCCCTT
>JAABUN010006443.1_pt1 | contig 13524 bp, 11 predicted proteins | sample 5559311 | NCBI WGS metagenome assembly JAABUN01 (sample SAMN10711877, study PRJNA513370) | rock metagenome | isolation source: Antarctica rocks | place: Antarctica: Victoria Land, Siegfried Peak sud | reverse complement strand
AGGGCGCCAGGAGGATGCCGCCGCCGCCCGCCGGGATGTCCTGATCGCCCCAGGTCTCGGTCAGCGCCACGCCGTCGGACTCGTACGACCGCAGAGCGGCCGCGAGACTCGCGACGACGACGGTCGACGACCCTGCCCGCAAGGTGTAGTTAATACCGCTTGCCATTCGTGGAGTCGCCGAGGTCATGGAGCGATGCTACAGCCGGACGGCTTTCCCTGTTCCGGACCCGCTACCCGCAGAGCACCCCGAAGGCCGGGATCGTTTCCGCCAAGGGAGCCACGATGGTCCTTCTGGCGGCGACGTCCAAGAGCGACGGCGCAGCCTACGCACTGATGTTCCGGCAGCTCGCGTTGACCGTCAAAGCCATCCACGAGATGCACAAGGCCACCAACGACCTCCACCGCGTGCGCGGGCTCACCACGGTGATGGCGGGCGTCACCCAAACGGTCGAGGCCAGCGCCCTCAGGAACACCAAACCCGAGGCGGAGAAGGCACCGGCACCGGCTGTCACAGCCCCTGAGAAGCCTCAGGAGTCGACGCTGGAGGAGCTGCGGGCCAAACACCCGGGCGCGGAAGAGGAAACCCTGAGAGCGTTCCAGATCGCCGGTCGCGGCCGCAGAGGATCACCGGTACCAACACCGCTCACTAAGGGCGAAGGAAGCGCGGCACTGGCGGGCTTGACCGCACCGGCACGAGCACCACAGCACACGACCAACGAACCAGACATCGAGCGACAGGGGACTACTGATGAGCGAAGCGGACGGCATCGATGACGTTGTGGAGAACACGCTGCGGCAGGGCTGATGGCAGCGGCACGGATAGGGGAGCAGCTGGCACGTCTGCGCGAGCAGGAACAGCGCAGAATCCAGCAGGAAGAAGAGCAGCGAGCCCGCGTCCTGCAAGAGCGTTTCAACGCCTCGCAAGCCGCAGCACGCGCCCAGCTCGAACCGGTGAGCCGAGACGACTGGTGGGACGAGGCAACGCCCGCCATGATCGAGCGAGCCCACGAGGCGGCGACCGCGTGGAAGGACTACGACCCGATCGCCGCGGAACACGCGGCACGGATCAAAGACCAGGTGCAGCAGCGCTACGGGATCGACGTGGACAACACCGGGGCCACCGAAGCGCAAATTTCCGCAGCGCTGGCCGAGGCCGAACGAGCACGAGGGCAGGCCCAGGAGGAACGGTCCAACGGCGCAGCGGCCAGAACCGACGAAGCCGTAGCCGGTGTGGCCGTCGCACACGCTCGCAGAGATGACGTAGCACGATCGACAGAACCCGCACAGGAGAGCTGGGACACCGCGGAACGCCGCAGCAACCTTGCCGCGAACCTCAGTAACACCACCGGCCCCGAGGCAGCGCAAGCCAGGCTGATCGCTGACACCCACCAAGGCACCCACCCGAGCGCCGCGGTCGCCAGCCGCCCGAAGACGGCGCAGACAGCCAGAACCCGGACAGTACAAAGTCCAGGCCGCACGGTCGAACGAGAAGGCCTTTCCAGATAGGTATCACGGAACCTGGAAGAGGGAGGATCTAGTGATCCTCCCTCTTCCACGTTCCACCCGACGTCCCCACGCCGTCCCGTATCAAAATCCTTTACCTGGCGGTGGTGCGGCCGCGTCGACCGGCAGTGCGAAGCCCATCGCTAGGTAGACTGATCCCATGACAAGAAGGCCGAGGTGAGTGCGGCCGACACAATTCGTGACGGGTTCCCCGGCCAGCGCATGCATGTGTTGCCCGGTCCACGGGTGCGCGAAGCGCTGACGAAACCGGCGACCTCATCTCTTCTGGTTACAGACTCGGGATTTTTTCCCCTCGCACATCATCACGGCCGCGAACGATTGACCCCGTCGCCCCAGGTAATCGTCATCATCTGCGCTAAAGGGCGTGGTGTCGTTCGAACAGAGTGCGGCGAGTTCAGCGTTGGTCCGGGCCAGCTTGTCGTGGTGCCACCCCATACTCCCCACGCCTATTGGGCGGACGCTGACGAACCGTGGAGCCTATGGTGGATACACCTCAACGGAACCCTAGTGCGGGAGTGGATCGCGATCACGGGGGCCAGTGCCGCGGCCCCGGTGCGCACCATCGCCAACCCCTATGAAGCAATATCCTTGATCGACGAGGTAATCAGGCACATGCAGAAAGACACCACCGCGGCGAGTGTCCTGGCTGCGTCAGGCACAGCATGGCACCTTCTTACTCTCATGGCCCCCGGCCGACCCACGGGTGAGTTGTCGAGCGGCGCTGTTGAACGATCCGCTGAATACCTTCGACTCCATTTCGCGGAGCAACTTACCGTAACCGACCTCGCCGCGATGGCGGGACTGAGCGTTTCTCACTTCGCTGCGGTCTTCAAAAAACTGGTGGGGCAGCCCGTTCACGGTTTTCAGAACGATTTGCGGATGTCGCGGGCCCGCGAACTTCTCGACACCTCCACTCTGCCCATCGCTGAGATAGCACGCCTCGTGGGATTCGACGACTCGTTCTACTTCGCGCGCCAGTTCCGCCGATTGCACGGACAGACGCCGACCGGATACCGCCGCCAGCACAGAGGCTGATTGCCAGCGTGAGTGGCATCCTCATTGTTACTTGACTACAACGCCGCTCCGGCTCGCCGCCGGAGTCACTCTGCCGATTGCAACTCGTCTCGCACCAAGCGCACCTCGCGCATCTCATCCAACTGAGCGCGAAGCATGGTGACCTCCTTGGCGAGCTCCGTCGCCGGGTCATCGACGAACAGCAGCATGGTGGGAAGGCTGGTGGCAAAGAAGTCGATCCCAGCACGCGCCGCTGCCCTCTGCGTCAGCCAGGTGTCCATCGCGTCGATCAGCGTCTCGGCCTGAGCTTCACGACCCAGCCGTCGGAGCGCCGCAATCGAATGCATGGTCTGGCTGCTGAAGGGTGTGAGAGCCATGTTGCTAAAGTCAGCCACCGATCGTGCTGCCGCCTCCCAATGGGCATCAGCAACGGCGGGTTGGCCGGCCGCGGCCGCGACGTCGCCTCGGAGCAGCTCTATATGCGAAACGTTCGCGAGCGGATGTCGCCCCTCCCCGAGAGACTCGGGTGGGTCGACGGTCTCGCCCACCAGAGCGTCAGCGTCGTCGATGTCACCACGTTCCAGGGCGTGACGAGCGAGCCCCAGGCAGACACTGTCCCATGCGGCTATCACCTGGCCCTCGCCCCCCTCCCACGGTTGGAAGAAACGCTCAGCGAGCCTTCGCCGTGCCTCGTTGAGCCGCCCGACCTCGATCAGCGAATTGACGTAGGCGACCAGAAGATCGTCGCGTTCTGCCAACGCATCGGGGTGGCGCTCCAATCGCGTGATGCGGCCCTGAGCCGAGACACCGCGGCGAGAATCCAGCTGATCACTCTCGAAGAGTAGTTTCGAGTCAGAGGGTAGGAATTGCATCGCTTGGTCGTACTGCGCGGCCGCCGCGCCGGGATCCTGGTCGACGTTGTAGGCCGCAAGTCCCAAATTCCGATGCGCGATAGCGGCCTCAGGGGCAATCAGACCCTGCTTGAGCGCCGTGGTCCACGCTCGTTGCGCATCGGTGTATCGGCCTCGTGCATATTGCCAATGGCCGAGCATCGCGTGTGCCAGGGCGCCCCCCATCCCGTGCTCGATCGCAACGACGAGAGCGTCGATGTCGTCTAGTCGTGACGGCAGGGCGTTTCGTGCGTCGGACTGCCCGGCGCGATGCCACGCGACGAGCGCGCTCGCGTGGTCGCCGGAGGCCTCGAGGATGGCTGCTTGGTGATACGCGATGATCGGTCCAGAATTCACCTGGCCGACTGCGCGAGTCTCATTGAGTTGCTGCGCCAGATGCAGCATGTCCAGGGCGGAGGCGGAGAATCCGGCCCCCTGGTAGTCGAGCGCGATATCGAGGGCGATGGTGGCGTCTGCAGTCGGTTTTCGACCGCTGAGATGGCGTGCCCAGGAGTCCAGCGGATCTATCGCCACCGTTTGATCGATGATGCGCCCAGCCCTCTCGGTCTCGCCGCGCATCAGGAGGATGGTCGCCAGAAGGTCGGCCGCTTGAAGGTGCCGGGGATCTGTCTCGAGCAGGGCGTTCAACGTCATTTCGGCTCGGTCGTGGTCGCCGCCTCGGCACTGCAGCTTTGCGAGCGCGAATCCGGCCGCGGCTGCGTAGGCGACATCCCATCCCGCCCGAGCGAACCTTTCGGCTGCCTCGTCATCCCTGCCCAAGCGAACGAGCGTCAGCCCCGCCTGATAGTGCGCCTCACCGGAGCGTGGCGTGGGGGTCCACTTCGCCGCGCGGCCGAGCACGGACTCGACGTGACTCAGAGCCGCTTCGTAGTCTGCACGCTGATAGGCGAGCGCGCCGAGCGCGAGGTGGGCTCGCGACTCTCCGGGGTCGCGCGAGAGGACCTCTTGCCAATACGGTACTGACGACCTCGTCGCATGGCGGTACTGCTCGAGGTAGACTGCGACCTGCACGAGCTCATCGATGGACGTGATGTCCGCTGGTAACCCGGGCTCTGAAGCCGCTGCTGGCTCGTCATCCTCGGCGCTGCGCTTCTCGGACAGCACCACCAGCACGAGCCGACCGTCGGCTATTACTTCGAGCACGTCGCCCGGCTGAACGCCTTCGCGCGTCGCGATGAACGGCGTCGCTGGAGCCAACGCAATCGAATCGACCGTGATGATGCTTCCCAATCGCGTTCGGATGCGAATCTCGGCGACCGCATAGTGCTCCGAAGAAATGATTCCTATCGACGCCACTCCCTCAGCCACCTCGAAACTTCCGGCGACGTCTGCGGTTGCCGCGTGCGCCGGCCCAATCGCACTGATTGGGTACCAGAACTGGCTAAATGTCTTCGTTTCGCCGGGCGCTAGATAGGCGAAGTCGGGCTGATTGTCGGTGTAGACACCGGCCATCAGTTCGACGTAGGGGCCGTCGTCATCGGTCAGGTTGCGATCCCAGGCCCATCCGAATGGAGCGTTCCCCCACGTCCATTGCTTCTTCCCAGGCGAGATCTCGCGAGGTGCCCAGTGGATAAATCCGGCGGCGCGACCGTGATCGTAGCCGCCGAAGAAGTCTGCGGCAGATCCCACAGCCATATACGAGGTAGGAACTGGGATATTGCTATACCAGTCGAGCCGGTCCGCGCCGGGCCGCTCTGCTGCACTAGCGGGGTAGTCGACGCCGTAGTATGTGCCACGAGCCTTCGGAAAGCTGACCACGGCGCGCTTCGCGTGATCTGCCACCCAGCTCACATCGTCAGGGAAAAAACTCTGGTAGTCGTCGTTCACCGCGGCCGCGACGTTCGCCCACCAGAGGAAGGTCTGGCGACATTCGTTCCGGTTGTAGAGACGCACCCTGGCCTCGATCTTCGAACTGTCCGGGCGGAGTCGGATGCCGTGCATGCCCTTCATTCGGGCGAAGGGGTCATGATCGGAGCACCACACGGTCACGGAACCGTCATCATCCCGCTCGATGGTGAAGTCGGTGGGCAAAAAGGTCGCGGGTCGGTGGTGCTGCGGCCAGTTGAACTCGACGCCTCCGGACACCCAGGGTCCAGCGAGTCCGACCAACGCCGGTTTGATGACGTTGTTGCGGTAGAAGATGTCGTACTCGCCGACCTTATCGTGGGCGATGTAGATTCGACCTCCGATTTCCGGGAGAATCACGAGGCGAAGCCACTCGTTCTCGAGGTGCACGGCCTGCCAGCGATGTGCGACCTTGTTCGCGCTGATGCGCTCGTGGAACGGTAACGGAAACACTCGGCCTGAGGAACCCTGGTAAACGCGTGTTTCGAAGTAGTTGGGATAGCGATCGGGTTCTTCAGGCAAATAGCTGTCGATCATGATGGGTTCGACCCACGCACTCACCGTCCCTTGGGCGATGGGGGCGGGCGACGGGGGCAGTGTGACGCGCGACGGAGCGGCCGTTTGATCAGAGTGCATAGCTCGAGATTACGATTGCAGCAAGCGTATGGTGAATGGGCGAAGCGGCGGATTATCTGGATGATTCATTGATCCACGCGCCCGGATATCAAGCCTCACTAAATTCTCCATTAATTTTTCGCTGGAATTCAACGTTTGCCCAACCCGGATGATGCGGGGCGCTGTTTGATCCGGCGAGAGTGCCCCAGTAGTCGAGCTGCGCGCATCGGCTCACGGCGAAGGCGGCGACATCCTGCCCGACCGGTCCGTCTTCAAAATCGGCCTCAAGCGGTGTATAGCCGATCCAGCCCTCGCCGATGACGGCGGGGACGTGATGGTGGCGCGCCCATGCCGCAACTGCCGTCAACCTGTCATCGATCCCTTGCCGCATTGCCAACTCGTGCGCGCCGTAGTGCCTGTAGAGCCAAGCATCCCAAGCCACAGGGTCGACCCAGTCGTAGGCGTAGAACATACTCAGGCTGATGCCCGTCGCCTCCAACCTCCACGGCTCGATCGACGACCGCCAATCCTCAAACCGCGGTGCGTCCGAGCGGAGGAGGGAGGTCAACTCCGGCGTGGGGAAGGTTGGCGGCGCCACGCGTACCTGCGCCCACTCTTCTAGCGCCGCGAGCACTCCATAGATGTAGAAGTGGGCGTGGGCGACCTTCGCGTTGTCGGGGACCGCCGCCATGTCGAGATACGGAGGTATGCCGTAACACACGGTCGACAGGATATCCGGGTGGGAGTGCTGAAGCTCACTGAGAGCAGCTTCCAGGTAGGGACGCTGCGCCCAGAAGGTGTCCTCCTCCGGGGTTGCCACTTCGCGCAGCCGAGACAGGTCGACCTCGTTGTGCAGCTCCACGTAGGCGATCCGGTCGTTCAGCCCACGCTCGGCGAGGAAGTCGATCATACGACCGAGCGATCTCGCGAGAGCGGAATGGCGCTCGGTGGCGGGAATGCCGGTCAGCATGTCGTGCCAGGACGAATTGTCGAGAAATGCGGAACTCTGCTGGTACTCCCACGACGACAGGATGATGTACACCCCCGCCCGCTGTGCTGCGGCGAACAAAGACACCAGATGATCGACCATGTTGAGGGTCGCCCCACCCTCGACGTCATACCACCTGGTGCGCTGTCCGGCCTCACCCCCGACTCGCGCGAACGTCAATTCGCTCGTGTCCAGGCTGTGGTCACCGAACATCAGGAGGGGGGCTGCGCAGATCCGAATGGTGTTGTACCCCCGGTCCACAGCCTCTTTCATCGCCGCGTCGAGGTCATGAAAAGGTTCTCCGGGCATGGTCTGGGTGTACCAGGTGAAGTCCCAGAGTGAGATCGTCAGCCGCTTGGGGAGACCGGCCGGGAGGCTGTATGAAGTCATGAAATGTCCTTTTTTTCGATGGAGAGCGGTCGTTCGCAGGGTCAACCCTTGACGCTGCCCTCGGTGAGACCCGCTCGCCAGAATCGCTGAAGACTCACGATGGCAATCATGATGGGGATCACCGAGAGCAACGCGCCGCCGACCGTGATCTGGTAGAGCTCCGGAATTCGGTTTGCCACGCCCTGCCAGGACACGAGTCCGAGAGTGATCGGATAGAGCTCGTCGCTCGACAGCATGACGAGCGGGAGGAAGAAGTTGTTCCAGATGCCGACGAACTGAAACAGGAATACGGTCACTGCTGCGGGAGCCATGAGCCGCATCCCCAGCGTGGCGAAGATGCGGAACTCCCCAGCGCCATCCAGCCTGGCTGCCTCGAGGAGCGAGTCTGGCACTGCGGCGGTCGCATAGATGCGACCTAGGTAGACCCCGAATGGGCTGACCATCGAGGGGATCAACACGGCCCAGTACGTATTGACGAGTCCGATCTGGCTCGCCAGGAGGAACAGGGGCAGCGCCAGGGCTGTGCCCGGGATCATTACACCGGCCAGGATGAGGTTGAACCAGAACTCGCGCCCGGCGAACTCGAACTTCGCGAGCGTGTAGCCGGCCGCGATGGAGAGGACCGTTGCGACGGCCGCGCCCACCCCTGAGTAGAGGACGCTGTTGAGAGCCCACTGACCGAAGATGCCGTTGCTGTAACTGAGAACATTAATGATGTTTTCGAACAGCTGAGGCTCCGAGAGGACGAATCCCGAGGAACCGAAGAGGCTGCTCGTGCTCTTCGTCGCCGCGATGACGAGCCAGTACACCGGAAAGAGGAAGTAGATGGCTGCGACCGCGAGACCACTGATGACCAGGATCCGCCACCGTGCGGAGGGCTCCTTACTGGGCTTCCTCGACGTCTTGGCCGGGCCGACTCCGGTGGCCTGCCGACGCGGATCCTTGAGTGTGGTGATCATGAGTCCTGCCCTTTGCGGCCGACGAGCTTGAGAAATCCGAATGACAAGACACACGCGATCAGCGCAAGAATCACTGCCTCCGCTGCGGCGAGGTTGTAGTTGTTGTTCGTGAAGGCCTCGTTGAACGCCGCGAGATTAGGGGTGTACGTCGAGGTGATCGAGCTCGAGATACCCCCGAGCACGAGTGGCTCTGCGAAAAGCTGAAGGGTGCCGATAATCGTGAACACGGTGGTCAGGATGATTGCTGGACGGATCAGAGGCAACTTGATGCGAGTGACCATTTGCCACGCATTCGCCCCGTCGATTCGAGCGGCCTCAAACAGGTCGGCATCGATCGACTTCAGTTGAGCGACCATGACGAGCATGTTGTAGCCCGTGTACTGCCATGTGACGATGTTGACGATGGACCACAGCACCGAGTTCGCATCGAGAAAGCTCAGCTGGACGCCGAATGTCTCCGCGAAATCGATGAGCGGGCTGATCCCCGGTGTGTAGAGGAAGCCCCACAGGATTGAAGCGATGACGCCCGGAACCCCATAGGGAAGGAAGTACGACGATCGGAAGAATCTCACCCCGCGCGCGGATGCCGCGTCGAGCAGGAGCGCCAGCGCGGTCGCGAGCACGATCATCACGGGCACCTGCACAAGGGCAAAGAGCAGGACACGACCGAGGCCCGAGACGAACCCGGGATCCGAGAAGGCCCTGACGTAGTTGTCTATGCCGACAAACACCGGGGCGCTCGAGCCTTCCCCGAACGCCCCTGTGCGAACGATGCCCGTGACGCTCTGGTAGATGGCGTAGAGGATAGGCGCAACGACAGTCAAGATGAAGAGAACGAGAAAAGGTCCGAGAAGACCCAGTACGGGGATTCGCTGGCGCGCTCGCGTAGAAGCCATAGCGGTTGCCCTTTCAGGATGGGAGCGCGGCGGCTCGCTGTCAGCGACCCGCCGCGCTCGATCAGAGTGGACTATTCGCCGTCTCTGGCCTTGAGGCCCTTGGCCTCGAGATCCTCGATGGCCGCCTGCTGTGCGGATTTCACCACGTCGACCAAGGTTCCGTCGCCAGCGAGCGCCGCCGCGAACCCATCGTTCAGGTGAGCGTAGGTGGCTGAGGTGGTAGGAATCCAGCCCCAGTCGTTGTCGATGCTCTTGTCGGCCGGGGCGAAGACGTCACTGTTGACGTTCTGTCCGCCGAAGAATTCCTCTGGTTGATTGATGACATCCGACTCGAGAGCACCCGTCGTCGCGGGCCAGCCATAGCCAGCGGGGAACATCAGGTCGATGCTCGCTGGGTCGGCGTTGAGCCAGTACGCGAAGTCCGCCGCCTCCTGGGCGTGATCAGTTCCCTTCAGAACCGCGGTAGTCGATCCGCCCCAGTTGGCAGAAGGACTCCCGGTGTCCCACTGCGGAAGCGGTGCTACCTTCCACAAGCCCGCGGTATCAGGCGCATTTCCGGCCAGCAACGCTCCGCCCCACTGAGCGGACGGCCAGGCGGCGATGTTGCCGTTCTGCAGGTTGCTGTACCAGCCATTGGCGAAGTCGGGTTCGGTCGAGACGACACCCTCAGCGATAAGCCCATCCCAGTACTCGGCGACCTTGATCGTCTCGGGAGAATCAATGTTGACGGTCCACGTGTCGCCGTCGAGGCCGAACCAGTCGGCTCCCGCCTGCCAGGCGAGCGAAGTGAACCAGGCCGAGTTCCCTGGCGGAAAGGTGGTGATGTACCCCTCGGGGTTGGCGGCGTGGATGGTTCGGGCTGCCTCGGCGTATTCGTCCCAGGTGGTGGGGACGGCGATGCCCAGCGAGTCGAAGATGTCCTGCCGGTAGTACAGCCCCATCGGGCCGGATGCCTGCGGCACGGCGTAAATAGTATCAGCGAAGGTCGACTGGGCAAGCTGCCAATCTACGAATTCGCCACCTTTCTCGTCCATGCCGAGTGGACCCAGGTCGACCAAGCCGTTCTCCAGTACGTAATCAGGCAGTTCCTGGTACTCGATCTGGGCGAGGTCCGGTGCGCCGCTGCCCGCTTGGAGTGCGGAGTAGATCTTGGCGTAGGTCCCGTCAGGACCGGATGGAGTCACTTCGAGATTGACCTGAACGTCGGGGTTCTCGGAGTTCCACAGTTCGACTGCTTTATCGACGCCGGGTGCCCACGACCAGAACGTGAGTTCGACCTTGCCGCCGGCATCTCCGCCAGCGTCGCCTCCGCCAGCCGAACACGCGGTGGTCGCCATGACCATGGCAGCGAGGGCAAGCGCGGTGGCGTTTCTGAAGCCTTTCATCATTCCTCCTCATTGAGTGATTCACCAAGGGCTGCTGTGCTTCCCGGTGTCGGGGATGCGCTTGACGCCGGGTGGTCCAGATACATCGGCCCGTGACCTGGGTTGATCGTAAGGTCATCGTCCCCGCGCGAAGAATGTGCCAATCGATGGCATATCTAGATTTTTCGCTGACCAATCTGCGATTCAGCAGCAATGGCCCTGCACCTTCGATCCGTCTGTTCCTACATCACCTTGCTTTCTCGCCTCAACGAAAGAGCCCAAGATCTAGTGCTTCGGCCGCCGTTCAGCGGGGTGTGCTCCGTCCTCGCGTGAGGCCTCGCTACTGGCTCAACTGGACAAAGCGCGAAGCAGCAGTCCAAGGAGGACCCTCCTTGGACTGCTGTTGTGAGACTCCACGGATTCCTAGGGTCCCCCCTTGCACCCGGTGCGCCGGTAGCGGCGGACCCGGATCAGCAGCGTCGTCGGCTGCCAGCCGAGCGGTTCGTCCGCCAGGCGCCGGGTCACCATGTCCCGGGCAGCGCCCTGAACTCCGCAGCGCCGGCACCAATCATCGGCGTCGACCACACGGCACGCCAGCACCGCGCGATCAGGTTCGATGAACTGCAACACGGCTTCAAGGCTGAGCTCATCGAGACGGCAGAACGTGGTCAGATCGGGTGCAGCAAAGGTAGCGTGGAACACGTCGAGGCCTTCCGGATGGGCAGCGTGCGAACTTCCAACATTGGAAGGGCCCGACGCCTATCCGTTCACCGACGCGCTCACCCCGCCACCTACACCCTCGATTGCGAAGAGCCGGTTGGTTACCGAGTCTTTCCACTTTAGAAGTCTGGGTACAGGTCCAGTTCCGGCTCTATGTGTGGCAAGCTCAGCTGCTCCGGTTTGGTCCGTTCGAGGTGCCCGTTATACACGCACTTCTTGAAGGGGCCGTTGGGAGCCATGAGCATTCGCATGTGCGGGTCGGCGTGGTTGATCCACCACGTGCTGATTCCCAGCGAGCCGTCCAAGCGCAGGTACTCCCACGCCCGCCAGACCGCTTCTATCCGGCTCAGTGCCTCCGGGTGCTTGTGCCACTGTGGGCACCAGACAAACTCGGAGCTGTTGCCGACGTCGCGGACGTACGACGGGCCCAGAGTGCCGGCGAAGAACGCTATCGGGTTCGGGTAGTACAACTGTGGCGCAGCGTCCTCCGTCGCAATATGCTCGGTGGACGCTGCGACGGCGGCAGAGCCGGTCAGCTCACCTATCACCGGATCGACCGCCTCAGCGGTGTCCTCGTTGTTGTCCTGATCGGTGCTGAACACGTCCTCGAAGTCACTCACGCGACAACCTCACCGAGATCCCTGGCTACCGCCGTTGCTTGCGCCGTCTTCAGCCGCTCGGCGTGCGGGCCGTTCATGTACGGGATGGTTTCGATCATCGTTGCCGGCGCTCCTGAGGCCAGCATGATCGCGCGGAAGCGCGGGAGAGCGGTCAGCTCGGACACGGACAGGATCTCGTCCTTGCTTTCCTGCCGTGAGCTGGAGCGCCCGGATTTCCCCGAGCTCCGGGAGACGTTGATGTAGCTGTACTGGCCTATGAGCCGCGAGAGCTCGCCGAGGTATTGCACTTCCGAGACGCCGCCGCCGTAGATCTTGACGTTGGATGCGGACCAGAGCTTCCGCATCCCCTCGACGTTCCAGACCTCCACTCCCTGTGACCAGGACTGGAGGATGGTCATCAGAATGATGCCGCGCGAGCCGTAGTGGCTGTACTGATCGGGCAGGTTCTTCCACCGGCAGACGTTCGCAGCCTCGTCCAGAACGCCGAGAAGAGGACGTGCGAGCCGTCCTCCGGGCTGGGAGGTCGCGTACCGCTCAGCGGCCTCCACCACGGCGACCGTGAGCGCAGTAACGAGCGGACCGGCGGTCCCCTCGCCCTCACGGGAGAGGCTGTACAGGGTGCCTGTGCCACGCACGAAATCCTCCGGAACGAACTCCGGGCGCTCCTGACCATCCGCTGAATCAGTGCGGTTGATCCACTTGCTCACCTTCCGATCGGTGAGGCACGAGACCATTTCGAGGGCCGTTCCGAAGACGCCCGCACGCTGCTTGTCCGGCTGGTTGAGACGGGAGATCACCGTCTCAGCGAGCAGGTCATAGCTGTGTTCCCTGAGGATGTCAGCGGGCCGTTCGTCAGCTTGCCGGGTGAGCCACAGGTATACCTGTGTGATTGGTTGACCATCGAGCGCTGCGGCGAGCAGGTACGACTTCAAGAGGTTCCGTGCGGCCGGGTCGAAGTAGGCATCCGGCTTCGAGCCCGGTTCGCGTGAGCCGGTGGCGAAGTGGACCGCCAGTCGTGCGGCTGTCGCCTCGTCCGTGACGTAGCTGAGGGGATTCCACCACCAGGTGGCCTCCTCCTCGGCCACACTCTGCGGGTCGAAGACCCAGACGTCGCCGGCCTCGCTTCGGACCGCACGCGTGACGTCCACGATGTCTCGCTTGTTCGACGTCGCCACAACAGCTCCCGGAGCCTCCAGAATCGCGGGCACCGCGTAGGACGTTGTTTTCATCGTTCGTGGTCCGGCGATAAGGATCAGCATGTCCTCCCAGGACGACCACAGCGCTCGTTTTCCGGCCACCGTGCGTCCCAGCGGCACACCCACTGAATCCGCGACGCCAAGGCGTTCTGCGGTGGCTTTGGCGCCCTTGGTGGAGAGGTGGTCGAGATCCTTGCCCCGTCCCATATGGACGGCTGCTTTATCGACCCGCGTCCGGTTCTTCCCGGAACGAGTCGCCAAAATGACGATCATGACGATCAGAGCCAGCAGGACCACGCCGAGGCCGGCGGCGACGAACGTTGCTTCGATCGGCCACGGGATCTCCCCCTTGGCCAGACCCGCGATCAGCTCCACCGGGTGTGACGGCGGAGCCGGCAGACCGGGCAGACCCGAGCTTCACGGCTTATGATAGGTTCTGTTCGTTTTGGTGCGGACCAGTTCGATTCGCACCTGTTCCGATC
>JAABUN010006442.1_pt1 | contig 13524 bp, 13 predicted proteins | sample 5559311 | NCBI WGS metagenome assembly JAABUN01 (sample SAMN10711877, study PRJNA513370) | rock metagenome | isolation source: Antarctica rocks | place: Antarctica: Victoria Land, Siegfried Peak sud | reverse complement strand
CGTGCTGGGACGCCTGCGCTACGACGCACGCACCCGCGCCTACGCCGCCCGCCGCCCCAGCGAAGGCCTGTCCAAGCCCGAGATCATCCGCTGCCTGAAGCGCTACGTCGCCCGCGAGCTCTACAACACACTCCAACCCGCTGAGCAGGCAGAAGATCTTGCTTAGACGCCTTGACAATCCATAGGAGCATCGAACGTCTACCGGGGCCGGTGCGCGGGGTTGGTCGTGCGTCTACTCCCCTCGTTGCCTGTCGAACTTGGCCAACAAGCGCTTGGGGGCCCGCAGTCGCCACGCGTCCTCCACGAGCTCGGCCAGTTCGGGAAGGGGGAGTCGCTCGAGCCGGACGAGCACCGCGGCATACCCGTCGAAGTGTGGGGTGGTGAAGAAGACGTCGGGGTCGTCGGCGATCAGCGCGGCCTTGACTCCTTCGTCGGCCACCCGCACGCCGAGCACCGGCTCGGACTCGGCGGGTGCTTCATCACCAAGGGCTGACCGGTCGGCCCGGCGCAGCGGCCGATCCCACACGAACGCCTGCGAGCGCACGCGCCACGACGGGTGCCCGCCGTAGGAGGCATGTTCGTCCGTACCGGGCAGCGCGGCGACCAAGCGCCGGACGTCGTCCCAGGTGGACACCACAGCAGTGTGGCGCTCTTCCGTTGCGGTCTGCAGCAGCCAAGGCCAGGCGCAGGGCGCCGTTGGGGCTCAGACCGGCATGCGTCGCTGGCGGCCACCTGGCGAGGAACGCCGCGCTGAGACACAGATCGATCAGCCCGTTGCTGTGGAGCAGGGCGGTCGGGAAAGTAGCGGCGGCCGTCAGGACGCGTCCTGGGTGGGTCCGGCAGCAGGCGCACCGGCGGGCGGGTTGGAGGCGACGTCGCCCCAGAACCGCCGCATAGATGTCACATCCGCGGGCCGGGCGGTGCTTGGAGAGCATGGGCCTGACTCGGGAGGTGCGAGGAGCGCCGACGGCCGTGCTGGCGGTCACCGGCGTCGCGGGGCGGCGGAGGGAGAGCGGGGCGATGTGGGGGTCGGCGCGCGGCGCCGCACGTGCCGACCTGGAGGAGGTCTTCCGCCGCGACTACCAGATGGTCGTGGGGGTGGCCTCACGGGTGCTGGGCGCACGTGACGAGGCCGAGGACGTCGCGCAGGAGGTCTTCCTCGCCTTCAGCGGTACGTCGGTGCCGGCCGCGCAGGCCCGTGGCTGGCTGTCCGTCGCGGCCGCTCACACTGCGCTCAACGTGCTCCGCTCCGGGCGGCGCCGTACGTCCAGGGAGACGGCCGCCGCCGGGTACGACGCGGTCGTTGCCGACGCCGCGATGGCGGTCGTCGCCCGCGAGGAGCGCAGCAGCGTCCGCGCGGCGCTCGCCCGCTTGCCCCGCAAGCAGGCGGTGGCCCTGCTGCTGCGGCACAGCGGGCTCAGCTACGCCGAGGTCGCCGCCGCCCTCGACATCTCTACCGGCAGCGTCGGCACCACGGTCCGACGCGCCGAGTCCGCGTGGCGCAAGGAGTTGACCCGTCATGCCTCATCCGACTGAGGGTGTGCTGCGCCGCCTGCTCGACGAGCCGGACGGCGTGGACGACAGCGACCGCGCGCACGCCGAGGGGTGCGCGCAGTGCCTGGTCGGCCTGTCCGCCGCCCGGGCCGACGCCGACCTGGTACAGGCTGCCCTGGCGACCGGGGCCGCCTCGGTCACCGATGTCGACGCCGCGTGGCGGCGGCTGGCCTTGACAGCGCCTGCCACCGGGACGGCCAGGGTGGTGCGCCCGCGGGCCGGCTGGTCCGTCGGCCTCCTGCGACGCCCCGCCGCCGCGGCCCTCGCCGTCGCCGTCATCCTCACGGGCGCGGGCACGGCAGTCGCCAACGACTGGCTGCAGATTTTCCGGGCCGAGAAGCTCGCGCCGGTCGGCATCACCACCGCCGACCTCGTGGCCATCCCTGACCTGAGCGCGTACGGCGACCTCGCCGTCACGGGTGACCCGGCGGTGCACGGCGTGGCCGACGCCGCAGCAGCGGCCCGGGAGAGCGGCCTCGAGGTGCCCCGGGTGCCCGACCTGCCGCGCGGCGTCAGCGGCGCACCGACCTACCAGGTCGGCGGCAAGGCCGTGGCCACCTTCACCTTCTCGGCCGACCGCGCCGGGCAGGCGGCCGCCCGGGCCGGGGAGGCGCTGCCGCCTGCGCCACCGGGTCTGGACGGTGCGCAGGTGCGCCTGGAGGCGGGTCCGGGGCTCGCGGCCCTCTGGTCGTCGCAGGCAGGCGCGCCTGCCCTGATCGTCGGCCGGGCCGTCACCCCCACGGCGTACTCGTCCGGCGTCCCGTTCGAGGTCGTGCGCGACTACCTCCTCGCGCTCCCCGGGCTGCCGGACCCGGTCGCGGAGCAGCTGCGCAGCTTCACCGCAGACGGCTCCACCCTGCCGCTGCCCGTACCCGCCGACCAGGTCCGCACCAGGTCGGTGCAGGTGGACGGCGCAGAGGCCACGCTGCTGACGACCCGCGACCGCACGCTGGCGGCCGTGGTCTGGGTGTGGGACGGCGTCCTCACCGCCGTCGCCGGCTCGCTGGACGACGACGAGGTCCTGGCCGTCGCCCGGGGCTTGCGGTGACGGCGCCCGACGTCACCGCTCCGGGCCGCCGGGCTGCGGATCGCGGGGTCCCGGGCGGCTCTGCCGTGGCGTCGTCCGGCCCGGCCGTCTGGTGCTCGGGTCTGCGCAAGCGGTACGGCGGCCGGCAGGCGGTCGAGGACGTGTCGCTCGTCGTCGGGCGCGGCGAGGTCCTCGGGCTGCTCGGCCCGAACGGCGCGGGCAAGACCTCGGTCATCAAGATGCTGCTCGGCCTCGTCCGCCCGGACGCGGGGGAGGTGATGCTCCTGGGCCGGCCCTCGACGGACCCGGCGGCGCGGGCCCGGGTCGGCTACCTGCCCGAGCTGTTCCGGTACCAGCCGTGGCTGAGCGCCGCCGAGGTGCTGGCGCTGCACGTCCGGCTGTCGGGGGGCGGGATCTCGGCGCAGGAGCAGCGGGAGTTCCTGTCGCTGGTGGGCCTGGGCGAGCGCGCCGGCGACCGGGTCGGCGGCTTCTCCAAGGGCATGCAGCAGCGCCTCGGGCTGGCCGTGGCCCTCGTGGCCGGGCCGGAGCTGGTCGTCCTGGACGAGCCCACCAGCGCGCTGGACCCGCTCGGGCGCGCGGACGTGCGCGACATCGTGCTGTGCCTGAAGGCGCGGGGGGTCGCCGTGCTGCTCAACTCGCACCTGATCGGCGAGGTCGAGCGGGTCTGCGACCGGGTGGTCATCCTCGACCGGGGTCGGGTCGCCGCCGCCGGGTCCCTCGCCGAGCTGCTCGGCCTGCGCGAGCTCCGCCTGCACCTGACGGACCTGACGCCAGCGGCGCGCGCGCGGCTGACGGCTACGGGCAAGGCGGAGCAGGAGGGGGACTGGGTCACGGTGGCGCTGCCCGCCGACGACGTCGGGACCGCCGTCCCCGACCTCGTGGCTGACCTGGTCGCGCTCGGCGCCCGGGTGCACGCGGTCGAACCCGTACGGATCAGCCTGGAGGAACGCCTGCTCGGGATCCTGCGGGCCGGCGCCTCCGCGCGGCCCGGAGGTGACCGGTGACGACGGCCCGTACGGCCCTGACCGTCGCCGCCCTCACCCTTCGCGAGGCGGCCCGGCGGCGCGTCCTGCTCGCCCTCGCGGTGCTGACCGTCGTGCTGCTCGCGCTGAGCGCCTGGGGCTTCTCCCGGCTGGCCGCAGAGTCGGGCGGCAGCGCGCTGACCAGCGGCGAGGCCCGGCTGACCGCTTCGATCGTGCTCAACCTGGTCATGTTCGGCCTCAGCCTGATCGCGGCGCTGGGCACGGCCTTCCTGGCCGGGCCCACGCTGGCGGGCGAGACGGAGTCGGGCATCGCGCTGGCCGTCCTCGCCCGGCCGGTCCGCCGGACCGCCTTCCTGCTAGGCAAGTGGCTCGGGTTGGTGGCCTTCGGCGGCGGCTTCGTCGTCCTAGCCGGGCTGGCCCAGATCCTCGTCGTCCGGGCGACCGTCGACTACTGGCCGCCGGAGCCCGTTACGGCCCTGGCCCTGCTCGCCGCCCAGACGACGGTGCTGCTGACGCTCGCCGTGCTGCTCTCGACGGCCGTCTCGCCGATGGCCTCCGGGGTGGTCGCCGTGGGCCTGTTCTGCACGACGTGGGTCGCTGGCGTCGTGGGCGGCGTCGGCGCGTCGCTCGGCAACGACGCGGTGGCGCGCGTCGGGAGCGTGTCGCGGGTGCTGCTGCCCACCGACGGTCTGTGGCGCGGCGCGATGCACGCCTTCCAGGACCCGTCGGTGCTGCTCCAGCTCGGCGACGAGGGCGGCCAGGCCTTCCCGTTCCTGAGCGTGGCGCCGCTGACGGTCGGCTACCTCGGCTGGGCCGCGCTGTGGGTCGCGATGATCGGCGGGCTGGCGGCGGCGTCCTTCGTGCGCAAGGACCTGTGACCAGGCGCCGGAGGACGCGCGCCGCGGGTCCCTGACGTCGGCCACCTGCGGGCCGACGCCCCGTGCCGCCGCGAGGCTCGCGCGAGGTCAGCGCGGCTACGTCTGCTCGAGAGATGCGGGGCGACCCGTGGAAGCCGGCGTCCCCATCCCGCGACATCCGGTTCGCCGTGATCACCGAGTCGGTCACCTCGATCGCTCGATCGCAACCACGCCGGCGCTGTCAGTGGAGGCTGCTCCTCACCTCGACAGGCGCAGAACCGCCGGCAAGCACGCCTGGGTGGGTGACCGTCCTGCCTGCCGTGCTCTCGCGTGCCTTGGAGACGGGGAACGCTGGGGGTCGCTGCGGGCGTCAGCCGGCGTGCTGGTGCTGGAGCTGGTTCAGCGTCGCCTCGATACCTGCGGCGTTCTGCTTGGGAACCCCGAAGAGCTCGAGCGCCTTGGCCTGGAGCCCAGGGACGGTGCTGTAGTCGAAGGTCTCGGTGACGCGCGTCCTGCCGTCCGGCTGCGGGGCGAAGTCCCAGCGCCAGCGGTGTCCGAGGGGGTGCTGCCATTCGACGACGCGGTCGGTGACGTACTGCGTCACTCGGCTGGTGATCCGGTACGGCACGCCGTACTGCTTCATGTTGACCGAGAAGCGAGCGTTCTGCGACAGGCGCGGTGGGCCCTTCACGGTGTCCTTCAAGGTGCCCGAGCCGTCGAGCTCGCCGTGGCGCTGCGGGTCGGACAGCACGTCGAACAGCTCTGCCGCCGGCGCTGAGACCTCAACCGACCGGCTGACCTTGCGGGGTCCTGCGTCGACCTGGGTGACCGTCATGCATCGCCCCTTACCCGCCACGGCCTGCGTGGACCTTCCGGACCGCATCACTTCGCAGGCCGCGCGGCCCGTGGAGACGCCGGTGCCCTCGCCACGGGAGGAACCTGGGGAGTTGGCATACGACCGCTCTGCCACCGACGCTTGATTATTGCATCTGCTGACTCACTCCGCTGGCCCTATCAAGATCGACTGGCCTCACCGTGTCGGAGGTACCTGGACCACCTCCAGCGCCGGTCAGTGGGGGCTGAAGAAGCTGAGCATCTTCTGGCTGGCGTCCGCTGACGCCAAGAGCTGCTGCATGTGCGCGGACTGCCGCGCCGCGGCGCTGGTGCGCTCGAACATCTCGCGCTCGTACTCCTGGACGGCGGTCGGGACGTCGTGCGGGTGCGCCGCCAGCGCGAGGCCGAGCAGGGCGAAGTCGAGCATGGCCATGTTGGCGCCCTGTCCCACCGGTGGCATGAGGTGCGCGGCATCGCCGAGCAGGGTGACGTCCGGCCGCGAGGTCCAGGTCAGGCCGACGGGGAGGGCGGCGATCGACCACGACCGGATCGTGTCGTCGCACGCGGCGATGAGGGCGGTGGAACGTGCGTCCCAGCCGGGGAACAGGTCGATCAGCTGCTTCCGGGCCGCGGCCGGGTCGTCGAACGGGATCCCGGTGGCAGCTGGCCAGTCCTCGGTGGTGTCGTAGAAGCTGAGGTAGACGCGCACACGGCCGTCGCCGTTGCGCTGCGCCGACAGGGACTGCTTGTTGCCGAGCACCACCCGGTGGTTGCCGCGGCCGACTCTCGCCCCGAGGTCGGGGTGGGTGCGGTCGATGTCAGGGATGCCGAGCTCGACGACGTGTTGGCCAGCGTGCACGGGTCGGGCGTCGGTGAGTAGTGGGCGTACCCGGCTGTTCGCGCCGTCAGCGCCGACCAATAGGTCGTACGTCGCGCTGCTGCCGTCGGCGAAGCGCAGTAGGCCGTCGTTGGCGGACTCGAACGCGTGACCCCAGCACACCGTGTCCTCGGGCAGCGAGTTCAGGAGCAGGGCGCGCAGGTCGGCGCGGTCGACCTCGGGCCGCTCGAGCGGGGCGTCGTCAGGCGTGTCCTCCTGCAGGAGCAGGGTGCCGTCCGGCTCGAGAAGACGCAGGTCCTGGCCTGCACCACGAGCGACCGCCTGGAACTGCTCGAGCAGCCCGGCCTCGCGCAGCGCCCGCTGCCCGGTCGCGGCGTGCACGTCGAGCATGCCGCCCTGTCCACGCGCGCCGCGCGAGGGTTCGCGTTCATAGACGACGGCGTGGAACCCGTTCACCTGCAGCACACGGGCGAGAACCAGACCACCCAGACCGGCGCCAACAACGGCGATCGACATCGTCTCCTCCTTCGCGACGCTCCTGGCCACGGCACCCCCGTGCCGCGGGCTGGCCGACAGTGTCAGCCACCTCGCCTGCGGTAAGGCAGGTGGTGGAGTCATCGCCACCCTCCTGCAATGCCTTCCCGAGACCGCGAGCACAGCCACTGTGCAAGCTCTGCGGCGACGGCGCAGATCACTGGTTGTTCCCGGCCGTCAGCCGGGGGTGTCCCTGGATGAGGAACCTGGGGAGTTGGCATCCGACAGGTCTGCCACGAGAACTCGCCCCGGCGTGTGGTCCGTCCTGGCCGCTCCAGAGACTGGTCGTCTGGACGGATCGGTCCGCTGGCCGAAGCGACCGCTCTTGGCCGCTGAGCGCGCGACCCGCAGGTGCGGCTCGTACGTGATAGCGGTTCCGTTCAAGCATCTTGGTGCTGGACGCGGCAACGAGCGTGCGCCACGATAGTGGCCATGAGTGTGGAGCCGTTGAGGTCGGTCCGAGACCACCTGTCCGAGGTCGTGGAGCGGGTGGAGAAGCAGCACGAGCGTGTGACGATCACCCGCAACGGCCGGGCGGCTGCGGTGCTGATCAGCCCGGAGGACTTGGCCGAGCTGGAGGAGACGCTGTCGGTGCTGGCAGATCCGGAGGCGCTGGCGGACATCCGAGAGGCGGACGCGAGCTACACCCGCGGCGACGTCGTGCGCGGCGTTGACGCAGTCCGCGGCCTGAAGCGGTGACCAGTGAGGACGAGTACGAGCTCGTCCTCACAGCGCCGGCCCGACGGGCGCTGACCGACCGGCTGCCGGAAGCGGTCGCGACCGCAGTGATCGACTTCCTCACGTCCGCTCTGGTCCAGGAGCCACGCCGGGTGGGCAAGCCGCTGCGCGCAGAACTTGCCGATATCTGGTCCGCCCGGCGGGGGACGTACCGCATCCTGTACCGGATCGTTGAGCAGCAGCGTGAGGTCGTGGTGCTCAGGATCGAGCACCGGCGTGACGTCTACCGGACCTGACCGCGGCGGCCCTGAGCCAGGCCGACCTTGTTAACGAGATTGCTAGTCCGGAGCTACGAGCACCGTCCGGCACGTGAGCGCACCAGCCGGACCGGGTGGGTAGACCAGGCAGCACCAGATGAGCGTGGAAGGACCGGCCAGCACTCAAGATCACGAGTCCCTCGCGGCTACGGATCAAGAGGTTGCAGGTTCGAATCCTGCCGAGCGCACTCGTTTCCCCAGGTCGCAGGCTTGACGGTCATTAGCGAGAGCAACGTTGCTAACGGGACTTGCTAACCGAACCTGTACCGGTGGCCTCGGGAACCGGCTGTAGCGGCCGGGTTTGGCACTGGCTGGTGCTGCTTCGTTCACGCTTCGTGACGCTGCGTTCGAGCGTCCACTTGGCGGCCGTGACCCGGAGTCAAGAGCGTCTGCAACTAGCCGAAGCCCGCGGGCAGCGACGCAGCCGGCGTCGTACTTCAGTTCAGGGCCGCCGGAGTGGGACCGACCGGCGGTGGTGCACAGGCCTCCGCAATCCGGAGCGGTTCACGTCGACGCCGTCGGAAGTCGGTTCGCCTACGTCACCGGGCACCTACCCGATGGCGAGGTCCTGCCGCTGTGCCGGCTGCGCTACGGCGGCTACGCCAACAGCACCGGCGCATCCTCCATGGGCGGGAACGACCCCCACTTGCCGCGCGGGGTGCGCGCCCGCCGGCGGGCCCGTCCGTGCTCGTTGCCGCCCAGGCGGCGGCCCGCGACTGGCCCGCTGTGGAGACGCCGAGGGCGGCCGGGGTTTCAGTCCGCGTTCCCAAGCCCGCCCTCCGGTGTCACGCCCGAGTTGTCGTGTAGCCCTTCAACGTCCCGGGCCGCATCGATCATGCGCAGGATCCCGCCCAAGCTCCGAGGGGAGAGCCCGCTGGCTCGTGCGGCCAACCGACGGATGTCACCGTCCCTGAAGGCTGCGAGGAGCTCGAGCTCCTCCTCGATCCGTCGCGCAGCCTCATCGTCGAAGAAGGGGTTTGGTGCCTGCTGTGAGCGCCGGGGAGATGGACCGCCTCGGCCGGGGGCGCGCTAGCACCGGACACGCAGGCCCCGTGGAGTGCCAAGTGACAGCAGGCGCCGTTAGGGTCGCCAAGGGCAAGACCCGGCGATGCATGGTCGGGGCCAGGGGTCTTCCCCCGTCTTCTACAGAACCTACGGAAGCGGACAGTCCTGTCGACCGATATGAGCCTCGTGTGACGCCGGCCTGCGGCATTGCGCTGCTCCGGTCCGCCAGCGGCTCGGGGGCTCGGTGAGTCGTGGCCTTCGGCAATCGTCCTTCGGTTGGCGCCGCGCAGCTGAGCCTCATCGGCGACCTGGAGGCGATGCGTTCCCGGATCACGGAGCTTGAGGCCGACAACGCCCACCTGCGCGGGATGCTGAAGATCTCCGAACAGGAGAGCAAACGCCCTGGACCGGCACCGACGGTGATGTTCGACGCCGCGCCCGGGACGGTCACGGCGGAGTCGCCCGCGAGGGAGAAGGTCGCCTTCTACGCGAACCTGTTCCGGGCTCGCAGTGACGTGTATGCGGTCCGGTGGGACAGCGACCGCACCAGACGCGGTGGCTGGATGCCTGCCGTGCAGGGCGGGTTCCGCAAGGGAGTTCGCCCAGCCGACCGGCGCTACCTACCGCTGACGGAGGAGGTGGTCACTCGGCACCTGTCGGGAGAACTGGAGATCGGCCTGTACCCGCTGCTCGACAGCGACCGGTGCCACTGGCTCGCCGCGGACTTCGATGGCTCCACCGCGATGCTCGATGCCCTGGCGTACGTGAAGGCCGCTCGTGCCTACGGAATGACGGCCGCGCTGGAGGTGTCCCGCTCGGGCGCAGGCGCGCACGTCTGGGTCTTCTTCACCTCAGCCGTGCTAGCGGCCCACGCCCGGCAGCTCGGAACCGGCCTTCTGCGTGAGGCCATGACCATGGCCGGGCGGCTTAACCTGGCGAGTTACGACCGGCTCTTTCCCTCGCAGGACCTGCTCCCTTCGGGAGGGATCGGCAACCTGATCGCTGCCCCTCTGCAGGGTCGCCGGCGCCGGACGGGCACGACGGTGTTCCTGGACCTCGCCACCCTTGAACCGCACGATGACCCGTGGAGCTACCTCTCGTCGCTCCCGCGCGTCAGCCCGGCAGAGCTGACCCGTGCCGCGACGCGGCTTGGCGCGCTGCGCACGGGCAGCGACGTCGACAAGATCGTCAAGCCGAGCGCGACGAAGATCGACGTGCCGGTGCCCCGGTCGGTCGACGTCGAGCTCAGCGGAACCATCCGGGTCAGGGCAGCCTCGCTGCCGCCGGCCTTGCTCGCGACGCTGCGCCACGCCGCGTCGATGCCCAACCCCGCCTTCTACGACCGAGAGCGGCGTCGGCAGTCGACCTGGGACACGCCCCGCTTCCTCCGCCTCTACGACGAGACGGTCGAAGGTGACCTGCTGCTGCCGCGGGGCATGTACGACCGGCTCGCAGCCCTGCTCGAGCGCGCAGGGAGCAGCATGGTCGTGACGGCCGATCTGCGCTGCGGCGGGAGCCCGCAGGAGTTCCACCGTTCAGCGACGCTGACGCCGGAGCAGCACGCAGCGCACGACGCCGTGCTCGGTCACGACCTCGGCGTACTCGTGGCTCCCCCTGGCGCCGGCAAGACGGTGATGGCCAGCGCGGTCATCACCTCCCTCGGCGTCTCCACGCTGGTGCTTGTCGACCGCAAGGCCCTCGCCGACCAGTGGCGCACGCGCCTGGGCGAGCTGCTCGGCATCAAGGTGGGGCAGCGTGGCGGCGGCCGGACCAAGACCACCGGTGTCCTCGACGTCGCGACCCTCCAGACGCTGGCGCGCGACGACGACGTCGCCTCCTGGACCAAGGACTACGGACTCATCGTCGTCGACGAGTGCCATCACGTACCGGCAGCCGCCTTCACACACGCTGTTTCCCAGATCCCCGCTCGGCGTTGGCTCGGCCTGACCGCGACGCCGTATCGCCGCGACCAGCTCGACGACCTCATCGCCCTGCAGATCGGGCCGGTCCGGCACACGGTCGGGAGGGCTACCCGAGACACCCTGACCTCAGTGGATGCTCCTGTCCCGGACCCGGTACTGCTGGTGCATCCGACCAGCTACACCTACGACGGCGACGCGAGCCCGCAGTCGCCGGGAGGCATGGCGGCCATCTACCGCGACCTCGTCGCTGACGACAAACGGCTTCAGCAAGTCGTCCAAGACGTCGTGGACGCCCGCGAGCGCGGACGACACTGCCTGGTGCTCACGCAGTGGACCAGCCACCTCGAACGGCTGACCGCGGAGCTCACCGCACGCGGCCACGGACCAGTCGTGCTGCGCGGCGGCATGGGGGCAAAGCAGCGAGCCGCGGCCCTCGCGCAGTTGGAACACCCGAATCCGGATGAACCGCTCCTCGTCGCCGCGACCGGACCGTTCGTCGGGGAGGGCTTCGACTGTCCCGCCTTGGACACCCTGTTCCTCGCCGCACCGATCGCGTTCAAGGGACGGCTCGTGCAGTACGTCGGACGCATCCTGCGCCCCTGCCCCGGCAAGACGACGGCCGAGGTGCACGACTACCACGACGTGCATGAAGGTGTTCTCGCCTCCTCGCTGGCCAAGCGCGCGCCCGGGTACCTCAGCCTCGGCTTCCCCGACCCTCGGTGACGGCCGCTCAGGCTCGACTTCGGTCGAGGGCGGGACGTGCTCGAGAGGGCAGCGCGACAGCTGGGATCCGCGATCAGCACAAGCCTGCAGCCGCTGGTGGGCGCCGGTCGACCCGCGGAGTGGGTGAGCAGCAGCGAGGACGTCGGAGGACGGAGCTACGGTCAGCCGATCAGCTCTGACGGACGGAGGGGCCGGCAGTGAGCGAGTACCAGTACTACGAGTTCCTGGCCATCGATCGACCGCTCGACGCCCGCGCCCAGCAGGAACTACGGGCAGTGTCTTCGCGTGCGAGGATCACCGCGACCCAGTTCGTGAACACCTACGAGTGGGGCGACCTGCGGGCGGACCCTCAGGTCCTCATGGCGTCCTACTTCGACGCGTTCTCGTACCTCGCCAGCTGGGGCACCCGGCAGCTCATGTTCAGGCTGCCCTCGTCCGTGCTCGAGCTCGAGGTCGTCAGTCGCTACTGCGCGACCGACACCTCCTGCGCGTGGGCAGCGGCTGACAGCGTGATCGTGTCGTTGACGAGCGAGAAGGACGATGACGACTGGGACGACAGCGCCGAGGGGTCGCTCGGATCGATCGTTCCGGTGCGTTCTGAGGTGGCGGTGGGTGACCGCAGGCTGCTCTACCTGGCGTGGCTGCTGTCGGTGGACGCCGGGGTGCTGGATGAGGCCGAGCTCGAACCGCCCGTCCCGGCAGGTCTTCGCGAATTGAGCGGCGCGCTTCGAGCTGTTGTCGAGTTCCTGCGCCTCGACGAGGACCTGTTGTCGGCCGCGGCTGAGGCGAGCGAGCCGCTGCCGTCGATCGACCCGTCGGCGAGGGACGTGAGGCGTTGGGTCGCCCGGCTGCCTGCTCGGGAGAAGGAGGACGTGCTCGTTCAGCTGGTGAGCGGCGATGTCGATGTCAGCCGGGAGTTGGTCCGTCGGTTCCGCACAGAGAGCAAACCCGTCTTCGAGCGCAAGGGCGCTCGCACCGTTGCCGCGCTACAAGACGCGGCCCTGCAGGCACGCGAGCGGCGCGAGCGGCGCGTCGCTCAGAGCCGGGCGGCGGCGAAAGCCGCTCGCGCGCGCACCCAGACAACTGCACGCGAGCAGCACCTGACCGCTCTGGCGGCGTGGCAGGAACAAGCCTGGACCCAGGTCGACTGCGCCATCGAGACGCGTCAGCCGGCGAATTACGACCAGGCCGTCACGACGTTGAAGGACTTGCGTGCGATCAGCGACCGTGAGGAGCGTCGCGACGCGTTCGACCAGCGACTTCACGACCTGCAGCAACGGCACGCCCGAAAGGCCAGCCTCCTGGAGCGACTCGAGCGCGCCGGGCTCTGCGCAGCGGCGCACCGGGTGAATGTATGAGCGTCGTGGGCCGGTGGCGAATTGTGGACATGGAGCTCTGGGACCAGGATGCAGTCGATCTCGTCGCTCCGGGATTCATCGAGTTCCAGCCGGACGCCACGGGCAGCTTCGGCTTCATCGCCGTCCAGGGCGGCTTGGACTGGCGGCAGGCTCCTCGCGACGGGCGCCCAGGAGTCGAGTTCTCATGGGACGGCTTCGACGACGGGGATCGTGCCAGCGGTCGCGGCTGGGCGACGCTGGAACCCGACCGCGGACTGCGTGGTCACCTGTACTTCCACCTAGGCGACGACTCCGGCTTCCACGCGACACGGGTCAGGGAGCGGATGCTGTAGGGCGCGGGTGCGGTCTGTGCCGCACTACGGTGGCGCGTCATGGCTCCCGACAAGCGTCCGCGCGACCGTCGAGCCACGCGGTTGCCGAAGACGACCGTGCGGACCGGGCCGTCAGCGGACGACGTCCACGACGTCGTGTACTTCCGCCGACACCAGGCCGATGACCCGACCGAGTGGGAACCGGGCCGGGAGTTCCTCAATGCCTGCCCCGCCAAAGCCCGCGCCACGATGCGCGCTGTCCTCGCCGAGGTGGCCGCGGCGCCACCCAAGCGCTTCGCCGGGGGCGGCTACTGGGAGGCGATGAAGGGCGAGATGGTCGGGTGGTCCGAAGTACGCGTCGACGGGCCCGGTCGCCGTCACTACCGGCTCTTCTGCAAGCTCGACTACAGCGCCGAAGCCGTCGACAAGCCTCTCCTAGTGTCGCGTGTCCTAAGTGACTTGCATGTCCCTGGTTGAGACAATGCTGCATGTCGCGCGTGGAGCCGTTGGTGTTGCGGGCTGGGGACGAGCAGAAGCTGCGGGAGTGGACGCGGTCCTCGAC
>JAABUN010006441.1_pt1 | contig 13525 bp, 11 predicted proteins | sample 5559311 | NCBI WGS metagenome assembly JAABUN01 (sample SAMN10711877, study PRJNA513370) | rock metagenome | isolation source: Antarctica rocks | place: Antarctica: Victoria Land, Siegfried Peak sud | reverse complement strand
GACGTGGTCGAAGACCACCCGGTCGGGGACGCGTCGGCGATGGCAGCCCAAGGGGTGTAGCGGGTCCACCGGTGGATGATCGGGCAGCAGAACGGCGAACTGTTCCCACACAGGTTCCAGCAGCGATGCTGGGACGACAGGCACGGTTTCCTCCAGGAATCACCGAGACGTGAGACACCTCCATGATCCTTCGGGCCGTGCCTGCCCGTCACCTATTGCCGGTCGCTCTTACATGCTCCAAGACATACTCGAATGGCTGTTCATAGGTCGCCGCTTCGTGCTCTGGCATGGTCGCGCCAAAATCCACGATCCAGCGGCCCCGATTTCTGCGTACCATGTCGAGGGCATTCAGGTAGGGGCGCAACACGTCCCGATTGGGGCTGCCAGGAATCAGCGGATGCGCGCCCATCCATTCCTCGGCACGCTCGCTATCGACATCAAAAGCCCCAAGCGTTTGTACGCCGATGAATCCGATGTTTTCGTTTTCGGCGAGTCGGGCGGCGCGAGTGACATCGGTTGCGGCGGTCAGGTCGCTATTGATGGCAGTTACCGGGATGCCATCCAGGCGCCGATCGCCTTCGTCTCCGTTGTCAAAGCCAACTATGGATATTCGCACCGCCGCACCGTTGAGAATCCAGGGTTCGTCTGACCAGGCCATGAAGATTGAGCCGGATCGTTCGACTCTCTGGAGCACCACGCGATTGGCTCCGCCCCGGATCGAATTGGTCGCTAGCAGGCCAGCGCGCTTGGAGTCATCTTGCTCGATCTGCGCACGGGCTTTCTCGAAGAAATAACAGCAAAGGTCCGAAAATCGCGGCAGGCGATCGTCAAAAATTGAGCGAAGCGTTTCGACGTACCGCTCTCCCATGTCGCCAATCATCATCTTCCCGCCCAGGAACGGCGGGTTGCCGATGATGAAACCCGCTGCCGGCCACGCCGCCTCAGTGGCGGCGCCGTTCTCGTGAGTCGTGAGCAGTGCATCCTGGAGCCGGATCGTTTCTAGCGGATCGAGCACGGGTTCGCTGATCCCGGTGAAGCCGTTGGTGACCATCCATTGCAGGTAGCCGATCCAGACCGCGACCTGCGCCAGCTCCTGCGCGTACTCGTTGATCTCCAGCCCCAGCACCTGCGTCGGCCGGATCAGGGGCAGCCCCATCGGCAGGCCGTTGTTGGCGCGGTAGGTCATGACCTCCTTTTCGAGCGTCAGCAGCCGCTCCAGCGCGACGTAGAGAAAATTGCCGCTGCCGCAGGCCGGATCGAGGATGCGGACCGCCGCCAGCTCGTCGAGAAAGCCGCCGATCTTCTGGGCGAACGCGGCCCGCCGGTTCGCCCGCGTCTGGGTCGTTGTCGCCTCGTCCCACCGCGCTTTCAGCTCGTCGGCCTCGGCGCGGACCGCATCCCAGCGACGGCGCAGCGGCGTCATCACGACCGGATCGACGACACGCTCGATGTCGTGCCGGCCGGTGTAGTGCGCCCCGAGCTGGGAGCGCTTGCTGGGGTCCAGCGAGCGCTCGAAGAGGGTGCCGAAGATAGACGGTTCGATAGCCGCCCAATCAAGCCCAGCGGCGGTGTGGAGGACGTGGATGTCGTCAGCCGTGATGCTCGGCACATCGACGATTCGGAAGAGCCCGCCGTTGAAGCGCGGAATCTCCTCATAGGCAACGGTGCCACCAGTGTTCATCGCGGTGAGCAATTCAGTCGCATCGCGGTCGAACCGGGCCGGATTACGGACGCCGGCGGCCACCATTTTTGAAAAGATGGCGTTCGGCAGGAGGCCGACATCCTCGGCGAAAAGGCAGAAGAGGAGCTGGACCAGGTAGTGCGCGGCCGTGTGCGGATTGACGCCCCGCTCATGCATGCCAATCGCGATCCGGCTGAACTGGCGGGCGGCATCCTGAGTCACGGAAGCGCGGGTGCGTCCGGGCTTGAGCGAGTCCGGATCGGTGAACACGCGCCGCAGGATGTCCCGGTTCGCCGGCTCGGCAAACGTGCCCAGGTCGATGATGTGCACGTCCTTGACGGTGCCCGTGAAGTTGGTGTGAATCTCGATCCGGTTGAGGTCGGAGACGATCAGGAGCGGCGGATTTTCGAGGGATTCCCGATACAAGTTGAGTTGGTCATAGGCGGCTTTGAGATTGGCGCGCCGGCCCTTGTACTCCCAGGCGAAATGCCCGCGATACCAGACATCGGCCCAGCCATGGCCGCCCATTGCCTTGGATGCGCCGCGTTCAAACGTGAAGAACTCCCCGGATGGGTCCAGATCGGCAGGCGTCGGGTGGTCGATCACCCGGCAGAGATCGAGGAAGTGCTCCTGGGATGCAGAGCGTTCCTTGAGCTCGACACCGATCCACTTGCGCTGAAACTCAATGGGGTTCACGGGTGCGATTCATCCTGAATGTCTGGACAAACAAGGTGTTCATACTTTCCGGCGCGACGCGTCGGTACGGGTCCGACTCAGCCCATTCGGTTAGGAAAGGGTGTTCACCGAACGTGGGCATCCGCCGTCACTGCCTCCGGCGATCAGAGTCACTCCCAGCATACCGTCTTGCACGCTAGAAGGGGCAGTATGAACGTGTCATCCATGAGGTTATCAACGGTGCATGGGGTGTCCTGCAATACAGGTTTGTGAAGCCTCTCGTAATCACCGATCGCGACCTTGGTTGGATACTGAGCCCTTCATCCATCACTCGGCTGTATCGTCCGGTTCCCTTGGAGCCTTGTGCTCATCGGTGAGCCCGCTGAATGCCGACATGATCCCCGGTCCGACCTTCACCCAGTCGATCCGCTTCTTGTCGCGCCGAGCCTGCTTCCGGGCCTCTCGCTCAGCACGTTGCGAGCGTATCTCCTCCATGCGGGCGGCGACCCAGCGGTCCCGCCGTACTCGCTCCTCCTCCTGACGGCGAAGGTTGACCCACGGCTGATATCTCGAATACCAGCCATGCTTGAACGAGGGCGAGCCGATGCTACCTGGCGACCTGCCCCCGTGCATCCGGCAGCGTCCGTTCCACCGGATGCCCCAGTTCTTGCATGGTGTTCCCGCCCGCGTTTTCGCGCCACAGAGGCGATCGCTCGGGACCTCGCTGATCCGTGTATTCCCGGTCGGCGGCGGGCGAAAGGGGAGTTGTTTCGAGTGGCGTCCGTGTTTGAAATGTGGCGAGGCGACGCCGCGGGGTGTTCGTCCACCATGCGCAAGGCAGACGGTCCGTCCCAACATCGCTGATTTGCGACACCGCTCTCCCGTTCGCTTTGATGTTGCCGTGCATTGGCGCGGGATCACCATCTTCGGTGAATCGTGAGTTTCGTAGGAGCTCATGAACTCCCCTCCGTTAGGTCCACACACTTGCCATGGTATCGTCACGCTCCATCTGCATGAGCCGGGACCCGCCCATGCGGGACTCACGGCGGATTTCGTCAGCAGTCGGACGAACGGGTCAACCGCAAGTGATGGTGATCTCGATGCTGATGATGGTCATGGTCATGCTGCCTTCTCCTGGTCCCGGCCGGGCCGGTGGGATTCGACGTACTGGTCGAGCAGGGCGATCCAGTGATCTTCGAGACGTTCGCGGTCCGCGTCTGCGGCTCCCTTGATTAGGTCCCAGCCGCGTCCGAGGCGATCGGCCAGGGCATGGCTCTCCGCAGTCTCGATGATGGCGGCGAGCGGGATGCTGGGGTCCTGTCCCAGGTGGGTAATGAGCTCCGGCTTGAACCGGGCGATCAGCCGCCGCAGCTCGTCATCGAGCAGGTGGCGGGGGCCGGCGACCAGGCGGTCCCCCTCGGCCCGGACCGTGACGCCGCGATAGGCCAGGATGCGGATGATCTGCTGGGGATCGGCCATCAGAAGACCTCCCAGTCATCGTCGGTGCCGGTCAGGTCCAGCGCCTCAAAATCATTCCCATCATTCCCAACCCCTACCCTTGGGAACTTGGGAACCATTTGTATGTCGTCGTTCCCATCGTTCCGGGAATCATCCGGGAACAATGCCGGGGTGACGCTCACGTACCGCCGCGGGTTGCCTTTCGTACCGGCCCCGATCGTGGCGATGGGCGCGGGTGTCTCTTGAAGGATCCTGCTCATCTCGTTCTGGATCGTCTTGAGCTTGATATCAAGAGCGGACGCGATCTCGGGTGCGGTCATGCCCGGGACGTGCCGTCCCAGCGTGGCGAGCACTCTCCCGCGCAAGGTCTGGTCGACCAATTCGAGCGAGTGGTCCACCTGCCAGCGAAGCCCATCTCCGAGCCGGATGCCGATCACCTGGCGCGGCCCGAACCGGCCTTCGACGGTGAGCTTGCCGACCGGCGGGGTATCGCCGTCCTGCTCGGTGTCGGTGCGCTGGAAGCTCCAAAGCTGGTCAACACCGGCGGCGATCGCCGTCGAGCCGCGTGAGCCGCCCATCTTGTTTTGGTGGTGGAGCAGTACAACCGCACAGTTGCTGTCATGCGCGATCTGACGCAGCGGACGCATCAGCGGCCCCATGTCGTCGCCTTCGTTTTCCCGCATCCGGTGAGCTTCCCGCATTGTGTCGACAAAGACGACGCTCGCGCCGTACTCCCGGGTCATCGCCGCGAACATCGCCATGCTCGCGGGATGGTCGAGTCGGAAGACGTCATCGGTGAAGCCGTTGGCGGGCAAAACCCAGAGCGGCACGTCCCGTTGTGTTCCGAGGCGGTCAAGAATGCGCCGCCGGACTTCACGGATGTTCTCTTCGAGCGCGATGAAGATCACCGGCCCGGACGCTACCGCGCGGTCAAGGAATGGCTGTTCAGCGACGATGGAGCACGCGAGGTCCGTACAGAGCATCGTCTTGCCGGATTTTTCCCGAGCGCTGAAGAGCGTGACGCTTCCAGCGACCAGCAGCCCGCCGTCCACAACATCTTCGCGCTCGGGAAGCTGGAGCGCTTCGAGCTCCGCAATCGAGAGCGGATGAAAGCGCGTTGAACCTGGACCCGGTTCGTTAGCACCTTGTTCATCGGCACCGGCCGCACTCTCCGGCGTGTCTTTCACGATCTGAATCAGCTCGGCTCTTGTGTGTCCAGCATCGAGCCAGTCGGAAACATCACCCTTGGCCGGCAGGTCCGGCAACAGCACGATCCGGACCCGGCTGGCGATGCCCTGGAGCGCCTGGGCGCGCTTCTGGGCACAGGTGATGCCGGCCGGGTCGTTATCGGCCAGGATCGCCACGTCACGGCCCTTGAGCGTCTCGGAGTAGCCATCGAGCCACCGGGCGGCCGCGCCGTTCGCCGTTGTCGTCGCCAGCAATCCGAGCGATCGCAGCCGTTCGGCATCCTTCGCGCCCTCGGTCAAGAACACGGGCTCGTCTCGACGGGCGATCAGCTCCGGCAGGTTCCAGAGCACCCGCGCGACGCCATCCAGTCCCTTCGACCAGCCGCCCCGCCCGTCCGGGCAGCGCATCCAGAACCGCTTCGGCGGATCACGGACTTCCTGGAAGACCACCGCGCCGCTGGCGTCGCGATAGTCGTAGGTGATCTGTTCGCTCGTGGCGTACGAGGCGGGTGGACGGACCGGCGGGCTGTCGCGGGCGAAGGTATCGGCCATCGTGAGCCCGATCGCCGCGACGATCGAGGCCGGCTCGCAGCCGGCGTAGCAGTGGAGCAGGGCCCGGCCATCGTCGCCGGTGTCGATCTTGAGCGAGGGCCGGGTGTCGGCATGTGCCGGACAGCGGGCAATCCAGCCACCGCCGGCCTGCTTCACGGCCTCCAGGCGTGCCAGGAGGGTGTTGACCGGCGAGCCGGCCGGGAAGTCGGGTGCCGTCATCCCACACCGCCCGGATCACTGCTGATCGTCGCGTGCTCGCTAGCGGCCTCGTAGTCGTGAAGCAACGCGATCCAGCGATCTTCGAGCCGAGCCTTTCGCTGGGGATCGGGTTCCTCGTCGATCAGGGTCCACCCCGTCTCGAGCCGGCCAATCAGCACATGGACCCGATCGTGCCGGGACTGGGGGTCATGGTAGAGCGATCTTTCGGATACAATGGCCATGCAGTCAATCTCCCACGGGAAACGCCGCCCGGCGCAAATCGGGCGGCGTTTCGCTGTCTAGGCAGCGGTGTCCGTGTCGCCGGCGTCGATGTCGAGCAGACGGTGCACGGTGGCCCTGGGAAACAGGTACTTGCGTCCCTGCCGGATCGGCGTGACCGCCAGCGTCCCGGCCTGGGCGCTCTCGTGGGCCTGGGTGTACGAGATGCCGAGCAGCGCCGCGAACTCGGCGAGCGTGTAGGTGGCCCGCTCCAGGTGGGCGCGCTTTGTCGGTGTGGCCTGAGCGATGGTCTGCATGGCAAAAGCTCCTGTGTATAAGCGTGTCTTCGCTTCTACACATGAGCTTAACAGGAGCTTAGGCCGGCTTGAAGTGCATCTTTGCCTGCAATAAATGCGCGGTAATTCTGACGGGTTCATTTCCCATAGATCATCGCGCGCGCCTGCGACCACCGGACGCCCCAGACCCGCAGATTGCGCTCGAATGTGTCCTGGGACAGGCCATGTTCCTCGCAAAAGTGCGCAAGGGTCGGCGGGGTCTTCCCGCGCTCCAGCCGTCGCTGAGCGAGGAGATCGAGCACGTCCTCGAACGATCGATATGTTGTTCCCTTGGGCCGGCCGGGTCCCTGTGGAATGCCCGCCACGTGCCCCCACCAGGCGTTCGCGGCCTCGGTGAGCGCCACGACTTCGGGATCGTCGGGATCGCCGTTCACCGTCCGGTGTACCTCTCCACGACTGCCCCAGCCATCAGGGAGATCAATCCAGTCGGCGGCAATCATCGTCCTTGCGGGCATCGGTTCGACCAGGAAATACAGCGTGATCGCGGTCTCGCCAACGGTTGCGGGCACGATCAGCGCGGCATGCGCATCGTCCTCGAACGGCATCAAGTCTCGCGCGGGGGTGGCCGGAAGGTTGGGCTGGCCCTCCGTGCCGAAGACCGCACAGCGCTTTCCCACCGGAAACGGCCAGGGCGTGTGCCGGGTCAACCAGGCGAGCGCCTGCGCTTCGCGTATGGCCGGCGGGTGTTCCTCGACGAGCTCATCCACCGCCGTGTCCGTCCCGCTTGGTTCCCCGGTCAGGAATCTGGCAATCCAGGAATCAAGGTCCGCAAACTCGGCCGCGACGCCATCTCCCGACGCCGGACCCGGCGCCTCCGCCTGCCCTTCCCGCGTGGGCGGCGCGCCGTGCGGTATTCGCTGGAAGGCATCCGGGGGCCGGTGCCGTGCCGTCTCCCACGCGCCGCCCTTCGCATGAGCGCGATCATCGAGCCAGCGGCGGTACTGGTCCGAAGCTCCCGGTGTCGCGGCCCACACTCGATGAGGTGTGGGCCACGATGAGCGGTCGGCGAGCACGCGCGCGGGTGAGCGGAGCAGGTCGGAGAGCGCTGGTCGAATCGGGCACGAAGCCGGTTCGGTCGCCGCGCGCTCCGCACGATCGATGAGCCCCCGGATGTCTTCCAGCAAATACCGCACGCTGTCCGGATCGGCGAGCTTCGCCCGCTCCAGCTCGCGTGCGCGCCGCAATGCTGCCTCGGGATCGAACGGTGCGTGTGTGATATCGACTCGTGGTATTTTCATGGCGCGTTCGACTCCTCATCAGGCGGATGCCACGCCTGCTCCTGGTTCGCGCCAGTGAGCGGGCCTTTTCGTTACGAGGTTGCCACCGTCGATCGCCTCGACATGATCGCCGTCACGATCTTGAGCAGGGCGTCGTCCATGTCTGAGGTAATCGAGCTATAGATGTCGAGCGTGACCCGGCTGTCGGCATGGCCCACCCGGCTCGCAACCGCCTTCGGCGAGGCACCATTCGCCAGCGCCAAAGTGATCGCCGTCTTCCGGATCGCGTGCGGCGTGATCGCCGGGACGCCAGCGAACCTCACCAGCCGGTCGAACACCTTGCGGAGGTTGTTGGCGCTCAACGGCTTGCCGTCGCGAGTGCAGAAGAGCAGATCACCGGACCACTCAGAGGCCGCGAGTTTCCGCGCAAGCCACCGCGAGCGATAGGTCCGCAGCTCGGCAACGGTGCCGGGCGTGAGCCGGATCGAACGCGACGCGGACGATGTTTTGCCGCCATCCTTTACGGTCGGGGTGCCCTTCAGCAGCCGCACCACCCGCCGGCCGATCCGCAGCGTGCCACCGTCGAAGTTCACATCCTCCCATCCCAGCCCAAGCAGCTCGCTTGTGCGCGCGCCGGTCTCGACCATCAGCAGCCAGAGCGGCCACAGGTCGTCATCGGCGGCGGTGTCGAGAAACGTGGCCACCTGTTCCGGGGTCCAGATCGTCGCCTTTCGGTAGCTGATCCGGGGTGCCTTCGCGGTTTCGGCGACGTTCGTGCCGACGATGCCCCAACGCATCCCGAGCTTCAGGGCCGATGCCAGCCGCATCCGGGTCTTGGTCATCAGGCTCGATGACAGGCCACGGCCCTGCATCTCGGCAAGCAGCTTCTCGACATGCTCGACCGTCAGCTTGCGCGCCTGCACCATGCCGAGCGTGGGCTTCAGATGATTCCTGACGATCGACTCGTAGGGCTGGCGGTTCTCGGGCCGTACCGTGCGCGGCATCTCGACCTGAAGGTATTCATCGAGCAGCTCGCCTACGGTCGTTTTGGCCGGGTCGAGCAGGGTTCCGCGCTCCTGTTGGGTCAAGGCGTCGCGTTCGGCGCGCTCTGCTTCTCTTTTCGTTCGGTACGTGCCGATAGTCTTGTTCTGCCGCTTGCCCGTGACCGCGTTGGTCACGGAGATACGCACGCGATAGCGGCGCCTCCGGTCTCCGTCGAGTCGTGTCTCAATCGCCATGTCCTCCGCTCCTCTGCCGCACAATGGGTACCAAATGGGTACCGAATACCCACAAATGGGTACCGTTATCTGCTAGTATACGACAATGGGAGTCAGACATACAGGCCAATTTTCATTGATTTCATAGGGTTTTCTGGGACTCGACAGGGGTAGGTAGGAATAGCCGTGAAGGGCCTGAAGATGCTTCCCAAGCAAAATGCCGTGGGTTCGAGTCCCATCACCCGCTCCACAAAAACCCTATAAAACCAGTGAAAACGGTCTCTCGAAAGGGAGACCATTGCCTTTAAGGTTCACCACAAGTTCACCGAAGTCCCCAATTCGTCCTGCTTAGGTGGTTGTGTGGCCCCCAGAGTCACGATTGCGGTTGTACGAGCGTGCAATCGCAGGTGACCGTGAGATCAAGGAGCCGACTATGCACCATGTCCACCTGTCTGAAGGGGCGTGGGTTGCGAGTGCAAGTAGGTCCAAGAGGCGATTCGATGCTGTTGAACGACGAAGAATATATGCCAGGCATAGTCAAGTGGAGCACCGCATGGGATGCCACAGTCACGCTGATCGGTCGGAAAGGCGCGTCCTCCGCCATGGAAGATCTGAATGGGAGTATTCCCGATAGAGTACCGGAGGAGGGGGGAGAGGTAAGCATTAGACCGTCCAAAGTTGAGGAGTTTGACGGTCTTTTCGAGGTGTCCTGGGAACGTCTTGTCGGAGCCGGTATCCATACTATGATACATAACAGTCAACAAAGCCAATACCAAATGCTTGACGTGTTGGCGAAGATCAAGTTCGATCGGATTGTGGTTGATGTTCCGTTCCTGACCTGGGACACCGATTACTCGATACGAGCCGGGGACTGCTTAATACGCTTCACGCGTCGTATTGGGCTGGATCGCCAAGTGGAAACGTCTCGCAGTCACGATGATGACAGTTCGATATTTGAGTTCGAGGTTGGCACAGAACAACTTGAGGGCTACTTCGTTGTAATCGTGGCTCCTCAGGAACTCGATCAACATCGTGAACTGGCGTTTGCATTATTGTCACTTCTCTCACTCCAATTGGGTGATGCGGTTATCGGTGACATAGTGAATCAAGCCGTTATGGCGTTCACAACTCTTGGGACTGAGTACGCTATTCACTACCCGCCGTTGTCCAATCCTTCTCGCCCGAATCGAACCCTCAGAATTCCTCGACCGGTCACCCGAAGCGACCTGGACGAGTTAGATCTTCTGGTAGGTCGATTCTTTGACAGTAGTGAGATTCGAGACGAAGAATTGCTTCCATTGCGTTGGTATGAGCGATCTCTCAGAAGTGGAAATGGAGCGGATGAGTTTTTGTCAGCGTTCCTTGGAATCGAAGCGCTGGTCAGTCGCCTAGCCCAAAAACGGAACTTTGAATCTCCAAAGATGAGCAAACTTCGCCACAAGCTAGTTCACGGCAGCGGAGGCTTTGTGGACCAAGACACGTCTTCGGACACCAGGAAACTGCTTGCTCGGTTACTACAAGTGGTGTTGACCGGACACCAGTAGGGATGACGACCCTTCGAGCAGGGGAGGGCGCCATGAAGCCCCACTCCTCATCGGGCACATCCGTCAGGTACGGCTCGAGGAGTCGTTTCTCTTCCATCCCCCAGGCCTACCAAGTGCATAACAGGCTGTAGGAGTAATACGTCGTCGGCAGTCGTTACAACTTGTCATCACCCTCGTTCGTGGACTCGACGAGCGCACGGCTGATCCGCCGCAGTTCGTCGTCAGAGACACCTATTGCTTCCAGATACCCACGAACCGATCCCCACTCTTCGGAGATGGTGGTCAGTGTCATTTCCATCGTCGCGGGCGTAGCGACAAGCCAGGATGGCAGGGGACCGGAATGTGCCGGTACGTCATCTGAAGCACGGTGGAGGTTCAGATGTCTCACCATGTGCCGCTCAGAGAGTGCATAATCTGCCACGATCTCATCATCCGGCACACCGAGCGCACCCAGGATCAGGGCGCAGGCAAGGCCCGTCCGATCCTTGCCTGCAAAGCAGTTGATCACAACGGGGAAAGTATCTCGAGCCAAGTGGCCGAAGATGGCGCGGAAGCCTTCCCGAACATTGCGGAGCAAAAGGAGATAGTCCTCCACCAGGGTGTTTGCGACGAGGGGAGTATCCACGACGATCGGGACGTTGAAGTGCGGGAGACCGGCCGCTATTAGCGGGCTTTCGGGATAATTACAGACTTCATCTCTCGAACGAAGATCGATCACTGTCCGGATGCCAAGCTGACGCAGCGCGATCGTATCACCAGGTGTCAGACGATAGAGGACATCGCTGCGAAAAATGCGTCCACGCCGAACGCTTCGCCCATCGAAGGTCGGCAGACCGCCCAGGTCCCGGAAGTTCACCGCCCCGTCCAGCTGAAACATTCGCGATTCATCGATCGTCACGCTGTCGGCATCACGGATCATGTTTTGCTATGACCTCCGAACTTCAAGGGTGTCACCAGACGTCCAATCGCATCCATCGTACAAGACGACACGATTCTGCCTCTGGCGCTGTCTCGATCTGACCCCCAACCGCATTTGTTCGCCATTCATCGGGACGTTCCGAGCAGCTGGTACCACGCTCATGAGTCACCGAGATCCACCGCGTTTGGCCCATGCACCGCAAGGGCCACGGTGCGGCGGCGGCTCAGGGGGGCCGGAGCGGCGACGCCAATGCTGGGGGTGGGGCTCAGTTTGTTTGAAGAGAGCGTTATTGGAGGAGACGAACAGCTCGACATGGCGGCTGTCAGCTGGGCCCCTAGTCCACGCGCCGCAGACGCAGTGCCTGGAATGGCTTGCGTGGGAGGTGAAGGGTTGAGTCCTGCTGGACCGAGGTGGCCAGCGGTGCAATCGTCATCTCCAAGGTATCGATGAGATCAGCCTCGTAGAGCTGGCCTGGCGGCAGATTGAGCGTGAGTAGCGAGGGCTGGCGCGGCCCAAAATAGGTGAGGTAGAAGGAGCCTACCTGTCCCGCGCTTTGGAGATGTGTATTCGTCACTTCTCCAACCAGCTCCAGTCCCTCAGACGGCCCTTCCTCCAGGATCCGGCGCAGGAATGCGATGCGCGCGGGACTCTCACCCTCAAGTGTGCCGCCTTTCGCCCACCAGATCACCTCGTCCGGCCGCAGGAATGTCTCTCCATGCGTCACGTAGCCGCCGCCGACGATGCCTAGCCAGAAGCGATGTGTCAACTCGGCACCCGTGACATTCCCCCAGCCGTTGGGCAGGTCGCCTTCGTAGCAAACCTCGTCGAGCACAATCGGTTTGTGGTACTGCGCGCGCCAAGTTGGCGTCAGGTCGGCGTACCCGTGCTGGATCGAGCAGTGCGTCACCCACGGCTTGCCGTGGTCGTAGAACGTGTCTCCGTCGTGCGTATCGAGCCGCTGCCAGTTGTGAATGGAGCGCAAATGCTGGACGGGGTCATGTTCCTGGACGATCTGGAACAGCCGGTCCCAGGCGGCGACGGGCTTTTCCATCAGGTCGTATTCGTTCGCCAGCGACCACCAGACGTTGCGATAGGCGGAGAGCCGGGCAATGACGTAGCGCACATAGCGCTCATCTGCCTCTGAGCTCATGCCCGCGAATCCCCAGCGGTCGTACGGATGGAAGAGGATAATGTCAGCCTCGATACCGAGGCGCTGCAGATCGCCGACCCGTAGCTCGAAGCGGCGGAAGCATTCGGGGTTGAATCGAGCGAAGTCCCATCCTTTGTCGGAGCGCTCGAAGGGAAAGAGGTCAGGGTCAACTGTATTGAAGGTGTAGTGCTTCGGGAAGACGCACATCCGTAGCTTGTTGAATGGTGACACACTGAGGGTCTGCAGGGTCTGCGTTTGCAACTCCTCGGTCTGGTGGGTCCAGGCATAGCATGTAGTGCCGAACGGGCGGTAGGGGGTTTCGTCGGCGTAGGCGAAGTGGAAGGTGTTTCGGACGTGCACGGGGCCGTGGTTGTCCGGTGAGGGTTCCACGCAGGCGAGAGCGCCGCTTAGGTCATCCAGCTCGGACCGGTTGCTCGTCGTCGTGTAGTCCCACGCTCCTTCAGCGTCGGGCATAAAGCGGATGCGGTAGATACCATCGCCGTCGTAGAAACCATCGACCGCGACCTCGCGATGCAGATGTCGGAACCGCGCGCGCAGCTCCACCTCGACGAAAGGATTACCGTCCGCTGGTCCAGGCAGCGTGAGTTCTAACATGTCCCAGCGCCCGACCCATGGGCTTTGCTCAGTCGTACTCACGATGAAACTTCTCCGTCGCCGCGGGTGGGCGGCGCTTGCCCGTGATTGCGATCATCTGTCCTGCCGCGGCTAGCGCGAGCTCCCGAGGTTTGCCAGCCGGAGCGGTCACGGATCGGCTGGCTACCTCTCCACCATCCAAGCGCATCGGCAGTGTGGTCGACAGGAGGGTGATCACATTTATGCCACAGGCATGCTTCGTATGGTCGTGGCTCCACGTCGGAATGGGAACCTCTCACCTGTGCGGATCCCCCTCTAGTGGCCTGTCAGGGCTGATCTGCCATGAACGGTCGAGCGGGTCGCACCTCCCGTCGTACGGGCGGACTCCATGTCCGCCCCAAACGGTGCCGCCAAGGCCGGCACTTGACGCGTGACAGACCACTAGTGCTCTGTCAGGCATCAAATGCCGGATAGAGGCGCCGGAGCTTGATCCGGGCGTCCTCGGTCGTGAACTGCCAGTCAATGGCCTGGATGGCGGCATTCCGGCGCGCGGCCCAG
>JAABUN010006440.1_pt1 | contig 13529 bp, 17 predicted proteins | sample 5559311 | NCBI WGS metagenome assembly JAABUN01 (sample SAMN10711877, study PRJNA513370) | rock metagenome | isolation source: Antarctica rocks | place: Antarctica: Victoria Land, Siegfried Peak sud | reverse complement strand
CTTGGCCATGCATCCCCGGCCTCCTTCGCCGGCATGCAGCTTGAATCAGATCGAAGCCCTCTTGGGAATCCCTGATGAGCCAGTCAGCTCGAAACATGCTCTAGTAGCTCCTCTCGCACGACGCCGAGAAAGCGGATTGGGCAGGTCTCGGACACAATGCCGCGTTCGTTCAGAGATCGCACGATCGGCTTGAACCAGCGGCAGTTAGGGTCGCCTACTTTGTCGAGCAGACCAGTCAGATTGGCGGCTTCTGTGACCTCAACGACTACATTCTTCCCGGCGTCATAATCAAGCACGACGAAGTCCGGCTCACTTCCGCCATCCTTTTGGATCGGATCATAAGCGACGTTGAACTGCGGACATACGAACGCGAGGCCGTTGCAGGTGAGGTATCGCTCGACAAGTTGCTCATATGTGTCGCTCATGCTTTTGTACCTCTCACGCCAATCCGAATGGCCTGCCAGACGGCAGGGAAGCATCGGCTGGCAGTGATGTCCATCGAAAGACGACATCAACCCTCCCGCCGCACTCGCACGCGCATAAGCGCCCGGTCGGCGATCGAGTGGTAGAGCCAGATGTCGTCGCCCTCTTCCACCGCCGAGGCGGCAAAGGCGATGTCGGTCCAGTCGTCGTCCAGGTCGTCGGGCGGCGTGACGAGCGGCTCGGCGCAGCGGTCGACCACGCGGGTCAGATCGGGGTCCAGGGCCACCCAGCCGATCCGCCATTTCGCGTCCCGGTTGGCCCCATTGTAGAACATCACCGGCCGGTCGGTTCCCGCGCCCACGATCGGCCCGGTTGACAGGTGCCAGCTGTCGAAGCGGTCCGGCCGAGCGTCCATCAGCGCGGTCGAGCCGGTCCACGGACCCGCGAGCCCCTCGCTCCTCGCCAGGCCGATCACCGACGCCTCGTGCCGCGCGAACTCGAAGAACAGTGCCCAGCGCCCGTCCGCACCCTGCGCGACCGTCGCCTCCTTCGGATTGGCGAAGTCGTCCGTCGAATCCAGCGCCACGCCGCGCGTGGTCAGCCGGCGCGCGTCCGGCCCGCTCGCGTGGAGCAGCCGGCCGGTCTCCTGCGCCTGGTTCCAGCCGGTGTACCAGACCTGCGTCTCCCCCTCGTGGAGCACCACCGTCGGATCCTCGCAGCCGTCCAGGTCGGCCTCGCCCGGCCCGGGCCACAGCGCCGGGGCCTCGTCCATGACGAAGCGCACGCCGTCGTCGCCCACTCCGTAATAGGCTTCCGCGATCTTCAGGCGCGGCTCGTCGTCGCGCCGGGGCACGGCGCGCACCATCAGGTGCCAGCGCCCGCCCGCGCGCCACACGAAGGGGCTGAGCACGTACATGGTCGCGAAACGGCCGCGGCGCTCCAGCACCAGCGGCTGGCTGTCCGATGTGGTGAAGGTCGTCATGGCGCGCGCTCCTGCCTTAGTCGCGCCTCAATTGCGCGGGTCTGTGTTAGTCGCGACACCCGTGGCTACGCCAGACCGACCACTCCGGCGGGTCCGATCGGCTGGGCCGGGGTGACAGGCGGCGCGCGAGCGGACAAGATGGCGGTGCCGGACTGTCCGATCGCGGGCGACACCGGCGGCAGCCGAGGGAGAGCGTTGTGAACGAGGTGATCGCGCGCGTGACCGAGCGGGTGGTGGAGCGCTCGCGGCCGTCGCGCCGCCGCTATCTCGACCTGATCGACCGGGGCCGCGAGGCGGGCGCTCACCGTGAGCAGCTCGGCTGCGCCAACCTCGCCCACGCCTTCGCCGCCAGCGGGCCGGACAAGGCGGCGATCCGGCGTGGGGCATCAATGAACATCGGCATCGTCACCGCCTACAACGACATGCTCTCGGCGCATCAGCCCTACGGACGCTACCCGGAACAGATCAAGATGTTCGCGCGCGAGCGGAGCGCCACTGCCCAGGTGGCGGGCGGCGTGCCGGCGATGTGCGACGGAGTGACCCAGGGCTTTGCCGGCATGGAGCTGTCGCTGTTCAGCCGCGACGTGATCGCGATGGGCACGGCGGTGGCGCTGTCCCACGCGATGTTCCAGGGCGCGGCGCTGTTGGGCATCTGCGACAAGATTGTGCCCGGCCTGATGATCGGCGCGCTGCGCTTCGGCCACCTGCCCGTCATCCCGATCCCCGCCGGGCCGATGCCGTCGGGCCTGCCCAACAAGGACAAGGTCAAGACGCGGCAATTGTACGCGGAGGGCAAGATCGGGGCCGACGCGCTGTTGGACAGCGAGATGGCGTCCTATCACGACGCGGGCACCTGCACCTTTTACGGCACGGCCAACTCCAACCAGATGATGATGGAGGTGATGGGCCTGCACATGCCCGGTGCCGCCTTCGTGAACCCGGGCACGCCCTTGCGCCAGGCTCTGACGCGCGCGGCGGTGCATCGGCTGACGGAAATCGGCTGGGACGGCAACGACTATCGCCCGCTGGGGCACTGTGTGGACGAGAAGGCGATCGTGAACGCGGCGGTGGGCCTGATGGCGACCGGCGGCTCGACCAATCACGCCATCCACCTGCCCGCCATGGCGCGCGCGGCGGGGATCGTCATCGACTGGACCGACATGGCCGAGTTGAGCCACGCCGTGCCGCTCATTGCGCGCATTTACCCCAACGGCTCGGCCGACGTGAACGCCTTTCACCGGGCGGGCGGCATGGGTTGGGTGATCGGCGAGCTATTGGACGCCGGGATGCTCCACCGCGACATCCTGACGACGGCGGGCGAGGATCTGGGCGACTACGCGCGGACGCCGACGCTGGAGGGCGACAATGTCGTCTGGGTGGATCGAGCGCCCGAGCCGCTCGACCCGACGATCGTGCGCCCCCTGGCCGACCCGTTCCAGACGGACGGTGGGATGCGGCTCCTGCACGGCAATCTCGGCCGCTGCGTGATGAAGACCAGCGCGGTCGTGGAAGACCGCTGGGTCATCGAGGCCCCGGCGCGCGTCTTTCACACGCAAGACGCGGTCAACGCGGCGTTCGCGGCGGGCGAATTGGATCGGGACGTGGTGGTCGTCGTCCGCTTCCAGGGCCCGCGCGCCAACGGGATGCCGGAGCTGCACAAGCTGCTCCCCGCGCTGGGCGTGCTGCAGGACCGGGGTTATCGCGTGGCGCTGGTGACCGACGGGCGGATGTCGGGGGCGAGCGGCAAGGTGCCGTGCGCCATCCACCTGTCGCCCGAGGCACTGGCCGACGGCCCGCTCGCGCGGGTGGAGGACGGCGACGTCGTGCGGGTGGACGCGGTGGCGGGCACGCTGGCCGTGCTGGTGGACGACGCCGTGCTGGCGGCGCGCATCCCCGCCCCGACGCCGCCCCCGCCCTTCGACACCGGCCGTGAGCTGTTCGCGCTGATGCGCCATGGCTGCGACCACGCGGAGAGCGGCGCATCGGCCATGCTGGCGGCGATGGAGGGGGAGCTGGCGGGGTGAGGCAGGCTGGGCAGACCTTGCTCCTGCGAGGGCAGGAGCCCCGATGGCATTGCACGCCGATCGACGCGCAGCCGCCATGCTCCCACCGGGGCTCCTGCTTTCGCAGGAGCAAGTGTGGCGGAAGCCTTCGCCCATGACCCCCCTCGTCGTCGCCGATGTGGGCGGCACCCACGCGCGCTTCGCCATCGCCGAGGTCGCGGACGGGCGTGTGGTGAGCCTGGGCGAGCCGGTCACGCTCAAGGCCGCCGAGCACGCCTCCTTTCAGCTCGCCTGGGCCGCCTTCGCCGACCGGCATGGGAGCCCGCTGCCGCGCCGCGCCGCCATCGCGGTCGCCTGTCCGGTGGACGGCGAATTGCTGAAGCTGACGAACAGCCCATGGGTCATCCGGCCCGCGCTGATCGACGAGGCGCTCAGCCTCGACCACCACCTCCTGCTGAACGATTTTGAGGCGGTGGCCCACGCGGTCACCTCCGTGCCGACGGACCAGCTGATCCCGCTGACCGGCCCGACCGATTGGTCGAACGCGGGCGTGACCACCGTCGTCGGCCCAGGCACGGGACTCGGCGTCGCCCAGCTGGTTCGCGACGAGGTCGCCACCCGCGTGATCGCGACGGAGGGGGGGCACATCGACTGGGCGCCGCTCGACAGTCCGGAGGACGCGATCCTCGCCCAGCTGCGCGAGCGGTTCGGCCGCGTGTCGGTGGAGCGCGTCGCCTGCGGCCCGGGGCTCGGCAACCTCTACGAGGCGCTGGCGCGGATCGAGCACCGCGCGGTGGCGCGGCCCGACGAACGGACGCTGTGGGCGGCGGCACTCGACGGCAGCGACAAGCTGGCCGTCGCCGCCTTCGACCGGTTCTGCCTGATCCTGGGAGCGGTCAGCGGTGACCTGGCGCTGGCGCACGGGGCCAACGCCGTAGTGCTGGCCGGCGGGCTCGGGGCGCGGATCGCCGAGCGGCTGCCGCGCTCCGGCTTCGCCGATCGTTTCGTGGCGAAGGGGCGCTTCGAAGCGCGGATGCGTGCCATCCCGGTTCGCATCATCATCCATCCCGAACCCGGTCTGCTCGGTGCGGCGGCCGCCTACGCCGGAGTCCACCCATGACGACCATCCACGACATCATGTCCCTCGCGCCGGTCATCCCGGTCATCGTGATCGACGACGTTGCCGCCGCCCGGCCGTTGGCCGAAGCGCTGGTCGCCGGCGGATTGACCGCGCTGGAGGTGACGCTGCGCACGCCGGCCGCGCTCGACGCCATCCGCGCCATGAGCGAGGTCGAGGGCGCCACCGTGGGCGCGGGCACGGTGCTCGACCCGCGCCAATTCGATCAAGCCGTGGCGGCGGGCGCGCGCTTCGTCGTCAGCCCCGGCCTCACCGACCCGCTGATCGAGCACGCGCGGACGAGCGGCGTGCCGTTCCTGCCCGGCGTCGCCACGGCGGGCGAGATCATGCGCGGGCTGGACGCCGGCCTCACCCACTTCAAGTTCTTTCCGGCGGCCGCGTCGGGGGGCCTGCCCGCGCTCAAGGCGCTCGCCCAGCCGTTCGGCGAGGCGCGCTTCTGCCCCACCGGCGGCGTGTCGGAGGCGACCGCGCCGGAGTGGCTGGCCCACCCCTCGGTCGAGTGCGTCGGCGGCAGCTGGGTCATCGCCGCCGACCCGGCCGAGACGGAACGGCGCGCGCGAGCGGCCGCCGCACTCGCCCGCTGACGGAACCGCCGCGCTCTGGCATGGATTGAACGCTTGAACCCACGTCGGAGAGCGCGCGCATGGACCTCGACATCGCCGGCCGCTGCGCCGTCATCACCGGCGCGGCCGGCGACATCGCCTTCGAGACCGCACGCATCCTGTTGGGCGAGGGCTGCCGCCTTATCCTGAGCGACATCGACGAGGACGAACTGGGTCAGCAAGTGGCCAAGCTGGACAGTGCCGACCGCGTCCGCACGGTCATTGCGGACCTCACCAGCCAGGCCGGGGCTGACTTGATCCGTGAGCGGGGCGGGCGCGGCGAGGCCGACTGGACACCCTCCCTGCTGTTCCACGCCGCCGGCGTCACCGGGGCCAAGGGCGATCCGCTCGACGACATCGAGGAGTCGGACTGGGAGCACGCCTGGACCACCGACTTCATGACCGCCGTGCGGATCTCCAAGACCTTCATCCCCGCCATGCGCCAGGCCGGCTGGGGTCGCGTCGTGTTCGTCGTGTCGGAGAACGTCGCCCAACCCTATCCGACCGAGGCGGTGTACAACGCATCCAAGGCGGCGGTGCTGTCCTTCGCCAAGTCGATGAGCATGATCTACGCTCAAGAGGGCGTGCTCATCAATTGCGTCGCGCCCGCCTTCATCAAGACCGACATGACGGACGGCATGATGGACAAGCGAGCCAAGGAGCGCGGCACGAGCGTCGAGGAGGCGGTGCAGTCGTTCCTGAAGGAGGAGCGGCCGCATCTGGCGGTGGGCCGACGCGGCCGGCCGGAGGAGGTGGCCTTCATCGCCGCCTGCCTGCTGTCGGAGCGCGCGAGCTTCGTGAACGGCTCCAACTACCGCATCGACGGCGGCGCGGTTCAGTCGATCAACGTCTGACTACGGCATGGACGGACCCGCCACCCGGGAGGCGATCGTGGCGCGCATCCGCGACCATCCGCTGGGTGACACACCGGCCGAGCAGCGCGCCAACTTCGCGCGGCTGGTGCTCGCCCCCGATGGTCCGGAGGGTGCGATCCGCTGCGCGGCGGAGGGCGACGGGCGCGCGACCATCCTGCACTTCCACGGTGGCGGCTATGTCTTCGGCTCGCCCCAGACCCACCGCCGACTGGGTGAGGGGCTGGCGAGCGCGTCCGGGCTGCCAGTCATCCTCGCCGCCTACCCGCTGGCACCCGAACACCGCTGGCCAGCCCAGCTCGGTGCGGCGCTCGCGGCGTGCGAGCGGATCGACGGGCCGCTCATCCTGTCGGGCGACTCGGCCGGCGGACATCTGGCGCTCGTGACGGCACTGGAGCTTGCTCGGCGAAGCACGCCGGTGGGCGGACTGATTCTCCTCTCCCCCAACACGGACCGCTCCGGCGTGTCGCGGACCCGCGCGGCCAACGACGCGCACGACCCGATGGTGGACGATGCGGGCGACCGGGCGCTGGCCGCGCTGGCGTTCGGCGACCGGCCGCCGGACGACCCCCAGGTGTCGCCGCTGCTGGACGACCTGTCGCTCCTGCCACCGACCCACATCGAGGTCGGCGCGGGCGAGGTGCTGCTCGACGACAGCCGCCTGCTCGCCGAACGCGGGCGCACGGCGGGAGCTACGATTAAGTTGGTGATCGAACCGGACGGCCTGCACATGGGTCAGCTCTGGGTACCCTGGTGGCCGCTCGCCAACCGCTCGCTCGCCCGCGCGGGCCGCTTCGCCGCCGCACTCTTATAGGACAGCACGATGACCCCGCTCATCCTCGGCTTCAGCGAGTTCACGACCATGCCGTGGTCGTTCGACCGCGATCTTGCCGCCTATGTGGCCGCCGGCGCGCAGGCGATGGAGGTGGTGGAGGACAAGCTGGACCGCCACCGCTTCGCCGAGCAGCTCGCCGCGATCGGCGAGGCCGGGCTGGCGATCAGCGGGGTGCAGCCGTCGGTTCGCACCTTTTTCGCCAGCCGCATGACGCCGGAGCCGCGGCGGCTGGAGGACCGGGTCGCGGCGCTGCGCGGCTCGATCGAGCGGCTTGGGCCTCACGCGCACGGCGCGCCCTTCATCACCAACACGGGCGCTCACCCGGCCGGCGACATGGACGAGGCGATGCGGGTTGTGGCGCGCGAGCTGAACGCGCTCGCCCCGGTGGCCGCCGACCACGGCGTGCGCCTGGCGCTCGAACCGCTGAACCCAACCTCGGTCAATGTGGAGAGCGCCATCTGGACGGTGGATCAGGCACTGACCGTCATCGAGGACGCTGGGGCCGACGAGGTCGGGCTGTGCCTCGACTATTGGAACGTCTGGCAGACTGCCGACGTCGCGGCGCAGATCGCGCGCGCCGCCGACCGCATCGTCACCGTGCAGGCGAGCGGCTGGCGCGCGCCGCGCTCCTTCGCCGACCGGATCGCACCGGGAGACGGCCCGATGCCGCTGGCCGCGCTCATGAAGGCGACGCGCGAAGCGGGATTTGAGGGGGAGTACGTGGTGGAAATCTTCTCGAACGATGTCGCCGACTCCCTCTATGACGGCGACCTCGACGCCCTGCTCACCCGGTCGCGCAGCGGGATGGAGGCGGCGTGGGCGGGCTCCTTCGCCCGGTGAGCGCGGCTGGCGCGGCCGGGCCGCCGGGCCTATGGTCATGGACGTGACCGCGCGCCCTCTCATCGACAGCTTCGGACGAGCGATTCGCTATCTGCGCCTGTCGGTCACCGATCGCTGCGACCTGCGCTGCCGCTATTGCATGGCCGAGCGCGTGCGCTTCCTGCCGCGCGACGAGGTGCTGAGCCTGGAGGAGCTGGAGGCGGTCGCCTCCGCCTTCATCGACCGCGGCGTCACCCGCGTGCGGATCACCGGCGGGGAGCCGCTGGTGCGCCGCGAGGTGCCGTTGCTGGTCGAGCGGCTCGGCGCTCGTCTGGGCCACGGCCTGGATGAGATCACGCTGACCACCAACGGCACCCAGCTGGCCGCCCACGCCGACCGGCTGTTCGCGGCCGGGGTGCGGCGCATCAACGTGTCGGTCGACACGCTCGATCGCGAGCTGTTCGCCCGCCTGACGCGGCGCGACGCGCTCCCCCAGGTGCTCGACGGCATCGCGGCCGCTCAGGCGGCGGGGCTGGCGGTCAAGCTCAACACGGTGGCGCTGGCGGGCGCCAACGAGGGCGAGATCCCCGCGCTCGTCCGCTGGGCGCACGCACGCGGCATGGAGATCACCCTGATCGAGGTCATGCCGATGGGTGAGGTCGAGGACGATCGCCTGGCCCAGTTCCTGCCGCTGTCGGTCGTGCGCGAGGGCCTGGAGCGCGAGTTCACGCTCACCCCCTCCGCCCACGCCACCGGCGGCCCGGCCCGCTATGTGGATGTTGCGGAAACCGGGGGGCGGCTCGGCTTCATCACCCCGCTGACCAACAATTTCTGCGCCGGGTGCAACCGGGTGCGCGTGACCTGCACTGGCCAGCTCTACCCCTGCCTCGGCGGCGGCGAGCGGATCGATCTGCGCTCCGCCATTCGTTCCGACGAACCGGAGCGGCGATTGAGCGAGGCGCTTGACGGGGCGATGCGGATCAAGCCGGAGCGGCACGATTTCGAAGGCGCTCTGGCCAGCGGTTCGGCGGCGGTCGGCCGCACGATGGCCGTGACGGGCGGCTGATGGCCCGCGCGCTGTTCTTCGGGCCGGTCGGCGAGGCGGCGGGTGGAGCGGAGCGGACGATCCCGAACCGCTGCGGCACCGTGCGCGACGCGCTCGACGCCCTGGCGGCCGAGGCACCGGCGCTCAACCAGCACCGCGACCGGCTGCGCTTCGCCGTCAACGGTGCCTTTGTGACGCCCGACCACCCACTGCATTCCAGCGACGAGCTCTCCATCCTCTCCCCGGTGAGCGGCGGATGATCCGGTTGGCGACGGGGCGGTTCGAGCCGGAACAGGAGCGCCGGCGGCTCGCCACCTTGCGGTCCGGCGCGGTCGTCGAATTCACCGGCCTGGTGCGCGGGTCGGATGAGGGCGAGGCGGTGACGGCGCTGATCCTCCACCATCATCCCGGCATGACCCTCGCCTCGATCGACGACATCGCCGGGCGCGTGCGCGAGCGGTTCGCGCTCACCGCGCTGGCCATCACCCATCGCGTCGGGCGCGTGGCGGTCGGCGAGGCCGTCGTCTGGGTCGGCGCGGCGTCGCGCCACCGACGCGCCGCCTTCGCGGCGGTCGACATGGCGATGGATCATCTCAAGAGCGAGGCCCTCTTCTGGAAGGAGGAGGAGCGGGGAGACCAAATGATGTGGATCGAACCCACGGCGGGCGATTATGCCGATCGGGACCGCTGGTCGATGGACGCGCGCTGATGGCCGGGATCGACGAGAGCCGGTCCTTCGTGGCCCTGCGGATCGCCGTGCTGACGGTCTCCGACAGCCGGACGCCCGAAACCGATCGGTCGGGCGACGTGCTCTCCAACAAGGTTCAAGACGCTGGCCACACGCTGGCTGGCCGGGCCATCGTACGGGACGACGAGCGCGCCATTCGCGCTCAGATCGAGCAGTGGATCGGCGGTGTCCATGTCGATGCGATCGTGACGACCGGCGGCACCGGGCTGACCGGGCGCGACGTGACGCCCGAAGCGCTGCGGCCGCTGTTCACCAAGGAGATCACCGGCTTCGCGCATGCGTTCCACCAGGTGAGCCTCGGCACGATCGGCTTGTCCACGCTCCAGTCGCGCGCCTGCGCCGGGCTGGTCGGGCACGTGCCCGTCTTCGCCCTGCCCGGCTCGCCCGGCGCGGTGACGGACGGCTGGGACGAGGTCATCCGCTACCAGCTCGACAGCCGCTATCGCCCCTGCAATCTGGTTGAGATCATGCCGAGGTTCTTAGAACGCTAAAGCGTCGTCACGACGCGGCGTCGTCGTCCACGCCCAGCGCCCGCTTCGCCTCCGCCACCTCCTCGTCCGTCGGCGGCTCGGGCAGCCTCTGCCCTGGGCCGAGAGCCTCGTCGGGGATGCCGGGGGCGGTGCCGGCGATCGGGGCGTGCTTGGGGCGCGCGTTCGGGCCGGTGCTGATCTTGTCGTCCATGCGACCCTCAACCGGGCAGCCCGCCCTCGCGTTCCCCGGCGGTGACGATCCAGCCGTCCTCCACCGTGAGCGGCCAAGGCGTGAGCGCCGCGCCGTTGCATGGTCCGCCGACGCACACGCCGTCCTGCGCCCGGAACAGCGCGCCGTGCCACTGGCAAGCGATCAGGCCGCCCTTCACCAGATAGTCGTCCACCCCGCGCGTGAGCGGCACCCCGGCGTGCGGGCAGCGGTCGACATAGCCGCGCACCGTGCCGCGGACACGAACCGCAAAGCCATGGAAATAGCCCGCGCGCAGCTTGAGGACGAAGCCGTGGCTGCCGGGGTCGACGATCTGATCGAGCGGGCAGAGGCGGACGCCGGCTGGGGTGGAGGTCGGACGTGGCGGTGCGGTCACGTTGGTCACCCTTGCTCCCGCGAACGCGGGAACCCCGCTCCAGCTAGGGTAATCAACACCACCGGGGCTCCTGCTTTCGCAGGAGCGAGGGTGCGGTAGGCGGCCCTCAACCCGGCTCCACCGTCTGTTCGATGGTGCCGAAGATCGGGTGATGGGCGTCGTCCATCATCGCGATCCGCACCGTGTCGCCGGCCTTGAGGAACTCGGCTTTCGGCGAGCCGTCGGCGATCGTCTCGACCATGCGCTGCTCGGCGATGCAGCTGTAGCCGCGCCCGCCGCTCGCCACCGGCCGGCCCGGCCCGCCGTCCGCGTCGCGGTTCGACACCGTGCCCGACCCGATCACCGTTCCGGCGACAAGCGGGCGGGTCTTGGCGGCGTGGGCGATCAGCTCGCCGAACCCGAACGTCATGTCCTCGCCCGCATCCGCTCGCCCGAACGGTTCGCCGTTCAACTCCACCTCCAGGATCCCGTGGAGCTTGCCATCCCGCCAGCGGCCGCCGAGCGCGTCGGGGGTCACGAACACCGGCGACATCGCCGACGCGGGCTTCGACTGCACGAAGCCGAAGCCCTTGCCGAGCTCGGCAGGAATCAGGTTGCGCAGCGACACGTCGTTGGTCAGGCCGACGAGCCGGACATGGTCCAGCGCCCCCTCCGCGCTCACCCCCTGTGGCACGTCGCCGGTGACGACCACCACTTCGGCCTCCATGTCGCAGCCCCAGCTCTCATCCGACAAGGGGATTGGATCGCGCGGGCCGAGGAACCCATCGGAACCACCCTGGTACATCAGCGGATCGTGCCAGAAGCTGTCGGGCATCTCCGCCCCGCGCGCCCTGCGAACCAGGACGACGTGGTTCACATAAGCCGAGCCGTCGAGCCACTGATAGGCGCGCGGCAGCGGCGAGGCGGCGGCGTGCTCGTGGAACCGCTCGCGCGGGATCGCCTCATGGCGCAGGTCGGTCGCCAGCGTCTCCAGCTTGGGCGCGATCGCCTCCCACTCGTCCAACGCCGTCTGCAGGGTCGGCGCGATGTGGGTGGCGTCGGCGAACCAGGCGAGATCGTCCGAGACGACGACGAGCCGGCCGTCGCGGCCGCACTTGAGGGAGGCGAGTTTCATGGCCGGTCTTTCAATGAGGTCAGGCGAGCGAGGTGCGCTCGGCGGTGAAGGTGGACGGCGCGCCGTCGCCGGTGTTGACCACCTCCGACGGCTCGAAGATCAGCACCTCCGCCTCCGCGTCGCTGGCGGTGCGGTGCTCCGTTCCACGTGGAACAACCAGCAGCTCGCCGGGGCCGAGCGTGACGACGCGGTCGCGGAACTCGATCCGGAACTCGCCCCGCCAGCACAGGAACACCTCGTCGGCGTCCGCGTGGGCGTGCCAGGGGAAGGTGCCGTGGGTCTTGACCAAGCGGATGTCGTGCCCGTTGGCGACGGCGGCGACGCGGGGATGCCAGCGGTCGGCGATGGTGGCGAAGGCGGTGGGGAGACTTAGCTTTTCCTCCCCAGCTTTGCTGGGAAGGGGGACCGCCGCAGGCGGTGGAGGGGTGGGAGCGCAGCGACCGAGCACTCGTTCGCCATCCGCTCGATCGGCCGTCTGAGCGGCCGCCCCTCCACCGTGCTTCGCATGGTCCCCCTCCCCAAGCGAGCTTGGGGAGGAACTTGCACCGCTCACTTCAGCACCGCCTTGGGGAAGCCGCCCCAGACCTCGTCGTAATCCGCCTGCGCCGTGTCGGCGGCGAACCGGGTTGGACGGTAAGCCCAGCAGCTTTCCACCATGAAGGCGAGCGTGCCGTCGATCTTGTGCGGCCGCAGTTCCGCCTCGGTCGCCGCCGTCCAGCTCGCCACATCGGGCCCGTGGCCACCGAGCAGATTGTGGAGCGACAGGCCGCCGGGCGAAAAACCCTCCGCCTTGGCGTCGTAGGCCCCGTGGATCAGACCCATCGCCTCGCTCATCACGTTGCGGTGGAACCAGGGAGGACGAAAGGTGTCCTCCGCGACCATCCAGCGGGGTGGGAAGATGACGAAGTCCATGTTGGCGCGACCCGGCACGTCCGACGGGCTGGTCAGCACCGTGAAGATCGACGGGTCGGGATGGTCGAAGCTGACGCTGTTGATGGTGTTGAACCGGCTCATGTCATAGCGGCAGGGTGCCAAATTGCCGTGCCAGGCGACCACGTCGAGCGGCGAATGATCCAGCGTGGTCGTCCACAGCGCGCCCTCGAACTTCTGGATCAGCTCGGTCGCCTCGTCCCGATCCTCGAACCAGGCGACCGGCGTCTCGAAGTCGCGCGGGTTGGCGAGACCGTTGGCCCCGATCGGGCCGAGGTCGGGCAGGCGCAGCAGGCTGCCGTGATTCTCCGCCACGTAGCCCCGTGCCTCGCCATCGGGGAGCCGCACCTTGAACCGCACGCCGCGAGGGATGAGCGCCAGCTGGCCGGGCGCGACCTCCATCCGGCCGAGCTCCGTCAGCAGCTCCAATCGCCCCTGTTCGGGCAGGAACAGCAGCTCGCCGTCCGCGTCCACGAACGCGCGCGCCTCCATATCTTTGGTCGCGGCGTAGATGTGGAGCGCCACGCCCTCCAGGCTCGCCGGATCGCGGTTGGCAAGCATGGTGGTCAGGCCGTCGACCCAGTCGGTGGGCCCGCTCGGCATCGCCTGCGGGCTCCAACGGAGGCGATTGGGCGCGAGCGGCTCGTCGATCGTGCCGGCTGCGAGGCGCGGTGCGCCGTCGTAGCGGCGGTAGGGCGGGTGCTCGGCCGAGGGGCGCATCCGGTAGAGCCAGGAGCGGCGGTTCTCGTGGCGCGGCGCGGTGAAGGCGGTGCCCGACAACTGCTCGGCGTAAAGGCCGAAGGGCGGGCGCTGGGGGGAGTTGCGGCCGATCGGGAGGGCGCCGGGTACGGCTTCGGTGGAGACGTGGTTGCCGAAGCCGGGGAGGTGGTCGGTCACTTGCCCCCCTCCCTTCCAGGGAGAGGCTGGGGGTGGGTGGCGACGG